>ERZ1292640.2257-Hain-H43-02um-R1-2257-length-15474-cov-14_pt1 | contig 11296 bp, 8 predicted proteins | sample MGYA00564404_ERZ1292640 | MGnify/ENA primary metagenome ERZ1292640 (study PRJEB36523, sample SAMEA6512636) | groundwater metagenome | collected 2019-01-08 | study: AquaDiva: Metagenomics assemblies of 32 groundwater samples | reverse complement strand
AAGCACCTGAGCGAAATCGAAGCTAAAGTCTACGACCTCGTCACCAAGCGTTTCCTCGCGGTATTTTTCCCCGCGGCCGAATTCCAGGTCACGACCCGCGTGACGCGCGTCGAGAACGAGCCGTTCAGGAGCGAAGGCAAGATCATGGTGAACGCCGGCTGGCTCGAGATCTACGGCAAGGAAGCCGAAACCGAAGACTCACCGTCGCTGGTGCCGATCGCCGCCCGGGAATCGCCGCACGCGACCGAGGTCGCAGTCGCCTCACTGCAAACCAAGCCGCCGGCACGCTACTCCGAGGCGACGCTGCTGTCCGCGATGGAAGGCGCCGGCAAGCTGGTCGAAGACGAGGAACTGCGCGACGCGATGGGCGCCAAAGGCCTCGGTACGCCGGCCACGCGCGCCGCGATCATCGAGGGTTTGATTTACGAGAAATATCTGCACCGCAACGGCCGCGAGTTGCAGCCGACCGCCAAAGCGTTTTCGCTGATCACCCTGCTGCGCGGGCTCAAAATCGACGAATTGTGCTCGCCCGAGCTGACCGGCGACTGGGAGTATCAGCTGGCACAAATGGAGCACGGCAGGCTCAAGCGCGATCAGTTCATGCAGCAGATTGCCGCCATGACGCGCCACATCGTCGAGCGCGCGAAAGGGCACGAAAGCGACACCGTGCCGGGCGATTTCTCGACGCTTGAGACCGCGTGCCCCAAATGCGGCGGCGTGGTCAAGGAAAACTACAAGAAGTACCAGTGCCAGCAATGTGACTTCGCGCTGTGGAAAATCCTGGCGGGCCGCCAGATCGAGCCGGGGGAGGTCGAGGAACTGATCGTCAAGCGTACCATCGGGCCGCTGCAAGGCTTCCGCAGCCGCATGGGCAAACCGTTCAACGCGGTGCTGCGGCTGAGTCCCGAGTTCAAGACGGAATTCGATTTCGGTCAGAACGGCAACGAGGCCGACGCCGCACCGGTCGATTTCTCCGCGCAGCAACCGCTAGGCACCTGTCCCAAATGCGGCGCCCGGGTTTTCAGCCACGGCGTTGCCTACCTGTGCGAGAAAGCCGTCGGCAGCGAGCGCAAATGCGATTTCCGCTCCGGCAAGATCATCCTGCAGCGCTCAATCGAGCCCGAGCAGATGCAGAAACTGTTGGCCACCGGCAAGACTGATCTCCTGCACCGTTTCATTTCCAAGAAAGGCCGTCCGTTCTCGGCCTATCTCGCGCGCGGCGCCGATGGCAAAGTGAGTTTCGAGTTCGAGCCACGCGCGGCCAAAGCGGCGAAGCCAAAAGCACCGGCCAAACCGCGCAAAGCCGCCGCGAATTGATCAGACGTCGAGATTGCGCGCGCCGAGCGCGTTGGTCTCGATAAACGCGCGGCGCGGTTCGACCAGATCTCCCATCAGCATGGTGAAAATCTCGTCTGCCGATATCGCGTCTTCGATCTGGGTGCGCAGCAGGCGCCGCGTTTTCGGGTCCATCGTGGTCTCCCACAGCTGCTCGGGGTTCATCTCGCCCAAGCCCTTGTAACGCTGCACCGCCAGCCCCCGTTTGACCTCGTCGAGCAGCCAGTTGAGCGCGTCCTTGACATCGCGGATCTGGTGGCGCTGCTCGCCGCGCCTGACGCAGGCGCCTTCGCCGATCAATCCCTGCAGCACCTGGGCGGTCTTCTTGATCTGCTCGTAATCCCCGCTATGGATGAAATCGGCATCCAGGGAGGTCAGGTGCAAATTTCCGTGCTGCGTGCGCTTGATGACGAGCAGGTACTGCTCGGTCTTCTCGTCGTATTTGGGCTCGATCGCAATGTCTTCCGCACTGAGCGCCGCGTTCAGGCGGCGGGCGCTTTGCGCCGCGGTTTTTTCGTTCTCCAGATCGACCTCGGGGTTCACCAGCAGCGCTTGCAGCACGGCCGGATCGATCAGCCGGCTCATGCGGTCGATCACGGCCTCCGCCAGGAAATACTGCTTGGCGACCTGCGCGAGCGTTTCCTTGTTGAGCGGCTTGGCGTTGGCGGCCGGATAAAGTTCGGCATCTTCCAGCGCCAGTTTGAGCAGGTATTCCTTGAGCGCGTGATCGTCCTTGATGTAACGCTCGGTCTTGCCGTGCTTGATTTTGTAGAGCGGCGGCTGCGCGATGTAAATATGCCCGCGCTCGATCAACTCGGGCATCTGGCGGTAGAAGAATGTCAGCAGCAGGGTGCGGATATGGGAACCGTCGACGTCGGCGTCGGTCATGATGATGATGCGGTGATAGCGCAGCTTGTCGGCGTTGTATTCGTCCTTGCCAATACCGCAGCCCAGGACGTTGATCAGCGTGGTGATTTCCTGCGAGGACAGCAGTTTGTCGAAGCGCGCCTTCTCGACATTGAGGATCTTGCCCTTGAGCGGCAGGATCGCCTGGTTCTTGCGGTCGCGGCCCTGCTTGGCCGAACCACCGGCGGAGTCGCCTTCGACGATATAGAGTTCGCTTTGCGCCGGGTCTTTCTCCTGGCAGTCGGCGAGTTTGCCCGGCAGCCCGAGGGAGTCGAGTACGCCCTTGCGGCGGGTCATGTCGCGCGCCTTGCGTGCCGCATCGCGCGCCCGCGCAGCCTCGATGATTTTGGTCGTGATCATCCTGGCGTCGTTCGGATTTTCGAGCAGGAACTCGTTCAGCTTCGCGGCCACCACCTCCTGCACCACCGGCTGCACTTCGCTGGAGACCAGTTTGTCTTTGGTCTGCGACGAGAACTTGGGCTCCGGCACCTTGACCGACAATACGCACGTCAGGCCTTCGCGCATATCATCGCCCGAGGTCTCCACCCGGGCTTTCTTGGCCAGTTCGTTTTGCTCGATGTAATTATTGAGGGTGCGCGTCATCGCCGCGCGCAGCCCGGTCAGGTGCGTGCCGCCGTCGCGTTGGGGAATGTTATTGGTGAAACATTGCACCGACTCCGCGTATGTGTCGTTCCACTGCATCGCGACCTCGACGATCAGGCCCTCTTTCTCGCCGACGGCATAGAAAATCTTCGGGTGCAGCACTGTCTTGCTGCGATTCATGTACTCGACAAAACCCTTGACCCCGCCGCTGAATGCGAAGTTTTCCTGTTTGCCGGACCGCTGGTCGACGAGGGTGATTTTTACCCCGCTATTGAGGAAGGAGAGTTCGCGCAGCCGCTTGGCGAGGATTTCGTAGTGGTACTCGATATTGCTGAACGTGTTATTGCTGGCCAGAAAATGGACCTCAGTGCCGCGTTTTTCTGTCTTGCCCACCTCCTTGAGGGGTGCTACGGCGACCCCGTCGCGGAACTCGATGGCGTGGATTTTCCCATCGCGCCGGACGGTAAGGCGCAGCCACTCGGACAAGGCGTTGACCACCGACACGCCAACCCCGTGCAGCCCGCCGGAAATCTTGTAGGAATTGTTATCGAATTTCCCGCCGGCGTGCAGCTCGGTCATCACGATTTCCACGGCGGAGCGCTTTTGCTCGTCGTCTTCCTTGACCTCCGTGGGGATGCCCCGCCCGTTGTCCTGCACGCTGATCGAGTTGTCCGGATGGATGGTCACGGTTATGGTGTTGCAATAGCCGGCCAGCGCTTCGTCGATGGCATTATCGAGCACTTCAAATACCAAATGATGCAGGCCGGAACCGTCGCTGGTATCGCCGATATACATGCCCGGACGCTTGCGTACGGCATCCAGTCCCTTCAGGACTTTTATGCTGTCCGCATCGTAATCATCGCCGTTGGTCAGTGTTTTGGGGTCTGTCATGCTGAGCGCTTTTAAAAGGGGGCCGGACTTCATATCCGCATTGGCATCACGACATACCGGAAGTCGCTGTCTTCTGCGATGGTAATCAGAACGCTGCTGTTGGCATCCCCGAAGGAGCAGGTTACTTTTTCACTTGCAATATTACCCAGCACGTCAAGAAGATAAGTGACATTGAAGCCTATGTCGAGCGCTTCTCCCCGATAGGCGATCTCGAGCTCTTCAAAAGCCTCCTCCTGCTCGGTATTGGTGCAGGTGATGCGCAACTGCCCTTCGGTCAGGGTCCAGCGGACACCGCGGAATTTCTCGTTTGACAGAATCGCGACCCGCTGCAGCGCCTGCCGGAGAACTTCCCGTTCGATCTCAAAACTCTTTTGGTAATTCGTCGGTATCACGCGGGTGTAGTCGGGAAACTTGCCATCGACGACTTTGGTGATCAGTACCACGTCCCCGATCTGGAATCTGACCTGGCTCGCGGCGAGTTCCACGCTGACTTCTTGCTCGCTATCGTTCAACAGCTTTACGATTTCCTGCACTGCCTTACGCGGCAGGATAACCTCCTGCAAATCCGATTTTTGCTGCAGTTTCGCGCACGCATAGGCGAGCCGGTGCCCATCGGTAGCCACGGCCTTGAGCATCGTTGCGTCCAGCACCACCAACATGCCGTTCAGGTAATACCGGATGTCCTGTTGCGCCATCGCATACTGCACCAGCAGGAACAAAGACTTGAGTTCTTTCTGCGCGATCTTGAATTTCGCCGCCGCCCCGCCCGTCGCCGCCAGTTTGGGGAAGTCTTCGGCGGGCAACGTCTGCAGCGTAAACCGGCTTTTCCCCGAGCGCACCAGCATGCGGTTATTCTGTGCCTCCAGGGTGATTTCCGCTTCTTCCGGCAATGCCCGCAAGATCTCCTGCAACTTGCGCGCCGACGCGGTCACGAGGTAATTTTCCCCGCCTTTTTGCGGCGTGGTGAAACTCGTCGAGACCTGGATTTCGAGATCGGTTGCAAGCAGATGCAGCCGTTCCCCGATGCGCTCAAATAAAACATTCGAGAGGATAGGCAGGGTATGGCGTTTTTCGACAATACCCGATACGGCTTGCAGCGGTTTGAGCAAATCATCCCGCTTGGCTTGTACTAATTTCATAAGTAATTCTTTCTAGTAGTAATAGCTACTGTCACCTTATTTGTGGATATCTGTCCTGGGCGAAGCCAGTAAACAACTTCGCGTCGGAGCGGACTGTGGATGATATGAGAAAGTCATGTGCATGGTCTGTTGATAGAAGCAGGATCTGCTCTCGGTTCAGTGTTATGCACAAAACGACCACCGCTTATCAACTCCTGAGCACCTTGAGCAGGGAATCGAAATCCCGGGTGATTTCGAGATTGGTCGTCTTGAGCGCCGCGATTTTGCGACAGGCGTGCAGAACCGTGGTATGGTCGCGCCCGCCAAAGGCCTCTCCTATATCCGGCAAACTGAGATGGGTCAGCTCCTTGGCCAAGGCCATTGCAACTTGGCGCGGGCGGGCGATATTACGGCTGCGTTTCTTGGAATACATCTCGGAGACTTTGATCTTGTAATAATCGGCGACTGTCTTCTGGATATTATCGATCGAGACCTGGCGGCTTTGCAGTGCAAGCAGGTCTTTGAGCGCTTCGCGGCACAGCGCAACGGTTATAGGCAGCCCCGAGAAGCGGGAATACGCAAGTATGCGTTTCAGGGCCCCCTCGAGTTCGCGCACGTTGGTCTGGCTGTGGCGGGCAATGAAAAAGGCCACCGTTTCGTCGAGCGCGACGTTTTCGGCTTCGGCTTTCTTAAGCAGGATCGCAACCCGCATCTCCAGTTCGGGGGGTTCGACCGCGACCGTCAGGCCCCAGCCGAAACGGGAAATCAGGCGGTTCTCCATGCCGGTAATTTCGCGGGGATAGGTGTCGCAGGTGATCACTACCTGCTTGCGCGATTCGATCAGGGCATTGAACGCATAAAAAAACTCTTCCTGCGTGCGGCTCTTGCCGCTGAAGAACTGGATATCATCGATGAGCAGCAGATCGAGCGAATGATAATAACGCTTGAAATCATCGAACGCCTTGTGCTGGTAGGCGCGCACGACGTCCGAGACATATTGTTCGGCATGGATGTAACGTATTCTGCTCTGCGGATTGCGCTGCTGGACCAGATTGCCGATCGCGTGGGTCAGATGGGTTTTGCCCAAACCGACGCCGCCATAGACAAACAGCGGGTTGTAGGCTTCGCCTGATCGTTCGGCGACCTGGATTGCAGCGGCACGCGCGAGTTCGTTGGCTTTGCCGGTGACAAATGTTTCGAAGCTGAATTCGGGGTTCAGGCGCGAAATATCGCGCGTGCTGGGCTTGCCACCGTGCGCCTCGGGCGCCAGCGATTTGGTGGGCTGGACCAATTCTTTTTCTGCAAGGACCAGACTGATGGTCACTTCCGGGCCGAAGCGCTCGGCGGCCAGGCGCTCGATTTCCGCCAGGAAACGGTCGCGTATCCACTGCAGCACGAAACGGTTGGGGGCAGTCAGCGTTACGGCCTTTTCGACCGCGCGGAATTTGAGCGGCTTGATCCAGGTCTTGAATTGCTGGGGCGGCAACTGTTGTTCAAAGTGGCTGAGACAAGAGCGCCAGAAGCTGTTCATTGCGGAACCGACCGTGTAATTGGAGAGGGGACAGAAAAAAGCGTCAGACCAAAGACAAATTTTATCGTTATTAGCCCAAGTTATCCACAACCATTAACTTTGGCAATAGGCGCTACCGGCGCGCAAAGATCACGTTGACAGGAACACGCGTTAACGGTTGTAATAGCGGGTTTTCAATTGGCGCACTGGCGTAAATCATGAAACGCACCTACCAGCCTTCCTCCACCCGCCGCAAACGCACCCACGGCTTTCGGGTCCGCATGAAAACGCGCAGCGGCCGCGCGGTACTGCGCGCCCGCCGCGCCAAAGGGCGGGCGCGCCTGGGCGTTTGACGCGCGCCGCCGGCAGATTACCGTTTTCCCGTGCGTGCCGGCTCGATGGACCGCATGCCTATGCGGCGGTTTTTGCATTCAAATGCTGGGTGACGGGCGAGATGTTCCGGGTCTATGCCAGCCCCAACGGTGCCGCGGGAGCACGGCTGGGCATCGTCATCAGCAAACGCGTCATCCCGCAGGCGGTGGCGAGGAACTACTGCAAGCGGCTGGCGCGCGAAGTGTTCCGCGCTGAACGCAAGGCGCTGGCCGGGGTCAATCTGGTGGTGCGTCCGCGCGCTGCCGTGACGCCCGCATTGTCCGCCTCCGCGCGCGCCGAAATCCGCGAACTCTTGCTGCGCGCGCAGCTACAGTGCCACAGCCGCTGCGCGGGAAATCAGGCGCGTCAAGACCACACCTAACCATTTGGCTTAACGATGGACACCCAGCGATTAATCTTGTTCATGCTGTTTACGTTTTCAGTGTTCTTTCTGATGGACGCGTGGCAGAAGGACAAGCAGCCGCAGCCGGTGCCCGGTCCGGCCGCGCCAGGGGCGGCAAGCGGGCCCGCGGCAATCCCGGTGCCGACACCAACGCGGCCGCTGACGGCTGCTGCGCCTGCTGCGCCGCCCGCCGCGGCCAGTGGCGCATTGCCGAAGGGGGAGACCGTGCGCGTCGAGACCGACGTGTTTGTCGCCGACATAGATACGGCGGGCGGAGACTTGCGTCGCCTCGAATTGCTCATGCACCGTGACACACTCGATCACAAGAAGAACTTCGTGTTGCTGCAGCAACAGGGAGAGCATACGTATGTCGCGCAATCGGGGCTGATCGGCAACGATCTGCCCAACCATCGCACGCGCTACACCCCCAGCGAGCGCGAGGTCAAGCTCGCCGCCGGCGCCGATCGCGTCTCGGTGCGCCTTAGCGCCGCGTCGGCCGAAGGTGTGAAGGTCACCAAAATCTATACTTTCCATCGCGGCAGCTACGCGATTGATGTCGGCTACGAGGTCGAAAACACGAGTACAGCGGCGATTCAGCCGGACGCCTACTTCCAGGTGGTGCGCGACAGCACGCCGCCAGCCGGGGACTCCGCGATGTTGCCGACCTATACCGGCATCGCGGTCTATACCGACAAGGAAAAATTTCAGAAGGTGGATTTCGCCGACATCGCCAAAGGCAAGATCAGCTACCCGAAGAAGAGCGATGACGGCTGGATCGCGCTGTTGCAGCATTATTTTCTGAGCGCATGGCTGCCCGCCAGCAATACTCCTCGCGAGTTCTACACCCGGCGCCTGGATAACGGACTTTACGCCGCGGGAGTCATCGTGCCGGTAGGGACCATTGCGCCGGGCGGGAGGAGTTCTCTGACGGTACCTTTGTACGCTGGACCGCAGGAGCAGGATAAGCTCTCCCAACTCGCGCCCGGGCTCGAACTCACAATCGATTACGGCTGGCTGACGGTGATCGCCAAACCGCTGTTCTGGTTCCTGCAGTGGCTGCACCAGTGGGTTGGAAACTGGGGCGTGGCGATCATTGTCTTGACCGTGATTATCAAGGCCCTGTTCTATCCCTTGTCAGCTGCAAGCTATCGTTCGATGGCGCGCATGAGCATACTCGCGCCGCGCATGCAGAGGCTGAAAGAGCAGTATGGCGATGATCGCCAGCGCATGAACCAGGCGATGATGGAAATGTACAAGACCGAGAAGATCAATCCGCTCGGCGGTTGCTTGCCGATAGTGGTACAAATTCCTGTTTTTATTGCGCTTTATTGGGTGTTGTTGGCGAGTGTCGAACTTCGTCACGCGCCTTTCATTTGGTGGATCAATGACTTGTCGGCCGCTGACCCCTATTTCGCCCTGCCGTTGCTGATGGGCGCGACCATGATTTTTCAAACTTACCTGAATCCGGTACCACCGGATCCGGTGCAGGCAAAAGTCATGAAGATTATGCCGGTCGCCTTCAGCATATTCTTCTTCTTTTTTCCGGCTGGCCTGGTGTTGTACTGGCTGATTAACAATATTCTTTCGATCGCGCAGCAGTGGTACATTAAACGCGCCATGGAGCACGCCAAGCCGGCGCATGGCAAAAAATGAGATCATAGCCGCGGTCGCAACGCCGCCGGGACGCGGCGGCATCGGCGTGGTGCGCGTTTCCGGTCTCCAACTTGAAACCATGCTGCGCGCGCTGGTGTACGCCGAAGTCGCGCCGCGGGTTGCTACGCGAGCCGCTTTCCGGGCCGCGGATGGTGGCGCGATCGATCAAGGCCTGGTGCTGTTTTTTCCAGCGCCGCATTCGTATACCGGGGAAGATGTAATCGAGCTGCAGGGGCACGGGGGCCCGGTGGTTCTGCAACTGCTGCTCAAGCGTTGCCTCGAGCTCGGTGCACGCGTCGCCGAGCCGGGCGAATTCACCAAGCGCGCATTTCTCAACGACAAACTCGACCTCGCGCAAGCGGAAAGCGTCGCCGATCTGATCGACGCCTCGACTGCCGAGGCCGCGCGTTGCGCGATGCGCTCAATGCAAGGCGAGTTTTCGCAACGCATCGATGTGATGGTGCGCGCGCTGACCGAATTGCGCGTGTTGGTCGAAGCAACGCTCGATTTTCCGGATGAGGAGATCGAGTTTCTCGAGCAGGCGAAAGCGCACGACCAGCTCGCGGAGCTGCGCCGGCAGCTCGCCGGAGTTCTCGCGGCATCGCGCCAGGGCAGCCTGCTGCGAGAGGGGATACACGTGGTAATTGCCGGTGAGCCCAACGTGGGCAAGTCGAGTTTGATGAATTGCCTTGCCGGCGAAGAACTTGCGATAGTAACTGAGGTACCCGGCACCACCCGCGACGCCATCCGGCAAACGATCAATGTGCGTGGCGTGCCGTTGCACATGGTCGATACTGCGGGCTTGAGGGAACCCGAAGACAAGGTAGAAAAGATAGGAATTTCAAGAACTTGGGATGAAATATCGAAAGCTAACCTAGTGTTGTGGGTGAGCGACGCAACGGTTCCGGAAACGCGCATTGCCGATCCTGTCGTCGCCGCGCGCCTACCGAATGGCGTGCCGCAAATCGTGGTCATTAACAAGATCGATTTGTGCGACCGGAATCCCGCGAGATATGCCGGGAACAAGACCACCGAAGTTGCGCTGTCGGCAAAAACAGGGGCAGGCATCGAGTTATTGCGCGACGCGATGCTGGACGCGATCGGGTGGGGCGGCGGTGGCGAGGGGCTTTTCATGGCCCGCGAGCGTCACCTGCAGGCGCTGCAGACGGCGCAGACCCACGTTGACCAGGCGTCCGTCAGCATTCCCCAGCTTGAATTGTTTGCCGAGGAACTCAGGCTTGCTCAGCGCGCGCTTGCCAGCATAACCGGCGAATTCACCGCCGATGACCTGCTCGGGGAGATTTTCTCCCGTTTCTGCATCGGTAAGTGACTTCTCGGGACGTCGACCCGGCGACAATTTTTCCAAATTGCAGGATCCCGTGCGCCATTCCGAAAAAAGCCAGGCAACCGCCAAGGCACCAAGATCGCCAAGCAAAGCAACGACTGAAATGGATTCCGACAGGTGAGGTGCGGTTTGACTCCGGATTGTTGAACCTCTTGCTGGATTGGCGGTTAGAATCCAGCTTTCAGAGTGATCAAGCGAACCTGATTGCCGTTTGGCCAAGTGGTGCCAAATGTTCCACGTGAAACGTAGATGCAACCGGATACCGTCTTTCGTTGCCAGCAACTTCTGAGGTATCATTGCGGCCCCTCGTCTGATCGGTCTTAACTCATGAATTTCGCTGAAAAATTTGACGTAATTGTGGTCGGTGGCGGTCACGCTGGAACCGAAGCAGCGCTTGCCAGCGCACGTATCGGCCGTCGCACTCTGCTGCTGACCCACAATATCGAAACGCTTGGCCAGATGTCATGCAACCCGTCGATAGGCGGGATCGGCAAAGGCCATCTGGTTAAGGAAATCGACGCGCTGGGCGGTGCAATGGCGTCCGCAGCCGATGAGGCCGGAATTCAGTTTCGCATCCTGAACTCACGCAAGGGGCCCGCAGTGCGCGCGACGCGCGCCCAGGCTGATCGCGTACTCTATCGCAAAGCCATACGCAGCCGCCTTGAAAATCAACATAACATATTGATTTTCCAGCAATCTGTCGATGATCTGACGCTCGAAGGCGAACGCGTGACCGGGGTCGTAACGCAGCTGGGTCTGCGCTTTACTGCGGACGCCGTAGTGTTGACTACCGGCACGTTCCTGGCCGGGCTGATTCACGTCGGCCTGCAGAACTATCAGGCCGGGCGCGCAGGTGACCCGCCTGCTGTAAGTCTCGCGCACCGGTTGCGCGAACTCAAGCTGCCGGTGGGGAGGCTCAAAACCGGCACACCGCCGCGTATCGATGGTCGCGGCATCGATTTTTCGCGGCTGGTCAAACAGCCTGGCGACGACCCAGTCCCGGTGTTCTCCTTCCTTGGCTCGCCCGGCCAGCACCCGCAGCAGTTGCCATGCTGGATCACGCATACCAACGAGCGCACGCACGCCATCATCCGCCGCGGGCTCGACCGCTCGCCGCTGTTCACCGGGGTCATCGAAGGCATAGGCCCGCGTTACTGTCC
>ERZ1292640.1879-Hain-H43-02um-R1-1879-length-17173-cov-7_pt2 | contig 11296 bp, 8 predicted proteins | sample MGYA00564404_ERZ1292640 | MGnify/ENA primary metagenome ERZ1292640 (study PRJEB36523, sample SAMEA6512636) | groundwater metagenome | collected 2019-01-08 | study: AquaDiva: Metagenomics assemblies of 32 groundwater samples | reverse complement strand
GACAAGAATGTCGGCGCTCCTGCGCCACGCCAGAAAATCCTCGCGGCGCGCGAGGGTTTTTCCGATGCCCCCGGAGCGCGGCGGTTTGGTGGAGGCGGGCTAAATGCTGATGAATTCGGCGCTCCAACCCCCTTCTGGAATCTTCGCGGCTTGAAAAGATCCTGCCGGACAGCAGCACGCGCTTTTCCCCAGACTCCGGCAGGAAGAAGCGGCTTTGCCGCCACCACGTTCTATCAACTGTGCCACGCGAGCCTGGCACCGGCTTGGAGCCCGTTGCGAGCAATCCTGGGGCAGGTCGGAAAATCTTGATCTCCATCAAGTCTTTCCACCGCCCACTTGCCCAAGGTAGGTCCAAGAGTGTAATCGGGGAAAAACGAGAAGCTTGGAGCGCCATTTGAATATGAACCGACGAACCTTTATCAAAACCACCGCCGGCAGCAGCGCCTGGCTGATCAACCGGGCTGCGTGGGCCGCTGATTCGGGAAAAACCGGCTCCGCCAACGAAGAACTTTTGGCGCAAGCGAAGAAGCGAATTGCCCAGCATCGCCAGGGCGCGGGCGTCGTGTCCGTGCGCGGGGCCGATGGAAAAGCCATCGCCGGCGCCACGGTCAAGGTGGAGCAGGTGCGGCATGATTTTCTGTTTGGCTGCAATTTTTTCCGCTTCGGGCGGATCAGCGATCCCGAGCGCGAGGGGGAGTACCGCCGGCGTTTTGCCGCCCTGCTCAATTACGCCACGCTTGGCTTTTACTGGCCCTATTACGAACCCGAACGCGGCCAGCCGATCTACGAATACACCGACCGGGTGGTCGATTGGTGCCGCCAAAACGGCATCGCCTGCAAAGGGCATCCTTTGGTGTGGGACTTCGCCGACCCGCGCTGGCTGCCCAAGGATTTCGCGGAAATCCGCGCGCTGTCCAACGCCCGCGTCCGCGACATCGTGGCGCGCTTCAAGGGACGCATCGACCTCTGGGACGTGGTCAACGAACCGACGCACCTGGGGCGATTCAAAACGCGCACCGGAGAATGGGCGATCTCGATGGGGGCGGTGCCCTACGTGGCGGAACACCTGAAAATAGCCCGCGCCGCCAACCCGGCCGCGACGCTGCTGGTCAACGATTATCGCACCGACCCGCCCTTTTTCAAAATCCTGGAGGGATTGCGCGAAAACGGGAAACTCCTTTTTGACGCCATCGGCATTCAAAGCCACATGCACGGCGGCGGCTGGCCCCTGCGCCGCATCTGGGAGGTGTGTGATACCTACAGCGAATTCAAAGTGCCCATTCATTTCACGGAAACCACCATCGTGAGCGGGCCGCGCGCCGAACGCGAGAAGTGGGGCGCGACCACGCCCGAAGGCGAAGCAATGCAAGCCGAATATGTGCCGCAGTTCTACACCCTGCTCTTCGCCCATCCGGCCGTGCATGGGCTGACCTGGTGGGACTTCTCGGACGATGCCGCGTGGCAGGGCGCGCCGGCCGGCTGGATACGCAAAGACATGTCGCCCAAGCCGGTTTACGAGCGTCTGCTGGCGCTGATCAAGGACGAATGGTGGACCAAGACCGGGGGGAGCACCGATGCCCAAGGCGAGTTCACGGCCACCGCTTTCTACGGCACCCAGCGCCTCACCGCCAAACTGCCCAACGGCCGCACCGTGACGCAGGACGTGCCTTGGGAACGCGACAAACCAAATCGGTTCGAACTGGTTGCGGCTTGAGCCGATAGTTCACTTGCCGCGGAATGCTGAAGCAGCGCTGGTTCAGCGCCCGCGGCGGTCCCAGCGCGGCAACGCCGCAACCAAAGGAGCGCCACGCCAGAAAATCCTCGTAGCGCGCGAGGATTCGTGCAGGTTGCAGTGCAGAGCGCTGTGACAACCGCGACTCGACGGAGCCTCGCGCTGCGCGTGAAACCGGGTGGAACGAAAGCTATTCTTCGGAGAGTCGGGTTGTTAGTTTGCCTTGCACATCCAGGCAAACCAAGTCGCCCTGGGCATTGCGGCAATAGATTCTGCCGTTGGACAGAACCGGGGCCGACCAACATTTTCCTCCCAGCACCTGCGCGCGGGCCAGCGCCTGGAACCGGGCCGGCGAAGCTTCGGCAATGATCAATTCACCTCGGCCGGCCAGGACGATTAATTTGCCATCGGCGGCCATGAGCGTGCCCGTTCCCAAGATCGGCTCCGACCATTTCACGGCCCCGGTCTTGAAGTCGAGGCAGCGCAACGGCGGATGGTCGTCCTCGGCCTGGCCGTCGATGCCATAAATGTAATCCCCGACCAGGACGCAACTATTGAAATGATTGCGCATGTTCTTGTTCTTCCAGACCAGGGAAGTTTTGCCGGCGCCAAACTGAATGACGCCGCAACCGGTGCCGTATCCGGAAGAAAGGAAGACTTTGTCGCCGGAAATGATGGGATCGGCTGCATTCACATCGTAGCTCGTTTTCCAGGGATGCCGCCACAGTTCTTCACCGTTTTTGATGTTGACCCCGACAAGGTGTTTGGCTGCAAAAATGGCCACGGCCCGTTGATCGCCCATGGCCAACGTGACGGCCGAGCCGTAGCCGGCGGCGTCTTTGCCTGTGGACCACAGCACTTTCCCGTTGGCCTTGTTCAGCGCCAGGCCGGCTGATCCGGCGTTCAAGATCAAGAGATGGCCTTCAATCAAGGGCGAACTGGCAAAGCCCCACTCGGGGATTTTCACACCGGTTTCCTGCGGAATGTTCTTGGACCATTTGATTTTTCCGGTGGCGGCCTCGAAACAAAAGAGTTGCCCTCGCTTGCTCAAAGTATAGACCGCATCGCCATCGACGGTCGGTGTGACGCTGGTCCCGCCTTCGTAGTAATGGGCATCGACGGGACTGGAGTAAGAATGCTTCCAGATTTCCTTCCCGCTCTCGCTCTCCAGGCAAGAGACGGATTCGGTGCCGTCGTTATTGCCCATGGTATAGACCCGGCCCTGGCTCACGGACACCGAGGAGAAGCCTGCCCCAACCGAAGCTTTCCAGAGCTGTTTCGGGCCATCCTTGGGCCAAGTGCTGAGCCAGCCGGTTTCCAAGGAGACGCCGTTCAGATTCGGGCCGCGCCAGCGGTACCAGTCATATTCCGCCGCTGGCAGGGCAAAAACATTCGCGAGAAAACCAGCCGCCCAAACAGTCGTGAAGAGGAGGGTCATGGGTCGCCGGAGTGTCCGGCATTGAACCAGGGAGAGGCGTTCAAAAATCATGCGGGCAACACCTAACGCTTGTTCCCGCCACTGTCAATGCTCCCGCAAGACTTCCTGGCCTGATAAGCCGATGCAATTCAGTAGGAGTTGGAGAGCGCCCCCGCCCCGGGTGCATCAAACCGGCGCCCCCGCCGGTTTGAGGTGAGGCGCAGGCAGTCACTAAACAGTTGGATTCATGACACGTGCCAGAAGTGGCAAACGAGGGCGTCTGCCACGGCAGCCAGGGCGGGTTGCGCTCCCCAGACCATTGAATAGCAGTGTCTGATCCGATTGCGTTGCGGGGCCAGGCATGCTTTAATCTGTTTCAGCCACTGAAGATTTATGCCGCGATTTTTTGACTATTTGCCGGGCGCCTTGGCGGAGGGCCAGCCCTTTGCCTTGGGCATCATCTCTGCCATCAAAGGCTCCAGCCCGCAAAAAAAAGGGGCCAAAGCGCTGTTTCATCTGGATGGTCGCATTCAAGGAACCTTGGGCGGCGGCTGTTTGGAGGCGGAGATTCAAGACCGGGCCCGCCGCGCGCTGCTCACGCAAACCCCGGCCACGTTCGAGTTGGTTCTGGACCACGACTTTGGCTGGGATGACGGCTTGATTTGCGGTGGGAAGGTCTGCGGATTGATCCTGCCGCAGGCGGCCCAAGCGGCGGAGATCTGGCAGAAACTGGCCCAGGGCCGGGAGACGCTGACGTGGGGGGTCAAGAAAGATTTTACCATTGCCTGGGGCGGCGAGAGCACAGAGGATTGGCTTTACCAGGAAACGGTGACGCCCCCGTGCGCGTTGTGGATTGCCGGGTCAGGGCACGTCGCCCAGGCCGTCGCTCCTTTGGCGGTGCAACTCGATTTCGAGGTCACGGTTTTCGATGACCGCCCTGCCCTGGCCAACACCGGGTACTTTCCGGCAGCGACACATTTTCGGGTCGATTATTGGGACAAACTTCTGGCGGAGCCGATGCCGGGGCAGCCCGCTTTCGGCTTGATCGTGACGCGCGGCCACCAGCATGACGCCTTAGTGTTGCGCAATTGGATTTATCGGCCTTTTGCCTTTCTAGGAATGATCGGCAGCCGGCGCAAAGCGCGCTTGATCTTCACCCAATTTGTGGAAGAAAAAATTGCCAGCGCGGAACAAATGGCGCAGGTCGCTTGCCCGGTGGGTCTGGATATTCAAGCGCACAGCGTCCCGGAAATCGCGGTCAGCATCCTGGCCCAATTCATTCAAAAGCGCGCCGAGAAATTGTCGGCCGCGGCGCATCGAAGTTGAAACGATCATGAACAAGATCGAACTCACCCGCACCAACATCGTCAAGCTGGCCGTCGATGCGATTGTCAACGCGGCCAACACGACCTTGCTCGGCGGGGGCGGGGTGGACGGAGCGATTCACCGGGCGGCCGGCCCCGAATTGCCGGAGGAATGCCGGACGCTGGATGGATGCGAGACGGGCCAAGCCAAGATCACACGCGGCTACAAACTGCCGGCCAAGCATGTCATTCACACGGTGGGGCCGGTTTGGCGGGGCGGTCGGCATCACGAACCGGAACTGCTGGCTTCCTGCTATGTCGAGTCGTTGAAACTGGCCGTGGTCCACCACGTCAAGACCCTCGCCTTTCCCGCCATCAGTTGCGGCGCTTACGGCTACCCGATTGACCAAGCCGCCCAAGTTGCCATTCAGGAAATCGTGAAATTCCTCAGCGCCAACCCAACCGTGGAGAAGGTTTACATCTCCTGTTTTACGGATGAAGTTTATGACGCTTACGTCGCAGCGTTGCAGCCATGAAGCAGCGTTCGTTGCTGTGCTCCGCCCGGCTTGACTGACCCGAGGCGCAACTTTTTGACCTTGCAGCCCGCCCGAGACTGAGGTTGGATAGCCTAGACGCTTCCCCACCGAACGTAGAGGAAAGCGGCATGCGGTGAAGACTGCGATCGCCAGGTTTTGCGCGGCAAACGATTGGTTGGCGGTAATGCCCCAGCCAACGGGAGGTGCCCGAACTGCCCAGCATTGAGGTGAGACGACTCCCAGAGGCCGAGCACTACCTCGCATCCGGCTCGAGACAAATCTCACCCTGTCCGGCGGCAGCCTCGCCAGCGCGGGGAAAACGGGCGTCCACTGTTTGAACCGGCCAGGTTTCGTTGTTCCGCCTTTAGGCGGCCGAGGCACACCCCACCGGCTAAAGCCGGGAGTCCAACCACGGCAGCACCCGAGTCCATGGGCAATCTTCTCTCCAATATACCTGCGACGGCAGATTCTTTCCCGGCGGTTCTTGGTTGTCCCAAATGTTCCTTACCCAAAACCAACAGCAAACGAACTATGAAAACGCAAAAACAAATCCTCCGTGCTTTGCGCCGGCTCGCCTTGGCGCTCTCGATCCCGGCCTTGGCCCTGGCTGCGTCGGCCCAGTCACCTGCGCCCGACCCGTTCAATCCGGGAGCAAACGACTGGGTCTATTCCCTGGCCATGCAGGCGGATGGGAAGATTCTCGTAGGAGGCAAGTTCACCACGCTGGGCGGGGAGAGCCGCGGCCACATTGGCCGACTGAACGCCGATGGCACACTGGACCCCAGCTTCAATCCGGGAGTCGGCGGTGACTCTAATCCCAATGTGTATTCCCTGGTCGTGCAGGCGGATGGGAAGATTCTGGTCGGCGGCGATTTTTTGACGCTGGGCGGGCAGAGCCGCACGAACCTGGGCCGGCTGAATGCGGATGGCACGCTGGACACCGGCTTCAATCCGGGAGCAAACGGTGTGGTCAATTCGCTGGCCGTCCAAGCGGACGGGAAGGTTCTGGTGGGAGGCTATTTCACCGTGCTGGGCGGGCAGAGCCGCAGTCGCATTGGCCGGCTCAATGCCAATGGCACGCTGGACACCGGTTTCAATCCGGGGGCAAACGAGTGGATCAATTCCCTGGCCGTGCAGGCGGATGGGAAAATTCTGGTGGGTGGCTATTTCGACACGCTGGGCGGGCAGAGCCGCAATAACCTTGGCCGGCTCAATGCCGATGGCACGCTGGATACGGGCTTCGATCCAGGTGCAGATGGTGAGGTCTATTCCCTGGTCGTGCAGGCGGATGGGAAGATTCTAGTGGGAGGTTGGTTCACCACTCTGGCTGGCCAGAGCCGTGAGCGCCTTGGCCGGCTCAACGCCGATGGCACGCTGGACCCGAGCTTCAATCCGGAGGCCGGCGGTGTTGATTATGCATACCTCACTTCCCTGGCCGTGCAGGCCGATGGAAAGATTCTGGTGGGCGGCTATTTCGACACGCTGGGCGGGCAGAATCGCGAGAACATTGGCCGGCTGAATGCCGATGGCACGGTGGACACGGGCTTCGATCCGCGAGCAAACGGCGGGGTCAATTCCCTGGTCGTACAGGGCGACGGAAAGATTCTGGTGGCGGGCTATTTCCGCACGCTGAGCGGGCAGAGCCGCAATAACATTGGCCGACTGAACAACACGGACCCGGCGACGCAGAGTCTTACCTACAATGCTTCCACGATCACCTGGAGACGCGGTGGCAGCAACCCGGAAATCTGGCGGACTACCTTTGAACACGCGGCCAACGGCAGCGACTGGACAAATCTCGGCGCAGGCTCGCGTATTGCGGGAGGTTGGCAGTTGACAGGGCTTTCGTTGCCGCCCAGCGGGTCCATTCGCGCGCGAGGCCACGTTGTGGGCGCTGGCAATGACTCCGGCTGGTTCGTGGAAACCATGATGGCGACTGGCGCGCCGGTCATCTTCAGCCAGCCGGCCAGTCGGACGGACCATAGCAGCGCGACCGCCACGTTCAGCGTCCTAGCCGGCGGCACACCGCCGTTGAGTTATCAGTGGCGCAAGAACGGCTTGATCCTGGGCGATGGCGGGAGCGTCTCCGGCGCGACCGCCGCCACATTGACCTTGGCCGGGGTGTTGCGGAGCGACGCGGGCAATTATTGGGTCGTTATCAGCAATGGCCCAGGCAGCGTGACCAGTGTGGTGGCCACGTTGACGGTGGCGGACCCAGCGATAACCACACAGCCGGCCAGCGCCTCCAGGAATCCAGGGGAGAGCGTCACGTTCAGCGTGGTGGCCATCGGGACGGCGCCGCTGAGTTACCAATGGTGGAAGGAGGGAGCGGCATTGGCCGGAGCCACGGAGCCGTCGCTGACTCTCACCAAGCTGCAGGGTTCGGATGCGGGCAATTATGTCGTGGTGGTCGCCAATGCCTACGGCGCGGCGACCAGTGCGGTGGCGGTCTTGACCGTCAATCAGACGAGCCTGGACCCCAGCTTCGATCCGGCCGCAAACGGTCCCGTCTTTTCCCTGGCTGTGCAGGCGGACGGGAAGATTCTGGTGGGAGGCGGTTTCACCACGCTGGGTGGGCAGAGCCGCGAGCACATTGGCCGGTTGCAGACCGATGGCACGCTGGATTCCTCCTTCAATCCAGGTGCAGAATGGTATGTCACCTCCCTGGCCTTACAGGGCGAAGGGAAGATTCTAGTGGGAGGCTCGTTCACAACGCTGGGCGGGCAGAGCCGCAGTCGCATCGGTCGGTTGCATGCAGATGGCACGCTGGATTCGAGTTTCAATCCGGGTGGAAACGGCTGGGTCTCTTCCCTGGCCGTGCAGGCGGATGGGAAGATTCTCGTGGGAGGCGATTTCAACGCGCTGGGCGGGCAGAGCCGCACCAACCTTGGCCGGCTCAATGCCGATGGCACGCTGGATACGGGCTTCGATCCGGGAGCAGACGGGGCTGTCTTTTGCCTGGCCGTGCAGGCGGATGGGAAGATTCTAGTGGGAGGCGTGTTCACCTTACTGGGCGGACAGAGCCGCAAAAACATGGGCCGCCTGAATGCCGATGGCACGTTGGATGCGCGCTTTGATCCGGGGGCAAATAGCTGGGTCAATTCCCTGGTCGTGCAGGCGGATGGGAAGATTCTAGTGGGAGGCCTGTTCACCACGCTGGGCGGACAGAGCCGCAAAAACATCGGCCGCCTGAATGCCGATGGCGCGTTGGACACGGGCTTTAATCCGGGAGCAGACAGTGTGGTCTATTCCCTGGCCGTGCAGCCGGATGGGAAGATTCTTGTGGGCGGCTATTTCACCACGCTGAGTGGGCAGAGCCGCACGAACATTGGACGGCTGAACAACACGGACCCGGCGACGCAGAGTCTGAATTACGACAGTTCCACGGTCACCTGGACGCTCGGTGGAAGCAGTCCGGAGGTCTGGCGGACCACCTTTGAATACTCGGCCAATGTCATGGATTGGACGAGCCTGGGCGCAGGCACGCGCATCGCGGGAGGCTGGCAGTTGACAGGCCTTTCGTTGCCGACCGGCGGGACCCTTCGCGCGCGAGGCTACGTTACGGGCTGGTTCGTGGAAACGCTGATTACGGTGGTACCCTCACTTGCGATCATGAGCCAGGACCTCAGCTTTGCCAACGGCCAGTTCGGGTTCAACTTCACCGGCCCGGCGGGCCAGATGGTGATCATCGAGGCTTCGCCGAACCTTCAGACCTGGACATCGCTGCAGACCAACACCCTGGGCGCCAGCCCAGTTTACTTCAGCGACCCGGAATCTACGGCCTTGTCCAACCGGTTCTACCGCCTCCGGCAGGGGCCTTGAATGCCGGAAGTCTGCCTTCCTGCTGGGGCGTGGATTTAGGGAGCCAGGCTGTCACGGAATCCGTCGGCGAGACGCCGGCGGATGCGACCGGGACGGTTGCGCTCCCCATCTTCAACGGCATACGGCTATGGCTGCCCGGCGCTCTTGGTGAAGGCGTCGATCCCCCCTTTGATGTTGGCGGACTTGGCGGCGTCCATGACCTTGACGATTTGTTCCCACGGGGCCTGGGCATCGGCGCGGATGGACAGGTTGATTTGCGGATTCTTGGCCGCACTGGCCGCAAGTTGCTCCTGCAGCTTGCTCAAGGTGACCGGACGCGAGCCCAGGTACAGATACGGTTCCTGCTTGCCAATCGTCACCACGAGGCTGGCTTCCGAAGCGCCTTGTTTCGCTTGTTTGGATTCGGGCAGCGCCAGCTTCAAGGCCGGCTGTTGCTTGAAGGTGGTGGTCACCATCAAAAAAATGAGGAGAACGATCAAGATGTCGATGAGCGAGATGATGATCACGGCCGGCGGTTGCCGGTGTTTGCGAACGGTAAATTGCATGGCTCAGGATTTTTCTTTGCCGCGATAGTACTGGCGCAGGAATTTGTCGCAGATCGTTTCCATCTCGACGGCCAGCGTCTCCACTTTCTTGTTGTAATAGCTCCAGGCGATCAACGACGGGATGGCAATCAAAAGCCCCATCAAGGTCGTGTTCAAGGCGATGGCGATGCCTTTGGCCAGAACGGCGTTGTCGGCCAGCCCTTCCCGGCCCAGGTCGCCAAACAAGGTGATCAGTCCGTGAACCGTTCCGACCAGTCCGAGCAAAGGAGCGATGCCGACCACGATCTCGAGCACGACCAATCCCCGCTCCAACTGCACCACTTCGTGCCGGGCGCGAGTCTGGATGGCGTCCACGCTATCGCCCCGCGGCCGGGTCAAATGATCGTAAGCGACCAGGAGCAACCGGCTTAAAGGGGAGGGCTGTTGCTGGCAGATTTGCTTCAGATGCGACAGCGCTTCCGGCGCGCGGCAATCTTCCACCCCGGCCTCCACCTGGGGAGGAATGACCTTGGACCAGCGCAAGGCCAGCCCGCGCTCGATGATGAACGTCAGCCCCACGATGGAAGTGAGGACCAGAAAAAACATGAACGGACCGCCCGCTCTGATGAATTCCAACATAAGTATTGATTGCTTTCCACGCGGCTCTGGGCCGCACAATTCTTAAATTTGTCTATGATTTGTCTGCTTTGGGGTGCCGCCGCGGCTTCAGTCTCATGAGCCGGTTCAATTGTAATGAAAGGTAAACCTGACCTCGCGGTAATCTTCGCCCAGCATGCGGCGCAGATCATTCGGGAACGGCGCGAACGGCGCCGGGTCCTGCACCGCCCGCTGGCAGATCCAGGAGAGCGTTTCGCTCACTTCGTTTTCGTCCACCTGTATATTGGTGATGCGCCCGTCATGATTGAGGCGGAATTCGAGGACTACTTTGCCGGAATAATTGCGGACAAAATCGCGTTCGTCGAGCAAGCTAAACCAGCGCGCCCGGACGGCCGCAATAAAAGCGGCGTCATAGGAGCCAAACGGAGTGGCCGTCACGTCCAGATTCGAGTCGAGGGAAAACCGCTTCACGCCTCCCTCTTGTTTCATTTTCTCTCCCGGCGGCAAACCCATTTTCCGGCGGGCGGCGGCGAGGGTGCGCGGACGCTCGGGCGGGGTCTGGTGCTGGGAATCGGCCTCGCCGTCGCCTTGGTCATCTTTCGGCCGGGGCGACGGTTTGGCAAAAGCCAGTTCCCCCGGGGCGGGCCCGCTTTTCGGTTTGATTTCCGGCTGGGGCGGCTCTGGGTCGGGCGGTTTTTCCACCGGCAACGCGGGCTGCAACGGTTGCGCCTTGGACCGAGGCACCTCCCGCGTTTGCGGCACTTTGGTTTGAGCGCCGTCGATCTTCGGAACGTTGGAATCCATCCGGATGTCAGGATTGGCCGCGCGCGTGTTCAAAGCCGAGTAATATTTGGACTGCTGGGGCGGCTCCAGCGAAGCTTGGGCGGGATCGACATCGACAAACAAGAGCGGCACTTCCCGCCTTTGGGCCTGTTTCTTCTTCTGTTCCGCAGATTGGGAAAGTGATTTTCTCTGCACCGCGGCCAAGACCCAGGAGGGCCAGAGGCCACGCTTCCATAAGCCCATCCGGCTCCCCAGCTCGATCGTGCCAAACAAAGCGAGATGGAAAGCCAGAGAAATACCCAAGGCCCTGACGATCGGACTCGAGGTCAGGTGCAACAGGTTTGCCTGGTAATTTGCCAAAACCATTCGTCAAAAGGATGCAATAGGAGCGCGCACAGGGCAACCGTTAATCAGAGCCTCCTTGCGTCGGCTGCTACGAGGTTCATGGAGAGCCGCCACGGCCTTCTGCCGCGCATAGGGGCCATGAACCGGCAAAGGAGAAGGAGCGCGGACGGCCCGTCCGCGCACAGAGCCAAAGCAGAGGGACGCGCGGACGGGCC
>ERZ1292640.4026-Hain-H43-02um-R1-4026-length-11300-cov-5_pt1 | contig 11300 bp, 6 predicted proteins | sample MGYA00564404_ERZ1292640 | MGnify/ENA primary metagenome ERZ1292640 (study PRJEB36523, sample SAMEA6512636) | groundwater metagenome | collected 2019-01-08 | study: AquaDiva: Metagenomics assemblies of 32 groundwater samples | reverse complement strand
TGGGGGGATTGTCCAGGTCGACCTGGTAGACCCGCAGCAGGTTGACGTCTTCCGCCGACAGCACGGGGAAACCAGGCGCCGGCGGGGCCGCGCCGGCGGGCGAGCCCTTGGCGCGCTCGCCGGTGGCGAGTCGCTTCTCTCTGGCGGCTTCTTCGACCTCGATCTGCTGGGTGACCTGGGTGCGGAGCTTGCGGGCCTGGGCATTTGCGGGCTGCTGCTTGTCGATCGAGTCCAGTTCCGAGAGCGCGAGCTCGAACTGCTTTCGAGCGGCCAGCCAATCGATCAGGAGCAGGAGGCGATCGATATCGTCGTCCTTGATCGTCGCCCGCAGTTCCTTGTACCGCTCGAGCACCGGGGGCAGGACCTCGACGCGGGAGATGAGCTCATCGGCGATGGGCGAGTTGATCCCGGCGATGCGGATCACGGTTTCCTTGCGATCCCGCGAGACCAGCATGCCGACCATTCGCCGCCCGTCTTTGAGGTACACGGCCGCTTCGATATCCGCGTCGGCGGGCACCTTGAATTCGTGCGGGACCGAGCGGTCGACCACGACGGGCTTTGGCTCGGGCTTGACCTCGGGTTTGGTCTCAGGAATGGGCTGGGGGCTCGGTTGGGGGGCGGGCTCGGGGTTGGCGACGGGAGGCGTGGGGGTGGCCGGCTCGGAGGTTGGGGGGGCGGGGGGCGCTGGAGGCTGGATCGCCAACGACGCGCACGAGGCCACCAGGGCACACACCGACGCGACCACGGTCTTTCGGGGACTCATCGGTTTCTCGTTCCTTTCGTGCGGCTTGCACGGGGCGCCTGTGTCTTGACGCCCGATCTGGCCGGCCAACCTCGCCAGCCGATCCGGCCGGATTTCGGGGCGGTCGCGCCCGGAAAGTGTACGGGTGTCGCTCCCCCCGAGGCCAACGGACCGGTGCCTCCCATTCGTACAGCGGCTGGTCGCGGTTCGAGCGAACTCCAGTTCAACGCGCGAACCTCGCACCAGTTCCAACAAACAGGGCACCCGCCGGGTTTCCGGGGGGTGCCCCAGGCTCTTTGGACTCCGGCCTTGGAGGCCGGAAGGTCGATTCGAAACTACTTGGTCGGCTCGGCCTTGGGACTCGTGGGCTTGGGGGCTTCCTTGAGGCCCGGGACGAACTCCTCACCCTGGACAATCTGGGCGGTCGACTTTGCGAGCGCGTCGCTGAGGGCCTCGAAGCGCCCGCCAAGGTGCTTGGAGAGGAAGGCCTCGGCCACCCCCATGAAGGCGATGTTGTTCTCGGGTCGCTTGAAGCCGTGCCCCTCATCGGGGAAGAGGACGTAGGTCACGGGGATGTTCTTCTTGCTCATGGCGGCGGCGATCTGGTCGGCCTCGGTGCGCTTCACGCGAGGATCGTTCTGGCCCTGACCGATGAGCAGGGGCCTTTGGATCTTGTCGACAAAGTTGAGCGGGCTCTTTGCTTCGAGGAACTTCTTGCCCTCGTCGGTCGAGAAATCGCCCACGCGTTCCTTGAACATCGCGAGCATCGGCGCCCAGTGGGGCGGGATCGATCCGAGCAGGGTGTTGATGTTCGAGGGACCAACGATGTCGACGCCGCAGGCGAAGACGTCGGGCGTGAAGGTGAGCCCGACGAGCGTGGCGTAGCCGCCGTAGCTTCCGCCCATGATGGCGACCTTGCTCTTGTCGGCGACCTTTTCCTTCACCGCCCAGTTGACGGCGTCGATGAGATCGTCGTGCATCTTGCCGGCCCACTCGCGGTTGCCTGCGTTGGCGAAGTTTTTGCCAAAGCCGGTGGAGCCGCGGAAGTTGACCTGGAGCACGGCGTAACCGCGGTTGGCGAGCCACTGGGAGGACCCGCTGTACCCGTAGGAGTCGCGGGCCCACGGGCCGCCGTGCACGAGCAGAACCATGGGAACGGCCGCGCCGTCGGGGCGTGCGTTGTGGTCCTTGTCGAGCCACGCGGGAAGCGTGAGGTAGCTGACGAGGTCGAGCCCGTCGCGGCTCTTGATCACGACGGGCTGGCACTTGGCCAGTTGCAACTTCTCGAGATTCGGCCGGTTGCTGAACAAAAGGGTCGCCTTGGCCCGGTTGACGCCCTTGGCGGCCGGATCGCGGTCGTAGCGGTACACGTACGCGGGCCCGTCGGACTGGGTGTACACGACGAGCCATGTCTTGTCGTCCTGCGTGCGGCTCCCGACGTTCACCTCGCCGTCACGAACTGTCTTGAGAAACGCGAGATCGGGCTCGATCGACTTGTCGAGGATTCTCCACTCGGTTCTGGCGTAGTTGAACGCGACGGCCTGGACGGTTTTCTCGGTCGGATGGATGAGCGACCCGCCGATGTCGCAACGGGAATCCTCGGCGACCAGCGTCTTGTTCCCCGTCTTGAGGTCCACGGCGAAGAGGGCTCCGGTGTCTCGCCCGCGGCTGTCGGTCATGTACAGGACCTGCCCGGTCTTGTCGAAGCCTTCGGGCGAGGTGGTGAGCGAGTCGGCCGAGGGCACCTTGTCGAACGGTTCGGCCTTGGCGTCCTTGGTGAACTTGACCCACTCCATGTCCCCGGCCTTGTCGAACTTGCCGGCGAGTCGCAGGACGAAGTTGTCGTCGGTCACGACCGAACCCCACTCGTTGTTCTCGAAGACGACCTTGGACTCGCCCGTCTTGATGTTGACGCGAAGGACGTCGTGGAATTGCGGGTCACGGGCGTTGAGCCCGCCCAGGATTTCGTTGGGGAATTTTTCCGAGACGCCCTCGATCTGCGCGCGGGGCTTGAGCGTCTTGCCGCCGGGCTGGACGATGGGCTTGCCGTCGGGGCCTTTGATTGGGTCGGCGGTGGTCAGGGCCTTGTTCTCGCCGGAGATGACGTCGACGCAGTAGACGCGGAAGTTCTCGTCGCCGCCGTCGTCCTGCGTGTAGAGGATGTGCTGGTTGGTGTAGGCCCAGAAGTAGCTTGTGATCCCCCGCACCTTGTCGGCGGTGACGGCTTTGGCCTTTGAGAGATCGCCCGCGGGGGCGACGAAGACGTTCATCACGCCGTTGACCGACGTGCAGAACGAGATGAACTTCCCGTCGTGCGAGAGCTGCGGGGCCGCCCGTTCGGGGTTTCCGAACAGCACCTCACGCGGGATGATCGCGCCTTCGGGCGCGGCCTTGGCCGCGGGCCCGGGCGTCGGCTGTCCGGCCATCACCGGGGCCACACCGCACAACGACAACGCCAGCACCTTCACGATCGACGGGGTCAGATTCACTCGGATTCTCCAGAAAGACCGCTCCGGCGGCGGGTCCACGAGGGCCCGTCCGCACGCAGAAATCATATCCATCTCGGCATAACCCTTTGAACCGTCGACCGACGCGGCTGGTTTCAACCGGCGTGAGATTGGACCGCGATCGGTCGGCTGAGACGGACGGGCGATTCACCTCACGAAGACCAGCCAGTGGACGCCCAGGATGGGCGTGAGCACCAGGAGCGCGCGGAGCACGTACCCCAGGAAGCTGGGCATGCGAACCCCTTCCCCCTCGGCGATTGCCTTGACCATGAAGTTGGGCCCGTTGCCGATGTATGTCATCGCCCCGAAGAACACCGCCGCGTTGCTGATGGCGTGCAGCAGCATCCGCCCGTGCTCGGTCCCGAGAAAGGCGCTGATCGCGGGCGGATCGATCTCACGTCCAACGGCGATCTGGAGGAAGTTGAGGTAGGTCGGCGCGTTGTCGAGCACCGCCGACAAGGAACCGGTGCCCAGATAGAAACTCGACGCGCTGGAGAGACCAAGCTCATTCCCGTGCACCGACAGGTACGCGAGCGCGGGGACCATCGTCACGAAAATCCCGGCAAAGAGCAGCCCGACCTCCTTGATGGGCTCGAGCGTGAAGCCGTTGAGCCGGAAGTTCTCCTTGGGCGACAGCGCGAGGCACGCTGCGGCGACGCCGAGCTGGAAGGTCGGCCCGATCGGCCACGCCGACCACTCGGGCGCGAAGCGATCGACGAGTTTGGGAATGAACACGCCGGCGACCAGGAGCCCAAGACCCGCCATGGCCACGATCCCGCGGAGTGAGACAGCGAAGCGTTCCCGCTGGTGGCCGCTGGCGTGCGGGTGCACGCCGGCGATCCGCTGGCGACGTCCGACGTGCGCGTCGTAGGCGAGGAACGTCGCGAGGAGGAGGGCGTTGACGAGCAGCCAGTCGGACCAGAGGTGTTCGACGGTCCAGAAGAACGGCACTCCCTTGAGGTATCCCAGGTAGAGGGGCGGGTCGCCGATGGGCGTGAGGCTCCCGCCGCAGTTGCTCACGATGAAGATGAAGAACACGACGTGCATCGGCGCGAGGCGGCCGGCGTTTGCCCGGATGAAGGGCCTGATCAAGAGGACGCTCGCGCCGGTGGTTCCAATCAGATTGGCCAATACCGCCCCGGCCGCCAGCAGCAGGGTGTTGAGGACGGGCCCTCCTCGCCCCCGAACCTCCACGACGATCCCGCCCGAGATCAAGAAGAGTCCGCCGACGAGCGCGATGAAGGAGTAGTACTCCATCACCGCGTGCCACATCGCGTAGGAGCCGTAGCTCCAGGCGTGCCGATATCCGGGGGCCGCGAAGGCGCCCAGGAAGTAGCCCGCGACCAGCCCGCCCAGGGCGAGGGAGAGATCCGGATAGTGACGGTGCCAGAACCGATGGGCCAGAAACGGCATGACGGCGATCGAGGCCAGGAGAGCGACAAATGGGGCGACGAGCCAGGCCCCCACCACCGGCGTCACGCCATCGGCGTTCCACTGGGCAGGAACGCCCCGCGACACGAGCCAGCCGACGAGCCCGCCGCCCGCGGCGCTGACGGCCCACGACCTTGGTCCATGCCATTTCGCGTAGGCCGCCTTGAGCACGCTCAGGCTGTCCTCTCTGGCGTGCCGGCGATCACGCCCGCGGGCTTGCTCACCACCACGTCGGCGGCGCCCGGCTCGGTCTTCCTGGCGAGCATCGCGTCCCACTCGCGGAGCATCTGCCCCGCCAGGGCCATGTGGTCCTCGGCGCCGGCGGCCTCGGGCGCGTAGTCGAAGATCGTCTGGCCGAAGCTGGGACACTCGGCGAGTTTGATGTTGCGGCGGATCGCGGGGCGGAGCACCCGCCCGAGCTTCCAGGGCGTTTCCTGCGTCCGGGCCTGCTCGAAAAACTGTTCCAGGTCCGCGACGACCTCGCGGACGTGGGTCGAGCTGGGGTCGTGCATGCACAGCACCACGCCCAGAACCCGCAGACGCGGATTGACTTGCTTGTTCACCATGCGCACCGTCTCGAGCAGCTTGCTGACGCCCTGGAGGGCCAGGAAGTGGGCCTGCATCGGGATCAGAACCTCGCGGGCCGCCGCCAGCCCGTTGAGCGTCAGGAGCCCCAGCGAGGGAGGGCAGTCCAGAAGCACAAACTCGTACTTCTCGCCAAGGCTTGCCAGGGCCTTGCCGAGGCGGTGGAGGCGATCGGGCTCGGCCCCAAGCTCAATCTCGGCCGCGGCAAGGTCGGTGTTGCTGGGCACGAGCCCGAGATTGGGCGCGATTTCGCGAACGATCCCCGCGACGTTGTCGGTCGGATTGAGGAGCGCGTCGTACACCGACTTGGTGTCGGCGGCATCGACGCCCAGGTGGAGCGACGCGTGGGCCTGCGGGTCCAGGTCGACGACCAAGGTCGAACGACCGGCCTTGGCGAACGCCGCGGCGAGGTTCACGGTCGTGGTGGTCTTGCCGACCCCGCCCTTCTGGTTCATCAACGCAATAATTCGCACAGGCCTCATGGGACCAGTATACGGAAACGCTGGTGGGGAAGGGGGAGGATCCGGGCGGGTGCGTCAGGCCGGCAAGGTCTCGGTGGGCTTGGCGATCTCGGCGGGGGACGTGGCGGGGGGCGTGGCTACGGGCGCGGCACCGGGTGCGGGCTTGCTCTCGAGCCCAAGGACCTGTTCCTCGAGCTGCTTGCGCCGTGCGGTCTTGATGGCGATGACGCCGATGTAGCTGAGGAAAACCACCGCCAGGGCGTAGACGACCCGCTGACGCCACAGACTCATCAGGATCCCAAGCGAGGCGAAGGCGATGCCGATCCCGTAGAGCGAGAGCGCCGCCCCTTTTACGCCCATCACGCGCTTGAGCATGTGGTGCAAGTGGTCGCTATCGGCGTCGCTGATCCGCTTTCCGGCCATTTTGCGTCGGACGATCGCGAGCATGGTGTCCATCATCGGGATCGCGTAGATCACAAGTCCCGCGACCACCAGGTACGTCTTGCCGGTGTCGCCCAGCGACAAAACGATCACGATGGTGCAGAAGCCCAGGAGCAGTGAACCGCAGTCTCCCAGGAAAATCGATGCCGGGTTGAAGTTGTGAGGCAGGAAGCCCAGGCACGCGCCCAGCACCGCCATGCACAGAACCACCCGTTGGCTGTCCCGCGGGCCGTCGCCTGCCACGCCGTCGTTCATCACCACGGTCAGGCTGAGGGCGATAACCAGGAGACCCGTTACGGCGATGGCGGTGACGCCGGTGAGGAGCCCGTCGAGGCCATCGATGAGGTTCGACGCGTTGCACGCCCCGATCACGAAGAAACCGATGATGGCGGTGCCCGTCCAATAGACGACGTCGATAGGGATGTGGTCAAAGCCGCCGAAGGCGACGGGCAGGGGGATGCTGAACGCGAGGGTCTCGAAGGTCCCCTGGAAGGTGGTGGGGATGCCGAGTCCCTTGGCGATGGGCACGAGCACCCCCGCCGCCACCTTCACGCCCACGTCGTCGGCCGCCAGGGCCGCGGCGGCGATGAGCTGCCCGCCGATCTTCACGCGGGGCGTGGTGCCCACGACGTCGTCGATGAGACCCACCACCGCGATCGACGTCATGCCGATGAGGATGGAGAAGGGAACGGGGGGCTGATCGAGCCCGATCGCGAGCCCTTTGCCTCCGCGGTAATCGAGCAGTTCTGGGAAGTAGTCGCCGAGATAGCTGTAGAAGATCCCCGCGACGATGCCCAGGAAGACGGCGACCCCGCCCATGTAGGCGATGGGCATCTTGTGGATTTTTCGCGGGTCGTTGGGGCGATCGATGACGCCGTTGCGGATCGCCAGGCGTCGCATGATGGGCGTCGCGCACAGCGTGACCACGAAAGCGACCATGAGCACCCAGACGTAAGCGTGGAAGACGTCCAGGCGCGTCAGGGGCGCGGCGGGCGTCTCGACCCCATCGGGCGTCGCAACCATCGCCAGGCTGGCCCACAAGACGCTCACAGTGCCCTTCCTTCCGTGTGCACGCCCCTGGCCGGGGCCTGCACCTGCGTTCGAACCTCGGCTCCGCCGCCCTGCCTGATCCACTCGACCACGTCCCGGATCGTTTCCTCGAGCGACCACCGGGGCAAGAAGCCGATCGCCTCCCGTATCCGCGCCAGGTCGGGCTTTCGATCGCGCAGGTCCTCAAACCCGGGCGCGTAAGCCTGCGAGTAAGGCACGAGTCGCACGGTGGAGCGCGAGCCGACCACCCTCACGACCATTTCCGCCAGTTCGCGGATCGACAGCGAACGGTCCGACCCCAGGTTGAAGACGCGCCCAAGGCACGCGGGCTCGCCCAGCACGCGGGGCATGGCCGCAGCCACGTCCCGCACGTCGCAGAAGCATCGCGTCTGCGACCCGTCGCCGTACACCTCGATCGCCTCGCCCGCGAGGGCGGAGCGGACGAACCTGGGCACGACCATCCCGAACTCCCCCACCTGCCCGGGGCCCACCGTGTTGAACAGCCTCACGATCGCCGCGGGCAGCCCGTGCTGGCGGTGGTAAGCGAGGGCAAGGTACTCGTCCAGTGCTTTGCTCGCGCCGTAGCACCATCTGGCCACGGTCGTTGGGCCGTAGACCACGTCATCGTCCTCTGAGAACGGCGTCTTGGAGCCCTTCCCGTAGACCTCGGAGCTTGATACGACGAGGGTGGGGACGCCCGCGCCGGTCCTGGATCGCGTGGCGGCGAACTTGAAGAGCTCGATCGTCCGGCCGACGTTGGTCTCGATGGCCCGGATGGGGTCGTCCATGACGAGCTTGACGCCCACGGCTGCGGCGAGGTGGTAGATCTGGTCGAACGACTCGGCCTTGCCGAAGGCGGCAAGGGCGTCGGCGAGATCGCCCTGGATGAACCGGAGTCGCTCGTGGCGGGCGGGCAGGTTGTCCCGCCGGCCCGTCGAGAGGTTGTCGATCACCGTCACGTCGTCCCCGCGGGCGATGAGCAGCCCGACGAGGTGTGAGCCGATAAACCCCGCCCCTCCGGTGACAAGCACTCGGCGAGGCGGGGTCGCGTGTTTGGGGGGGTGACTGTGGTCGTTGCTCACGCGGTTGGTGCCGGTGCGTCGTCGTGGTACTCGCTCGTTGCCTTGATGTTGCCCTTGAGGTATCCGCCCGCGGCGCTCTTGACGCCGTTGACGATGACGCCCATGAACTCGCCGCGAGCCTCTGAGAGCTCGTTCTTGATGCGGGCGACCATCCCGCGCTTGTCGCTGAACGCCCGTGCGACGAGCAGCGAAGCGTCGGTCTTGGTCGCGAGCGTCGCCGCGTCACCCGAGACGACTGCCGGAGCCACGTCGACGAGCACGATGTCGTACTTGGTCCGCACGTCGCGGAGGATCGACGCCATGTTCTCGGCGGCCAAGGCCTCGTACACACGGCTGGTTTTGGATCCCGCGGTGAGCACCTTGAGATTGGGGACGCCGGTGACCGACTGCGCGGCGCCGTCGAGCTGGGCCGTCCCCGCCAAGACGTCGCCCAGACCTGGTCCTTCGCTGATTCCAAAGACCCTGTGCAGGGCGGGCCTGCGGAAGTTGGCATCGATGACCAGGACACTGCGTCCCGAGGCCGCGAAGGCCAGGGCCAGGTTGGAGGCGATGCTCGTCGATCCCGAAGAGGGCATGCACCCCGCGACCAGGACCGTTTTGTGTCCTGCGACATCGAGGCGTTTGAGGAGTGTGGAGCGGATCTGCCTGAAATTCTCCGCGATCACGCCGCGCGGCCCATCGCGGAAGGCGGTCTCGACCACGCCGGGGCCGGCGGGGTCCTCGGCGGCGTCGGCGACCCAACCCAGGAGGCGGGTGCGCGGCAGGACGGTGATGTCGCTGGGGCCCTTGACCCGTTGGTCGACGACTTCTCGCAGGACGATGAAGCCGCCCACGAGGCCCAGGCCCAGGATCGCCCCGGCGGGGATCATGAACACGAGCCTGGGGAAAATCGGCTCCTTGGGGACACGGATGGTGCTCTGGAGGGAGCGGATGCGCACGGCGGTGGGCATCGCCTGGATGGCGTTGAATTCCTTGAGCTTCTCCTTCGACGAGTTCATCTGGTATTCCAGCGACTTCATCTTCTCGTCGATGTCGGCGAGCTCGCTGACCACCTGGGTGATCTCGGTCTGGAGGATCTTGGTGCTTTTGCGTTCGAGCTCGAGCGTGCTGAGCTGGTTCTGGAACGACTGCTGCTGCTGCTTGAGAATTTCAAGGTCGGACATGAACTCGCGGTTCCACAGGAACTCCTGGGCCTGCTCGAGCGACTGGCGGAACGATTCGAGCTTCGCCTGCGCGACCTTGTACTGCCGGTGCTCGGGCGCGATGCCGTTTCGACGCAGGCCGTCCAGGAGCGACTCCCACACGGTGATCTGCTGCTGGATGTCCATGATCTGGGGGTCGCGGGCGGCCTTGACCTTGATCTCTTCGGGGTATCGGATGGCGCCCGACGGGTCGTTCTGCTGCTCGAGGCGGATCTCGATGCGTGTGCGGATGTCCTCGAGCTGGGAGTTGAGCTGGGAGCGTTCGCGTCCCAGGAGTTCCATGCGCATGGTCGCGTCGCTGAGCCTGGGGTCGGTGGAGTCGATGCCCTTGTCGCGGATCATGGTCCGGCGCTTGACGGTCAGGTTGGCGATTTCCTGCGTGGAGTCGTCGATGCCCTTCTTGAGCGCGGCGGTCTGCTCCTTGAACTCGTCGTCGTTGCGTCGCCGGACCAGGTCGACGTACTCGTTCATGACCAGGCGGACGATGGCCGAGGCGTCCTCGGGACGGGTCCAGGAGAAGGAGAGCTCGATGAGCCTGGTCTGCGGGACGGTCTTGGCCTTCACGTCCCAGACCAGCTGCTTGAAGATGGCGTTGGTGTCGTAGGTTCCGTCGCTGTTCTTGAACGACTTGATCCAGTGGGGCGCTTCCTGTTCGAGCTTGGGGCTGTTGGCCACTCGCTCGAGCACCTCGTCGGACGTCATGATCCGCACGGCGGTCTGCATGAACGTCATGACCTCTTCCTGGCTCACTGTGCCCGCCGCGCCGGTGGGCTTGTAGGGGTCGCTCACGGGCTGATTGCACTCGAAGACCGCCCGGGGCTTGTAGATCGGGTAGATGTACATGAACGCGAAGTGCGACGCGGCGCCGAAGACCAGGCCGCCCGCGGTCGCTCCGGCGAGCGCCCACTTGTTGCGCATGACCAGCTTCACCGGATCGACCGACGCGCCGCCCACAGCGCCGACAGGGCCCATCGGCGCCGCCGGGGGCACGGGTCTCGCGGGATGCGGTCCATTCACGTTCATTGCCACGGTGCTCATACCAGCCATTCCTTTCAGGGTGACTCGCGGCCTTAGAGGCCCATCGAGCACCCGCCCAACCTACTCGGATTCCAGACGCGTCCCCGCGAAATCCGCGAACAACATCACTTCTTCTCGGACCTGGCCTTGGCCAGGAGTGCCTTCTCTTCATCGAACAGATCGCTCGTCGCCTGAATCTGCTGCTCCTTGGGGAGCTTGTCGAAGAACTCGCGGGCTTCGTCGATCACCTTCTGGGCCTCGTCGAACTTGCCCTGGGCCGTCAGCAGTTCGGCGAAGTGGAGCATGACAGTGGGCTTCACGGTCGAGCTGCCGGCCAGGCTCAGGGCATCGAGCAGCGGGCCCTCGGCCTCCTTGAGCATTCCGGCGCGGGTGTAGACCCAGCCCAGCGTGTCGAGGACGTCCAGAAGGTCCTGGCCGCGCTCGAAGGCCTTGATCTTTGCGCGCTCGGCGAACGGGACGGCGTCCTTGGGCGGCTTGCCGCAGGTGACCATCATGAACGCGAGGTTGTTGAGAATCCCCGAGTCTTCGGGGAACGCCTGTTCGGAAGCGGACATGACCCGGAGGGCGTTGTCGCAATCCTTGAGCTGGTAGTACTTCGCCTGGAGCATCAGCATCGCCTGACGCAGGAGCTGCTTGTCGGCCGGGGACTTGTTGATCAGCTCTTCGAGCTGGGCGATGCCCTCCTTCTGGGTAGCCGGCTTTTCCAGGGCCGTGCCGGCCCGGAAGAACGTGGTCCACCCCGGGATGAGCTTGGGGTCACG
>ERZ1292640.3832-Hain-H43-02um-R1-3832-length-11631-cov-7_pt1 | contig 11300 bp, 9 predicted proteins | sample MGYA00564404_ERZ1292640 | MGnify/ENA primary metagenome ERZ1292640 (study PRJEB36523, sample SAMEA6512636) | groundwater metagenome | collected 2019-01-08 | study: AquaDiva: Metagenomics assemblies of 32 groundwater samples | reverse complement strand
GCCCTGTAATGCCCGCGCTCCGTTTTGGTTGCGACTCCGCCACGGTAGGTTGAACGCAGCCTGGTGGCTTTGTCGATAGCGGGTAGAAACTAATTCCCACTATTAATCAAACAAAAAAGTGCAATGCGGCGTGGAACTTTGCTTGCCGTCGGCGCCAGGGTTCCTTATTTGTTTCCGCTTCAATTTCGTTTCTAGTGGATCGCCAGTCAAAAGGCAGATGAGATTGGCGGAAGATCGGCAAACAACAGGCCAGCACTCTGATTTGAATGTCTGACATCTTTCCAAGATGGACAAACAAGCTGCCCGCCAGGATTCTGGCGGGCGCGTTATTGGTTGGGACGGCGGCGGTATCCGGCGTTTGGTATTACTTTACGCCGAAGTACACCCGCGTCGGCTACCAGCCCATCCAGCCCGTTGCCTACTCGCATGCCACCCATGTGGATCAACTGGGCATGGATTGCCGCTACTGCCACAGCGCCGTGGAGAAATCGTGGTATGCGAACATCCCGTCGGCGGCTTCATGCATGAATTGCCATAACCAGGTGCTGGCCACCGATCCCCGGCTGGCGTTGGTCCGCGAAAGCGCGCAATCGGGCAAACCGATTCCCTGGGTGCAAATCCACAAGACGCCCGATTACGTCTATTTCAACCATGCCGTCCACGTGAACCGCGGCGTCAGTTGCTTCGAGTGCCACGGCCCGATCAACAAAATGGAAGAGGTCCGCCATGCCCACCCCCTCAGCATGTCTTTTTGCCTCGATTGCCATCGGGATCCCGCGGCCCGGCTGCGTCCGCCTGACAAAATCACCGATTTAAACTGGAAATGGAGCGAGGACCCCAGAACCGCGGCCCAGCTCCAGAAGGCCAATGGCGAAAAATTCGTCCGTGATTGGAAGGTCCAATCCCTGCAAAGCTGCTCCGCCTGCCATCGATGAAACGCATTCCTCCATCTTGTCCAGAGCCCGAGACCGGCCCGAAATATTGGCGCAGTCTGGATCAATTGGCCGATACTCCGGAGTTCCAGCAATGGGTGGAACGCGAGTTTCCGGCCGGCGCGAGCGAGTTGACCGATCCCGTTACGCGGCGGCAGTTCGCCAAGATCATGTCGGCTTCCTTTCTCCTGGCCGGATTCGGTTTGACCGGCTGCCGGAGGCCGGTGGAAACGATTCTGCCCTTCTCCAAAATGCCGGAGAATTACACGCACGGCTCGGCGCAGTATTACGCTACGGCCATGCCGGGGCGGCGCAGCGCCATTCCTTTGCTCGCCAAATCCCATGACGGCCGGCCGGTCAAGATCGAGGGCAATCCGCAGCATCCCGACAGCAATGGCGGCACCGATCAGTTTGCCCAGGCCTCCATTCTGAATTTGTACGATCCGGACCGGGCCACCCGGTTCGCCAAAAATGGAAGCGGTGTGTCGCGGGAAAGCGCGCTGGATTTCCTGGATGTCCTTTCCAAACAAACGCAGGCCAACGGCGGCGAAGGACTCGCCATCCTGATGGAACAAAGCAGCTCGGTGTCGCGCGCCCGTCTGCAAAAGATCCTGAGCGAAAAGCTGCCCAAAGCCCGCTGGTTTGCCTACGAGCCGGTTGATTTCGATATTCATCGCCAAGCTGCGTCCGCGGCCTTTGCCAAACCGGTTGCGCCTTATTTCAAGCTCGATGAAGCCCGGGTGATCGTCTCGCTCGACTGCGATTTCCTGGGCGCCGAAGAAGACTCTTACCTCCACATCCGTCGCTTTGCCAAGGGCCGCAAGATTTCCAAGCCCACCGATGTCATCAGCCGGTTGTATGCGGCTGAGGGACTGATGACCTTGACCGGCGCCAATGCGGACCATCGGTTGCGCGTTCCGGCCAGCCTGGTTCCGGCGGTGGCGGCGCGATTGGCCCTGGAAATTCTGAAATCAGGCGGGCCAGGCCGAGTGCCGGCCGAGTTGCAGGCGCTGGCGGAGCCGGCCACGGTTCACGAAAAATGGATCGTGGAATGCGCCAAAGACCTGCTCGCCAAAGAGAACGCGGGCAAGACCGTGGTGCTGGCGGGGCATCGCCAGCCCTTGGCGGTGCATGCCCTGGCCCACGCGATCAACTCGGCTCTCGGAAATGTCGGCCATACGATCGTTCTCCACGAGGCGCCGGAGCCCAGGGAGGGGACCATTGCTGACCTCGCGCAGACTCTGAATGCAGGCCAGGTGAGCACACTGATCGTGCTGGGCGGCAATCCGGTCTATAATGCGCCGGCTGACTTGGATTGGGCCAAAACCCAGCGCAAAGCCAAAACCGTGGTCCGCCTCGGTTATTACGAAGACGAAACGTTCGCCGTCAGCGATTGGCACCTGCCGATGGCCCATTTTTTGGAATCGTGGGGCGACGCTCGCACCGCCGATGGCACCGTCGTCTCGATCCAGCCATTGATCGCACCGTTGTTTGGCGGTTTGACCGAGTTGGAAGTGCTGGCGCAAATTGGCGGCTTGGAGAAAAAGAATGCCGCTCCCTACGACATCGTTCGCGAGACGTTCAAAGGCCTCGGCGGCGAAGGCGAAGAAGCGTGGAAGAAATTCCTGCACGACGGTTTTCTGGCGAAGAGCGCCTCTCGGCCGGTCCAGGTGCAATTCGACGGATCGGCTTTGGCTCGGGCGCTTTCCGGGCTGCCGCGGTCGGCGCCGCCGTCCAAGGACAAACTCGAAGTGGTTTTCCATCGCGATTACAGCGTGGATGACGGGCGCTATAACAACAACGGCTGGCTGCAAGAATTGCCCGATCCGATCTCGAAATTGACCTGGGAAAATGTCATTTTGATGAGCGCCCAAACGGCCCAAGAGTTCGGCCTCGAAATCAAGGACAGGGAAAAGCTCAAAGTGATGGCGCCGTGGGTCAAGGTGCAATGGGACGGCCGAGAGATCGAAGGCCCGGTCTGGATTCAACCTGGACTTTCCGACTTTACCCTCGGCTTGGCGCTGGGATATGGCCGCAAGCAAACCGGGCGCATTGGCCGCGATTCCGGTTACGACGCCTATCGGTTGCGCACGGTCAAAGCGCCGCATATTGCCGCGGGGGCCAGGCTGGTTCCGACGGACAAGACGCACCAGGTTGCGACCACCCAAAACCATTGGGCGATGGAGGGCCGGCCCATCATCCGGGAAGCGAACCTGGAACAGTACCGTCAGCGGGCCGATTTCGCGAAGAGCATGAACCTGCCGGAAGCGCCGGGACCCCGGGACGCAGCGGGCCGTCCGAAGCCCATTTATCCCAACCCGCTGGACACACTGAAGGAAAAAGCCATCCATCAGTGGGGCATGTCCATCGATCTGAATTCCTGCGTGGGCTGTTCCGCCTGCATGATGGCCTGCCAGAGTGAGAACAACATTCCCATTGTCGGCAAACCGCAAGTGGGCCGGAATCGCGAGATGCACTGGCTGCGCATTGACCGTTATTACTCCGGCAATGTGGCCGATCCGCAGGTGGTAAACCAGCCGATGCTCTGCCAGCATTGTGAAAGCGCGCCGTGCGAAAGCGTCTGCCCGGTCAACGCCACCGTTCACGATGAGGAAGGCCTGAATGTGATGGTGTACAACCGTTGCGTCGGCACGCGTTATTGCTCGAACAACTGCCCTTACAAGGTCCGGCGCTTTAATTACTTCGATTACAATCGCCGGCCTTTGGACCAACTCAAGGGACCGGTCTATCTCAGTCCGCTGGTGCATTCTACCGAGGGCGAATGGGATTTGATCCGCTGGTTCAAAGATGTGGACCGGGGCAACAAGCCGGCCGATGAATGGGAATTGCTCAAGCTGGTGAAGAACCCGGATGTCACCGTGCGCATGCGCGGCATCATGGAGAAATGCACTTTCTGCACTCAGCGCATCGAGGGGGCCAAGATCGCGCGCAAGGTCAAAGCCGGAGCCTCGAACGAAATCGAAGTTCCGGACGGGACCATCCAGACGGCCTGCCAGCAAGCCTGCCCGGCCGAGGCCATCGTGTTTGGCAACGTCGCCGATCCGCACAGCCGCGTGTCGGTGCTCAAAGCGCAAGAACGGGATTACACGGTGCTGGAGTTTCTGGCCACCAAACCGCGCCTGACCTACCTGGCGCGCGTGCGCAATCCCAATCCGCTCATGCCGGATTACCACGAGCTGCCGCTCAGCGTGCAGGAGTACGAGAAGAAAAATGGCCATCCGTTCGCACCTCACGCCGGGCACGGGCAGCCGGCGCCGGGGGCTTCGCATTCTGAAGCCGGGAAAGGAGGCCACTGATGAGCCAGCCTGAAGCCATGCTCAAGGTCCACCTTCCGCCCACGGAATTGCAGCGGATGCCGCTGGTGGCCAACCAGCGCTCGCCGGCCTGGATTTCCGACCGCGTTGCGTCGCTGGTCGAGGGCAAGACGCCGCGGTGGTGGTGGATCGCGTTTATCCCCAGCTCGATGGCAATGACGATGCTGCTGGGGATGCTGGTCTGGCAGGTTTCCACCGGGGTCGGCGTCTGGGGCAACAACCATCCCGTGATGTGGGGCTGGGACATCATCAATTTCGTCTGGTGGATCGGCATCGGCCACGCCGGCACTCTGATTTCGGCCATTCTGTTTCTGCTCCGCCAGCGCTGGCGGACGGCGGTGAATCGAGCGGCGGAGGCGATGACCATTTTCGCCGTCATGTGCGCGGGCATTTATCCGGCGCTGCACGTCGGCCGCATCTGGTTCGACTGGTGGCTGTTCCCGATTCCCACCTCGAACGGCCTCTGGCCGCAATTCCGCTCACCGTTGATGTGGGACGTGTTCGCCGTCTCGACTTACTTCACGGTTTCCGTGCTCTTTTGGTATGTCGGCCTTATTCCTGACCTGGCGACGTTTCGCGACCGGTCCAAGAGCAAGGTGCGCCAGTTTTTATACGGCTTGTTCGCGCTCGGCTGGACCGGATCGAACCGGCATTGGAGCAATTACGAGAAAGCTTATCTCATCCTCGCCGGCCTCTCGACACCGCTGGTGCTGTCCGTGCATAGCATCGTGTCCCTGGACTTCGCCGTCTCGCAACTGCCGGGCTGGCACACCACCATCTTCCCGCCCTATTTCGTGGCCGGCGCGATCTTTTCGGGGTTCGGCATGGTGCTGACGCTGCTGCTCCCGCTCCGCAAGCTCTGCAAGCTCGAGGACATCATCACGATGCGGCATATTGACGTGATGTGCAAAGTGACGCTGGCAACCGGTTCCATCGTCGGGTACGCCTACGGGATGGAGTTCTTCATCGCTTGGTACAGCGGGAGCGATTACGAACGGTTCGCGTTCATCAACCGCGCCACCGGCCCTTACTGGTGGGGTTATTGGACGATGATTTCCTGCAACGTCATCTTCCCGCAGCTCTTCTGGTTCAAGAAGGTCCGCCAGAATCTTTGGATTGTTTTCGTTCTGTCCATCCTGGTGAACGTTGGCATGTGGTTCGAGCGGTTTGTGATTATCGTCATCTCGCTGCACCGCGAATTCCTGCCTTCCAATTGGGGCTATTTCGTGCCGACCTGGGTGGACGTCTGCACGTACCTCGGCACGTTCGGCTTGTTTTTCACCTGTTTCCTGTTGTTCATGCGATTCCTGCCCATGATCGCCATTGCGGAGGTCAAAGGCGTGACGCCGTACTCCGACCCGCATCATCCAGTCGGGGGCGCCAAAGTTGGAGGAGGCCACTGATGAGTGCCACCGTCAAACCTTACGGCCTCCTGGCCGAATTCGAGACCGCCGCGGAAATCACCCATGCGGCTGAGAAGGTGCGTGACGCCGGTTACCGCCAGTGGGACGTTTTTTCGCCCTTCCCTGTGCATGGCATGGACCGGGCCATGGGACTGAAGAACTCGAAAGTGGGCTGGTTTGCTTTCCTGGGCGGCGCGACCGGTTACACCATCGGCATGCTGATGATCTGGTTCATGAACGCTTTCGACTATCCGATCATTATCGGCGGGAAACCGATGTTCAGTCCTTTTGCGGCTTTTCCGCCCTCCTATGAACTGACCATTCTCCTGGGCGCGTTTGGGGCTTTGTTTGGCATGTTGTTCCTGAACCGGCTGCCCCGCCTGCATCATCCCTTGCTGAAAAGCAGGCGGTTTGCCCTGGCCACGCACGACCGGTTCTTCCTCGTCATCGAGAGCAGCGACCCGAATTATGCTGAGAATGAAACCCGCAAGTTGCTGGAATCGACCGGCAGCAGGCACATCGAGCTGGTGGAGGATTAGATGCGATATCTCCTCTTAGGCTTTGCCCTGATATGTCTGGTGGTTGTGAGCCTGGCCGGATTCCGCGGCAGCCTCTCGCGCCGGCCGCCCATTGAAGTCTTTCCCGACATGGACCGGCAGCCGAAATTGAGCCCGCAGCATCCCAACGCCTTTTTTGCCAACGGCTTCAGCTCGCAACTCCCGGTGGCGGGCGCCATCGCACGAGGTGCGCCCTACGAAGATGTGCCGGTGAACACAGGCCGGATGAGCGGGACGACGAATTTCGTCGAAACCAATCCGCTGCCCGTCACCGTGGAATTGCTCAAGCGCGGCCAGGAACGGTTTCAAATTACCTGCGCGCCGTGTCATGGGGCGGCCGGCGATGGCAAAGGCATCACCACCAAGTACGGGATGGCCGTGATCCGCAATTTGCAGGAGCCGCTGGCGGTGAAGATGCCCGATGGCCAGCTTTTCCACACTATCACCTACGGTTTCAATCTGATGGGACCTTACGGGGCGCAAGTCGCCATCGAGGATCGCTGGGCGATTGTGGCTTACGTGCGGGCGCTGCAGCGGAGCCGGCTGGCTTCGCTCGAGGATGTGCCGGAGCCGCAGCGCGCGGCGTTAAAGAAATAACCTATGAGTTCGCCCACTAAACCCGCGCCTGGCGCCCGGCTGGACCTCTCCAAGTGGCGCAATGTGCCCAACCGCTTGGTTGTGATGGGCGGGCTGCTCGCCCTGATTGGCCTCGTGGCTAGCGGCCTGTCGAAGGACCAACCGTTCCGTCAGTTCGGATACTCCTGGCTGCTGGCCTTCATGTTCTTCCTCAGCCTCGGCCTGGGATCGCTCTTCCTGGTGCTGGTGCATCATTTGTTTGATGCCGGCTGGTCGGTGCCGATCCGGCGGTTTTCGGAGCACATTGCCAATTTGCTTTTCCCCTGGATGGCGGTCTTGTTTCTTCCGATCGCGGTGTTCGCCCCGAAGCTTTACGAGTGGATGGGGCCGCAGTTGCAGGCCAATCCGGACCATGCGCTGCACGCGAAAGCGCCGCTCTTTACCTACACCGGTTTTTACCTCGTGTCGGCGGCGTGTTTTGGCCTTTGGTGGCTGCTCTCGTCGCGGCTGCGCTACTGGTCTCTGCAACAAGACGAGACCGGCGCCGCTCAATGCACCTATAAAATGCGCTTTTATGCTTCGTGGGGCATTTTCGCGTTTGCCATCACGCTGACGCTGGCGGCCATCATGTGGATGAAAGCGTTGCAGCACGAATGGTTCTCGACCATGTATGGCGTCTATTACTTTGCCGGCAGCGTCTGGCTGACCCTGGCGACGGCTTACGTCATCACCATGATTCTGGACCGCCTCGACCTGATTTGCGAGGTGCTGCATGAGCACCAATATTACTTTCTGGGCTCGCTGTTGTTTGCGTTTACCGTCTTCTACGCTTACATCCATTTCTCGCAGTATTTCATCATTTGGAACGCCAATATGCCGGAGGAAACGTTCTGGTACGTCATCCGCGAGAAGGGCTCGTGGTGGGACATCGGCATGATCATTATTTTCGGCCATTTCTTTGTGCCGTTCCTGACGCTGCTGCGGATTGATGTGAAGCAGACCTTTGTCATTATGGCGCCGCTTTGTCTGTGGGCCTGGCTGATGCACTTCTTCGATCTTTCCTTCAATATCATGCCGGTGCTGCATCCGGACGGCTTTCCGCTGCGCTGGCTTTGGCTGGACTTGAGCTGCCTGGCCTTCATGGGCGGAGTCCTGGCCAAAATTTTTCTGCGAGATTTTGCCGCATACGCGCCGTATCCCCAGAGGGACCCCCGGTTGCTAGAAGCCATGGGCATGCACCATCCTGTGCCCACGCAGATTTCCGGCGGCGAACTGGATGAAACCGACCAACAGCGCGATGCCCCGCTGGGATTGGACGGAGGTGACCGATGAAAGCAACCATCTGCTGCGCGGACAAAGCCAGGGTGGCCGCTTATGTGGCCGGCATCCTCGGCTCGTTTCTGGTTTTCGCCGGGCTGGTCTGGGTGATGCGCCACTACACCCAGCCGGTGCCGGTCAATCAAACCAAAGTGGCGGACCGTTACAGGAACCTCCAGGAACTGAACGCAGCCAACGCGGACGTGTTGCATAATTATGGCTGGCAGGATCAAACCAAGGGACTCGTCCGCCTCCCCATCGCCCGGTCCATGGAATTGACCGTGCAGGAATGGAAGGACCCGGCTGCAGCACGTTCCAACTTGATTGCCCGAATCGAAAAAGCCACGGCTCTGCCGCCCAAAGCGCCGGAAAAGCCGAGTGAATTCGAATAGCCGCCCGCGGTTGGTCCGAATGAATTCACCCTCGCCCATTCAACCCGTGTCTTCCGTCCCGACCGTTGAGCCGGCCGCCCAGCCGGTTTCGACTGGGGAAATCGATGCCTCCTGCCGGGCGCCGGTGCTCTATCTCTTTGTCAGCGCGCTGGCCTGGTTGCTGATTGGCCTGGCGCTGGCGCTGGTTGCTTCCATCAAGCTGCATGGCCCTGATTTTCTTGGAAACACGGCCTGGTTGACTTACGGCAGGGTCGTTCCGGCCTTTGGGAACGTCCTGGTTTATGGGTTTGCTTCGCCGGCCGCGCTGGGAGTGGCGCTGTGGCTGATCGCCCGCCTGGGGCGCACCCGGTTGTGGGGCGCGGCTTGGATTGTTGTCGCGACGGTTTTTTGGAATTTGGGCGTGCTGGTCGGTTTGGCTGGGATTCTGGCTGGCCATAGCACGGGCTATGCAGGCCTGGAAATGCCTTTGGGCGCAAACTCAATTCTGTTTTTCTCCTATCTCCTGATCGGCCTGGGCGCCGTGCTGACGTTCCATGACCGCAAGGAACGCCGGCTTTACGTTTCGCAGTGGTACCTGCTGGCGGCGCTGCTCTGGTTCCCATGGATTTTTTCCACGGCCAATTTGTTGCTTTTGCTCGAGCCGGTGCGCGGGGTCCTTCAAGCCGCCATCAGCTCCTGGTTTGTGAATTGCCTGACGGTGTTATGGCTGACGCCCGTCGGTTTGGGAGCCATTTTCTATTTCATTCCCAAGGTGACCGGGCGACCGTTGCACAGTCATTATCTCGGCCTGTTCGGCTTTTGGCTGTTGGCCATCTTCGGAGGATGGGGAGGCCTGTATGCCGGCGCGCCGTTGCCGAGTTGGTTGAACAGCCTGAGCATTGTGACGACGGTGCTCCTGATCGTTCCGGTCCTGGCGGTGACGATCAACTGGCGATTGACCATGGCGGGCCAGCAAGCCTTGTTCAAGACCAGCCCCACGCTGCGATTCATTGCTTTTGGAGCGGCCAGTTACACCATCAGCGGTCTCTTGACCGCCGCCAGCGCCTGGCATTCCGTCAGCGAAACCGTCCAATTCACGCACTTTACGACCGCGGTGGCGCATCTGACGCTGTTCGGCTTTTTCGCCATGACGCTGTTTGGGGCGGTTTATTACGTCACGCCGCGCCTGGTTCAGGCTGAATGGCCCTCGGCGAAAATGGTACAAGTTCATTTCTGGTGTTCCGCGGCGGGGATTACCCTCTACGTGATTTCGCTGGCCTTTGGCGGCGTGCTGCAAGGCTTGGCGCTGAACAATGCGAGCCGCCCGTTCCTGGAATCTGTCCGGTCCATTCTGCCGTTTGTCGGAATGAGCACGCTGGGCCTGCTGGTTCTTGCAGCCGGCCAGGTCGCGCTGTTGGCCAACTTGGGCCTGATGCTGGGCCGCGCCTGTTGCGCCTGTTGCCGGCCGGCGGATTGGTTTGCCGGTGAAACCAAAAGAGCGGAGGCGCGGGTATGAACCACGGACCGCTGCTTTTCCTGGGTGTCTTTTTCACGCTGGCCTGCTCCTGGCTCGGCTTGGTGGTCACGCCGCAATTGCAACTGGGCCAGTTGCAGCAAACCAACATCATCAGCAGCTCGCAATTGTATCCGCTGGCCCGGCCGGGTTTGGCGCAGGAAGGCCGCGAAGTCTATCGGGCCAACGGCTGCGTTTATTGCCACACTCAGCAAGTGCGCCCGCCGGGTTTTGGCGCGGATTTCGAGCGCGGCTGGGGCCAGCGCCGCAGCGTGGCCCGCGACTACGTTTATGATCAGCCCGTCATGCTCGGCTCGCTGCGCCTCGGACCCGACCTGATGAACATCGGGCTGCGCATGCCGAGCGAAGAATGGCAGTTGCTTCACCTTTACGACCCGCAAATCCTGGTCAAAGGATCGAGCATGCCGCCCTACCGCTTTCTGTTTCAAAAGCGAAAGATCGGGCGGCACGCTTCGCCGGAAGCGCTCAAGTTGACCGGCGATTTTGCGCCCGAAACCGGCTACGAAATCGTGCCCGGACGCGAAGCCAAAGCACTGGCCGCCTACCTGCTCAGCTTGCAGGCTGAAGCGCAGGTTTTTGAAACGCCCCTGCCGTCGCGCAAAAAACCGCCCACTGACGCTGCTGCCACCAACGCTCCGCCGGGCGCTGCCACCAACGCTCCGCCGGGCGCTGCCACCAATGCGCCGGCGGGTGCTGCCACCAATCCTCCTGCGAAATGAAGCCGGCCCACAGCAAGAACAGGAAGGCCGCCGCCGGCTCGGTGCTGGCGGAGAATCCGGAACCGCTGGCCGGTCCGGCGGTGGTGCCGATCTGGCTTTTTGTCTTGCTGGGCCTGTTGATCTATTGGGCTCAGCTTTACTTGGACCGATTTGGCGGCGGCTTTAATCCTCTCGTCTATGAGCCTTACCCGTCATTCACTGCCGTGGCGGACCTGCAGCCGAAGTCGGACAGCGACGCCTTTGCGGCCAGGGGAAAAGATGTTTACCAACGAACCTGCATGCTGTGCCACCAGCCCAATGGCGAAGGGACGGCCGGCCAATTCCCTCCTTTAGCCTCCTCCGAGTGGGTCAATGCCCAAGGGCCAAATCGGATCATCCGGATTGTGCTCGACGGTTTGTCGGGACCGATGCAGGTCAAAGGCGTCGATTGGAGCAACACCATGGTCCCGTGGCGCGGCACGTTGTCCGACGAGGACATTGCCGCGGCCATCACTTACGTCCGGCAGGAATGGGGGAACAAAGCCGGGCCGGTGACGCCCGATCAAGTCAAGGCCAT
>ERZ1292640.4025-Hain-H43-02um-R1-4025-length-11302-cov-6_pt1 | contig 11302 bp, 8 predicted proteins | sample MGYA00564404_ERZ1292640 | MGnify/ENA primary metagenome ERZ1292640 (study PRJEB36523, sample SAMEA6512636) | groundwater metagenome | collected 2019-01-08 | study: AquaDiva: Metagenomics assemblies of 32 groundwater samples | reverse complement strand
CTTAGATTGTAACTCGTCAATAAAAAAAATTCAAGATATTTTTTTAAAACTGCTTCTAATCTTTAATCTAATCCGGGGATTTTGAATGGAAGATAAAATTATAACGGAATACCTTAGACGATCATATTTTTCAGTTGATGGCCTTTGGTTTATGATGATAGAAAAGCAGTTCTCATTTGATAAAGCTCTTGAAATAGACACAGAAGTCTGGAGCGTATTGCCGAAGATTCAGGCGAGAAAGGTCAAGGAAATGCTATCGCTTGAAGGGAAAGGTGTTTCGGATTTTTTAAAGGCAATAGCCGTCAAATTTCAGGCTGAAGAATACGATTATCGTATAGAGCAAAAAAATGAAGATCATATTCAGTTAGTCATTAATAAATGTCCCTGGATGGAGATAATGAAAAAGGCAAAAAGAGAGCATTTAGCCCCAATAATATCCAATGCTATTTGCCCGACAGAATTTGGGGTATGGGCAAATGAGTTTGATTTAAATATGAAACTTGATAGACAAACAAGCGCTTGTGATGGAATTCATCAGTGTATTTGGAATTGGCACAAATGATTATATGGTAGGCTGGGTTGAACGAAGTGAAACCCGACATAATATTAGGATTGTTGGGTTTCGTTCCTCAAGGGGTACGCATACCCACGAGTAAGGCGAATTTGACGGCATGTAGTTGTTAGCCACTTTGAATAGATCACTCAGCATATTCATCGTCAATTTCGCGAGCGTATGCTTCCAGATGATCAACTTGATTTTGCAAAAATGCGGCGTAAATTTGAGCAGCTGGCTTTTCTATTCCAGGTATTCCACGATAGTAATTGTCCAAATGTGTTATGGCATATTCTATAAGTTCATATTCGTCCTGCAAAGTCTCATAGAATTCCATATTTCTACGCCCAATAGCCTCACGAAATCTACTTACTGTTTCCTTTACCAATTCAAGATTCACAGCCGCGAATTTTGCATAATCATCTCTAAAAATTCCCTCAAAAATCTTCTCGAAGTTATAACCAAGTGTAGGATGAAATATGTCAACCAGCTTTTCCATACGAAACCTTGCTTTATGTGCCTTTTCTTCGGCGTCCAAATTATTGATTAGAGTAGCGAGTATTGTTGAAATGAATTTTCTCTGTTCAATAATTAGTCCTGAAATATCAATATCCCTGATCTGAACGGGAGAGCCATCAGCAAAATAAGATATCAGTTTAAATCCTGACTGGTCCAACGTTATTCGAGAAATATGATGATAAGAAACGGGTTTTCGCTGGTCGCGTTTTGTTGGGTGACCTATCGTGTCGTTTCTTATCTCTCGAATCTCCTTTAGCTTGGGATAGTTGTTTATTTTCTCTTTGATGCCCAATGCCTCACAAAGACTGATTACAGCGTCTTGTTGAACATATATTGCTTGCAACAGTCCATACACTGCAAGATAGTGCGCTGATATGCTTTCCCCAAACTCCTTTGCTACATATGCAGTTATCGCTTCCTCTGTATCCTCGATAACGTCCAAAGAACTGCACAATTGGGAAAACAATGCCTTGTTCTGCCGCAATTCATAATGCCTCCGCGGATTATTTATAAAAGCGCGAATTTGGTTTACTTGTTCTTGAACAACATTGTCAAACATAAAAGCCTACATATAACGGAACATGAGATTGGTTAAACGAACGGTTAATAAATGATTATATAGTGCGTGGGTTGGGTTGACAAACCCAACATAATATTAGAGTTATTGAGTCTCGTTCTGCGATCCAACTATTTCGGTCTCGTAACGTATCCAATAAATGTAATTAGCACGAAAGTAAGTAAGGAGACAAATAGATTTGCAGGTTTTCTTCGTTCGTCAACCCACTCACTATCGAATGCGTATATGTAAAGGTTAAATGAAAAGCTAATTCCAACCAAGACAAGGTAAACGACGATTCGTAAACCGGATTCTCTCAAAAAGATGGCAAGTGCAGGCAACATAAATAATACTGCATTAAATGGACTTTTTTCGCTACCACCTGTGTTGTAAACCATATAAGTAACCAAAAGAGTATCGGCTATAAACATCACAAGCAAGGCTATAGACCACGATATACCAGAAAAGGAAATATTGCCAAATAAAGGTAGCCACATATCTGATAGTTGATCGGAAAATGCCAACAGTCCTATTGTTGGTAGTGCAAAAAAAAGTATCACCCATGAGAAACCACTCATTGGGCTGTATCGGTCGCCACTCTTTAATATAGCCGCTCCGATGGAGATAATCACCACAATGGAAAACTGCGTTATTAAAACTGCGGCAGTGATGTTAAGCGGGGCAATACTAGAATCCATAACTGTTGTCCTTTCCTATGAATCATCTAGCAAATAGTTATATAGCTTCGTATAAAATGAAGGACAATACACAGAAATCAAAGCATTACCATTCTACAATACTCCATCAGCAAAGTCAACAAAAAATATGCTTTTCCATATCAATAAAGAAAAAGCAATTCCCTTTTCACCGAATCTTTAAATCTAAACACACCCCCAAAATCAGTAAACACTTGACACATTAGCGTTGTTATGATAATATTATGTGCGATTTTTGCCTTTTAGATATGCTATTTTTATCGTTATATTCCCATGAGCAATCAACCGAAGGCATTTCTTCAATATAGACAGCAATTCGTCAATTTTGTATCGCGAAAACCTTTAATATGAATACGAACCTACCGTTTTCGTTTATTTATTCCATCAGTTTTATTCATAGAATTATTATGTAAAAATGAAGGAATATTGGTCTGAAAACGTCTATATAAGGCTAAATGTCAGCCTTTTTATTAGTTACTTGTAACTATCTCAAAAATGGAGGATTTAAATGTCTAGCGTAAATCACGTATATTTCTTTGGCGCAGGAAAAGCCGATGGCAAAGCAGATATGAAACGTTTGTTGGGCGGAAAAGGAGCCAACCTTGCAGAAATGACTAATCTTGGCATCCCCGTTCCACCGGGATTCACAATAACTACCGACGTCTGCCGATACTACTACGATAATAATAAAACATATCCAACAGACCTTGAAGACCAGATTAAAGAAGCCCTTAGTAAAGTTGAGGAAATCATGGGTATGAAATTCGGCGATCCAAAGAATCCGCTATTAGTTTCCGTCAGATCAGGCGCTGCAGAATCAATGCCCGGCATGATGGAGACCATTCTTAACGTAGGTCTCAACGAGGTAACCGTTGAGGGTCTTGCGGCAAAAACTGGAAATGCAAAATTTGCTTATGATTCATACAGACGACTCATCCAGATGTATGGCGATGTCGCATTGGGCATAAACAGCGACTTCTTTGAACATGCACTTGAGGCAAAGAAAGAAGAAAAAGGCGCTAAACTGGATAATGAACTTGATGCGGATGCTCTGAAAGAACTTGTCAAAACATATAAAGATATAGTTAGGCGTGAAAAGGGAATGGATTTCCCAAGTGACCCGATAGAACAGCTTCTTATAGCCCGTGATGCTGTTTTCGGTTCACGTAATTCAGAAAGAGCTATCATTTACAGAAGAATCAATAAAATCTCTGAAGACGAAGGCTCAACAGCAGTCAACATTCAGACCATGATTTTTGGTAATATGGGCAATGACTCCGGAACAGGAGTTGCATTTACTAGAGACCCAAATAATGGCGAAAAGAAATTCTTTGCTGACTATCTGTTTAATGCGCAAGGCGAAGACGTTGTCGCAGGAGTTAGAACCCCTGTCCACGTTGATGAACTTGCCAAAGCCATGCCTGAAATTTATAAGGAATTGATCGGTTATGCAGACAAGCTTGAAGATCATTATAGAGAGATGCAGGATATGGAATTTACTGTCCAGCAAGGCAGACTTTGGATACTTCAAACAAGACGTGGCAAACGCTCCGCAATGGCAGAGGTCAAAATAGCGGTTGATATGGTTAAAGAGAACTTTATTGACAAAGAGACCGCAGTTGCAAGAGTTATGCCCGAAAGAATTGACCAGTTATTGCATCCGATGATCGATCCAAAGGCAAAAGCGCAAGTTATTGGCAAAGGATTACCCGCCGGACCCGGCGCTGCTGTTGGAAAAGTTGCCTTTACCGCCGCAAGAGCGGAAGAAATGGCTAATAAAGGCGAAAAGGTTGTCCTTGTCCGCACATTTACCTCTCCAGAAGACGTTGGCGGAATGCACGTTTCTGAGGGAGTTCTTACATCCACAGGTGGTATGACCTCACATGCGGCTATTGTTGGCAGAGATATGGGCAAATGCTGTGTTGTCGGATGCGGAGATATAAAGGTTGACGAAGCTGGAAAGCAGTTTACTACCGGCGATTTGGTTGTAAAAGAAGGCGACATAATCAGTCTTGATGGTTATACTGGTAAGGTCATGCTTGGGGAAGTTCCGTTGATTGAACCAACTATGAGCGGGGACTTTGGAACATTCATGGGTTGGGTTGACGAGATCAAAAAACTGGGCGTCAGAACAAACACCGATACTCCAGTCGGCTCAAGAAGAGCTAGAGAATTCGGCGCTGAGGGAATCGGTCTTTGCCGAACTGAACACATGTTCTTTGAGGCAGACAGAATCACCCCAATGAGAAAGATGATCCTTGCTGATGATGAAGCAGGCAGAAAAGAGGCACTAGCAACACTATTGCCTATGCAGAGAAATGACTTCATTGAAATATTTGAGGCTATGGAAGGCTTTCCAGTCATTATCAGAACGATTGATCCGCCTTTGCATGAGTTCCTTCCACATACACCAGAGGAAGTTGATGCACTTGCTAGAGAGATTAACGTTCATCCTGCGAACCTACAGGCGAAGATTGACTCACTACACGAAGCAAACCCGATGCTTGGCCATCGTGGCTGTCGTCTAGGCGTCACCTATCCAGAGATAACAGAGATGCAGGCAAGAGCCATTCTTGAGGCGGCGGTGGAAGTCACCAAGCGCGGCAAGAAGGTCATTCCAGAGATCATGATCCCGCTAGTCGGATTTGTTAATGAACTGAAATCTCAGAAAGACATAGTTGATAAGGTCGCAAAAGAGGTTATGGATGCGGCTGGCGTTAAGATCAAATATTTGGTTGGAACCATGATTGAATTGCCAAGAGCGGCGATCACCGCTGATGAGATCGCACAGCAGGCAGAATTCTTCTCATTTGGAACCAATGACTTAACTCAGACAACCTTAGGTGTGAGCAGAGACGATGCTCAGGGAACGTTCCTCAAATTCTATCTGGAAAACGGAATTATTGACTCTGACCCATTCATGAGCATTGATGAAAAAGGCGTCGGCGAATTAATCAAAATTGCGGTTGAGAAAGGTCGCCAAACAAGAGCCGATCTTGAAGTGGGAATCTGCGGAGAGCATGGCGGAGACCCCAATACCATAGATTTCTGCCACAGAGCAGGATTAGATTACGTCAGTTGTTCACCGTTTAGAGTTCCTATCGCAAGACTTGCCGCCGCTCATGCTGAATTGCGCAGCAGAGGCAGAATTGTAAAGAAGGACAAGTAGCCTTTAGGAATAGAACGCAGATTAGGCGGATTTAGCGGATTAACGCAGATAAAAACCGTGATGCGCAATCCGTAATGTGTGATCCGTATTTGATAGTGCATTATATTGGCGATTATATGTCGTAGAGGCACGTCGCAATGTGCCTCTACAAACCTTTGTAATGCACAATGATTTATGAAAAATGCTATAAGATGATAAAACAAGCAAAGATGCAACCAACCCATCAAAACGATTTTTGCTGTCAATTTCTACTTCATACGTTCTGCACCTGATTGGGAGCTTGTTCCTGTGCCATCCACGGCATCATCTTCTCCAGCCCGTAGAGTTTTGCCGTAAGGCTATAGAATTCATGCCTTATACGCTTCAGTGCATTACCATCATTGACTTCTATCTTCCCATCCGCTAAATCATGCGCCGTACCCAGAAATCGCTGACAAATGTCTATCGCCTCTGGAGACAACAGGTAAATTTGATTATGCACCATTTGCCGATATGTCTCTATTGTCGGCTTCAATTCCGTCATTGTATTCTTAGTAGCTAATCTTTGCACATCCAAAATGACCGCCGTCATGGATTTGACCAACTCACGATGCACCTGCCACATCTCGATCAGGATATTCTTACGCAGGTCCATCCAAACAGCCAGATCAGAGCGATCAAACTCCAATTTTCGATTTATATCCCCACGTACTTGCTCAAGATTCATATTGAACCGGTGATCTACCATACGCTCCAGAATTCGCTGACCTAACAAAATCCCAAAAACTAGCAAAATACCAGCAGTTCCAGCACTGCCCAGTATATATTCCCAAGGCATAGTGTTTAATACTCCTTTCAAGTCAAGATCAGACATTTGGTGAGGCTGTATTTATTAGACTTCGGCAACATTCATCCTTCTATATTTAACAGTGCATTATTTTAACGATTGTATATCGTAGAGGCACGTTGCAATGTGCCTCTACAAATCTTTGCAATGCACCATGGTTTATGGAAAATGGTATTATTTGGATTTTATTGAACCCCAAGAGGACGCAAGTTTTTCTCCCGGAGTTACAGCTTTTGGTTTCTCTCCCACAATTTTTTCTTCCACGAAAGCACCTTCGTAAACTTTGGCGTGGGTAATCCACAAATCATTCAGGTGTGTCGGTGGGAAGTTGAGCCCGAAATGAATAACCACTTGGGGTCTGTTTTCGTTTGCCCAGACGGCTGTGGAGTGATATTCTACCCATTGATCAGTCAAAGTGACATTCATTCCTGCTGCACCTGCCCACGCCGGAGCATTACTCTCGAAAGAAGGACTTATGGCTTTGGTCTTCCCTGGCTCTGTCTTTGCCCAGAAAGAATAGGTGTATGTCTTACCTTGGGCCAGAGCAAACGTGGGCGAATGTATCTCCGGCTCCCAGTTATTTGCACCAACGGCATCAATAGTCGCTTTAGCCACGTTAGTGCCTGTAGGACATTTTTCCTTCTTGTCAATAGCAAAAATGTTCCCATTCCCAAGTGACCAGCCATTTGTATCTACCTCAAAGTCAGGATTACTCAATAGATTTTCGATCTCCTTAGCTATGGAATCTGAAGCTAAAATCAACATAACTGCCAGAAAAACTACGAAAAAACTGTACTTTAAACGCATTGGTATTTCTCCTTTCATTAAGAGATGTTAGATTGACAAAGCCAAAATATATATTGACCTGCGATATTATTGAACCACCTCCTTATTTTTGCTAAAACGTCAGGATATGAAATTATACCATTTTGATCATATTCCTGTGCATCAGTTGTAGCCCAGTCTTTTAGGCTGGAAAAAAGAACCAAGCTAGAAGCTTGGGCTACAATGCACAAACATTGTTTAGTTTAATTTCACATCAAAGCTATTATATAAAACCTGCACTACGAAGTCAACAAAAAATATTGCTTTTCTCAATAATTTTGGATAGGTAAATGACTTGATATGTCTTGATCTTTATATCTGATTATGTTAAATAATAAGTGAGAATAATTGGGGGCGAGTAACTTTAAAAAATGACATTAAGCTTTTCTCTAAAATGTTGAGATTTTATATGAAGTGGACATTACGCAAAAAATTGCTTATCGGATATGGTATGGTCTTAATCCTCATGGTCGTGGTGTTTGCATCAGCATTCGTCTATTTGCTCAGGTTGGGAAAAGCCAGTGACGCTATTCTGAGTAATAACTATAAAAGCATCCTCGCCGCCAACAACATGATCGGCGCAATTGAGCGACAAGACAGCGCTGTTCTGTTGATATTTCTTGGCTATAATGAGCAAGGTCTAAAGCAGTTTAGCGAAAATGAAAAAAACTTTTTGCAGTGGTTTGGCAGAGCAAGAGACAATATAACCGAAGTTGGCGAGAGTGATATTATTACTACTATTGATAATGGATACTCAGCTTATCTTGATGAATTTTCTAATCTAAAATATTTGCGATATGCTGACCAAAAAAGGGCTGTTTTACTATATCACGAGACGATTTTGCCACAATTTAAGTTAGTCCGTGATTCTTGCGAACGTCTGAGAGGAATTAATCAAGATACGATGTTTAACGCAAGCAATCGTGCCAGGCGAATTTCAGAAAATGCTGTCCTGTCTATGTCAATCATTGGAATCGTTGCATTAAGCATAGGAATTGCGTTTAGCATATTACTATCAAACCGAATAGTGAAACCAGTTAAGCAAATTATGGAAGCCGCAAAAAAGGTTTCTGAAGGTAATTATGAACAGAAGGTTTCCATTACCTCCAATGATGAAATAGGAAATCTTACAAATGAATTTAACCTAATGACGGATAAGCTAAAAAAATTCAATGACCTAAACATAGGACAGATTTTATCAGAAAAACAAAAAAGCGAGGCTATTATCAGAAGTATTGATGATGGGATTATAGTAATTGATACTAATTATAAAATTGTTAATATAAACCCGGTAGCGATTAGGTTTCTTGATATTGAATATGATATAATACTAGGCAGAGATTTTATGGAAATAGTCAAAGACGAACAGCTATTTAACTATATCAAACAATCCATTGAATCAGGACAACAACCGATTTTGGGAGAAGGGCAGAATATCCTTACAATTAAGCACGATGAAACATCCAGATATTATATGTTTTCTATCACTCCAGTTAGGTCTAGGGCTAATGATACAGGCATAATTGACGTTATTCTATCGTTAGCGGATATTACCCACTTTAAGGAACTCGACCGTCTGAAAAGCGAATTTGTTATGACTGCCTCTCACGAATTACGAACTCCTTTAACCAGCGTTCTGATGAGCATTGACCTTCTAAAAGAAAGTGCTACGCAAAAGCTAAATGAAAGAGAGTTGGAACTAATTTCGGTTGCCCATGAGGAAGCTATGCGGTTCAAATCTCTTGTTGATGATCTTCTGGATTTATCAAAAATCGAGGCGGGCAAGATTGAGATGGAGTTTAGCAGAATCTCCATAGCCTTGGTTTTTCAGAAAGCGGTTGAGGCTATGAAAACTCAAGCAGAAGAAAGATCAATCAGCCTTTCCTTTGAGACTCTTGAGGAAAATTTGAATGTAAAAGCAGACGCAGGCAAAATTATATGGGTGCTGACTAATATGATTACTAATGCTTTGCGACACACAGATAGCGGAGGATATATTTTTCTCTTTGCTGAGCGTATCGGCGCACAAGCTCATATCTCCGTTGCTGACAATGGAGAGGGTATTCCTTATGAATATCAATCAAGGATATTTGATAAATTCGTTCAGGTAAAAAGTGAGAAAAGTGTTGGTGGTAGCGGTTTGGGGTTATCTATATGCAAAGAGATTGTCCGCGCTCATTGTGGAAGTATATGGGTAGAGTCAAAACCAGGGGAAGGAAGCACATTTACATTTACTTTACCGATAGCAAGCTAATAAGCAAGTTTCAGAAATGCTTTTAAACTTTTGCTTTTATAACCCTGATTTATTGGAAACGTTTTTAAATCCCCCTTTATCCCCCTTTGCTAAAGGGGGAATTGGTTCTTTCCCTTAGATGTGGGAGAGTCAAAGGGACTTTGAAAAATTTCAAAAACATTATTGAAAGATGCTTAATCGGTAACCAGTGATATAGTTGCATTGCTTTACTGAATTAATTCTTTATCATAAACACAAAGACACCAAGTCACAAAGCCACGAAGATGCAAGCATTTTTCAAAAATGATTTTAAAGTTTCTATCTAACATGCTGTAAGGAACTGGATTCCAGCCTTCGCTGGAATGACAAGGTCGTGTCATTCCCGTGAAAATGGGAATCCAGAAAAAAGATATTTAACCTTATGGAGGCTAAAAAGATGATAGGTAAACCCGTTCTTATTGTTGACGATGAAAAAAATATCCGTTTAACTTTATCTATTGCGATTGAAAATATGGGGCTAGAGATAGACACTGCAATGAATGGCGAGGAGGCACTTGCCAAACTCAGCCAGAAAGATTTCGGGTTAATGCTTCTTGACCTTAAAATGCCGGGAATGGATGGCATGGAGGTTCTTAAAAGAGTTGCAGAAATCCGACCGGATATACGCATTATCATTATCACCGCTCATGGCACGATAGAGTCAGCAGTTGACGCTATGAAACTTGGCGCTGTTGATTTTATTCAAAAGCCATTTTCCCCTGAGCAGATCAGGCAACTTGTGTCAAAGGTCATCGACAGAGAAAAAATTGATGATCAGAAGGTAACAGATTATGATTCATACATTGAACTTGCAAAAAGATGCGTTCAAGATAGGCATTTAATCGCCGCAATGGAACATATAAACAAAGCAATCTCAATCAACTCATCTCGTCCAGAAGCATTTAACTTTTTGGGTGCGTTATTAGAGATAAAAGGCAATCGTTCTGAAGCACAAAAATATTATAGAGCCGCAATATCTTTGGATCCCGCATACGAACCCGCGCATAAGAATCTAGAGCGATCAACAAGCTTTGAGAAAAAAGGAAGCATAATCCTAGATGCTTCCAAAGAAAAAAATAAAGAGGGAGAAAAGTAATGCCATCTAAAAGCCTATTTACTCTTATAGTCGGTTGTGGTCGTCTTGATTAAATTAAACCAAAAAAGCAAGGAGAATATAATGCAAAATGCTCTAACAGGCTTGATAGCCGCAACTCACACTCCCATGCACGATGACGGAAGTATCAATATTGAGGTAATTGATAGACAAGCAGAATTACTAATAGCAAATGGCGTTAGTGGCGCATTTGTCTGTGGAACTAATGGCGAAGGAGTATCATTGACCACTGAGGAAAGAATGGCAATTGCAGAACGCTGGGTTGATGTGTCCCAAAAAAATCTTAATGTTATCGTCCATGTTGGACATAATTGTATTAAGGATTGCCAAAACCTTGCGTCACATGCTCAAAAAATCGGCGCAAAGGCAATAGCGTTAGTTGCGCCATCTTTTTTTAAACCATCTAATATTAATGACCTTGTGGATTTTTGTGTTGAGGTTGCCTATTCTGCATTGGATTTGCCTTTCTACTATTATCATATACCGTCTCTTTCTGGTGTTAGTCTCCCAATGGTTAACTTTCTGGAAAATGCAAAAGATAGGATGCCCAATTTGGCGGGAATTAAATTCTCTCATGAAAACCTCATGGATTTTAGCCAATGCCTTTCCCTTGATAACGGAAAATTTAACATGCTTTTTGGAAAAGATGAGATATTGTTATCCGCATTGATACTTGGCGCAAAAGGCGCTGTTGGAAGCACTTATAATTTTGCAGCGCCTTTGTATCATCTCATAATGACAGCATATCAGGC
>ERZ1292640.3190-Hain-H43-02um-R1-3190-length-12855-cov-5_pt2 | contig 11302 bp, 11 predicted proteins | sample MGYA00564404_ERZ1292640 | MGnify/ENA primary metagenome ERZ1292640 (study PRJEB36523, sample SAMEA6512636) | groundwater metagenome | collected 2019-01-08 | study: AquaDiva: Metagenomics assemblies of 32 groundwater samples | reverse complement strand
AAATTATCGCATCCTGGCCATGCGGCTCGGCGATCCTTACATGCCATACTTGACAGCGGACCAGATAAGCAGGAACTGCCAGAGCATCCACATCCTCAATCAGGCTTACAACAACATTCCTATGTATGCAGACCTTTATTCTTTTTGTTTGCTATGGCTGATTCTCGGCCCCCAAGGCGGCGGAAAAAGTTCTGCGGCTTTTTACCAGCTCTTGCAAATGCGGTTGCCTATAGTGATTCTTGATCCGAAGGGCACCTGGGAATTTCGGGCTGCACCGTTGCAGGCAAAGGTCATTCCGCCCGAATACATTCGATTAGACTGCAGTTTCAAAGAGGATCTCCTGACGAACTATCTGCATTCAATTGCCGATGGCATCGCCTTTTGTACTGGTCTTCAATGTGGGCTCAGTTGCCTCTATGAGGCCTTGGATATTGCCATGGCCCAACTTCAAACGTACACCGAGCAGACCGGGGGACAAACTGCATTATGCCTCAAGGATATTGCCTTGGCCCTGCAACTATGCGATACGAAAAATTCGAAGCGAGCCCAGTATGTTGAAGCGGCTCGCACGGCGTTGGATCTCCTTGTCCGGCCGAACGAGCTCTTTGTCACCCGGGCCGGTCTGTCCTTGGATGAGCTGTTCCAGGGCAGGTACATTTTGCCGTGTTGGCACCTTTCCACGGTGCAATGCCGGTTCCTGGCGTGGTTCCTTCTGAACTGGTTGTACTTCAAATCGTTGCAGGTTCCCGAGACCAAACAGCTCAAAAGCCTTTTGGTTATTGACGATGCGAGCAAGTTCATCAGCCGGCCGGACAACGTATTCGGCTCAGGGTCAAAGACCAGCGCCTATATCCACCTTCTCTCGGTGTTGAGAAGTACTGGACGCGGCGTGATCGTTATCGACCAGTTGGCCGATCCCATCTGCAGTGACGTTATGTCGCTCACCAACAACTGGCTTGTTGTCGGTGGCATGCAGGGGACCCACAACCAATCAGAGGTCGCGTCGGCCATGGGCTTATCCGCAGAACAGGCCCAGATGCTCGGCAGGCTCAAGACCCGGGAGGCCGTTTGTTTCTGTCCGACCACGTATCCGAAGGCCGTGCACGGCTTCATCCCTGAAATCCCCGAAGCGTTGAGAGGAGATTCTCGATGAGCCATCAGCAGCGCAATATCTGGAGCAATGTCAAGGCGTGGCATTCGCTGACAGAGATCCCACCAAAAGAGGGCCCGCACACCATCGGCAAAAGCCAAAATCCGCCGGCGGCTGACTCCGCACCGCCGGCTGTGCGACCGGTGCCCGCGGGTTTGAGCCCCGCCTTAATAAGACTCCTGTGCGACTCTATCGCGTATCCGTTCGGCACTGTCAGTATGAGGATCAAGCGGCTGGGCATGTCGGCCAGACTGTTCGAGCAGGCGAAACGGGAGGGCCTTGAGAAGGGACTCATTATCGAATCATCCGCCGGCCAGATGCTCTACCTGATTCCAACCAAAAAGACGTACGAGGTTCTGAGCATCGACTGCCCGTCCGAGCAAGTCCCTGATGAGCACTATTTCGACGCCAGAGAAAAATGTATGCGTACTGAAAGGGCAAATGACCATGATGCCAGTCATCAATACCAAATAAGTTTCCAATTCTGGACAATCATTGTTGTTCGACTGACAAAAACTAAACGCAAATGTCACTGAACTATCTATTTAAGGAGCACTAAAATGAACATGAATCAAAGAAGACCCCACGGAGTAGCTGCAGACAGGGCCATCGACATCCCTGTCATTCCAGCACTGAATGCAGGTCCTGAGAGGCCGGCCGCACCACTTTCTCTGATGGATCGGATCGCTGTCTGGCTCAGTTCGCCACCGAAGGAAGTCGGTACGGTAAAACGGGACAGTATTTCAAAATACCTCAAGGGATATTCAAGGCCCTCGCTCGCATTCAACCGCCGCGCCCATTGTCGTACCTCAGAGGTGGCCCGATGATGGAACAAAGAGAACAAATCAACCGAGCGGTTGACCGCATCCTGCTCCTCCGGTCCCTCTCTGAGAGGGTTCAGTTCGAAGACGACTACGACGACCCGCCGCCTTCTGTGGGGACAGGGCGCTTCGATTTGCCAAACGGTCTTGGCAAGGTCTTTGCCAGACCGTTGATTGACCTGGGCAGCACATATCCCTACTACGGTCCTCGAGACTGGTACCTGAGCCGGGGCCTTCGAAAAAACGGTCGCAAATCGGGTCATTACTTTGAAGATGGGTTTGTATCAAAGCCGTTCTGCGAACGCGGATTTGCATGGTATAGCCTCCATTTCAAAAGCTGGCGTCCCAATTCCAACAATATGCTCGACGGTGACAATCTGCTGACCGCCGTGGAGGCGTTCTACGACGCCCTGCGCACGGATTGAGGTTTCGACTATGAAAGTATCAATAGTGTTACCGCAGAGCATCTATGGCCAGATGCGCGAATTCCTGTTTCCAGCGGACAGCTCCGACGAACATTTTGGCTTTGCTCTGGCTGGGATCATACGGTACTACGACTCACGCCGATTGTTAGTGCGGACGTTCATTCCGGCTGACAAGTCTTGCCTGATGCAGCAGACTGCTGTCTGCGTCAGGCCCGATCCAAGATTCACGACGTACGTATAGTTCCTGGCCAAAAGAAGCAACAGCTGTCTGATCGACATACATACGCACCCTTTCGCGGACCAACACGTTACCTTCTCGGGCATTGACGATGCCAGTGACCGTGAGGACTTCCCGCAAACCAGTGCGTATCTCGGCCCAGGCCCCCATGCCAGCATGGTCCTGGGCAGGAACAGCCTCGACGCTCGCTGGTATAATCCGGCCACGCGGAGCTTTGAGCCTGTCGCAGAAGTCAGAGTTATTGGCGAGAGATTGGTCACCATCACACCCACGTCAGCCCGCAGGCAAACGTTATGTCAGGACAACGAAGGAGGCAAGAATGGACAGATTTGACCGCCAAATACGAGTATTCGGCCAAGCCGGGCAAAGGGCACTCGGAAAGCTTGTCGTTGGCATCGTGGGACTGGGTGGAATTGGGTCGTTGGTGTTTATCCTGCTGGTCCGGCTCGGTGTCCTGCGAATGGTGGCCGTTGATCCTGATACAGTCGAAGAAACGAATCTCAACCGGCTCGCCGGCAGCACAATCGCAGATGCGGAAAACAGGACTCCCAAAGTGGACATGAGCCTTGATTGTCGTACTCCCAGACCAGTCGCAACCGAATTCAATGAGGAGAAAGACCCATGGAAGAGATAGATCCAGATGAGTACTGTGCCATGCAGGAGGCAAAAGCACGTGAAAAAAACCCAGAAGAGGAATACCAGATGGAGGCGGCTTACCTATTGGGAGCCATCAGGGACAAAATAGACGAACTGGAAAAGTTCATCGATGATTTGATTGGCAAAATGAAACAGCAAGACAGTAAGTGGAAACACCAGAACAGGCACAAGGATGCTTTGTCGAAACCAGCTAACCGTCTTAAAGATTCTGAAAGGGAACGACGATGTCAAAAGAAAGAAACGAAAAGACAACGCCGGTCGAGAAAGCTCGCCAGAGAGCCGAGAAAGTGAAAGTTGCCTTGCTGAGCCTGGAGTCAGACCTTCGGCTATTCAGGGACGGAAATGAAGCACAACGAAACGTATTTCGGCAGGAATTGGACGGCGGTGACGTCGGCTACGTCGGGTGCCTCCTGACAGCCCTGACCGGCGATGAGGATCAGTTCGAAAGATGGAAGACTTTTTCCACCTACAGGTTTAACTTTTTCAAAAGAAAAGGGCGGCAAAGATAAACCAAGGGCATCACGTACCCACAGCCGTAACCGACACTACGATAGATGACCGTAGCTGTGTAGGAATGAAATAAACGGCTAAACCAAAATGAAAGGAGCCTTAAAATGCAAGAGTTGAATATATTGTTTCCGCGAATCGTATCCGTGCTGTCACTGGCAGCGATTCTTATCGTCTTGCTGTTCACGATTCTCAGCTTGTTCAGGGCAGCCGCATTTTTCACAGGGAGAATTTCCGTAATTATGGCACTATCTACCTCGCTTCTATTTATCATCGGCATCTCACAGCTCCTGGTTGTGCCGGGTGGAATGCCAAACATCGCAGAGGTGAATCCCGGAACAGGTGTCCCTGTGAATTACCTGTTGTTGTCCTGTCTTGCCCCGGCAGTTGCAGCAGATGTAGTGCTCTCCCAGGTACTTCTGCTTGCCAGCAGGATACCGCCGAGCGAGAATCTTCCGCCTGGCGACCCGGAAACGCACACCCAAGATACCGAGTGTTCACGGGTAAAGTCCAAGCCTGCCGGACGGCCGAAGAAGACAGAAATAGGACTCTCGCCTGCTCCACAGAAGATCGGCAGGAAAGAAAAGAATGGAGTAGAAGCAGGCGCTGTTGCCGAAGGGACCACAATAACTTAAAGTCTCGCCGCAGTTGACACAGCAATGCCGGTGAAGCTACGGCGTTTCTGTGCATGGTTGAAACAGGGAGATAGGCAGGACCTAACCTTGATACAACAGAGGTCAGACAATCTGAGCGATTCTGGGACAATCGACAGTGAAAACTGTTCCGTTTGCAGGCATCTGCTCGCCAATATGGGGCGGTTCTTCGAGATGCTCGAGACCGCCCGCAGATCTTTCACATCAGATTGGCTGACTGTAGAGGAAGTCGCCGCGGAGATGAAGATCTCAAAGAGCATTGTCTACCAGCTAATCCGAAACGGTGAACTTGAGGCCGTCGACCTTGTCAATGCCAGCGGCAAGATTGCCCGAAAGGGACACTACCGGGTCACAAGGTCAAGTCTGAACCAATTCCTCGAATCCAGGAGAATAAAGCCGTTGCCGAACGAAGTCACTCATTCCTCCTGCTCGATGCGTCTGCCAAAGGTGAAGAATCGTCTTGGATTATGAGTTTTCGCGTATTATTGATCGCACGGTCTGTCTGCTCTGATATGCTCTGAACATAGGTGCTTGCCATTTTTATGTCAGTGTGGCCGAGTAGCTTTTGAACCGCGAACGGATCCCCCGAGTTTGCTGCCAGTGTGGCTGCGGTTCTTCTTAGAGTGTAGAATCCTACACCCCTGGGCGCTCTGATTCGTGCCTTCTTCATCAGCTTTGAGAACTCCTTGGTGACTGCGTCGTCTTTTGTGTATTTTTCGTTTCCGTTTTCGTCCTTGCTTCGTATGGCCCGTACCCAGGGATTTCCTCTTCGGGTGTGGAAAACAAGTTCACCCTGCTTTGGAGTTTCCTTCAACGCCTGTACTGTCTCGGGCCACAACGGAAGATTCCTTTCAACGCCTGTTTTTCCTCTGGGGAAACGGACTCGACCATCTTCCAGATCAAGATTTTTCCATTTGAGTTCCGCACAGTCAGTGCAACCAAATCCGCAATTCAAGCCGAGCCAGATCATTGCCTTCATCTGGCTGTTGGCGATCTCCAGCAGAGTCCGGATTTGCTGTGTGGTGAACGTGGGCTTTTCCCATTTCTGGGGTGTTACCTTTTTCAAAGCTCTTAGCCTTGGCGATTCCTCAATTATCTCATTGTCTAAGGCCCAGTTGTACATGGCCTTAACGGTAGCTATCCGATTGTTGACGGTGTTAGGCGACTTGCCAGCCTTTATCAGCTTCTTGCGGTAGTTCTGCAGCTCAACAGTGGAAATATCTGAGACAGCACGGTTTGGGCCCACGAATCGTACGAAGTCCCTCAAAAGAGATGTCTGATCGTAAAGATGACGTAGTCTTATCTCTCCGATGATAGAACGGGACTCTTGATGGTCCAAATACAAATTACACAAAGTCTTTATAGACAAAGTGTGTCCGGCGTCTTTCGGCCTTGGCAGCCTGCCCGCGTGTAGATAGGCTGCTTGCTCCAGATAACGATCCAAGGCGGCTTTCTTGTCAGTGCCGAAATAGTAGAGCTTGCCCTTTATCTTCTTGCAATATTGGCCGGTTTTGTGTAAGGTAAGCGGGAATTTGTCCGAACGTGTTTTTCTTTTAGAACTGGATTTTGCCATGGCTATTATCCTCAACCACAGGCAATTAATTGTACAAGACAATCAGACTATAAACCAGGATTTGGTTGTAGTCAAGGTTGTAGTTGGAAAAATAGGAGCAAAATCTTTTTCATCATATGTTGTTTTCTTATAAGTATTTGCGCCCGTAGCTCAGTAGGATAGAGCGTCGGTTTCCTAAACCGAAGGTCGCAGGTTCGAATCCCGCCGGGCGTAGTCAGAAACGCGCGTCTTTTACCATGCCTCAGAATTCCGGCTCGCCCAAGCGAGCCGATTTTGTGAGGTGGCGGCGTTGGTAAGTGCAATTCTTGCTTAATTGCGTGCGGCCACGACGACCTCTTCGTCACGTGGCAGCGGCTGACCTTGTGCATTGCTCAGACAGAGTACCTCCCCGCCAAGGGTCGAGAGATAGAGCCGCCCGTTGGCCGCGATAAGACCGTCGAATCGCGGGACGAAGTCCAGCCGGTAGGCGGCGAGTTTTTTCCCGCCGTCTCGAGACACGGCCACCAACAGCGCACCGCATTTACCCTCGAAGGCGGCCGACTGCTCCGCGAGCTTCTTCTGCGTCCCGGGATCAAGCAACGTCTTGACCGCCTGCTCTTCATCTTGCACGTCGGGAGGTCCGGCGGCGAACAGCGCGTTGTCGGTCAGCACCATCGAGGTGACCTGTACCGGGATATCTTCGGACCAGTCCGATACAAATCTTGTGACCGGCTGGGCCTTTGCGCCGACCTGCTTGCCGGCTTTTTTGACGGTTTTCTTCTCGGCGCCCGCCGTGACAATCTCCGGCTGTTTCTTTGCTGCGAAAAGCTCGAACTCGAGCGGCGTCGTCCAGCGATAGTATTGCCAGAGCCGGCCGAAGCCGTACACCGTCTTTTCATCGAACACGAGCGGCCGGCCGGCGGGAATCACGCGCCCGGCCTGATAGTAGCCGCCGGCGCCCGACGCCCACGCCCGGCCGTAGCCCCAGTAGGTTCGATGCCACAGTGAATCGTCGAGAAAGCCCGTGGGACAGAACAGGTGCAGGTCATCGCCCTGCTGCTCCTTGACCGGCACGTAAGCGACGAACTTGCGCTTGCCGTCCAGATCGAACGGCAGCGACCTCATGTACACGTATTTGCCGTCGCTCGATAAGATGTCGGGCAGCGCCACGGGCATATTGAGAGTCTGAACATGAACCTGGAGGTTCTGGCCGCTCTGCGGGTCTTTGTCGTCGAGGATGGTCTCGGAGAGTTTCTTCCCCGTCTTTGGGTCGAGGCGTAATAGCCGCAGCCCGCCATCGAGGAACATCGAGCGGCCCGCAGCGCAATAGAGCGTCCCATTCTGCACCAGCACGCTGCCGTGCACCGGCCAGACGGACTCGACCTGGTCGAAGGCCATCATCCGCCAATCCTCCGGCGCAGCGCGGTATCGCCACACAAGCTGCCCGTCGCCCGCGTTCAGGCAGTAAACGTGGCCGTCGGCCGACCCAAACAGGGCGCAGCCCTGCCAGATCGTCGGCGGCGAGTCGATCCGGCCTCCGGCCGTGAAGCTCCACACCTGCCGGCCAGTGGCCGAGTCAAGCGCGTACACGCTGTGGGCATCGGCCGAAGCAACGAACAGCTTGCCGCCGGCAGCCACCGGTGCGCTGAGCTTACCGCCTAACTTCGTGTTCCACGTGCGCTTCATCTCAGTCGGCTGTACCGTCGTCTTGACGGCCCCGCTGCGCTCGTTGTCATGGCGGAACGTCGGCCAGTCAACGGGATTGTCGATTTGCGATTTCTGATTTGCGATTTGGCCAAAGGCCGGACCGCGCATGAGGCGCTCGGCGTCCGGCACATCGCGGCGCGGCTGCATGCTCGGCGAAGATGGCGCCAGGGCGGTGAAACCGTAGAGCTTTGCTTCGAGGTAACAGGCACATGGGTGCTGCGGCGCGTAAATGAGTCCGTTGCACGGCATGATACCGTAGTGACAGGCGCCGCGGACCCAGTGGTGACAGATCCAGTGCTCGGCGGCGTAGTCGATGAATTCGATACCGGTGCGAGAGTAGAGCAGATACTTGTCCGTTGCCTTGGCCCGATAACAGCGGTGATGGAACCAATGGGTATCCACGTCCGGCGTAAATTCGCTCTTGACTTCGCCGGTGTGCAGGTCGCGACCGGTCATCGTGCCGGAATCAGTGCCCTGAGCCACGGCGCCGTTCCAGACCAGCCCGCCGGCAACAAGAATATCGTCCGGCGTGCCCATGTGCCCGCACGGATGGTGCGGCCCCTGCCATAGCGTCCGGCCGTCCTCGGCCGAGAGAGCAAACATGGTCGTGGTGCGGTCTTTGGGCTTGGCGGCATCGACCAGCCCGCTGTAAAGGACCACATCCTCATACAGCACCAGTGTAGCGCCACCGGAGCTTCGCATGTTTTCTTTCCTGGGCAGCGGGTTCGACGCCCACAGAGGCTCACCCGTGCGCCGGTCGAGACATTGGATCTTGCGTCCGTCATGAAAAACCACACGCCGGCTATCGGCCCCCAATGATAGCGAGACCAGCTCCGATTCCTTCTTCCAGAGCACTTCGCCCGAGTCCGCCTTGATCGCCATGATCGTTCGCGGCGCCTGTGTCCACAGCGGATTCGTCACGTCGTCGTTCATCTCGGTCAGCGTGGCGTAACGTTTTTGCGGATCGCTGCGGAGGGGCTGGCCTTTGGCCGCGACCGACAGCAGCAGCACGCCGTCGGAGCACAGGATTTCCTCGGTCGCCTTCGTCTTGTCGTATGTGCGAATGGTCTTGCCCGTGGCCGCGTCCAGCGCCGTCAGCGGCGTATCGATGCCTAAGGTTACATACACCCGGTCGCCTACCGCCACGAGACGGCGAGCCAGCAGTTGCGGGCCGCTCTTGAGCCGCCACAGGTGCGGATGCCACAGCTCGATCGGCCGCTCCCAGAGCAGCTTGCCGTTGAAAGCGTCGCGTGCGATCAGCCGCCACTGCGGCGGGATGAGAATCGACGCCCGCGGCGCGTCGTCGAAGATGTAGAAGAGACGGCCGTTCGCCGAGACGACCGCGCTGACGCTCGACATGTGGTCGTGCTGGCGCGAGTAGCGCGGTCCGGCGAGCCACTGGTACCGGCTCGGCGGCTCGATGACGCTGTCGTGAGCGACGGCGTTGTTAGTGGGATCGTGCAGGTAGTGCGTCCATTCGTCGATCTGCTGCGGCCGAGGCTTTACCTGCTTCGTCCAGCGGCCCTCGGACTTGACGTAGGCCACGCCGTTGGGCACTAAGACGCGCATCAGCTCGGAGCTCGATAACCCGCCAAGATCCTCGGCAACGACGAGGTTGACGGTGTTGTCGATATAGGGCAGCCGCTCGCTCGACCACTGCTCGACGAAGACCTCGCCATACACACCGAGCGATTGGATGTGCTTGCGGGCTGAGGCGATGTTCTGCGGCTCCCGGTCCAGACCATGGACGATGAAACTGTCATTAGCTCGCAGCGCCGCCGTTAGTTTGCCGTCACTGCAGCCGACATGGACGACCAGACCGCCCTTGACGCCGGTCGCGTTTAGAATCTCGCTCGCCGATTGCCCTTCGCTGCTTGGAGCGGCCGCACTGACAGCCGCCAGCGTAAGAACAAAACAGATGGGTAGAATGATTTTACGTGGTCTCATGTTGTGCATCTCCTACAGACTAACATTTCCCACATTCTAATCCGAATCTTTGAATTGTCAAAAGTTTATTATCCGCCGCTCGCGCAAGCAGTCATTCAGAATCCGCTCGAACACAGTACGCCCACCCTGACACAGAGAACCTACACGACCACGGCCCTCTGCCGGCCTCGACTATAAAACGCTTGCCAGTGGGGAATTGGTTCTAATGAGAAGCCCGGCGGGACTTAACGCTGAGGAAAAACGGTTCGGCACACAAGATGGGCTGGGCGCGGATTAGGCAGGAGCACAGGAGAGAAGTACGAATATCCCTGAATGCGTAGGTGGATGCGTGTATGCGCGGATGCATCGACGCATCCACCTATCCGCTTGTAGGCTATCGCATCATATCGAAATCCAATGTCTGGTGCATGGTTGGTTCCTCGGTCGGCGACAGAGGCTCCATCTCTGAAAGCGTGAGGAATACGCTCAGCTCGTCCAATCGGGCCGCGACGTAGGCGGCGGCGACGGTATTGCCGCTCTTGGTCAGCTTGGCAAGGTACCTGTTGGTCGCCAGTTTCACGGCGTATTCGGTCGAGTAGCCGATGTCTCTGCTCAACGTGGTGACATAATCTGAAAGAGCAGTGAGGTATTCTCCGGCCAGGGCATAACGATTCCCAGGCCTGGCACGCTTCGCTATAGTATCGGCGATAGAGGCCATCTGTTCTTCAGAGGGCGCCACGGCGCTTTGCGAGTATTCATTGAGGACCTGGGTCAGCGCCTTTGCACGAATCCCGCCGGCATCCGACAATACCATCGCGGCATGTCTGAGCGTCCCGCAGGCCTCGCACGGCTGAATGTTTCGCCCGGAGGCCAGGCCGTTTACCATCCAGACTTCGATCTCGCCCCGATCGACTCCGAGCTCAGACGCCGCCCACTGCAGAAGGGCCGGGCAGCCGGCTACGTCCATATCTTTCTTATCGAGTTTGGGTCCCGTCGGCATGAAGGATTCCGGCGGCGGCAGCGGCCCTATATCGACCGTGATGAGAACTGTGGTCTCAGTGAGTTCGGCGCCGATCTGGCCGTCAGTGACTGAATAAGCGAAACTATCTTTGCCCAGGAATCCCGTCGGCGGCGTGTAGGTGAAGCTGCCGTTTGCATTCAGCACAAGGGTGCCGGGCCCGGTATAGCTGAACGAGCTGACGCTCAGCTTGTCTCTGTCCGGGTCGGCATCGTTACCCAGAACGCCGATGACGACCGGGGATATGTACGTGGTTATCGCGGTATCACTTACACCGCTGGGCTGGTTGTTGGTCATGTTGATGGTCATCGTGACCGGAACGGGCTCGGCGCCGGTCTGCGCGTCCCAGGCCGAAATCGTAAAGGTATCCGGCCCGATGTAGCCGGCCTGCGGCTGATAGGTGTAGGACCCATCCGGATCAATCTTCAACGTGCCGTGCGTGGTAGTTGTTATCAATCCCACTGTGAACAGATCTTCTTCCGGATCAGCAATGTTATCCGCTATCGTGCCTGTCACCGGAGCGCCCATGTGCGTCGCCAGCGTTTCGCTCGTAATGACGGGGAGCGTGTTGGTCACATTGATGGTTACCGTGCCTTGAACAGGCTCGGCGCCGGTTTGATTGTCCACCGCTGAATAGGTGAAGGTATC
>ERZ1292640.4022-Hain-H43-02um-R1-4022-length-11304-cov-5_pt1 | contig 11304 bp, 8 predicted proteins | sample MGYA00564404_ERZ1292640 | MGnify/ENA primary metagenome ERZ1292640 (study PRJEB36523, sample SAMEA6512636) | groundwater metagenome | collected 2019-01-08 | study: AquaDiva: Metagenomics assemblies of 32 groundwater samples | reverse complement strand
CCAACTTGTTCTGGATGACGGCAATGGGTCACTTCCTAGAGCTGACCTATTACGAATATTTAGATTTTTCTTATTAACAAGTTTCTTAAAGCCCTGTAGTTAGGCAGGTTATAATACAGGCACGAATTTATCTGGTTAAATAATGCCTTAGTTCTACCAGCCCCTCCCCTGCAATACCTGCAAAACTCAAAAGGAAGGCGGCAGGTTTTAAACTTAAAAGCGATATCAGCCACCTCTTTCTTCTTCAATAGCGCGCTAAAATGGCAATCAGCATAATTATATGGCAACCTTGCCTTACCGTCATAATCCCCACAACATAAAGTATATGTGCCACAAGCTAAAATAGCGATTTGGCCGTTATCGCGTAAAGCGTTGCAACTGCCAAAAAGCGCTTTTTTTATAGGGTGCTTTTGACAATTGACGGTATTGCCCCATCCGTGTTCCGCGCAAAAAACAAAACTCACTCCGGGAGATATCTCTTTTTTAAAAGCGAATCCGGGAATCCGCACAAGCCATTTCCCGGCCAACTCCTTGCGCGCCTCATTGATAAAAACCTCAAATTTATCCTTGCCAAAAAGTTTACTGATTAGCGCCTCTAAAGATCCCATGCCATCAAAAATATTAATTAATTCATCTTTGCGAAACATCACATCTATATGTAATTTAGTGGCTGGCTTGCTTTTTATGTGCCTATAAATCAATTCGCCTATATTGTCCAGATAGGCTTCAAAACTCACCGGCGCCTTGCGTGCCTGGAACTCATTGCGACTCTTACTCAAATTTACCGTTATCCTGTCTGTGCCGATAGCATACAAGAAATCTATGTTCTCTTTACTCAAAAGGCTGCCATTAGTATTTAAAAATAATTTAATTCCCTTACTTTTTATATATGCAAAAATTTCAGCGTACTGCGGATGCAACAGAGGCTCCCCCAGCAAAAAAGGCGCAATGTATCCATTCTTTCCAAGAAGCCGTAATTGCGCTATTTCATCCACAATCGCTTTGACAAGGCTCAAAGGCATCGAGCATCTTGCCCGTGAAATATTCTTACTAGGGCAATAATCGCATTTAAAATTACAAGAATTAGTTATTTCAAGTGAAATTTGCGAAAAGATCATCTTATCCCTCAATCAGGGCGGTTAGGATATTTATCAAATAACTGCAAATATTGCGGGCCGAATTGGTATGTGCTTAATAAACGAATTTGGCCGCACTTATCAACTATTCTTTGAATAGCTGATGAATACCTGTCTATCTTTTTTTGCTCTAATTCGTAAAGCAGGCAAAAAAACCTTATCTCGGGCTTATTTATAATATCATCAACATCTTCCTTATAAACACCCATAGCGTCGTGATTGAATAAAAACTTATGGCGGTTTTCAAAGCCTAAGACACGAAAAGCCTGCTCAGAACCGCTGATAACTGCAGGTTTTAACATTTTACCCAAATCCCGTGAATTATCGTAGCTGTAAAAAGTCAAAGCCTTCTTATTAAAAACATTGATATTAGCCCGTTCATTTGCCGCTATTGATGCAATAATCGCGAAAAGGAAAAACAAAAAGGAATAATATAATAGAAACCTCACAAAATAACTCTTAAACTTTTGAAAGCTCCCATTAATAAATAACCCGAAACATGGGACAGCCAACACAATAAATATCATCAGTATTAAAAATATTTCCCTGACAAGGCCAACATGGTTATTCTGAAAAGGCAATATCCTAAAAATAGGCCCAATGGAATACCACCCTGTTATTATAAATAACAAATAGAAAATAACACATAATATAAACCCCTGATTTGAATTCATTAAATCATTTAAAACTACACGGCCTCTTTCTTGCGGGTTAGGCTTATAAGCCGAAGGTTTTCTATACATATCCTTACAGCATCCCCACAAAACATTAAATATCTTTATGGCTAAATAACACAGCGGCGGGTATAAAAATATGGTCCTTTTGTACTGCACCGAAAAAAACGATAGGATCAACGCCCCCAAGACAAGCCAAATGATATTAAGCCAATCCAGCGCCTTAAGGCGCTTAAAATACAATAAAACCGAGAAGAAAAAACTCACAGCGAACAATAAAGCCGCTATCGGCGCCTCCGCCATAAGAATAACAGGTATCATCGTTACGGCATTAAAAGCCACAGATCTCTTATGAGTGATATTACTCATCGAACTTGCATTAATATTCTCAAGGATCACGGGCCTGTAAGAAATGGCATATAATATTAAAGACAGGCCCACTCCTAACAAAACGCCAAGGGCAAACCTGCTTATAACCTCTCGTTTATTTAAGGCTTTGTTTTCTCGAAGGATAAGCATTACAAAAATAGCGGCAAAAGCTATAACAACAAAATACGCTCCGTTTATTTTTACCGTCAGGTTAAGCCCGGAAAACAAGCCGAACAAAAACAAATAAATATTCTTTTGCTTAAACAGGTACTTTTGATAAAAAAACATCGCGCTTATCATTAATAGCAGAAACAAATTCTCCGTCATCGCCGAACGGTTAAGAAAAGTGATCATCGTTATGGAGCTGAAAAACAAAAGCCCTGCCAAAGCGAATATCCTCCCGAATTCTTTTTTCAAAACAAGATAAAAGATAAAAAATGCTAATAACGATAATAAAACATACGGGATCTTCAGGGAAAACAAACTAACCCCAAGGAGTGAAAACGAAATAAAAGATATCAGGTTCCCCAAAGGCATAAACGCCATCGGCTGGAATCGCCCTCCGCCTGAATCCCAATCTCCGAATAACACCATGTTTCTGGCATTATAACCGCTGGCCCTCTCTTCTATATTAAAACCCCAGTATGGCAAATCGGAATTCAAATATACAATCCGGCAAAGGAGTAAAAATACAAATACCGCCAAAACGATTAAACGCCATGCTAATTCTTTTTTCTCTAAACCGAATAGATTCATTAGTTATCCTTAAAGTAAACTTTATGCCAAAGCTCTAAAATCAATAACCTCCAAAGCAATGAACTATTCTCTATATTAGCTAAGCCTATTTTCTTATTAAACAAGCCGTTTAGAAAATCCTTGGGAAAAATCCTGCCAGCTAATGATTGCCGTGACAAAAGCGTATCCTTAGCGAAACCACGCAGCTCAACGTTAAGCCATTTATCCACAGGCAAAATAAAACCATGTTTACGCCTGTTTAAAATTTCCTCCGGAAGCCTGCCTTGCATATATTTTCGCAACAATTTTTTAGTAGCGAATAATGAGATCTTATCTTTGTAATTAAATCCAAATACTTTAGCGACAAAATTATGGTCCAAAAACGGGACTCTCGCTTCAAGAGAATGAGCCATAGTCATTTTGTCAACCTTCATCAGCAAACTATTGGGAAGGATATTGTTTATTTCATATGAAGCCATGGAATCAAAAAAATTACTTTTCTTCTTAAATAGGCCTGAAAATGTTTCAAATGGAATCTTTGAGTTACACTTATAAAAAGTAGTCAGGTAAAAATAAAATTTTTCCCTTACGCCTTGAGGAATTAAATCAAAAGGGGAAACAGCCAGTTTATGCCAGTTATATCCCGCCAGTGTTTCATCTCCGCCCTCTCCTACCAGGACAACTTTAACAAACTCTCTAACCTTTTGCGCTGCCAAATAAGTTGCTATCGCGCCGCCGTCAGCCAGCGGCTCATCCATATGCCAAACAATTTTTTCAAGCATTACTTCTATTCTCTTCGGCTCAATCAATAACTCATGATGATTAGTTTTGAATCTATCCGCGACTTGCCTGGAATAGATGAATTCATCGTCAGGCTGGTTAAATCCGGCTGTAAAGGTCTCGATATTATTTAAACCTGCCTCGTGCATAATCGCTACAATCGAACTGGAATCTAAGCCGCCGGACAAAAGCACTCCCACAGGAACATCACTTACAAGATGCGATTCAACCGCCGCTTTTAAGGCGCTTTCCACGCCTTGGGTATCTGAATGATGATGACCCGATTCATCTAAAAACCAGTATCTTTTACAAGTTAATTTTCCGTCTTTAAATATCAACATGTTCCCTGGCTCTAATTTATATATACCCTTAAACATCGTATCCGCGGTAAGTATACATTGAAAAGCCAAATATTGATAAAGGCAATCCTGATTAAATTCTTTATTAATGCCGGTAAATTTGAGTATTGCTTTTATCTCCGAAGCAAAAACCAAACTATCGTTAAATTGCGCGTAATAAAGCGGCTTTATCCCTAACCGGTCGCGGATAAGCAAGAGTTTTTTCTGTAACGAATCCCAGATGGCTATCGCGAACATTCCGTTTAGCTTATGGACAAAATCTTCGCCGTATTCCTCATAAGCATGGACAATTACTTCAGAGTCGCTTTTACTGCAAAAAGTATGCCCGGCGGAAAGCAATTCACTCCTAATTTGCTTAAAATTATAAATCTCCCCGTTTACGATGGAAAAAATATTATTATTTTCATTTGCCATCGGCTGTTTCCCTTCAGGGCTTAAGTCAATAATACTTAGGCGCCGATGGGCAAAGCTTACTGAATCATCCTCATAAAAGCCTTCCATATCAGGGCCGCGATGAGCCAATTCCCGGGACATTGCCTCCAGTACTTTTCTGTTTTTACTGCCGTAAAATCCGCATATTCCACACATTGATTTAACCTCTTTTAAATTTCATCAAAAACAAATTTAAAGCCAGTTTTAAATTCTTAAAGAAATTCTTATAAAACGCGGCTGTCTTCATTTGTTTTAATATATACCTCGGAGAAAAATAAAAACTCTTATACGCTTTTATAACCCAAACGCCCGCATCAGGAAAAACAAAAGGCAAGGCATCGCTTCTTTTACCCAGGACAAAATCCCGCCAGTAATCTTTTGGCACAAGCCCTTTTTCTTCACTTTCTTTATAAAGTTCGGTAGCCGGCATTGGCGTTGCCGGGAAAAATGCGGCATAATTCGGTTTGAGTTCCCGCGCGAATTTTATAGTTTGGCGGATAGTACCCTCTGTTTCGCCTAAATACCCGATTATAAAATATGCCACTGTTTTTATGCCATACTTGCGGCACAGGCTGACGGCCTGTCTTGACTGCGCAAGGTCAATGCCTTTATCAATTTTCTTAAGGATTTCTTGCGAGCCTGATTCTATTCCGAATCGAAAAGTATGGCAGCCTGCTTGTTTTGCCGCCCTGACTATTTCCTCATCAACAAAATTAGCTCTCGTCGGAGACTGCCATTCCACACTTAACTTTTTCGCTCTCAATTTCTTACAAAAATCGAGAAAATATTCTTTTCTTAAAGATATAGTCTCATCCACAAAATTAATCGATTTTATATCAAAACGCTTTGTTATAGACTCTATTTCGTCGATGGCCTTATCAACTGATTTGTAGCGCACCTTTTGCAGCAAAGGGCTGCGAAAACAAAAGCCGCATTTAAACGGGCAGCCTCGGGAAAGAAAAAGCGAAACCACATTTCCTTTAGTGTTGGGCATATGGTAGCTGGATAAATCCAAAAGATGGTATGCCGGAGCAGGCAATAAATCCAGATTTTCATTAAAGCCAAAAGGCTCATTCATTATAACTTTTTCCTCGTCCCTCCAAACTAAACCCGGAATTTCAGCGTATTTTTGTGTTTTATTTTTAATAAGTTTTAGGAAATCTACAAGAGGGGCCTCCGCTTCACCGACAAAGCCGAAATCGAATTCATTGTAGGTAAAGGTCTCTCGCGGAAAAATCAGCATATGACTGCCTCCGCAGATAACAGTTGCCTGCGGCAAAACCTGCTTGACTATTTTTGCCGTCAAAAGCGCGCCATGGAAATTAGTGGTAATAATGCTAATTCCCACGATATCAGGTTTAGCGGCACGTAAATAATTTATCAGCTGCTCTTCGCTATTACCTTTAGCCTCACAATCATAAATCGCGGCCGGATAACCGGCATCCTCAATTACTGCCGCAAGGCAGCAAAGGTTCAACGGCGGCACAAGCCCGATAGAAGTTTCGAATTGTTCCGCGGACTGGCTATTTACGTATCCGCGAATTAACGGCCGGATCAAAAGAAGTTTATGTTTATTTTTTGCTATGGTCATGTCCAATGATTTAACATTACGAGCTGTAGTGACAGCACAATGTGCTGTCACTACGTTGTGAGATGACAAGGCTTTATCTAACGCCTTTCGAACGTAAAATATTCCAGATAGCATCCATACTCAAACTAGAAACCAGGTTCTTCTCTACACTGGAAAGATAAAAACAGGCCTTACAGGGATGATTCTTTATGCTCTGCCAAGCCTTTTTTATATCAGTATTCAGGACATTGGGCGCGTCATAATAACCGATAAGGTTCGTGCAAGGATACAACCTGCCGTCAGTATCAACCGTGGCAAAAGTCCTGCCGCCATAACAGGGAACCGGCTTAAAACCCGGATAATCTTTAAGCTCATCATTATACAAAAAGAATTTGGTATAACCTGCCGGCCAGTTATAAGCGTTTTTGAAATTAGCCACGGAATTAAAAAACCTTGATGGATATTTTTTCTTTAGCTCGATTATTTTTTTAAGCGCCTGACGATAAGAACTATCTTCGGGAGTATCTCTGCTTATTGTTTTGACCTGGCCGTCCTCGGAACTCTGTGGGAATAAAAGCCCGAAATTAAGTATAGCGCCAAATTTAACCGCTATCGCCATCATATCTTCTATATAAGCAAGGTTGTTTTTTTGCAGTGTTGACCGTATGCTCCTATTAACATTATTATCTTTCAAAAGTTCCAGCGCCTTAACCGCATGTTCGAAACTGCCATTGCCTCTTGTTATATCGTTAATTTCCCGCGGCCCGTCAAGGCTCACGCAAACCATGTTCAACCTTTTTACCGCGGCTAAATGCCGATGCAGAAAATAACCATTGGTAACCATCGAACACATAAGCCCGTTATCTTTGATATAATCAATTATTTCGGAAATATCAGGATGCAAGAACGGTTCGCCTCCTATGAGCGAAACCTCCAAGACGCCCAACTCTTTAAACGCGTCCACTATTTTTAGTATTTGCTCTTTTGAGATATCGGGATTCCTTCTTTTATAAAAATTTGAATAACAATAGGTGCACTTTAAATTACACCTATCGGTTATATGAATATTTATCTCCAAAGGAGAACATCTATTCAATAATTTTCCTTTTGCGATTTTAAAGCCGCCAATGACTTTTTCTTTCAGCCCGCTCATATTTTCTCCTGATTTCTCACTGCCGGATGCTCTTCAATACGCACAGGATGAGCCATATTTTTGATAGGCTCAAGATATTTGCCGATAAAATCCGCGTCATATGCGCGCAGGCAAAGCGTCCTACCATGAATATTTGCCTCAAAGAATTTCCGCATTTTAAGCCATATATCTAAAAATGCTTCCTCCCTGAAATTACCGAATGATATCGGGTTAAACGTACATGGCAAAACATCCCCATAGGGAGTAATAAAAACTTTTTCTATTCCCCCCGGGCATCCCGGTTTTAAATTTAAGTTCGCGCTAAAATCTATTTTCATCCGCTTATGCTTCTTTATCAGTTTAAGTATCTTAACGGCATTCTCATATGATAATCTCACAGCACTATTATCTGCCCAATTCCCTATACTTCCTCCGTGGGCAAGGCACAAAAACACTTCATTCTCATCAGCAAATTCAAGCATTTCGTAAATCTTATTAAAATTAAAATCACCGACAGTAAGGCTTATTCCAAACTTAATTTTTTCTTGCTTTGCCCACTTTATTGCCTGCACAACCGCCTGAAAATGCCCTTCATAGCCGCGGATTTTATCATTCTCTTGGGGCACAGTACTTTCAAGGCTAACTACAACACTACTAATTCCAAGGGCATGGTAATCCCGCATATCTTCATAAGTCAGATTAATCCCGTTAGTAATCAAATTGACCAATTTATTTCTGGGATTTAGCGCTCTTATTATGCCTTTTATATCTTTGCGCAATAACGGCTCTCCGCCCGTAACATTTATTGAAACGCACCCCAGCTTATCCAACTGCTTACCCAAAGATTCGTATTCCTTAACGCTCAAAGGATTAAGCTCCTTTTGAGGGTCATATAACTTAGAGCAAGAACACATTACGCATTTAGAATTACAGCGAAAAGTCGTGGCAATCTCAACAACTCTAAGGTGCGGTTTTCTTAAAACCAGCCTATCAAAAACACCTTTAGCCACTCGCGGAATAATTTCCGGCCGGCTCAAAATAAAATCCTTATACCCGATTATGGTCTCTAACATATGATTAATCCTACTTTGCTATTCAACTTATTCAGACTGGAAGCATATCACGTCGTCATTGCGAGGAACCTTCGTTTGGCACATCAGTGACGAAGCAATCCCGTTTTTTTCACGTCTAAAAAGAGATTGCTTCGCTGCCAACCTTTGTAGGGGCGGCACACTGTGCCGCCCCTACAACCCGCAATGACAAAGATTTATATTTTGCATAGTCTAAACGGCTCCGCTTCAATGCCTGCAAAATCCCCTGAACTGCTCTGGGATAAAACCTACCGGGATTTTGTTCTTAGTAAAATATTCCTTAACTTCCGAGTACTTCTTCCCTCCTGCAGGGACAACACCGCAAACAACTCCAGCTGCAACTAATATTAAAGGGGCGTCGGTAAACGGAAAAAACGCGTCCGCGCAGAATACGCTATCCCTTATATTCCCATGTATATCAACAGCTCGAGACACTGCTGTTTTAGCCGCATCCACTGTTGAAGGCCCGCCGGCGCATGCTAAAAGCTTTTGCCCTTTTGCTATGGCAACCTCATTTCCTCCGTGAAAAGAGGTAAACGCCGCTGCCCAGGCAATTATCAAATCTTCTCTCCTATCGGAACAATCAGTATCTATATTCCAATCCAATCGGGAAAAGTCAAGGCAATAATCAGCCGGAGCTTGTCTTAGCAAACCGCCTCTTACAAACCTATATGAAGCATCTTTTCTTATCCACGGCGAGCAAAGCGCGGAGTTTTCAAAAAGCTTTGTGTTTTTGCGCAGCCCAAGAATAACTCTTGCCTCATCGCTTAATTCAGCGCAGGCAATGACATCAAGCATCCAACCGCCAGCCCCAAGCATTTTTTTCCTGATATCGCTTGCTGTTAACAATTCAGCTTCCTCTTTTTCTAATTTAAAATTTAAAATAACCTCTCCTCCCCAAATAGCCAAAGGATTGCCCCACAACGCCTTTTCTATCGAAGCGCCTTTAGATTCCCAATCCATGCCGATTCCACAGGCATTGCCGTGCTTAGCGGCAACTGCAATAAACGGCTGTTTCTTATAGTTGATATTAAAAGAGCTAGCCAGGCGGGTAATTGTTTCGGTTACGCAATCGAGGTCAGCCATGTTGGTAAAACAAGGTTTGTTCGCAGAAATAAGTTTAAAAGCGGATAAAGAAAGTTTATCCTCGGCAGCAAATGTCAATAACGAAGCATTTTGATAAGGGTTTTCGCCGTTAAGCAGGCCATAACAGCTTTTTGCCTTAATATACTCCGTGCCGCCGCAAGAAACACGTTTAGCAGTTTCTATATAATAATCAGTAATTTTTACAATAACATCTGAAATTATTTTTTTACGGAATTCATCGGGAATTTCTTTTGCCTTATGAAGATAATTAACCGCTGATTTCATCATTTCATAAGAAGCCACAGGCAGGCGATTGCCTTTAACCGCCAAAGCCAAAAGGGTATTGCCGCCGACGTCAAATCCATCTTGCGCTCCATAGGTAATATCATAAACAAGTTCTATGCGTTGAAAATAATCATCGTCGGTCAATGCTGCTTCAAATTTTGGATGCAGAGTTGCCGGAAATTTAAACTTTTCGCTAACCCCGGCAAAATCCGCAACCGAAATCGCCGGTATACCTGATTTTTTAAGGGCGTTCAGGCAATTATCCGTAGCAATTATCTCCCAACCAATCTCACGCAAAGCGACGGCGAATTCAACAATATCCTTGAGCTCGTTCACCGAAAACAAAGCAAATTTTTTCATTTTTACTCTACCATCTCTTATGTCTGAATCAAATAAGAAACAACGTTAGAAAAGCCATTTTAGGCTTATCCGTTTACCGCCCATTGCGAGGAACCTTCGCCGCCGACCTTTGTAGGGGCGGCACAGTGTGCCGCCCCTACAATTCGTAATGACAGCCGCTATGCTCTACCGTTATTTCATAATCTACCTGTTTACCGTTATATTCGCACGAGAACTTTGTCTGCGGTGATTTTACTCCAAAAAAGGACACATAGCTATCAAGCAACGCGAAAAATAATCCCTTTTCGACGTTAAAATCAAAGGTGAAATTATTCTCAACGCGATGGACTTTTAAACAATCCCCTTCTGTCCTCATCACTTCCACCACAAATTTATTCTTGTCTTTTACATTGGTTTTTACATACATGGCAATCCCTTGAGGATGGGGACAATTAACAACCACATGCTCATCATAATTAACCCAATTAAACCATCCGCCCCTAAAATAGGTATACATGTAAGGGTATACGCTGTGAAAGGCTAAAAGACAAAATCCTTGAGGCAATAAATCTTCCGCGCTGATTTCTCTGGTTTCATTATCTATCCGGCACTTAATCCTAATACGTCCGGCGTTATATTTTTGGCAGAAGATATTAAAATCTATACTCATTGAAACACCTTTCGTATATTCAGCAGAAATTCCTGTTCGAGCACAATTAGGAAATTTTTGCCAAAAGTCGGCAAGGATTTGCGGCGAATGAAGCGAGCCTACTTAAGTAGAAAGGATGTAAGCGAGCGTAATAAGCCGCAAACCGTAGCCTACGGCAAAAATTTTCGTGCGCGAACAGGAATTTCTGTTGAATATTCATCCTTACACAGCATTGACTTCATATATCACACCCACATAATCATGACAATGCACACAAATAGGCGCGGCTTTGCCGTTTTGCTCTTTCTCTTCTTTTAAAAACCTAAAATACGGATAGCAAGCAAAAAATCCAGCCGGGCAAAGCTCGTTTTGTTTGCTTATGTTAAACCTGAATTTGTCGCCTCTCTTATATCCTTTAGGACAATTGCCGGCATCAATTATCTCTATCTCAACATTACGAAACGGCCCGTCAAACGCGCGAATAAACTTTTTTAATACCTCTTCGACCAGCTCCTTACACACCCTTAAAAAGGACGGCAGCATCTCTTTGCTTTTTATACGCGCCTTTACTCCACAAGGCGCAGGGCATTGAGATACTATTTCACGCATACCCTTAACCCTCGTTTTCCCGCAGCGCGGGACACCATTATACAAAACTGCTAAACAA
>ERZ1292640.4021-Hain-H43-02um-R1-4021-length-11304-cov-5_pt1 | contig 11304 bp, 14 predicted proteins | sample MGYA00564404_ERZ1292640 | MGnify/ENA primary metagenome ERZ1292640 (study PRJEB36523, sample SAMEA6512636) | groundwater metagenome | collected 2019-01-08 | study: AquaDiva: Metagenomics assemblies of 32 groundwater samples | reverse complement strand
TTACCACATACAACGAGCCGATCGATATGGTCATGCATACCTCCGTCTCAGCTCAGAAAATTCGCTATACGCATAAAACTTTGGTTTTGGATGACGGTGCACGTGAGGAGTTGCTCCGTCAGGCTCAGGCCCTAGGCATTGGTTATGTCTCTCGCGGCACTGAATGGAAAAATCGTCCGCGGCATGCAAAAGCTGGCAATGTAAATAATGCGTTGATGCAAACGACTGGTGAATTAATTCTTATCTTGGACGCCGATCAAGTTCCCGCACCTGAAATCCTCGATCACACGTTGGGCTACTTTCTTGATGATCGTGTAGCACTGGTCCAAACTCCGCAAACATTCGGCAATGTTTCAATCGCAGATCCTCTGGGCAGTCAGGCACCACTTTTTTACGCACCTATTCAACAAGGTAAAGATGGTTGGGGTGCAGCCTACTTCTGCGGTTCAAATGCAGTTCTCAGGCGAGAAGCCCTCATGCAACTTGGAGTCAAAAGGTACGTCATCGAGTTGGAAGCTGCCATAAAGAGGTCTCTCAACGATTCGGGGAAGATAATCAAGGAAGCGAAGAAAAAACTAACTCGATCTGATGAACAGCTTCGCCTCGCGCTAGACCGAATTCTCGGAGCCGTAGTTGATGCGCAAGAAAACATCAGAAATGGAAAAACTCTTGGAGAGGCAACTTTCATTCTGCGTGACCGAGTAGAAGATATTTCTCATGCACTGGTCTTCGCCGACTTAGACCAGATCAAACGCGACTTAGACATAATGGGAATTGAACAAAGTAACGATGCAAACTGGGCCGCAGAGTGGATCGATGATTTGGAGGATAGTCTCGATGGACTTTCGACCAAGGAATTGAGTCCCCTCGCTGCCCTTGGTACCGTCATAGAGCTGCTCAAGTCATTGGATGTTGACAGGTCACACGAAGCAATACCAATTATGCCGATTGCCACGATCTCTATTACCGAAGATATGGCGACGAGCATGCGGCTTCATGGAATGAAGTGGAAGAGCGTTTACCACCACGAGACTCTGGCGATCGGGTTAGCCCCCGAGGATATGAGTTCGATGCTTACGCAAAGACTCCGATGGGCGCAGGGAACTATGCAAGTTTTTTTGAAAGAAAATCCACTCTTACAAAAGGGTATGACGTTGGCCCAAAAACTTATGTATTTTTCTACGATGTGGAGCTACTTCAGTGGATTTGCAGCTCTTTTCTACTTTGCCGCCCCAATCATTTTTCTATGTTTCGGTATCCTGCCGGTTCGCACCGATCCGCTGGAATTCTTTTTACGATTTATCCCGTTCATGATTGCCAACCAATTGATTTTTCTCTTCGCCAGCCGTGGCATTTCAACGTGGAGAGGGCAGCAATACAGTTACGCGTTATTCCCAGTGTGGATAAAAGCAACTACTTCCGCAATCGCAAATGTTTACTTCAAAAGACCCATGACTTTCGTGGTTACTCCCAAAACTCGGAACGAAAACTCACCAAACTGGAGACTTATCTACCCGCAACTTGTATTTATTGCAGCATTCGTGATTTCTCTTTTCGTGGGTATCGCACGCTACGCCACGGGTCAGGCACCCCTGCTAGCTACTCTCATTAACGTGATGTGGGTACTATTCGACTTGTCGTTACTCAGGGTCCTATTCCCGGCCATTTTGTACCGAGGTTCCGATTCGCACAAGAGAGGCAGTCATGGAAATCACACATAGGGCTATTTCAGACGGAGTAGTCGTAATAACTCCCATTGGGAAGTTAAACATGGTTCACGCCCACCATCTGCGAAATGAAGTTGATGCAATATTGGGCAAGGGCCACAATCGCATAGTTGTAGATCTAACCAATGTCGAATTCTTAGATTCTTCTGGTTTGGGTGCTCTAATCGGCTGCCTTAAAGCTGCGCGCCAAGCGAATGGAGATCTGCGAATCGCATCCCCTACGGAGCAGGTCAAATTGGTATTGCAACTTACAAATTTGGATCGCGTCCTGACCCCTTACACAAATGCAGAAACCGCGTATGTGACTGTATGAATGCAGAATCGCACACTCTCTTAATCGATACTCCTCCAGATACTTTGGATGCGGTGCACAACCTTCTGCAAATCATTTGGGATAAATCCCCTGAAGTGGACATCCAAGATCGAATAAGATTTGAGACAGCCCTCATCGAATTAGCTTCGAATATCTTCCGCCACGCGCATAATGGAAGCGGCGTCTCATGTTCGCTTACGGTGCACATTTCAAACGATAAGATAGAAGCAAGTCTGCGTGATACTGGACAACCCGGCGATATAGAAATAGTTGATGTCGAGATGCCAGATGTTCTCGCGGAAAGCGGTAGAGGGCTTGCTCTAATTAATGCTCTAGTGGATGAATTCACGTATGAACGGATTGACGACCATAATGTGTGGCACATTACAAAGAGAACGTCTCAGTCGTGAAAAATGATGTCAAAGAAACCGAGAATTCAGAAATGAAGTTATTCGATGAGATTCTCCCAGTGAACTTCTTTTAAGGCGAGATGCAGAATAGGAACAACGTCTTGCACACTCCCCAATTGTGCCAATCGGGTCTATTTGGCTAACCTCCCTTCCTATGCAATAAACTCTCCCAGCACGGGGCGGTAGCTCAGTTGGTTAGAGCCCAGAACTCATAATTCTGTCGTCGTCGGTTCGAGCCCGACTCGCCCCACCGAAGAATTCAGAATTCTAAGAAATATTTAGTTCTGACTCAAAATTAGATTCGAGATCAAAAGTCTCTAAAAGATTTTCAAGCATTAGAGAGATTACATTATGGATCATGGATTCAATTTCATCAATATTGGATGCTTGGGTAAGGACACTTTCTAGTAATGGCTGTCATATGAACCAAATTTCCCCAACTTAAGTGAGGCTAATTTTTTGATGAAGTCTGGGAATGTTCAAGTTACTAATTGTCACTCTGCGTAACCGAGTCCATTTTCTCACTCCCAAAAAGATATTCACAGTCTGTAACTAATAGATTAAATGTGGGTTGAAATTCTTCCAAAATTCCTGCTATGCATCGCTTCCCCACAATGAAATCAAAAAAACTTCTTGCAATACTGATGCGTAAACCCTTATCTTACTTTATTGTTAGAAGCGTGGGATCGCATAAAACTCTATCATCAACACATTACAGAACAATTCACTTCTCGTTCCATGAGTCTCGAGAGCTTTCTGGTTCAGAGGTTCGAGATGTAATAGTTAATCAAGTAGGACTTAATATTGAATTTGCTAGGAGAGTGATTAAATGAGAAAGATTGAGTTAGAGATTGTGTTTGAAGCTCCGAAACACTGGTCTGGCCGTGCATTTTTGGGAACTAAAAACGATCCTCAACCGTATAGAGTATTTGCTGACTCGTTAGAGGAATTACGTGAATTAGTCCAAGAGGGAGTTAACAGGGGACTTGGTATCGACGGGATTGAATTCGTTGAGGTTTTTGCCCATCAAGACAACAACGCCAGTAAAGCTTTATAGGCGAACTGAACTGACCATTAACTCATTTAAATTAATGTGAAATCCGTGCTGTTTTAATATCGTGGCGATCTCACCCTTATGTTCTGTCATGTGAATCGCTGCTTGCGAAAGTAAACAAGAGTAATCATGCAGTAATTTTAATTGTTGAGGCATCAAATATGCTTTGAATAGATTCATCGAGAACTGAGTCGAATTCGCTCTCACTTTGATGTGCGTTTAAACCCTCGGTCAAAGCCCTGGAAAAGCTGGCTACTAAATCAGGATTTCTGGCTAGAAGCACATTCGCCTTCTCGCGCGAATATCCCCCAGAAAGGGCTACGACTCTAAGAACTCGCGGGTGCGATACTAAATCAGAATAAAAGCCATTTATGTTGGGTAGCGTTAATTTAAGCATTACGCTCTGATCCCCTGTAAGTGAATCTAGCTGCGATATTAAGGACTCCTTAAGAATGGTTTCTGCTTCAGCTTTTTCAGGGCTCTTGATATCTACCTCTGGCTCGATAATTGGAGTTAGATTTTCATTCAGAACCTGAGAGGCGAATTCAAACTGCTGTTGTACGCAGGATTCAATCCCTTGCCTATTCGCCAATCTAATCACTGAGCGCATCTTCGTCCCAAAAACTTGATGGGATCTAGCATCACTGAGCCTTTGTTCCAATTGTGGGATTGGCTTCATCAACTGAACGCCATCTCCCTCTTCAAGAAGACCATTATCAATTTTGAGAAAAGGAACGATTCCTTTTCGATTCCATAGGTATTCGGCGGTCCCAATTCCATCGATTTTTCTGTTCATTGTCATTTCAAAGAGAATCACACCGAGAATTCGATCACTTGTAAAAACTGGGCTTTGGATAATCCGAGAACGCATCTGGTGAACGAGGTCAAACATTTCCGCTTCGTTTGAGTAGGAACTCTCCTCAATACCATAGAGTTTTAACGCCTTGGGAGTACTCCCGCCACTTTGATCCAAGGCTGCAATAAAACCACTTCCCACACGAACTCTCTCAAGTTGATCCATACTCAAACTCCTCTCATAAAGCAAAAAAGATTAATTGGAAGACATGACAAAAATTCTAAATAAATTAAATACCAGAAAAATAGTAAAGACCACAATGAGAATTAATTTAAGGCGCCTTGTTAGTACTACTTTCGAATCGGAACCTACATAAGGGGTAAGAGTAGGTTCCAACAGACGAATCACCACGGAGTAAATGAGAATGAAGAGTAGAGATCTTCCTAGGGTTATAAAATTCCAACCGAAATCAGATCCAATATCCTTGATTTGAATAACAGGAATTACGAAACTAATTATTAAAAGCGCAATCCGCACTTTTTTATCTATTTTTTTCCGCCAGACTGCTATCGAAGCCAATATGACGGTTGGAAACATTACAGCTCCAGCTGCTGTGAAAAGTGGAAGGGTGAAAAAAGCTCCAACACTTCTAACGACTGATGTTAGACGCCTAGTCTTTATTCTCCTTCTCAAGACATAAATAGTTGCTTGAGTAGTAGTAAACATTGTAAAGGCGATGATTATGCCTAATGTTCCACCCCAGGAAAACTCCGGGTCGGTTGAAATCCACCTCATCCATAAGCGTGCAATTATCCCTAAGACTAGGCCGCCAAAAACTGCGGCAAGAATTATCTTCCAGCCTCTTTGGACGATAATCATCGCTACACGCTAATCCCATTTACGACTACTTTCAAGGAAATCTCCTAGCTCTTTATGACGAGTTATCGGTCTGCGCAGATTCAATACAATGTGGGCTAGTTCTAAACTCCAGGTATACCAACTGTAGAGATGAAGAAGATCCCACCGATTGCTAGTATCGCCACGACTAAGAGAATCTTCTTACCTTTGCTCATTTTGATCACTTCAGAAGCTTCATTTCGAAATGGTGACACCGTTGGTTTCGTTGCGAAGATTACGACGGTGTAAATGGATACAAATAGCAGGATTCGGCCTATTGTTGCAAAACTCCATCCGAAATCTGAGACTATATCTCTTGAAATTGTTACTGGAATAATTAGAGCAAGTAGGAGTAGTGCTCCCCGTATACGTTTCCCGAGTGCTGTGTTCCACTTAGCCACCGATGCCAATGCCACTGAGGGAAACATCATTCCGCCAGCGGCGGTAAAAATAGGAAGTGAAAAGACAACACCGCTTATGCGAATGAGGAGCACGCTACGCCTGCCCATAAACCGTTGACGAAGCAATCTAACTAATGATTGATTGAGCATAAAAATCATAAAAACCATTACTATAAAAATCGATCCACTCCATGAGAAATCAGGCTCAGTTGAAATCCATCTCATCCAGGCTCGCGCTACTACGCCTAAAACAAAGCCCTTGACTAGGGCCGCGAGAATAATCTTCACTGTGTTTTTAATGCTCCCCGGTTCCATGGGGAAATTGTAAACTCCAGAAATGTGATTTACAACACAGCAGGCGCGTTACAACACGCCATATCTGGGCATAATTTGTGCCTTAAATAAAGAGGAGCTGGGCGTTCGCGGTTATCTCCATGAAATCTGAGGCGCTAATAATGCCTTCGACGTCATCACGCAAATCAAGTTCACTCACTTTGTTCATATCCGCTGATAAACGGCAAGCCCATAAATGTCCTCCGGATGCCACAATCTGATCTAAGAAATCAGGAACATCGGGAATATGTAAATCGGCTAACTGTTTTTTCAACATCTTAGTTGCCATCGCAGTCATTCCTGGTGCTGGCATAACCGCTTGAGGAATATGCGCGTTAGTACCAGGTAAGTGCATTGCCGTGTTTCCAGCTGGTGAAAACTGCAAATCGTTCATGCGCGACTTAATAATCATGTCAAAGCCCCAGAACGTAAAGAATAAGTGGGTCTCTATGCCTTCTCCAAGTGCGGCGTTGCCCAGGATTAATCCTGGATATGCCATATCAAGATTTCCCTTTGAACAGATGATTGCTAATTTGCGTCCAGTATCTTCTCCGCCAAAATTTGGAACAATTGCAGGTGTAGTCATTTCATTCTCCTTTAGACGCAGCCCTTAGGCTTTGGAAGTCCAGCTATATAAGACATTTTCTTGGCAGGTTTCTTTGGAAATAATTCAAACTGTTCTTTAATCGGAAAACCACCGACAGTTTGGGTATGGCGAGATGTTGATGATTCACCCTCTTTTTTAAAATCATCTCTTAAGAAGTGAATGACCTCCCAATGTCTTGGAGTTAGTTCGATATCAACTTGAGCCGCTAGTACTTTAGCGATCTCATCACTCCATTCGTCATAGACGGTCATAAAGCCTTCTTCATTTACAGTTATTTGCTTACCTGCGATTTCAATTGTTGGCATTTATTCTCTCCTTTTCTTTTTTGGTTACTTGCACTTTTCCAGCCATTGACATCAGTGCCGGAATTGGTAAATAACGACCTTTTAATAAGATGTGCCAATAAATCCAACGAAAAGCTAATTTTCCAATATGGTTTAAATAGCTCTCCTTTAGCAAAGGCAGAGGCCCAATTACTGGAATCGGAAAACGGCCAGTAAGAGGTTGAACCTCATAGTTAAAATCAATCAACAACCCTTTGCGATTTCCGGATTCAATAAAACAGTTTGCGTGACCATCAAAGCTATGCTCCATAGGTCGACTGTTAACGTAGTTAACAAAATTTTCTGAGAATAAGTCGACGGCAAAGTGTGCAACCGAGCCGGCTTTAGATGCAGGAATGTTGGAGGCATCTCCTAAGACAAAGATGTTGGGAAATTCATCTGACAGAAAATTGTGCTTATTGGTGGGGACATAATTAAGTTCATCGCCAATTCCAGAGCGTTCAATAAAATCAGCACCCATATTTAGTGGAACAGTTACAAGCAAATCAAAGGCAACCTCACGCTCATCCATTGAGACCATTGTCTTGGCTTCAACATCAATATGCTCGATTACAAAATCTGACTCCAATGATATTTTACGATCATTGAGCATCGTCCCAAGATGTTTAGACGCAACGGGTTTCGTGAATGCACCTTCTAGAGGGGTCACAAAAACAATCTCAACCTTGTCGCGGATTCCGCGCTTTTCAAAGTAGGCATCGGCAAGGAATGTAAATTCAAGTGGAGCAACTGGACATTTAATCGGCATCTCAGTGATATGAACAACTAAGCGGCCACTGCTAAAGTCTCTCAGTGCACCACGCAGCGCAGTTGCGCCAGCCAATGTATAGAAATCAAAAACGCTCTTGTACCAAATGGCAGGATCACTCATGCCAAGAGTTTGATCCGGGCGTGGAGTCGTACCAGATGCAATTACTAAGTAGTCATACCCAATTTCGCGTCCATCTTTTAGGAAGACCTTATTGAGTGTTGGATCAACTTTTTCAATCTCGGCTTGAATAAAGTTAACACCCTTAGGAAAGAAACTTTGGCGTTTTTTAATTAACTGCTCAGGTTCATACGTTCCAAAGGGCATTAACAATAGACCTGGCTGATAAATGTGTTCAGTCTCTTGATCGACTACTGTTATTTCCCATGTATCATTAGGAAGCTTTTTCCTAAGTTTATTTACAACCATCGTGCCAGCAGCGCCTGCACCTAATACGAGTAAGTTTTTCATCGACAACCCCCAGTCATTTTTAGCCTACTCTTTACCTAAAAAAAGAGTTGAGATCCAGAAGTGATTTAAGTCGCTTAGTTTTTCTACGCTCAAAATCAACGGATTTTCTATCTAAAATTTGGGGTTATCACTCATTACTACTTTCATGCAATAGTTACCCATGGTTGAAAAAACACTCGGGGTGAAAAAGTGGAGCGCACGCGATTCAAAGCGTTGCATCGTGGTTCCTACGGACTTGGATCATAAGTATTCACGTGGAACTCTTGGAGTAATTACTGGCTCAGCACAATATCCAGGTGCGGCGGTGCTATCAACGTCGGCTGCAGCGGCAACTGGCGTTGGCATGGTTCGATTTCATAGCTCCTCAGGTTTGGCGCACTTAGTTCTTCATGCCACACCTTCGGTAGTGGTTCAACCGGGCAAAGTTGCAGCGTGGTTAATTGGCTCTGGGATACCCTCTAAAAAATATTCAGATGTGTCCACGTGGCTCCGCCACCGCTGGTTCACACTTACAAAGTCACAGTCAGTTCCTACCGTCCTAGATGCTGGGGCGCTGCATTTGGCTGGATCATTAGAACAACCAACCCTGATTACTCCGCATAGCGCGGAACTTTCGGCATTACTTACAGCACGTGGTGTTCCAGTATCGGTGGAAGCAATTGAAGGCGATCCCAAGAAGTGGGTTCAAGGGGCGGCAAAAACTTTAGGAGTGACCGTGCTTTTAAAGGGAGCTATAACATTCGTAGCTAACGATCAAATCTGTATCGAGCTTCCCGTTGCTACTCCATGGTTAGCAACCGCCGGAACTGGTGATGTGCTCGCCGGCATTATTGGAGCTTTAGTTGCAACAAACACAATTGAAATTTTGAATGATACAAATCGCTTAGCTGAAGTCGCAGCAACGGGAGCGCTCATACATGCACAATCGGCAAAAATTGCATCTAGGGGTGGCCCCATATCTGCTGAGATGATTGTCACAGAGATATCAGGGGCTGTCTCTCAATTACTTAAATAAATACATTAACTACCAGCAATTATTTTAATTTTCGTTACCCTTTTTTTCATGAAAGAACGCGTACTCGTTGTTATTGATGATGGATTCGAACTTTCTACGTTAGTTCCTGCTCTTAGATTGCACGAGATGGATATCATCGGTGAAGCAAGAAGCGAGAGCGTTGCACTCAATCTCCTCAATAGGCTCCAGCCCGATGTAGTTCTGCTTGATATGCATATCGCCGGAATCTCTGCAATTAAAATTGCGGTAAATATGCGTAAATCAAAACCGAAAGTGGGAATTGTTATATTAGAGAGTTGCTCGGATGTTCGCCTTCTAGGTGATCGCCACATTGATATACCTGTCGGCACCAAGGTAATCCTCAAGAAATCAGCGACAGATCTTTTAGTTTTGTGTGCAGCAATTGCCGACTCCAAGGTATCGGCCGATGAAAACCATGAAGTCTCATGGATAAATGGCAGCGTTTCTATAAAAGAAAACTCTCTGCACGGATTGCTCGTACAACTCACCGATGTGCAAGTTCAAACACTTCGGTTGGTGGCCGATGGTTTAACAAATGCCCACATTGGTCGGGTCAGATATGTAAGTGAAAAATCGGTTGAACAGATCATCTCCCGAGTGGCTCAGGAGTTCAATATTCAGCAGGATCACAATAAAAACATGCGTGTTCAGCTGGTTAATGAGTATTACAAGTGGTTGGGCGCGCCTCACCACTAGCACCGAAAGCTCACAGAAATGGCGGGTAAGGTCGCCTACTATGGAGCTAGATGAGATACGAGGACGTTGGAACGAGGTTCTCGATGCCCTATTGCTCCAGGATCGTGTTGCTTGGCTGGCTTTTTTCGATGCTCGGCTAGCCGATTTCGATGGAAAGACTCTCACGCTGGACTTTTCTGATAGTCGAAAGCTTGGTAGTGCACACGAATACTCTGAGGCAAGAATTAGAGCGCAGCAATTGCTATCTCGGTCCATACAAACTCTTTTTTCACTTGACGTAACAATTGTCGAGAAATGAAAATTCGAGCAGGTTTGACTGCAATCGCCCTTGGCCTATTAACAATTGGAGTTCCAAGTACACAAGCGTCAACAGCTCAACTCTCACTTAATGTGCGACAAACACCATCGACAAGTGAAGCGCTATTAACTTTTTATGGAACTTTAAAACCTGCGAGAGCGGGCACTGCGGTAACGATTCAGATAAAAAACACTGGAGTTTGGGAGAAAACTCGATTTAGTACCAAAACTACGAAAGCTGGTACCTGGAAGATTGTGGCACTTGCAACGGCGCTTGAATCAAAAGTATCTTACCGAGCCAGTGCAACTGCAAGTGGAAATAGCATTTACTCTCCAATGCGCACGATAACTATTAAGCAGATGGCCGAGTTTTCAGAGAGTGACCCAACAATGGTCATTGGTCAGTTTGGTCCTGGTGGACGTATACATGGCGCAGACATTAGCCGATGGCAACATCCCAATGATCAAGCTATTGACTTCGTGAAAATGTATGACGCTGGCATCCGATTTGTCATGATTAAAGCATCGGATACGCGAGATGAAGCCGATGCCCTTGCTTTAAAGTATTTGGTGATGGATCACAGCGCTGCGCAGGCTGCCGGTATTTACACAGGTTTTTATCATTACACAACTCTGCCTGATGTTGAAGATAGCGATGCGATTATTCGAGATGCCACAGCACAGGCGCAAAAGGTTATCTGGCGTTTAGCATCTATTGGCGGATATACCGAGCGCGATTTGCCGTATGCATTAGATCTTGAAAATAAGTGCGTCCGTCTATCGTCAACTGGGGCTTGCCAAAAATATGCCTCTCGTGGCGAGGTAACGCTTTGGGCAACTACCTTTCTAGCTCTTCTTAAAGAGAAGACCGGAAAAACCCCAATCATGTACTCATACGCCAGTTTTCTTGAGGGCTCCATGAATCGAAGCGTTGAACTCGCACAATATCCATTGTGGTTAGCCCACTATGCAATCGATCCAGCAAATCCCGTGAATCAACCGGGGATTAAATCCACTGGTTGTTACGTACATTCCTGGACAAGCGCAAACTGTGATTCGCAATGGACTATGTGGCAGTACTCATCATGTGGCATAGCACCTAAATATGGAGTGCCCGGGTCGCGTTTGGATCTAAATGTATTTAGAGGTACGCTGCAGGCTTTCTTGGATCTCA
>ERZ1292640.4020-Hain-H43-02um-R1-4020-length-11306-cov-5_pt1 | contig 11306 bp, 12 predicted proteins | sample MGYA00564404_ERZ1292640 | MGnify/ENA primary metagenome ERZ1292640 (study PRJEB36523, sample SAMEA6512636) | groundwater metagenome | collected 2019-01-08 | study: AquaDiva: Metagenomics assemblies of 32 groundwater samples | reverse complement strand
TTATATTTTCTCTACCACTAATTTAAATGAGGATTTTTTATCCTTGATGGAAATAGGGATTTCAAACTCCCCTACTTCTTTAATCGGTTTTTCCAGAACAATAAATTCTTCGCTAATGTTGGCGTGGTGCTGTTTATGCATTTCTTCCACAATTTCTTTATTTTTTATACCGGAGAATAAATGACCCTTCTCATCGGCTTTCGTTTTAATGACGACAACCTTGCCTTTTATTTCCTCCAAATTTTTCATCAAAAGATCTTCCTGCACTTCCTTCTCTATCGCGATATTTTTCATTCTTTTCTCCAACTCTGCAATTGCCTTGGGTGTTGCCATCTCCGCTAACTTTCTAGGCAATAAAAAATTCACGGCATAACCATCATTGACTTCTTTTATATCGTGCCTCTTCCCTACTCTCGGCACATCTTGTAAAAATATTACTTTCATTTTAAATTTTTAAATATTTTATATATTGTAGAAATTTTATTGAGATAAAATTTCTACAGCTTTATCCATTTGCGGATCAATTTTGGCATCCAGATCTTTTTGGGTAATTTCCACCGGATAGTCCGGGGTCAGGCCTTTATCCGAAATAGAAGTTCCATTGGGTGTAAGCCATTTGGCGACGGTAATTTTTAAAATCGTGTCCGAAGTGACATCCACGATTTCTTGAACAGAGCCCTTGCCGAAACTTTGAGTTCCCACCAATTTTGCGCGCTTATGATCCTGTATCGCCCCGGCCAGAATTTCCGAAGCGGAAGCGGAACCGCCGTCTATTAAAATTACGAATTTTAATTTATCGTTAAAGATATCATAACCCCGGCTTCTAAATATTTCTGATGTTTTGTTTTCGCCGTAATCTTCCGTCACGATAACTTTCCCGCCCGGCAAAAACCAGCTTGCCATGTCGACAGCCGCGTCCAAATAACCGCCCGGGTTCCCTCTCAAATCAAGCAGAAGTTTGTCTTTGCCGGAATCTACGAATTGTTTTATCGCATTGCGAAAAAGGCTGGCGGAATTAGCAGAAAAACTATAAAGTTTGATGACAAAAATTCCGTCATTTCTCATTTCCGTATCCAAAGTTGGAATGTTGATAGTGTCCCGCACGATTTTTATTTCTATCGGCTCCTTATTTCCTTCACGGAAAATCGTAAGAATAACGGCTGTTCCTTTGGGTCCCCGGATTAATTTAATCGCCTCTTCGATGCTTAAACCCGAAGTGACGATTTTATCAATTTTTATAATTTTATCGCCGGATTTAATATTGGCTCGGTAAGCGGGAGTGTCTTTAAGCGGAGCGATAACCGTGAGCACTTTATCTTTCATGCCGACTTCCATGCCGATGCCGTCAAAATTACCGGCTATTTCGTCTTCAAATGATTTAGCTTCGTCCGGAGCAAAAAATACGCTATAAGGGTCGTTTAATGATCCTATCAGGCCCGAAATGGCGCCATAAACCCTTTCCTGATCGGTTGTTTTGCCGGCACTTGGATATTTTTCGTTGATAGTGTTCCAAACTTTCCAAAATGGAGAAAAATCGGTTTGGATGGCTACCGCTGTTTCTTTTCCGGAAATACCTAAAACTTTGTCTATTTCCGGGCGATTGTTGTTTCCAACATAAACACCTAAAATAAAAAAGAGGGCAACGAGCAAAACAGTAGCCGCATATTGTCTTGTTTTAGAAAATTTTTCCATTCTTTATATGTCTTGGTTGTAAAATTTTATGTGTTCCGACATTTCTTCTTCTATTGTTTCAATTTCATTTAGGCTGCTATTTTTATTTTCATCAAAATCACTGTTCTCCCTAAAATTATCAAAAGATTTTTCTTTTTCTTCTGTTTTGTAATCCTTATACAACATATAACTAAAACAAATAAGTCCTAAACCCGTCAAGGTAAACAAGAAATCTTTCCAAGAAGACGGAAAACCCAAAAACGGCAGGACGGCCACCCAAATTCCTAGAAATAAAAGTATCCATGTTTTTCGCATAAGAGTATTGTATCACATAACTCATAGCACGCAACATAATACTAGGGAGAGGTTTTAAAATATTCTGGAGTATAAATAGACATCCAGTCCAGGAGTTCCCGCACAATAGAGGATGCCCCGACGCTGTTTGAAGAAGGTCCTGATTCCATCATTACGGCAAAGGCATATTTGGGGTTTTGATACGGGAAAAAACCAACGATCCAGGAATTTACTTTGTTTTTTTTCACTCCAAGCTGAGCGGTGCCGGTTTTAGCGGCAACTTGCACATACGGTACATTGAGCATTGCGGCCGTGCCATAAGTTACTGCTCCTCTCATTCCCTCATGAATTACGTTAAAATACTCCTTTTTTAGATTTAAAACAGAAAATTTATTTTCTGTTTCAATATCTCCCAATATTAAATGCGGAGTTAAGAGTTTTCCGCTGTTGGCGATAGCTCCCACCGCCCGCACCATTTCCATAGGGGTTACTTGAAAGCCATATTGTCCGATGGCGGTGTGATAAGTATCCCCGATGCGCCAAGGATCGCCTTTGAAATTTATCATTTTCCACTCGGGGCTCGGAATTATTCCCTCTTTTTCATCCGGCAAATCAATTCCGGTTTTTTCTCCAAAACCGAAAAGCTTCGCGTATTTCCCGATGTTGACAATCCCCAATCCTTTTTGTTCTTCAAATCCTCCCCCGATTTCATAAAAATAAATATCCGAAGAAACAGCCAGAGCTTCTGCCATATTTGTCCAGCCATTTACTCTCCAGTCTTTAAAAACGGTCTTTTGGTCTGAAAAATAGGGGTTCGGAATCGAAATTGAGCCGGTGGAAAGAATTTTTTTAGACGGATCAATGACTCCCTCATTTAGCGCTCCTAAAGCAAAAAACGGCTTGACGATTGACCCCGGAGTATAAAGTCCGGAGATGTCCCTATCCAAAAAAAATTTTCTTTTGTCTGTCAAATAACCGTTGATTTTTTCGGTATCTTTCCCAAGTGAAAGGATTTCCGAATTATACTCCGGAAAGCTCGTGGAAACGATGATTTCTCCGTTTCTGGCGTCCATTACTACTCCGGCTCCGCCCATAAAAGATTTGTTTTCCGACAAATTTTTGATAAGAAAGAATAATTCTTTTTGGATTCGGGCGTCAATCGTCGTTATTAAATCAGCTCCCTGCTTGGGGGTATTAACAATGTTTTCCGAATATATTTTTCCCAAAGCGTCTGTTTCTATTATTATTGACCCGTTTTCGCCTTTTAGTTTGTCATTGTATTTTTTTTCCAATCCGTCTTTTCCCACAAATTCACCTTGCCAAAAATTACCTTCTTTGTCCTGAGTCGGATAACTCACATAACCGAGCAAATGCGAAAATCCGGCCAACAAATATGCGCGGATAGGAAGAGTCGAATTCCCGTTCGGAAGTTCAGCTCCCAAATCCCCTTTTTTATTCCAGGCCAGCTCTATTTTATTGCGGTCATAGATTATTCCCCGGTCGGCAAAAATAATGGCTTTTTCCAAAACATTATTTTGGCTCCGCTTGAAATAAGCTTCGCCTTTTTGGACCTGAAGATAAATAAGCCGAATTCCAAAAATGCCGGCAAAAATTACAAATAAAATGCCCGTAAAAAATATAGTCTTTTTGGGAATCGGCTTCTCGATGCGTCCTTCAAATTGCTGGCGGTCAAAATTTTGCAGATTTTTTGAGTCCAGAAAAATTTCATCCGGTTCGACAAAAAGATTTTTGTTTTTTATTTTGTTTCCTCTGATCATTTTTCTAATCATAGAATTTTAATTTCTTTTTTGATGTTTCTATTGTAAAGAGAACTGTTGCCGAAACAATAAAAGAGATAAAAACCATATCAAAAAATCTAGGTTCGGGTATTCCATAAAGCACATCAGAGAGAAGAAATAAAATAGTTGCTTCCCAAAAAACCACAAAATAAATCATTCCGGCCAGAGCCAAGACAATTGATACCCAAAAAGGCATAAAAAGTATCGAAAATAAAAGCAAAACAGAGGCTAAAATCCGCAGGATCATAATCCTATCTTACACGCTTTATTTGGAAAATACAAACGGTGTTTAACATTTCAAAGACCGGCGAGCTTGGAGGCCAGGCCGGTATAATTTTCTGGAGTAATTTTTTTGAGCTCTTTTTTTACTTTGTCACTAATCTCGAGATTATCAATAAATTTATGAATGTCGGCAAGTGAAATATTTTTACCCCGTGTTAAGTCTTTTAATTTTTCATACGGCATTTCTACGCCTTCGCGCCGAAGAATGGTCTGAATAGCTTCAGTAATCACTTCCGGATGATTATTTAAATCTTCTAACACGCGTTCTTTATTTACCGCAATTCTGCCAAGTTGATTATTCAGATATTTAAAACCTATCAAACTATGCCCGAAGGCTGTGCCGACGCTTCGTAAAACAGTAGAATCAGACAAATCTCTCTGCAAACGAGAAATAGGAAGCTTCCGGCTGAAAAATTCAAAAAGCGCATTAGCTGTTCCTAAATTTCCTTCGCTATTTTCGACAAAAATCGGGTTTATTTTATGCGGCATCGTAGAAGACCCTATCTCTCCTTCTACTGGTTTCTGGCTAATCCAATCGTCGCTTATGTAACGCCATAAATCTTGGTTGAAATCGATGATAATCAAATTAATCCTTCGCAAAGTATCGAACACTTCAATATAACTATCATACGGTTCTATCTGAGTCGTAAACAAATTGACTTCCAAGTTTACTTTTCTAAAATCGGCTATTTTTTTAATGAAATCTTCGGAGAATTTTATCCAATCAATGTCAGGATAAGCGACCACTAACGCATTATAATTTCCCGTTGCGCCGTTTAATTTCGCTGAAAGTTTATGATTTTTAAGTTGTTTTATTTGACATTTCAACCTCTCTGCAAATATTTTAAATTCTTTGCCAAAAGTGGTGGGCGAAGCCGGCTGTCCGTGCGTTCGCGCAAGCATCGGGATATTTTTATTTTCCTTCACGAGTTTGCTGATTTTTTCCACCACCTCTTCTAAAACAGGCAGATATACTTCTTGCAAACCTTCGCTGATCATCAAAGCATAAGCGATATTGGTCGCATCCCAAGTGGTCAAACCGAAATGCACAAATTCCAAAATATCTTTCAAGCTTGTCTGTCCGAGTTTTTCTTTAAGATAATATTCTATCGCTTTAAAATCATGATTAGTGGCCTTGATATTTTTATAGCCTTTTAGCTCAATTTGATTTATAATGTCGGCGTCTTCTTCGCTTAAATCGTACAAACTCTTGATAGTTTCTTTTTCTTTTGGAGATAATTTTCTTAAATTCGTGCCTGCCAATTCGCTCAAAGCAATCAAATACTCCCCTTCCACGATAATTTTATATTTTATTCCGGCCGCCTCGCTGAAATAGCGAGCTAAATCCTTCGTATATTTTTCATAGCGTCCATCTATGGGTGAGATTGAATTTAATGACATATTATTGTATTTGATAATTTTTAAGATTATTTTCTATTCTTTTCACGATATCGACATCGTCCGGTTCGATTTTAAAAACAGTGCCGGTAATCTGCTCGCAGATTTGCACGTATCTTCGGGATAATTCCGCCACCATCTCTGCCGGAGCTTCCGGCAATTTTTCGTCTTTATAAGGATCACAATTTTCTTTAAACCATAAGCGTAAAAATTCTTTATCAAAATTTTGCGGTTCTAATCCTTGGTCGATTCTTGCTTGATATGAATTCGCTTGCCAATAACGGGAAGAGTCCGGGGTATGAATTTCGTCTATGAGCATCACTTCCCCATTTTCATCGAGCCCGAACTCATATTTTGTATCTACTAAGATTAATCCCTTTTCTTGAGCGAGTTCTTGTCCGCGGGCAAAAAGTTTCAAAGCGATCTCGGAAACTTTTTGCCAAATTTCCGGCGCCATTATTTTTTCTTCCAAAATAACTTTACTGGTCAAAGGCCGATCGTGGGCTTCATGTTTAGTGGTGGGAGTTATGACCGGTTTATCTAATTTCTGATTTTTTTTCATTCCTTCCGGCAAAACGAAATCGCCGAAATCTCTTTGGCCCTTTTGGTATAAAGTCCAAGTAGAAGTTCCGGTGACACCGGTAATATAGCCGCGCACTACCATTTCCACCGGCAATACCGTGCATTTTTTTGCGACCACGACATTCGGATCGGGAAAATCTAGAACATGATTTTTCACAATGTCGCGAGTATGTTCAAACCAAAATTTACTAACCTCCGTCAAGACCTGTCCTTTGCAAGGGATCAAGGCCAGGTTGCGGTCAAAAGCCGAGTATCGATCGGTGGAAATCAAGATGATTTTATTTTTTTGATTGTAAACATCTCGTACTTTGCCGGTATATTTTTCTCCTAAATTTTTAAAATTTGTTTCTTTGAGTATATTCATTTCAAAATTACTTTTCCTTTACCTTTGATAATTTTACCGATCCAGAAAACTTTTTGATCTTTCAGTAAATATTCAATTTTATCTTTTTGGTTGGCAGGAACAACGATTATCATTCCGATACTCATATTAAAAACGCTGTACATTTCACGCTCTGATACTTTACCGACTTTTTGCATATAAGAAAAAATTGGCAGCATCGGCCAAGAAGCCTTTTCTATCTCCGCATCAAGACTCTCCGGAAGTATGCGCGGAATATTTTCAATAAATCCACCGCCGGTAATATGTGCGATGCCTCTTATATCAACACTATTATCTAAAAGCGCAAAAACCGGCTTACAATAATTTACATGGACTTTCATTAAAGTCTCCCCCACTGTAGTGCCGGAAAGTTTACCTTTACTTTCAACTGTGTGTTTTGCTTTTTCAAAAAGCAATTTGCGCGCCAGAGAAAAGCCATTAGTGTGAAGTCCGGAAGACGGAAATCCTAAAATCATATCTCCTTTTTTAATTCGTTCACCCGTAATTATTTTATCTTTTTCCACGATTCCGGTGATACATCCGGCGATATCGTGTTCACCTTTCGCATAGGTTCCCGGCATTTCGGCTGTTTCCCCGCCGATCAATGCCACTCCTGCTTCTTTACAAGCTTTAGCCATACCCTTCACTATCTCTTCCATAACTTGTGGCTCAAGTTTTTCGTTGGCGACATAATCAAGAAATGTCAAAGGCCGGGCACCCATCGCGAGAATATCATTGCAGGAATGGTTTACCATATCTTCTCCGACAGTGTCGTATTTTCCCATCATTTTAGCGACGGAAAGCTTCGTGCCGACTCCGTCAATGCTTTGGACTAAAACAGGATTGTTATAATTTTTTACGATATCTGAAAGATCAAAAAGTCCGCCGAAACTTCCGATATTTTTTAAAACTGCTTTATTGTGAGTAGTGGCGACATGGCTTTTAATCCGCTTCACTACTTCATTTCCCTTTTTTATATTGACGCCTGATTTTAGATAAAGGTTAGTCATTTTATTTTTCTAGGTACTTTTTATACCCAAGATTAAAAAGTTTTTCCCCTTTCACTTCTACTTCTGCGCTCATTTTTTTCCTATGCGCCGTTAATTTCTCTTCTAAATTTTTATTGGAGATTGCAAGTATTTGGAGAGCCAGAAGTCCGGCATTTTTTCCGGCATTAATGCCGACAGTGGCAACCGGCACGCCCGGAGGCATATTGACCGTGGAAAGAAGCGAATCGAGTCCGTCCATATTTTTCGTTTTAATCGGAATGCCGATAACCGGCAAAATAGTCAGAGAAGCCGTTACTCCGGCTAAATGCGCCGCGCCTCCGGCGCCGGCGATAATTATTTTCAGTCCGCGAGTTTTTGCCGTGGTGGCGTATTTCCGCGCCAATTCAGGACTGCGGTGCGCGGAAGCCACTTTAATTTCATAAGCTATACCAAATTCTTCCAACACTTTTGCCGCTTCGGCCATTATTTCCAAATCCGAATCCGAACCCATCACTATGCCTACTTTTGGGTTTTTTGACATGAATTCATTCTATCATTTTTGTTTTGAAAGCAAAAGCGCCATTTTGCCAATGCCATTGCTTGCGTTAGGCCTTGCCTAACGCAAACGGCCTAACGCAAGAGCTTTCTTGCCGATATCTTTGCGGTATTGCATGCCTTCAAAAGTGATTTTTTTGATTGCTTTATATGCTTTATCAAGTGCTTCTTGTAAAGAATTTCCTGTAGCGCTTACTCCCAGTACTCGCCCGCCATTGGTGACTAGCTTACCGTTTTCGTTTTGTTTGGTTCCTGCGTGGAAAATTACAATGTCACCACCCCCAGCCCCCTCCTCCACAAGGAGGGGAGGAACTCCAAAAATTTCTTTTTCTTTTTCATAATTTCCCGGATAACCGCCGGAAGCAAGAGCTATATTGCAAGCAAATAAATCTTTCCATTTTATTTCTATCTGATCTAATTTTTGATTCAAGCAGGCGTCTATAATATCAAGCAGATCAGTATCTAAAAGTCGCATATAAACTTGACATTCCGGGTCACCAAAACGGGCATTGAATTCAATAATTTTCGGTCCTTCTTTGGTGAGCATCAAGCTCGGGTATAAAATCCCCTCAAATGGAATGCCATCGTCCGACATCGTTTTCAAGGTCGGAGCAATAATTTCCTTTTCTATTTTATCCAGCATTTCTTTGTTCACGAATGGCAACGGACCAATCACACCTACTCCTCCGGTATTAGGCCCGGTATCACCTTCGCCCGCTCTTTTGTGGTCCTGCGAAGTGGGAAATATTTTATAATTTTTTCCGTCCGATAAAGCATGAATGGAAATTTCCGGACCAGTTAAAAATTCTTCTATTACTACTGCCTTTCCCGAATCACCGAATATTTTTTTTACCATTATATTATCGAGCGCTTCTATCGCCTCATTCTGTGTCTGGCAAATTATTACTCCTTTACCGAAAGCCAAACCGTCCGCTTTTATTACAATCGGCAATAATTGCCGGACGACATATTCTTTAGCTTTTGCAAAGTTATTAAAAGTTTTAAATTTTGCAGTCGGTAAATTATGCCGGCGCATAAAATCTTTAGAGAAAGATTTGGACCATTCTGTCCGGGCAGCCGCTTTAGTGGGACCCCAAATTCGTAAACTATTTTTTCTAAATTCGTCTACCACACCCAAGGCAAGCGGGTCATCGGATACTGCCAAAGTTAAATCAATCTGATTTTTTTTCGCAAATTCAACCAGTTTTAGAACTTCTGTTTCTTTGATTTCTAAATTAGTGCCAAGTTCTGCCGTACCAGCGTTACCCCTCGCAAAAAATAATTCCCCCGCTCTCGGCGACTGTGCTATTTTCCATCCTAAAGCATGTTCTCGTCCCCCTCCAGCCCCGATTATCAAAATTTTTAGTTTTTGCATAATTTTTCTAAAACTTCTACGTATAATTTATTTTCTTTTATTTTTAATCTTTTATATAAAGACTCTACGGTGTCATTGTCTTCAATTTTTTCAAAAGTTTTTCCCAAAACCGGGCCGAAATCAAAATTTAAGGTTAAAAAATGGATGGAAGAGCCGGCGTAAGTGGCTTTTTGGTCAAAGAAATTTTGTATTGCTTTCGTAGTAAATTTGCCTTTATTCCAAACTGCATTTGTACCATCAGGATTTTGCACAATTCCTTTCGTGGTGTCTGGAATTAAGCCTGGATGGATATTCAATATTCTATATTTTTTGATTAATTCTTCTGGAATAATTTTTTTCCAACCGGCGAGACATATATAATCCGGTAATATTTTTTCGAATTCTGGCAGAGACCCGCTGTCAGAAACTATCGCAGAAATTTCAGCATTTATTTTGCCGGCCCCAATCGCTTCTTTTACCGCTTTCAAATTAGTTTGGGCACTTCCTTCGTGCACTAAAAATATCAATTTTATTTTATTGCTCAATTTATTTTTTTGGAACATCATAATTAATTTCTTTCGCCCGTTCTAAAATTGGAATCGGGTAAATGCCGTCAAAAGAAGAAAGGGAAAAACGTGTCTTGGGCAATCCGGTCGCCGCCACCATGCCGTCAATGGATAAATAGGAAAGCGAAGTAGCTCCCAAAAATTCGCAGATTTCCTCGATTGTTTTTTGGGAAGCGATAAGTTCATGTTGATTGGGAGTATCAATGCCGTAAAAATCAGGAAAACGAATTGGAGCCGAACTTACCAAAAAATGCACTTCTTTCGCGCCGGCGTCAAAGAGCATTTTTATGATTTGCCGGCTGGTTGTTCCGCGAACAATCGAGTCGTCCATCACCGCAATTTTTTTGCCTTCGATCACTTTTCGAAGCGGGGATAATTTCATTCTGACTTTTTCGGCGCGCAACTCTTGAGTGGGCTCAATGAAGGTGCGATTGATATAACGATTTTTAGAAAGTCCCATTTCAAACGGAACACCGGATTCTTCCGCATAGCCAATGGCGGCGGAGATGGCTGTTTCCGGCACGGGAATGATCATATCCACCTCCAGTTTATGTTCCCGAGCCAGCATCCGGCCCAAATTTTTTCTTACTTCATACACGGACTTGTTCAGCATGATGCTGTCATATCTCGCAAAATAAACAAATTCAAAAATGTCCAACTTTGGAATTGCCTCGGCTAATTTTCGGCTCTCAATTTTATTTTCGTTGCCATTTTTTGTGACAATGATCATTTCTCCGGGTTCAATTTCTCTGATAAATTCGGCTTGCAACGTATCAAGCGCGCAGGTTTCCGAACAGACGATTGTTTGGTCTCCTTTTTTGCCCAAGCAAAGCGGTCGAATGCCGCATGGGTCTCGAAAAGCCACCAAAGTATCAAGTCCCAGCGCAACACAAGAAAAAGCTCCGGTAAAAAGGGGGTAAGCTGCCTGGACAGCGTCCGGTAGCGCCATCCCCTCTTTCATATATGTTCCAATCGCTTCCGTCATAAGCTGGGAATCGGAACAGTTTTCTGTTTTTTCGTTCCGGCTCTTTAAAAAATCAACCAGTATTTTTACGCTCGGCAAATTGCCGTTATGCCCGAAGACAAAAACCTGTCCGCCGTGGCGGGAGTCGTCATAAAGAAATGGCTGGGCATAATCAACATGGTTGCCGGAAGAGGTAGAGTAGCGATTGTGGCCGATGGCGGCGAAACCGGGAAGTCCTTTGATGATCTCTTCGGTATAAATTTGACTCACCAGACCGGCATCTTTGTGCAAGAAAAATTTTTCACCGTCAGTCGTGGCGATGCCCGAATGTTCCTGTCCGCGATGCTGCAGGGCAAACAATCCAAAATATGTTTCTCGGGCGGTTTTTTGCACCGAAGATCCGTTATTTCCAAAAATTCCAAAAACCGCGCATTTCTCATTTAGATCTGTCATCGTCTATTTTAAAAAAT
>ERZ1292640.4016-Hain-H43-02um-R1-4016-length-11311-cov-4_pt1 | contig 11311 bp, 11 predicted proteins | sample MGYA00564404_ERZ1292640 | MGnify/ENA primary metagenome ERZ1292640 (study PRJEB36523, sample SAMEA6512636) | groundwater metagenome | collected 2019-01-08 | study: AquaDiva: Metagenomics assemblies of 32 groundwater samples | reverse complement strand
CTGTTCACTGCTTGGCATCGGGCGGGGCGGCGGAAGCGGCCATTACCTCGGCGAGGCCGGGGAGGGGGGTGACATCGAAGGGGCCGGTGGAGGGGGCGGGCAGGCTCCAGATGCCGGCGAGGAGGATACTGACGCCGCAGAGGAGCGGGAGGAGAGGAGAGAGTCCCGTGAGGATGGCCAGGAAGAGCATGCTCACGCCGAGGAACGCGAAGAAGAGCGGCGAAAAATCCCGGTGCCGCAGGAAGCCCCTTCCGAGGCCTACCCCCAAGAGGAGCGCAAGGAGGAAGAGGAGGGGGAGGAGGAAGGACGTGCCGAGGAAGAAAGCCATGCCGGCGCGCGACAGTATTCCCTGCGCCGTTTCAGCGGGGACCCAGAGGAGGAATGCCAGGGCGGCAAAGGCCAGCGCCGCCGCAGCCGTTGCCAGGATCTCCAGGCGGGAGGCGGTGAAGAGGTTTCTCATTGCCTGGATAGTGTGCACGCAAGAGCAGACCGGAGTAAATGCTCATTTTGCATTTGGCATTCCTTTCCCGCTACACTCACATCCCCATGTCCCCCCGCTTTCTCTCCGTAGGCCGCCTCTTTTTGGGTGCGCTGCTCTGCGCCGTGCCGCTGGCCGCCGCCGCGCAGCCGGAGGTGGATATCGCGCGCCTCAAGAGCTTCTACACCGAGTACGTGAAGAACGACCGCAACGAGAAGGTCTTCGGGCCTTCCATCGCCACCGAACGCACGCGCATCCGCGCTCTCCTGGAGAAGGAGCTCAACACCCTCATCCAGCCCGCCGAGACGGAAGGAGGGGGGGAAGTGGAGCAGGGGCAGGCGTTGGAGCGGCAACGGCAGATGGTGGAAGACCTCCAGAGCCGGCTCAACGAGAGCACGGTGGACCTCAACCTCCTCAAGGACGAGGAGCGGATCTATCAGGAAGGAAGCACGACGGCCACGGGCGTGTTCATGATGACGAAGAGCTATCCGGAACTCCTGGCGCGCAAGGTGGTGCTGGAGGAGCACATCGACCTGCTCACTCCCGCGCTCACGGCGCAGCAGACGCGCCTGGGGAAGCTGCTCCTGGAGCAGCGCACGGCCAACATGGCGCTCTTCCTGGGGATCCTGTGGTACGTGGCGGCGGTTCTGGCGGTCATTTGGGTGGAGCACTTCCTCCGCACGAACATCATCCTGCGCATCCCGCACCGCAAGGTCCGCTATGCCCTGGCAAAGATCTTCACCACCGGCGTGTACCTGATCCTGGTCTTCTGGCTCTTCCAGCGCATCTACGCGGAGTACCCCGCCTTTACCACGGTATTCGCGGTCATCGGCGCCGCGCTCATCTTCATGCTGCAGGACCTTATCAAGTCCTTCCTGGGATGGCTCACGTACAAGGGCGCACTCAAGCTGGGTGACCGCGTGACCATGGGCGACGTAACGGGCGACGTGCTGGACATCGGCGTCATCCACACCACGCTCCTCGCCTCGCGCGCGCAGAACATGCAGAACGTCTCGCAGGCCGGCAAGGTCGTCCGGCTGCCCAACTCCCTGCTCCTCACGGGCATGCTCGTCAACTACCACAGCACGTCGGACTTCGAGAACGTGGAGATCCCGCTCTATCTTGCCGACGCCAAGCAGGGCGAGCGCGCCGCCGCGATCCTGGAGGCGATGCTGGAGGAGGAAACGGGCGGTTTCACGAGGGAAGCCCTGCGTCAGATGGACCGGCGCATGCGCGGTTTCTACTTCTCCCAGGTTTCCCCCGCGCAGCGCGTGCACATGGAAATGACGGACAAGCGCGAGCTCAAGCTCCTCCTCTGCTTCCCCGCGCCCATCGGCCAGCGGCGGGTGGTGACCACGCGCATCCTCCGCAAGGCGCTGGAGTGCTGCGAGCAGGAAGGGATACAGATCGCGAAGCCGGCGTAGGGGACCGTCACTGGCCAACGACGAATGATCGAGTATTGGACGCAGTCTCATTCGTCCCTCTTCAGCCACGCCACGCCCGCGTACACGAAGGGCGTCTCGATCACGGACATGGCGCACTTGAGGAGCCAGTAGGGAATGAGGAGGCCGACGATGAAGGAGAAATTCTCGCCGAACCCTTTGTCGAACGCGTAGAACGCGGCGAACATGAAGATCACCGTGTCCAGGAATTGGGCCGCGAAGTTGCTCGCGTTATTGCGCAGCCACAGCGAGCCGCCCCCCAGCGCCTGGCGGATCTTGACGAAGACGAAGAGGTCCGTGAATTCGGCAACGGCGAAGGCGAGGAGGCTCGCGAACGACATGCGGGCGGAGAAGCCGAAGACGGTATCGTACGCGCCTTCCGTCGGCTCGAAGCGGGCGGAGGGCGGCAGGCTGACCGCGAGGAGCGAGAAGAGGAAGATCATGGCCACCACCACGAGCCCGGAGCGGATGATGCTGCGCGTGCGCTCGCGCCCGTAGACTTCCGTGACCATGTCGTTGATGGTGAAGACGAGGGGGATGGTGAAAATGGCCACGCTGGCGTTCACGTTCAGCCAGCCGGATTGGATCAGCGGGAAGGTCTTGGCGCCCATGAGTTCCGAGACGGCGATGCAGAACATGTAGAGGCCGACGAGCAGGTCCATCTTCGAAATATTCTTCATAGAAGGAGGAAGAGGAAATTAGAGACATGTCCAAAGCGGACGCACCTCCAGCGTAGCCAAAGAACGAGTTCAACGAAAGGGGGCGCCCGGAGGCGTCCTTTTCTCCGGAGCCGGAACATCAGGCCTTGGGGCCGCTCAGCTTGGCGAGCCAGCCGACCACGATGTACACGGCGGCGAGCCCCACGAGTCCGTAGACCACGCGGGTGACCGCGGACGCGGCGCCGAACAGGCTGGCGACCACGTCGTAGTCCATCACGGCGATGAGGCCCCAGTTGAGGCCGCCGACCACGAGGAGCACCATGACCAGCATCCCGAGCGTTTTATTGTGCATGGGGAGTAGGGAAAGGGAGAACCCAAGACGGGTTAACCTCACATTCTCCCCTTGCGCCGTCCCTTTGCAATACCCCGGGGCGGGAGTTGGGTTTGGAATAGCATTTGACCTTACGACAGCGCCTTCAAGAACTCCGTGGAGTAGAAGACCTTCTGCCTCCCCTCCTTCTTCTCCTGCAAGAGCCCCATTTCCGCCATGGCCGTGAGGTACTTGCTGGCCGTCTGGCGGGCGGAGAGGCCGAGAGTCTCCTGCACGTAGTCGATGGTGAGGAGGGGGCGGGAGAACATGCAGAGGATGAGGTCGTGGGCGTTGGGGAACTTCTTCCTCAGTGTCTGTTCCGTCTTCCGCATCAGCTCTTCGATCCTGCGGACGGTATTGGCCGTCTCCGCCGCTTGTTCCTCCACGCCCTTGAGGAGGAAGAGCACGAACGGCCCGAAATCCTGCGTCCGGGTGGTCTGGCGGAAGAGGCGGTAGTACTCGTTCTTGTGCCGCTCGATGTAGCCGCTGAGGAAGAGCACGGGCGCCTGCACGCGGCGCTTCAAGATCAGGTAGAGGATCATCAGAATGCGCCCCACGCGCCCGTTGCCGTCCAAAAACGGGTGGATGGATTCGAACTGGTAGTGGACCACGGACATCTTGATCAGGGGGTCCACGTCCTCCCAGTCCTCGTTGATGTACTTCTCTAAATTGGTGAGCAAATGGCGGGCCGTCTTCCCCTCCGGCGGGGTATAGAACACTTCCTTGGTGTTTTCGTTCCACAGGTGCACGCCTTTCTCCCGCAGCCCCTCCTTCTTGGGCTCGATGAGCTTCTGGATCTCCAGAATTTGGTGCGCGGTCAGGCTCCCCTTCCCCACGTATTCCAGCCCCTTGAGCATGGCTTCGCGGTAGTGGAGCACCTCCTTGGCCGCGCCCTTCTGCTGCTTCTCCGGCAGCACCTCCGCCTCGAACACTTCCCGCACGGTGGTGTTGATGTTCTCGATCCCCGAGCTCGCCACGGATTCGCGGACGAGGAGGGGGTGCATGAGCAGGAAGAGGTTGGGGAGCTTGGTGGCGAGGGCGTCCAGCTTGGAGAGCGCGATGTTGCTCAGGTTCACCTGCTTGAGGAGCGCCACCTGGTCGAAATCGTACTTTGGCGGGAGGTGGGGGAGGGCGTTAAACGGCTTGCGGGGATCGAACGCCGGCGTGCCGGAGACGTTGCGGGAACGGTGCAGGAGCGGGATTTTCATGGGAGAAAGGGGGTTTTGCCATATGTTACTGTACGTAACGCATGGCGTATAACATGTTAATTCTATCAGTACGAATTAACATATGAAAGAGGATAGGTGCGCGGCGTTCACATGTCCGCTTGCCGGAGTGTTCCGGTCATTTTGTGGTTGTAGGGCGATACTGCTCACTCCACCCACAGGAGCAGCGATTTCAAGTAGTCGGTTTCCGGATGATAGATATTGACCGGGTGGTCGAAGGCGTGCCTGTGCTTCTGAAGGATCTTCACGCCGCGATCCGCCTGCCGCGCGGCGTGGAACACCGCCGTTTGGAAGAGCTGCATGTCCATCTGGTAGCTGCAGGAGCAGGTGAGGAGCAGTCCCCCGGGGGGGAGAGCCTGCAGGGCCATCCTGTTGATGTCGGTGTAGGCGCCCTTGGCGGGCTCGATGTCACTGGAGCGCTTGGCGAAGGCGGGAGGGTCCAGCACGATGAAGTCGTACGGCTTGGGGAGCGGCTTGCGGCGCAGGAAGTCGAAGGCATCTTCCCGGTACGTCGCGAACCGGTCCCCGCCAAAGCCGTTGAGTGCGGCGTTCGCTTGCGCCCGTTCCAGCGCTTCCCCGTCGTAATCCACGGCGTCGGCGGAGGCGGCGCCGCCCGCGAGTGCGGAGAGGGCGAAGCCCCCCACGTAGCTGAAGCAATCGAGCACGATCCTCCCCGGCGCCAATTGCCGCACCAGCGACCGCATTTCGCGCTGGTCCAGGAAGAGCCCGGTCTTCTGGCCGCCCGCCAGGTCAATGAGGTACTTCACGCCGCGCTCCGCCACCTCCAGGCGCGTGTCGCCCGCCCCGCGAAGCCACCCTTCCCTCCCTTCCATCCCCTCCTTTTTGCGCGCGGGCCCCGTCGATTTCTCGTAGATGCCGCGCGGGGAGACCAGTTCCTGCAGCGCCTCCGCCACCCAGTCGCGCAGGCGGTCCATGCCCAACGTGGTCAGCTGGATAACGAGGGTGTCGCGGTACGCGTCCACGATGAGGCCGGGGACGCCGTCCCCCTCCGCGTTCACCAGGCGGAACGCCGTCACGTCGCTTCCGTCAAAGAACTGGCGCCGCATGCCGATGGCGCGTTTGAGCGTCCTTTTCATCGCCTGGAGCGGGTCGCCCTCTTCGAAGGCGATGGCGCGGCCGCAGATCCACGCGCGGGGGTTGTAGGTGGCGTAGCAGAGGAATGCCCCCGTTGCGTCCCGCACCTCCACGATGGCGCCGTTCGGCGCGTCGGGGAACACAGCCACGGCGTTCTTGAAGATGGCGTGGTGGCGGTTCTTGAGGTGGATCTCGCGCTCCGGCTTGAGCGTGTGGAGGGGGTAGGGGGGCATGGAAGCTGGGGGAGGGCTGCGCTTCACCCGCCGCGCGGTTTCCCCCCTTCCCGTTCTCCCACGAAGAGGAGACAGAGGAAGGAAAGGAATGTCAATACGAGGGAGAAGAGGAAAGGCGCCTGCAAGCCGTAGCGGTCCCACAGCACCCCCGCGATGAGGGAGGAGGGGAGGCTCATCATCCCGATCATGAGCTGGAAGCCCCCCAGTGTGCTGGCAACGTAATCCTGAGGGGCGAGCTCCGCGGCGAAAGTCTTCTGCACGGGGTCCAGCGCCCCCTTGTGGAAACCGTACAAGGCGAAAGCGGCGACGAGGAGGAGGGGGTGCCGGGCGAAGAGGAAGATCGCGGAGACGGCGGCCCAAGAGAGGTAGGAAGAGAAGAGGAGGGGTTTGCGGCCGATGCGGTCCGCGAGGCGCCCCACAGGGACGGAGACGATGGCGGCCACGAGCGTGAAGAGAAGGTAGAGGAGCGGTACGTCCCCCGTGGCGAAGCCGAGGGTATTGGCCGCCAGGAGTAGGAAGGAGTAACTGAAGGCGCCAAGTTCCAGGAGGGCGCTGGCGACGGTGTAGAGCCGCAGGTTGGGCGATACGTCCCCGAACCGGATGCCGCGGAAGAGGGTGCCCGAGTGCATGCCTTTCTCCTTGATACTGAAGAACACGAGGAGCGCGGCCGCCACGGAGGGGATGGCGGCCAGGAGGAAGATGGTCCGCATCGGCAGGAACCGGATGAGGAGGAGCGAGAGGGTGATGCCCACCAGCGCCCCCACGTTGTCCATCGCCCGCATGAAGCCGAAGTGTGAACCGCGGTTCCCGGGCGTGGAGAGGTCGGAGACAATGGCGTCGCGCGGTGAGCTGCGGATCTTCCCCGAGCGGTCGAGGATGCGGAAGGGGATGACCAGGAGCCACGTGGGCGCCAGGGCATACCCGATGCGCGCCACCGTCCCGAAGCCGTATCCCATCCACACGAAGACCTTCCGCTTGCGGATGCGGTCGGAGAGATACCCGGACACCGCCCCGGAGACCGACACCACCATATCCCCCAGGCCGTCGATGAGCCCTACCGCCGTCTTGTTCGCCCCCAGCACCTGCGTGAGGAAGAGCGGCCATACGGAAAAGATCATGTCCGCGCCTATATCGTGCAGGAACGATGCCCAACCGAAGGTGCGGACGGTGCGTCGGGTTTCCTCGGGAGCGGTTTCCGGCATGCGCGTACTCTACCTCATCGCTCACATCCCACCCACGGCATCCGGCTGCACGGCATGCATCCCCTTCCAGCACCAGCGCAACGACGCCGTGGGGACCGGCTCGCTCTCCATGGGGCGTTCGAGAGTCACCAGGCGAGGCCGTATGCGCCGCGGAGCCATCGCAAGCTCCAATGCGCCGTAACCGCGCCACCACAGGGGGGCGGTGGAGGGGCACACCGTCGTGCGGCGGAGGAAGGGGAGGAGGCCGGGGGTGCGCGTCATCCAGCGTGCGCCTGGCATGCGCCCGAATGCCCGGAGCAGGTTGCCGCTGCCCGGGCGGTGGAGGTCCCCGCCGACCACCGCATTGAGGCGGCGGCGGTGCGGGGTGAGGACGGGGAGGAGGTTGCGCACGGAGAGGGGATTGTGGAGGAACAGCGTCCAGCGCTTGTCCCTGTGCTGCGCGAGCGTGTCCGCGAGGAACGCTTCCTGTTCCCGCTTGAGCCGGAGCAAGTGCGGGGCCGTCCCTCGGTAATCAGCCACGGGCGATGCGATGCCGAGCGCCAGCATGTCTGCGGCCACGCGGGACCAGAAGACCCCCCCGAAGACGTGCTGCCACGCCTCGAGGGCGGGGGAGAAATCCCTGCTCCCGCCGAACTGGTGGACACCCAGGTCGTGGTTCCCCACGCAGTACCGCACCGGCACCCCCACGCTCCCCAGGTCCGCCTCGCAGCGAGCGGCTTCGCGCCGCACGTCGGGGTGGCGCATCCCTTCCCTCCCCCACCCCCCCGTCACGTCCCCCAGATGCACGACGAACGCGGCGTCACGCTCCCGCAGCCACGCGAGGCCCGCTTCGTACGCGCGGCGGACCTCCGCGGCGATGCGCGCGTACAGCGCCTCCTGCTCCGGGGGAGGGAGCAGTTTCATCCAGCCGGGGAACAGCGCATCGCTGTCGCTCGTCGGCGCGAAGAGGTGCGTATCGGCTATGCATGCCGCCGCGCACGTCGCGCCGGAGAGCCGGGGTTTCCGGAGGCGCACTGGCCGGGAACCTTAGCAGCGGAGGCGGCCGCTGTCAGGGCATACTTGCAAGATAATCCATCCTATGTCCATATATCATTCATTCATGCCGCCCCTTCTGCCTATATCCATGCCCTCGTCCCCCTGCTGCATGCCTTCTTGCCCTTCGCGCCGCTTGTCATCCTGCATGCCTTCTTGCCCTTCGCGGTGCTCATCCTCCCGCTGTTGGATTTGGCGAAGGGGAGCGTCTAGTATCTCCCCCATGACCAAATCCATCGTTACGTGGACTTTCACCGTCATCCTCCTCATCGTTGCGGGGCTCTTCGTCTACCGGCGGGTGCCGTGCACGACGGCCATCCCGTACAGCGTTGGCACGGCGGATGCGCGCTTCCGCTTGGCGGAGGGCGAGTTCGCGCGGGCGGTGGAAACGGCGGAGGCGCTGTGGGAAGACGCCACCGGCCGCCGCCTCTTTCGCCGGGTCGCCACGGGAGGCATGGTCGTCGGCGCCGTCTTCGATCAGCGGCAAGAGACAAGGGAGAAGCTGGAGGAGATCGGTCTCCGCTTGGACCAGGGGAAGGAAGCCTACGATGCCCTCCACGCGCGGTACCAGGAGAAGCGCGCCGCGTACGAGCGCCTGCAGTCGGCGTACGAGGGTTTGGAAGCCCGCTACGAGCGTGAGCGGGCGGACTACGACGCAGACCTCCAGTCGGTACGGGCGCGTGGGGTGGGTGAAGAGGATATCGCTCGCCTGGAAGCCAAGCGCCAGGGCGTCAACCGCCTTGCCGACAGCCTCAATACGCAGCAAGGAATCCTGCGCAACGCGGTGGACGAGGTCAATGCCCTGGTGGGGATGCTGCGCCGCATCGCCGCGCAGGAGAACCTCTCCCTCGACGAGTACGAGGATGTGGGGGAGAGCATCGGGGAAGAGTATGAAGCAGGAACGTACGAGCGCGCCTGGGGCAAGCAGAGCATCACCGTCTTCGCGTTCAGCGAGCAGGAGGAGCTCATCCGGCTCCTCGCGCACGAGATGGGGCACGCGCTGGGGATAGGGCACATCCCCGACCCCTCCGCCGTCATGTACCGCCTCAACCAATCCGGCCCGCTCGCACTCTCGCCCGCCGATGTGGCGGCGGTGCGGGAGCGGTGCGAGATCGTCCCGAGGGTGTGGGACGGCGTGAAGGCGCTGTTCTCCGGCAATCAGACGTCTCAATAGGCTTTCGCGTACAGCGCCATGTGCTTGGCCGGTTCGCCGCTCACGAGGTCTTTCCCCGCGGCTTTCTTCACACCCAACAGGCGGATCGTCGCCTTCGTCTTCCGCTTCACCGCTTCCGCGCTCTCCACCGTCCCGTCCCACGGCGCCCACACGAATCCGCCTTCGCCGTCGACGGTTTTCTGCAGCTGATCGAGCGTTCCCGCCTCCGTCGTATGGCGTTCCATGAAAGCCTTCGCTTGACCGTACAGGTTGTCATGGACTTCCGTGAAGAGGGAAGAGAACGTCGCGGGCGCGCAGGAAGAGAGGGGGAGGGGGGACTTCACCCCCGTGTCACGCCGCACGAGCGTCACCTGCTTCTTCTCCAAATCCTTGGGGCCAAGTTCCAGGCGCAGGGGGACGCCCTTCACTTCCCACTCGTTGAACTTGAAGCCGGGGGACTTGTCCTCGCGGTCGTCCACGCGGATGCGGACGGCGGGTTCCAATGCGTCCTTCAGTTTCGCCGCTTCCTCGAGCACGGCGTTCTTCTCGGCCTCGGATTTGTAGATGGGGACCACCACCGCCTGGATGGGAGCCAAGCCCGGCGGCAGGCGCAGCCCCTTCTCATCCCCGTGCACCACGATCACCGTCCCGATGAGGCGCGTGGAAACGCCCCAGCTCGTCATCCAGGGGCGTTGTCTCTTCCCCTCCGCGTCGAGGAAGCTCACGTTGTAGGCTTCGGAGAACCCCTGCCCCAGGTTGTGGGACGTCCCCGCCTGGATGGCCTTCCCGTCCCGGGCCAAGGCTTCCGTGGTGAGGGTGTACAGGGCACCGGCGAAGCGCTCGTGGTCGGGTTTCCTGCCCGTGAGCACGGGGAGCGCAAGCGTCTCGCGGTCGAAATCCTCGTACATCTTCAGCGCCGCTTCCGCCATGGCGTCCGCCTCCTCCTTCGTGGCGTGCGCCGTGTGGCCTTCCTGCCACAGGAACTCCAGGGTGCGGAGGAAGGGGCGCGTGCGCATCTCCCACCGCACGATGTTCGCCCACTGGTTGATCTTGAGGGGCAAGTCGCGGTGCGAGGCGATCCACTTGGCGAACGTGGCGTAAATGATGGTCTCGCTCGTGGGGCGCACGTACAGGGGTTCCGCCAGCTTCTTCCCTCCCCCCTCGGTCACCACGGCGCACTCCGGGGCGAAGCCCTCCACATGGTCCTTCTCCTTGGCCAGCAGCGACGCGGGGATGAAGAGGGGGAAGTAGGCGTTCTGCACGCCCATCGCCTTGATGCGCCGGTCCATGTCGCGCTGCATTCCTTCCCAGAGCGCATACCCGTAGGGCTTGAAGATGATGCAGCCTTTCACGTCCGCGTGCTCCGCGAGGTCCGCCTGGGCGATGACGTCCAGGTACCACTGGGGGAAGTCCTTGGAGGGATCCGTAATTCTGGGCATGGGGGAAGTGTAGCAGATGCCAACAATACCCCCACCTGCTACGCTGTCCGCATGATCGACCGCACCGATATGAAGCACCGCCTCGCGCAGCACCGCGCGCAGGAGATCCACGGCAGTGCGCTCGGGCCCTTCATCCACGACATCGTCTTCGGCGCGCACGACGGCATCGTGACCACGTTCGCGGTGGTGGCCGGCACGGTGGGCGCGGAGCTGCCCGTCTCCGTCATCGTCATTTTAGGACTGGCAAACCTGCTCGCCGACGGCGTCTCCATGGGGGCGGGGGCGTACCTTTCCCTGCGGTCCGAGAAGGACCAGTACGAGCGCATCCTCAAGGAGGAGCTGCACGAGATCGAAACGATGCCGGACATGGAACGCGAGGAGATCCGCGAAGCCTTTGAGGCCAAGGGGTTCCGCGGGGCGGACCTGGACCGTGCCGTGCAGGTGATCACCGCGGACAAGACCACGTGGGCAAAGACCATGATGCACGAGGAGCACGGATTGACGGGGGAGACCGCCTCCCGGCCGCTCCTCCACGGGTTCATGACGTTCCTGGGGTTCCTCGTCTTCGGCTCCATCCCGCTGCTTCCGTACGTCTTCGGCTTCGGGGGAGGGCGCCAGTTCCTCACGGCCATCCTCTCCACGGCCGCCGCGTTGCTCTTCGTGGGCGTCACGCGGAGCATCGTCACGCGGGAGCGCGTCGTCCGGGGGGTCATCGAAGGCCTCGCGGTGGGGACGATCGCCACGGCCGTCGCGTACGTCACGGGCGCGTTGCTCCGCCAGGTTGCATAGGGGATCATCCCGCGATCCACACCCCGATGACCGTCACCAGCGTGCCGAAGAGGATCCCGCCCGCCACCTCCTTCAGCGTGTGCCCCAGCCGTTCCGTCAAATGCTGCCAGTGCTGCAGGCGGTTCAAGATCTTCGCCTGCTCCCCGATGGAATGTCGCGAACTGAATGCGTCGTACCAGGTGACTGAGGCGAA
>ERZ1292640.4015-Hain-H43-02um-R1-4015-length-11311-cov-9_pt1 | contig 11311 bp, 10 predicted proteins | sample MGYA00564404_ERZ1292640 | MGnify/ENA primary metagenome ERZ1292640 (study PRJEB36523, sample SAMEA6512636) | groundwater metagenome | collected 2019-01-08 | study: AquaDiva: Metagenomics assemblies of 32 groundwater samples | reverse complement strand
TCCACAATGCCTTTTTGCCTGTGTCCATGGAACTTTTCAGAACATCAACAATAGCAATAATATCCAGGGCCAAAACTAATAACCCTAATATCCCTCCCATGGACCCTCCTTTGAAAAATTATACGAATCATGCCCTTCCCAAGACTACACGCCTTCAAGATTTATTTTACTACATATGAAAAGTTTTTCAATAGATTTTGAAGCGGTTCCTATGAAGACGGGCGCTAATATTACGCAAGAAGACATCATCTCCACTTACAGTTACACAAAGAAAGGCTGTTGACCGTATTGGTAACTTTTATATTATAGAAATATTTAAAATAAAATCAATTATACCTAGGTATAATTGACGCGGCATTTAGATAAGGCTAAAGTGATACAGTTTTTGGCCGGCAATTAAGGTTTTAGCCCTTGTAAGATATAATAAGTATGATATAATTTGTTTGAATTTTCAGTCAAAAGAAAGGTATCTAAAAATGCCGAAGCGCCGCGTAGTGATTACTGGTTTAGGAACAGTAGCGCCTAATACTGTAGGAAAAGAAAATTTTTGGGCCGCGTTGACCGAAGGTAAATCCGGGATCAGAAGGATCACCCGCTTTGACCCTGCCCCATTCCCTACCAAAATTGCCGGAGAAGTTGATTTGGATATCTCTCAATTCATTGAGTACAAAAAAGCCCGAAGAATGGACCGCACTACGCATCTGGCCATAGTGGCAGCGGGGCTGGCTTTTAAAGATGCCCAGTTAGACCTTGCTGTTTGTAACTTAGAAAGGATAGGCGTGATCCTGGCAACTACTATGGCTGGCAAGGGTTTTACCTTGAATGAATATGAAAATGCTTACCGCACCAAAGGCCCGATGAAAATCAATACCTTTACTGCCATTGCTTCTTTTCCGGATGCCGCGGCAAGCTGCATTTCCCTTGAATTCGGCCTAAAGGGGCCCAGCTTTTCTTTATCTACCGCCTGCTCATCTTCTTCGGACGCGCTTAGCTTTGCCCGGGATTTGATCCAAAAAGACGCCGCGGATTCAGTCGTTGTCGGCGGCAGCGACGCGCCGCTTTTTGCTCCGGTGTTTAGTTCCTTTTGTGTTTTAAGGGCTTTATCCCAAAGAAATGATACGCCGGAAACAGCTTCACGCCCCTTTGACCGGTTAAGAGACGGTTTTGTTTTAAGCGAGGGCGCCGGTGTATTAATTTTAGAAGAATTGGAGTATGCCCAAAAAAGAGGGGCGCATATTTATGGAGAAATACTTGGCGTAAGTTCTACCTGCGATGCCTACCATATTACCAGCCCTGACCCGCAAGGGCAGCAGGCGGAAAGGGCTTTGCGCTTGGCTATTCAGGAAGCCGGGATCGAACCGCAGGATATTGATTATATCAATGCCCACGGCACCTCAACACCTTATAATGATAAAATAGAAACCCTGGTGATCAAAAGGGTATTCGGCGATAGAGCTAAAGAAATTCCGATTTCTTCCACAAAATCGATGATCGGCCATACCATTGGCGCCGCGGGAGCATTAGAAATTTGCGCCGCTCTACTCGCGCTGGAAAAAGGCATTATTCATCCGACAATCAACCAAGAGGTTCCTGACCCTGAATGCGACTTAAACTACGTTCCCAATAAAGCCATCACAGCTAATCCAAAGATAATCCTAAAAAACTCTTTTGGTTTTGGCGGGAAAAACGCGGCATTAGTAATCGGTAAAATATAAAAAGAAAATTTTACTGGTAAAATCTTAGGGGGAGCCGCCAAACGACATGAAATCTACTGATTTTCCCGCTAATTTGGCAACAGGTTTTCGCCCTGCCAAGCACAGCCGCTTGATTATACTGACAGTCCAACTTTGGAACGCCTTTGATCTCGCCCGGCATAATCGCCTGCGCCTTGAGGCGCGCGATCTTGAAATCCTTAAAAACCTCCCGAAAGATTCCGGATTGATATTAACGGCTAATCATTCCGACGAAGCTGACCCCAGAGTCTGCATCGAGCTTTCTCGCCGTTTGAGCCTTCAATTCACCTACATGATTAATGCTGAAGCTTTCCAGCAATGGCACGGCCTCTACGGTTGGTTGTTGCAGCATCTGGGAGATTTTTCGGTCGAAAGGGGCGGCAATGACCAAACGGCAAGGCGTTACGCGGTAGATATTATCAAAAAAGGGCACGGGGCGCTAGTCATGTTTCCCGAGGGAGAAATTTCATATTTAAATGATCAAGTGCAGCCTTTTAAAACCGGCGTTATCCATATGGGTTTACAAGCTATTACGGAAACCCGGAAAACAAATTCTTCCTGGACGGCATATCTGGTGCCGGTCGCCATCAAATATTATTACCGCAAGCCGATCGGATTGATTTTGGACAAAAGAATTCGCGCGATTGAAAAACGCTTGTTTTTACAGGCCGGCTCTTTCACCTTTCAAGAGAAAATCATCCGCATTATGGCAAAAATTTTAAAGTGCCAGGAATTGATCAGCCGCGGCCAAACAGTTTCCGAACAACTGGCACAGCTTAAAGAACAAGTAAGGCTTGCCCAGGACTCGCTGCTTTCAAAGGCCGAGACGGAATATCCACAGCTTCAGGCCGATCCCAAGGCACAGATAGTTGACCGCGCGCAGAAAATAATTTTTTCACTGCGAGAACAGTCGCGCCGGAAAAAACTTTTTAGCTCCGCGACCAGAATACAGCATCAAAATAACATTAAAGGCCTCAAAAAAGCGATCCAAATGGCAGGATGGCAGCCGGAATATATCGGCATTACTCCTTCAGAAGAGCGGCTAGCCGAAACAGTTATGAAGCTTGAACGGGAAGTTTTTAAATTCACAACTCCCCGCCCCCTCGGTAACCGCGATTGTTTAGTACGCGTCGGGCCTCCACTGGACCTTAGCCCTTATCTTGAAGCGTACCAGAAAAACCCTTCTGTCCTAGCCCACCGGCTCACCGAAGAATTACGCGATAGCATTCAATTGCTGCTGGAAAAATAGAATATTGACAATCCGCTGATTAAAACTTATGATAATCCTTATGGCAAAAATTATTTTATCGATACTCATCTGGCTAATAGAATCCATACTTCTCATTGCTTTATACTTAGCAATGCTATTCTGCGCTATCCTTCTTTATCCGTTTGACAAAAAACGCAAGTTTACCCATAAGCAGTGTTTCTGGTGGTGTGATGCCGCGATCGCAATCAACCCTTACTGGAAACTTGAAATAATCGGCCTGAACAATATTGATAAAAAACGTACTTATGTAATAATAGCCAATCACCAGAGTTTAGCCGATATCGTCGTCGCCTATAAGTTAAAAATGCAATTTAAATGGGTGGCTAAAGAAAGTTTATTTAAAATACCAATTCTGGGATGGTCAATGGGGCTGGCCAAACACATAAAACTACAGAGAGGAAGGCTCGGCAGCATAAAGAAAGTTTACCGCGAATCAAGCCATTGGTTACGCGGCGGGATATCGATACTTTTCTTTCCGGAAGGGACAAGGAGTGAAACAACCGAAATGGGCGATTTCCGTAACGGCGCGTTTAAGCTGGCGATAAAAGAACACGTGCCGATATTACCGGTATTATTTGAAGGAACCAGCACAGCCATACCCAAAGGCAGTTGGATATTTACCACCAAAACTTCCGCTAAATTAAAAATCCTCCCTCCAATAGAAACAACTGATTATCAACCGGCAGACTTTGTTAAACTCAAGGATTTAGCGCGCTCTGTTTTAGAAAAAGGGCATTGAATCCAAGCCTCCTACCCTTTAAGCTTTATAACCTCTCCCCTTATACCAAAGGCTATTGCTTCATATTCATCCTTAGCCCCTGATTTTACCCCTTCTTTCTTAAGTTCCTCAAAATCAAATGGCCTTCCAAAAGTTATTTTAAGCGAATGCGGCCTCGGAAACGGCTTCGTCCTCGGCCAGGATTCGTATGAGCCTGTTATTAATACAGGAATCAGCGGGATATTCAGCTCTTTTGCCAATATCCCGGCCCCTTTTTTGAATTCTTTAATATTTCCGTCGATAGTTCTTTGGGCCTCCGGAAAGATGCAAACTATCTTGTCATTCTTCAGGACATAAGACGATGCCTGCATAGCTTCCACGAAGTGCATACCCGGATCAATGGGAATAACCTGGATATATTTTATGATATTTTTAATCAAGGGCTGTTCAAAATAGGCCCTAAAACCTACGAAGAAAAGGCCCTTTCGTAAACTCGCAGGCATAGAAGCCTCAACAATAAACGCATCCAGGTAACTGCTGTGATTAACACACAAGATGCACTTTCCCGTTTTCGGAATATTTTCTGTTCCGAAAACCTTTAAGCCCCAGATTAACTTAAACACAAGGCGTAAAATTTCAGCGAAGAGCAGCATCCCTAAAACTGTCATCTTATTTGGCGATAGATTTAACTTTTTTATTATACCTTTATCGGGTTCTTCGCTTAAAATTTTGTTCCATAAAGTTTGATTATTGCCCTGTGAAACAACCCCTTTTTGAATACCTTCGCCCGGAACCAGCTTCTCTACTTCAAGAATAAGATCTTTAACAGTAAAAACCCCGGGCATTAACTCATCCGGCATGCGAATGTTAAGCGCCTGCTCTAACGCCATTATTATTTCTACGCGGCTCAACGAATCAATACCGAGATCCAATTCGAGATGATCAGCCAAAGAAATTCCTCTTTCCGGTTTTGCATATTTATTCAAGGCCTCGATTATCTTCCTGCCAACACTGGAAGATAACAGCTTGAGATCCTCATCCGTAACAGAGATTCCCTCCGTCGCGCCTCCTGACTTTATGCCCTTAAGCTCATCCAGATATTTATTCTTAACTTCATACCTTTTTATCTTACCCAACCGCGTGCGCGGCAAATCTTGCTTTACAATAATATAACCCTTGATGCGTTTATAAGGAGCAAGTCCTTCAGATAAATTTTCCAACTCCCACCTGATCGTACTATTAAGATCAACCACCCCAACCTTACGGCAATAGTCAGTATCAGCCACTACCACGGCGGCCAGCCTCTCCTCCTCCACTGTGCCGACACCAAGAACGCATATTTCTTTAATGTAAGGGCTCTTAGTATAATGAGATTCAATCTCTTCGGGATAGATGTTTTTTCCGGAGCTTAAAACAATTATCTCTTTTTTCCTTCCTGTAATATAAAGATAGCCGTCCTTATCTATATAACCCAGGTCTCCGGAGTAAAACCAACCGTCCTTTAAAACATTCGAGGTCTCATCCGCTCTATTATAGTAACCTTTCATAACATTGGGGCCTTTGATTAACACCTCGCCCATGCCGTTAGCGTCGGGATTATCGATTTTCAATTCCACATCCGGAACCACCAGACCAACAGAACCGATTTTTTGCCTCTTTAATGGGTTAAAGGTTACCACCGGAGATGTTTCGGTAAGCCCGTATCCTTCAAGTATTATAAAACCGGCCTTCATGAGAAATCCCGCCGCTTCTTCATTTAACTTCGCGCCCCCACAGGCAAAAAATCTTAAAGCTTTCCCGAATGGCCGGTGTATCTTCGGCAGGGCCAGTTTGGTTAAATTTATTCCGCTAAACTTTCTTATCTGCCACAATAACTCCATAAGCCCTGAAAGAGGAATCCGAAGCAGAAGCGGTATCTTCTTCATCTTCTCTGATATATTAGTGTAAAATATAGAAAAAAGCTGCGGCACCCCTACCAATATCGTTACCCCGGACTCCCTCATCAAATTCAGCAATTCATCGCTCCTTAAGCTTGAAGTATAGATAACTTGCGCGCGGCAAAAAAGAGGCGTGATCAGCGTAATCATAAAAGGGTAGGAATGATGCAGCGGCAATATTGATATGAAAGTATCCTTATCCGAGAAGAGTTTCAGCTTATAGATACTTTGAAAATTAGAGCAAAAATTTTTATGCGTAAGCATTACCCCTTTGGACAAGCCTGTAGTGCCTGATGTATAGATGAGCGAAGCGACATCTTCAGGAATCACCTCGGGCCATACAACACCTTCGCGCGAGGTAGATTTGACTTGCGCCAGGCCTATAAGGCGCTCCTTTTCAATATCCAGGTCAAGTATAACGATTTTGTGCAGCCCGGATTTTATCTTATCAATATTTTTGCCTAAAAAAACGGCGTGGGAGACAAATATGATTTTTGCGGCACAGTCATTGATGAGATTTTCTATTTCTTGTTCAGTCAACTGCGGATCCAGAGGGACACAGGCCAAGCCAGCAGCCGTTATGCCTAAATAGATTATTGCCCATTCCGGCCGATTCTCCATACATAAGCCAGCGAAGCCGCCTTTTTTAAAACCCTCACTTATAAAAAATGCGCCTATTCTAAGAGAGAGATCTTCTATTTGCCCATATGTCCATCTCTCCCAAGTAGGGCCTTTTTTAATTTGCAGGCATACCCTATCTGGAAATCGAGAAGAAATTTGAGCAAATACCTTATGGATAACTAAATCTTCATTCGTCATAGCGTATCAAGAAACCATTTTTTTACTTCTGCGGTGAATTGCTCGGGATAATCCCGTATTAAGTACTCTGCGTGCGGGCCATTTTTTATAGAAATTATTTTCTTCATCCCGCCTGCCTTTTGGTATAGGGCCTCGGAATGCCACGGCCTAATTACCCAATCTCGGCTGCCGTGTATAAACATAATCGGAATGGTAATTTTAGCGACGTTATCAATAGGCCTCTCCTTGGCCAGCCAAAATGGCCCCGGCCGCACTCCTTTGCCGATCCTTCCCCTAGGATTCAAGAAAGTGTATACCGCGTCACCTTTCCAGTCAAGGGCCCAAAACCAGTAATCAATTCTCGACATATCCGACGGAGCGCTGACGCAGATAAAACTATCCACACGCTTATCATTAGCAAGGACATTAATGCTAATACTTGCTCCCATAGAAAAGGCAATTAATCCAATCTTTGAGTAAAGCGGCGCAATAAAATCTAATACCGCTCGTAAATCATTCCCCTCCCGGCTCGTCCAAGTAAATACGCCGCTAGATTTACCATGCCCGCGAAAATCAAACATAAAAATATCGTACTCTCCCCCAAATGCTTGAGCTAACTGCTGCAAAACCACTGCCTGTTTACTATTGTAATAACCATGCGCAACAATGATAACTTTCTGATGGCCATTCTTAAAATGCTGAAATGATAAATTCTCATGGTCAACAGTGGTAAGCGTACCGCTATAAATAGGGACAGCGACCATTTATTCTTCTTTCGTTAAATAGGTTAAATAGGGTTAAATAGGGGTTAAATAGGGGTTAAATAGGGACAGACACCTATTTTCTGGAATTACTTATATAAAATAGGTGTCTGTCCCTATTTAATCTTTTTCGTTTTTGGCTTAACCGCGATACATAGCGACTTTGCTAACGGCGATAGCTTTCCATTCTCATGTGGAAACTCTTTGCAGTAACTTGGCTTTAAATTATAATCAATTTTGTGAATCGAACATAAACCTTCCGGAGTAATAAAAGAACAAGAGTTATCTTCATAGCTGGTCCCGACTTTATATCCGGAAGGAAAATCCTTATCTGTTTCAAGATGATAAAAATCTCCTTTTAAGCCAAGGCTCAAAATTTTTTTAGCTTCTTCTAAATCCACCCACGCCCCAGAATCACAGCAGGAATCCATTTGTTTACACTTTGCGCAATCAATACTTTTCATTTATCTCCCTCCGAGAGCTTTCTTGCGGTTAAACGGCGGAAAAAGAGGCCCTCTCAAGTTTCATGAGGGGGCCTCTCTCTTTAAGAAAATAATTTCCACAGGCTCAAACCTTCACGGCTAAACTGCCACAACCGGTTATATCCCGAAAAGCCTGACAAAATCTTTTCTTCTAACGGCCTGTATTCTTGCGCTTCGAATAACAATCCTTACAGTATATCGGACGGTCATCCCTGGGTTTAAACGGAACTTCGCACTCTTTCTTGCACTCCGAGCATATAGCCTTATGCATCTCCCGGGGCCCGCCGAATCCACCATCACCTTGATATCCCATGCTTCCTCCTTTTGTTTTGTTATGTATTTAGCCTTAAACTGTAATTATAAGGCTTTTTAAAAAGACTGCAAGTATTTCTTTACTCTAAAACAGCTTGATCATTAGTGGCCTGCCCCGCCTCCGGTGTGGCCTCTATCGTTTTTTTCTCCAGTTTTCTTTGTTTCTTTTCCTCTGCCTTCTTTTTCCTGGCCAATTCTTTCTGATACTTTTTATATGAATAATTATCTCTAGCCACAATATTCTCCTTAATCCCGCTTTAATAACGCGTAGTTATAGATTTTACTTCAAATAACCGCTTTCTACAAGCAATTATTTAACGCTTCCTGGAATCACTTCTATGCAAAGGCCATAATTTAAGGTATACTAACAATTGTAATTAAGGTTTTGGTACGGCAATCTTTCCGATGGCCTGCCTTTCTTGATCCCTCATAAGTATAAATCCTTTCAATCGTCGCCGGAATACTTTATAATCCGCGAAACATAAAAAGGTTTACTACAAAATGGCGTTAATCAGTTTACAGGAAATCAATCTCAGCTTTAACGGGCCGCTTATTTTCGATTGCTTAAACTTACAGTTGGAGCCTGGGGAACGGATTGCCCTGCTTGGCCGTAATGGCGCGGGAAAAACGACATTGATGAAAGTAATGAACGGCCAACAGCAGGTTGACGACGGCAAAGTTATTGTGCAAAAAGGAATTCAGGCCGCCCATCTGCCGCAGGAAGTGCCCGTTGATATTACGGGAACTGTATTTGATGTTGTCCTCTCGGGGCTTGGGGGACGCGCAGAACTATTAAGCCAGCACCATCATCTTACCCATCGCCTGCAAACAGAACACACTCCTGAATTATTAAGAGAGCTCGACGCGCTGCAAGATAAACTTAATCATACTGATAGCTGGGATGTAAATACTCAAGTTGAAGGGGTTATCGCGAAGTTGAAACTTGATCCGGATAATGATTTCACGCGGTTATCCGGCGGCCAAAAACGCAGGGCGCTTTTAGCCAGAGCGCTGGTGCTTAAGCCGGAGGTTTTACTGCTGGATGAGCCGACAAACCATTTGGATATTGACTCAATGCTCTGGCTTGAAGGATTTTTGCTTAATTACCCCGGCACTGTTTTTTTTGTTACGCATGACAGGATGTTCATGACTCGCTTAGCGACAAGAATTCTCGAGCTTGACCGGGGAAAAATATTCAGCTGGTCATGTGATTATAAAACATTCCTCCAACGTAAGCAAACAGTACTCGATATCGAAGAAGCGCGATGGAATCATTTTGATAAAAAATTAGCTGAAGAGGAAATTTGGATTCGTAAAGGCGTCAAGGCCCGGCGGTCCCGTAACGAAGGCCGCATTAAAGCGCTGGAGCGTTTAAGGGAAGAAAAAAAGGCGCAACGCAAGGCAATCGGCCAGGCCCGTATGCGGGCGCAGAAAGCTGATCTTTCGGGCCATCGGGTAGTTAAGATATCCCAACTTGGTTTTGGATACGGAGAAAAATGCCTGGTCAGGGATTTCACCGCTCAAATAATGCGCGGCGATAAAATCGGCGTGATTGGGCCCAACGGCAGCGGCAAGACGACGCTACTGCGCCTTTTGTTAGGCCAACTTACGCCTCAAAGAGGCAAGGTAAGCCTGGGGACAAATCTCCAGATCGCTTATTACGACCAGCTTCGCGAACAATTGGAAGAAGACAAAACTGTTGCCGAGAATGTCAATGAAGGATCCGACACAATCATTATTAATGGCAAGCCCAAACATATAATCGGATATTTGCAGGATTTTCTTTTTACTCCGGACAGGGCGCGCGCACCGGTCAAGGTTTTGTCGGGTGGAGAACGTAACCGTCTTTTTCTCGCGCGGCTTTTTTCCAAGCCTTCGAATGTTTTAGTAATGGATGAACCCACCAATGACCTGGATATCGAAACCCTTGAGCTATTGGAAGAATTACTGCTGGAGTATCCCGGCACGCTTCTTTTGGTCAGCCATGACCGGGTTTTTCTTAATAATGTGGTGACCTCGACCATGGTCCTCGAAGGAGACGGCCTGATCAATGAATATCCCGGCGGTTATGATGATTGGTTAAGCCAGCGAAAACCTGTTATGCCAGCGCCGGTAAAAACAAAACCTGTAAAAGAAATTATTCTGCCGAAAAAACCCGTAGTCGCGCGAAAGCTTACGCCTAAAGAACAGCGCGAACTCGATAACTTTTCGTCGGTAATTGAGAAAATAGAAACCGAACAAAAAGAGATATACGCTCTTTTGGCTGATTTTAACTTTTACCAGAAAGATTCCGCGGAAGTAGCGAAAACCAAGGCAAGGGCGGAATTTTTGTCAAATGAGCTCGAAAAAGCATACCAGCGATGGGAGTATTTAGAGGAATTATCAGGATAGCCCTTCAGCAGTCAAGGGGTCAGACCTCAAATTTCAATATTTGAAATTTGAGGTCTGACCCCTTATTTTTCCGGACTTAACCGTATCATTGCGAGGCGCGACAGCGACGAAGCAATCTCTAAATATTGCTTCGCTCCCTTCGGTCGCTCGCAATGACACTCGTCGATGACTTCCAAGGGCTGAACTGTTACAGAAAGCTGGATATAACAGTCTGCAGCTCCTTGATGCCTGTGCCTTTTTTTGCGCTAACCCAAAGAATATGCTCCGGCATTACTTCTAAATCTAAGGCTAAACTTTGGCGTTGTTCAGCAAGATTCACTTGCGTAATACGATCGATTTTATTAACGATTATACGATACGGCATACCTGCACTTTTTAACCATGCTAACATTTGTCTGTCAAGGGCTGTTGCTCCAACATACGCATCAACTAGAACAAAAATAGCTTTAAGTGAAGGCCGGCTGGAAAGATAACATTCAATCATATGCTTCCAGTTATCTTTTTCTTTTATTGAAACAGCGGCAAAACCATAACCCGGAAGATCAACAATCCATTTACCATTACGTATGGAAAATACATTAATTGTACGGGTTTTACCGGGAGTTTTTGAAATCTTAGCAAGCAAACGACGGCCACAAAGCGCATTTACAAGCGAGCTTTTGCCCACATTCGATCGGCCCACAAAGGCAACTTCTGCCTGGGCATCTTCAAGCTTATGCGCTGAATCAACGCATACATGGAATTGTGCGGTATTAAAAACACTTTTGTTCATTGTTTAATTTATTATATTAAGATTAGCAAAGTTCAAAAATAAAGGGTACAACCGTCCCCTCCTTTTTTTCTCGCTGTGATTTGCCCCTCTCGAATATGCATATGAGGAACCTCGCTCTTTCAGGTTATGTCTTATCG
>ERZ1292640.4014-Hain-H43-02um-R1-4014-length-11313-cov-6_pt1 | contig 11313 bp, 8 predicted proteins | sample MGYA00564404_ERZ1292640 | MGnify/ENA primary metagenome ERZ1292640 (study PRJEB36523, sample SAMEA6512636) | groundwater metagenome | collected 2019-01-08 | study: AquaDiva: Metagenomics assemblies of 32 groundwater samples | reverse complement strand
AATCGCCCCGACAAGCTCAACGCGATGAACGCCCAGGCGAAGGCCGAGCTGAAGCAGGTCTTTGAAAGCATCAAGAACGATTCGGCCGTTGACGTCGTCATCCTCACGGGTGCGGGTGAGAAATCATTCGTGGCCGGCACGGACATCAAGGAATTGACCGAACTCGATCGTGAATCCGGACGAGCCTTCTCCGAGGGAGGACAGGCTGTCTTCACTCTGATCGAGAATCTGGGCAAACCGGTCATTGCGGCAGTGAACGGCTATGCGCTTGGCGGAGGCGCGGAGCTTGCATTGGCCTGCCACATCCGAATAGCATCCGAAAATGCAAAGTTCGGTCAGCCGGAAGTGAATCTTGGTATTATTCCGGGTTACGGTGGAACTCAGCGACTGGCTCGACTCGTTGGAAAAGCCAAAGCGATGGAAATGATTCTGACCGGCGACCCAATCGACGCGGCGGAGGCGCTCCGCATTGGTCTCGTCAGCAAAGTTGTGACGCAATCGGAGCTCATGAAGACGGCGGAAGAAATTGCTCAAAAGATTCTTTCGAAGGGGCAGATTGCCATACAAAAGGCAATTCAAGCCGTCAATGCCACTCAGGAGAAGTCGCTCACCGATGGTCAGGCAGTCGAAGCGGGATTGTTCGGCGAGTGTTGTGCAACGGAGGATTTCAAAGAAGGCACTCGGGCATTTCTCGAAAAGAGGAAGGCTGTCTTTAAGAACAAGTGATGGGAGATGGGCAATTCTTCAAGCAACTCTAGAGAATCATTCAGCCAAGAAGGAAGATGAGTCAGAACAAGAACACGGGTCTCGATCAGTCAAAATTGATGGACAAAATCGTTTCGCTCGCAAAGCGACGAGGATTCGTCTATCAGTCAAGTGAAATTTATGGCGGATTGAACGGGTGCTGGGATTACGGACCGCTTGGAGTGGAAATGTTGAACAACCTCAAGCAGCAGTGGTGGAAGAACATGACATACCGCGAGAACATCGAGGGCGTTGACGCCAGTATTCTGATGCATCCGCGGGTGTGGGAGGCATCCGGTCACGTCGAGAGTTTCACGGACCCGATGGTGGACTGCAAACAATGCAAGACACGCTACCGGCTTGACGTTCTCTTTGAAGATCTCTCCATCAAAAGGAAAAAAGAGGCGCTTCGCGAGCTTGAGCCGGGGAAATTCGATGGTCAGGTGAAGGACGAGGTTGTTCTTGAGGAGTTTGCGAAGCGCGTTGCGACTGATACCGATGCAGCTCGAGTCGCGGTTGTTTTGCCCTGCCCAAATTGCGGGACCAAAGGATCGTTCACAGACGCACGCAAGTTTAATCTGATGTTTAAGACGTTCGTCGGACCGGTTGAGGATTCCTCAGCGGTTGTTTATCTGCGGCCCGAGACGGCACAAGGCATTTTCGTCAATTTCTTGAACGTTCAATCCGCTTCGCGCTTGAAGCTTCCGTTTGGTATCGCACAGATCGGTAAAGCATTTCGAAACGAGATCAACACGAAGAACTTTCTCTTCAGGACGCGAGAATTCGAGCAGATGGAAATGCAGTTCTTCGTCAAGCCGGGATCCGACGAGGAGTACTTCGAGTACTGGCGAGCCGAGAGGATGAAGTGGTTTGTCGAGCTTGGAATAAAGAAGGAAAAGCTCCAGTGGCACCAGCACCCCAAAGACAAACTTGCGCACTATGCGAAGGACGCGTACGATATTGAGTACGAGTTCCCCTTCGGCTGGGGTGAGATCGAGGGCATCCACAACAGAACGGATTACGACCTCTCCCGACACGATCAGTACTCCGGAAAAAGTATGAAGTATTTTGATGAGCAGACAAAGGAGAAAATCACCCCCTATGTCATAGAGACCTCCGCAGGCGCTAGCCGGTCTTTCATGGCGTTTCTGGTTGATGCGTACAATGAGGAGGAGGCGCCGACGGCGGAAGGGACGATGGAAACGCGCGTCGTTCTGAAACTCCATCCGAAGTTGGCACCCACCAAAGTCGCGGTCTTCCCACTGGTCAATCGCGATAGTATGCCTGAGGTTGCCAGAAAGATTGAAACCGACCTCCGTCCGTACTTCCGCGTCTTCTACGACGACAGCGGCGCCGTTGGGCGACGGTATCGGCGACAGGATGAGGCCGGCACGCCATACTGTGTCACCGTTGACTCCCAGACGCTTCAGGATCAGACTGTGACGATTCGTGATCGGGACACGATGAAACAAGAGCGGATTGACATCGCAGGCATCCGCGCCTACGTCGCTGAGAGGATAGTGTAATTTGTCTCTCCGTGCCGATCCACCGGCTATCCCTGCCCGCACGCCCGGCTCTCCCTGGAAGCTCGCCCTATTCTACCTTTTGGTTTCTTGTTCCGTCGCCAAGAGCCAGTGGATTGATGATCCCGCTGTCGATGCGCGCGTTCAACGAGGCATCGAATACATTTACAATATCGAGTTCGATAAAGCGGACAAGGAATTCGCAGAGGTCGTTCGGTTGAAGCCCGACCATCCGGCTGGCTACTTCTTCCAGGCGATGACGCAATGGTGGCGCATTCTGAGTAATTTCGATGATGAGTCGCAGGACAAGTTATACTATGACATGCTCCAGACGGTCGTCGATATGTGCGAGAAACGTCTGGATGAGAATGAGAAGGACGTGACCGCACTTTTTTTCAAAGGTGGGGCTGTCGGGTTTCGGGGGAGATTGAAGGCAAACCGTGCGTCCTGGCTTAGCGCCGCGAATGACGGGTTGATCGCCCTGCCAGCCGTCCGGAAAGCAAATGAAGTTGAGCCGAACAATTACGATGTCTTGCTGGGCATCGGCATCTACAACTACTACGCAGATGTCATTCCCAACCTGTATCCCATTATGAAGCCGTTTATGATTTTTCTTCCTCGCGGCGACAGAAAGAAAGGACTGGAACAACTCGAGCTGGCTTCACAAAAAGCGAGGTACGCGAAAGTCGAGGCAATATATTTCTTGCTTCAGGCGTATTTTCAATACGAGAAGAATTACATCCGAGCCCTCGAGATCGCCCGAGAGCTCAACAAGAGATTCCCCCGCAACCCGCTGTTTCATCGAATGTACGGGCGTTGCTACGTGAGCATGGGCTATTGGGGAGAGGCGTTTCAGATCTTCGGTGATGTTGAAGAGCGGTTCCGCAACAAGCAGGTCGGATACGACATTTACGACGGGCGGGAGGCATATTACTACATCGGAAGACATTTTTTTCTTGCTGGCAAACTCGATGAGGCTCTGGAAAATCTCTACAAGTGCGATGAACTGTCCCGCAAGACTGACAAAGACGGAGCATCCGGTTTCATGTCGATGGCGAACCTCACCATTGGCTTGATCTACGATTTGCAGAAAAAGCGCGGTTCGGCGCTCGCGCAATATCAGAAGGTGCTCAACATGAAAGAGCACGAGACCACACACAAGGAGGCACGCCGACATATGGAGCGGCCGTACACCCGAAACTGATGACTCTACAAGCTCTGCTGTTTGGTTTGATAGCGGCGTTTGCCGAAGTTCTGGGTGGCAGCCTCATTTATTTGAGGAAGTCGTGGCCGCAGCGCGCGCAGGAAACGCTGCTGGCGCTCGGAGCCGGCTTCATCCTGGCTCTGGTGTTCCTGAAGCTCATTCCTGAAAGCATTAAGACACTGGGAGAAACGGCTGCACTTTACTGTTTGCTCGGGTTTGCGACGATTCACTTCTTTGAGCACACCATCGTCGGTCATCTTCATTTCGGCGAGGAAACGCACCCTGAAGTAATGGTATCGAAAGCTGCCAGTTTCTCCGCTTTCTCCGGCCTGTTGGTCCACGCGTTCTTCGATGGTTTCACGATTTCCGTGAGCTTGCACTTTGATTTCCAGCTCGGAGTGCTCGTGTTTCTGGCAGTACTTCTTCATAAGTTCCCTGAAGGGCTGACGGTAGGATCGATTGTGCTCGCTTCGGGCTATCCGAAGAAGACTGTTCTGATTTCATCGCTGGGACTTGGCGCAGCGACGATGCTCGGTGTCTGCGCCGTTCTCGTTTTTCAACAAGTGAGTGAAGGATTGATCGGAATGGGATTCGCCTTCTCTGCGGGTGTCGCAGTGTACGTTGGCGCGAGCGACCTGATCCCGGAGATCAACAAATCAAAAGACCGGATACCACCTCTCGTGGTGTTTGGCGGAATGTTGCTTTTCTACTTGAGCGATCGTGCGCTGGAGTCCTTGCTGCGCTAGTGATCGGAGAGGGGGGAAAAGAGGAGAGAGGTTAGAAACTCATTCCAAGCGAAATGCGATGCAGCCCGCCAATCTTTCCGTATGAGTTGAAGGCGTAATCGAGAACGTAGTCCCCGAAGAGAATTCCGCCCCCCAGCGAGATCCCAGCCAAAGACGCGCTGGTGCCAAGTTTCAACTCCTTCCGCTGTTCGTTATTGTAGCCGACCCGCAATCTGACCGATTCACTCATCAGAAACTCCGCGCCGAATGAGAAAGAGCTGAAACGCTGGAGGAAGTCTTCTTGTGTCTCGTTCAGTTTGTGGAAGTTGAGATTGAGCAAGACCGGGAGATGCTCCGGCCGCTTCGTAATTCCAATCTTGACGTCGAGGGGAAGGGATTCTTTCGTCTGAAGGTATGAATTGATCTGAGTACCAAGCGTAAGCACGCTGGCGCCAATCGTGATGTTCTCCGATGGAATCTGATAGAGCACCCCGGCATCGAGCGCGAGAGCGAACGAGTTCATGTTGGCAATCGAAGAATAGATCACTTTGACGTTCATGCCGACAGTCGTGAGCTCATCGATCGATCTACCCATTCCAACAACAAATGCGAGGTCCCTGGCGCCGAATGTTCCCAGGATGTTCATCGACTCGTCGGTTTCCGTGAACGAGCCGTAATCGAGGAAGATGATTCCACCACCGAGCGTTCCGATTCCCTCCAAGGAATGCGCGTAGGAGATGTGTCCGCCGTTGACATCGAGCAGGTGCTTCAGAAAGCCAACGGAACCTTTTGGGGCGGTGATGGTTGGTAGTGCCGCAGGATTGTAAAAGAGCACATTCGGGTCGTTCGTCATAGAGACGAAACTCCCGTTCAGCGCGGCTGCCCGTGCGCCGACTTCGTTTCGTAAGAAGCTGTACGTGCCTTTGCCGTTACCTAAACTCGTCGAGTGGGCGACAAGAATCGCCACACAGAGGATCAGAGATCGTCTCATCACTCTGAATCTACCAAAATACGCGTTGAATTTCAAGGCGTTCTGCTGCTCCACCACGTCCCATCATCGCAAATGCAGGCGTCTCTCTCGCCGAGGGACGTCATGAGGAAAAATATCCGTTGCAACTCAGAGTGATTTTGACTATCTTAACAACGAAATGAAGCAAGAGTACCCCTGGAGAGAGAGATGAAACCTGGAATTCACCCTGATTACAAGAAATCGATTATCACCTGCGTCTGTGGTAACACCTTTGAGACCCGTTCAACTGCAGGGAACCTCCACGTAGAAATATGCTCGAACTGCCATCCGTTTTTCACGGGGAAGCAGAAGCTCGTCGACTCAGCCGGGCGAGTGGAGCGGTTCAATAGGAAATATGCGAAGAAGACCGCTGCAGCAACCAGCTAGAGCCTCTGCGGTCTGATGGATGGAGGTGCGGAATGTATTTTGAAGATACATTCCGCATTTTCGTTTTTGTGCGCTGCACACCTCGTTGTGTTAGCTCGAAAAACGCATGAGCCAAGAACGCAACATCATGAGTCAGGATGTCGAAACGCCCAATCTCTATCGGGGCCCGCGCGGGACTGCAGTAAAAATCCTCAATCGCGTCGATCGCTCTGACGCGTATCTCGATCGTCTTCTCGACGCAGAGATGCGTACGAACGAGATGAATGAGCTGGACAAGGGACTGCTCAACGAGATTGTGACGGGCGTAATCCGATGGCAGATGAAGCTGGATTGGGTGCTCACTGGATTCTTCCACGGCAATTTCACCAAGGCAGAGACCAATATCAAGAACGCGCTGCGCGTAGCGTTGTTTCAAATTCTGTTCTTGGACAAGGTCCCGCACTCTGCCGCGGTCAATGAATCGGTGGAGTTTATCAAGCGATTGCGAGGCCAAAAAGTAGCCGACCTCGTGAACGCTATCCTGCGCAATATCCTTCGCAACCTCGACAACATCCGCTATCCTGATATCAATGAGGACAAGATCCAGCACCTTGCCGTCGTTGAATCGCATCCTGCTTGGCTGGTCAAACGATGGGTGGCCCGTTTTGGTTACGATGAGGCTCGCAAGTTGTTGACGGCGAACAATCAACGGCCTGATCTCACACTGCGTGTCAATCGGTTGAAGATCGATTTCAATTATTTTCTTTCCCAGCTGGAACAACATCAGATTCAGTTTTCTCGCTCGGAGTATCTCGACTATTTCGTGCGTGTGAAACACATGGCGGGCATCGGAAGCTCGGAGATGTTCCGGCAGGGTTTCTTTCTGGTCCAGGACGAGAGTGCGGGACTTGTAGTTCATTTGCTTGATCCGAAGCCTGGTGATCGAGTGATCGACATGTGTTCTGCGCCGGGAGGGAAGACGACGTTTATCGGTGAACTGATGAAGAACGTTGGAGAGATCGTTGCCGTTGATCGTTATGAGACGCGCCTCAATCTCGTCAAGAATGCTTGCCAGCGGTTAGGGATTGCGAACGCTCATTTCGTCGCCGCAGATGCGGCAACGGTGCAGAGTGCCGCGGCGGAGAAGGTGCTGGTGGACGCTCCCTGCACAGGACTAGGCGTGTTGTCCAAGAAACCGGACGCGAAATGGAAACGGGAACCGGAAGATCTCGTGAAGCTCGTGGGAATTCAACGTAGCATTCTTGAAAATGCTGCACAGCATGTCAAACCCGGGGGAATTCTCGTTTATAGCACGTGCACGACCGAGCCTGAGGAGAATTTCGATCTCATAAAAGGATTCCTGTCAATACACTCTGAGTTCACAATTGAAAATGCAAATCAATTTGTCGATGGACGTCTCGTTGCCTCCGAAGGATATGTTGAAACGTTCCCGCACCGCCACGGCATGGATGGCTCGTTCGCGATCAGACTGAAGAAATTAACCTGACTCCTCTTCCCAGAGTACTTTGTGTTCCAGAAGTTTTCTCCCTATATTCTCACCGCGCTTGCGTTGTTCTGAAATCGAGCCACTGTCGTTTTTGCACGTCACCTCTCGTTTCTAAATCGCATCTTCAGTAGTATCATGGAGTATCGATATGGTACGTATCGTAACCTTGCTTGCCGCTGTGGCTGTCTTCTTCTTCAGCGCACAGCTTGTTTTCGAAACCTCCAGGCGCACAACACGTCATCCCACGTCGCACGATCCTTTTGTATCGACATTTTCCATTGCCGGCATTGATCTCGCGAACGGAGACGTGGGGGTGGCGGTGCAATCAAAATTTCCTAACGTCCGACCCGTCGTGCCCTGGGCGGAAGCGAGTGTGGGCGCTATCGCAACGCAATCCTTTGTCAACGTCTCGTACGGGCCAAAGGGTCTAGCCTTGCTGCGTAATGGTGCTACTGCGGAAGAGGCGCTGAGAATTCTTATTGCAAACGATTCGGCGCGTGACATTCGTCAGGTTGGCATCGTTGACGCCAAAGGCAACTCGGCTAGCTGGACCGGGAGGGAGTGCTTTGACTGGGCCGGAGGGATCGCGGGAAACAGCGTCGGCGGGAAAGGACAAGTCATCGTGGGAAGGGACTTTGCAGCGCAAGGAAACATTCTGGTTGGAAAGGAAACCGTCGAGGCTTTGGCAAGGACGTTTCAGGAGAACAAGGGCACGCTTGCTGACAGACTGCTCGCTGCCTTAGTGGCCGCTGGCAAAGCTGGCGGGGATCGTCGGGGGGAGGAGTCGGCCGCTCTTCTCGTGAAGCGAAAGGGTGCTGGATACGACGGCACAACGGATGACCTCGTTGATATCAGCATCTACGATCATCAAAAACCTCTTCAGGAGCTCGAACGGCTCTACAAGCTTCACAAATTGTACTACTTTAGAACCGACCCGGGGAATCTGATGAAGATCGACGCCACCATCTGCAAAGAGCTGCAAACCATCTTGAGCACGAAGGCTTACAAAGGATTTGAATTCTACGCCGGGCCTGCTCATGGCGCCTTTGATGCAAAAACGAAGAAGGCCTTGCAGGATTTCATGGGATGGGAGAACTACGATATTCGTATTCGAGATGATGATCAGATTGATAGGGAGGTGCTGGAAGATATCCGAAAGAACTATGCGGAGTGGAAAGCCGGAAAGAGGTAAGAACTGAGAAGTAAGACGTGAGACGTGAGATGTGTGAAGTGAGATGTGGGATATGCGATGTGAGACACAAGAGGTGAGACGGAAGCCGTGAGACGTGAGACGAGGAATCTGAGATGCCGCTTGGAACGTAAGGATCGCTTCCGACCTACAACATTCAACATCAAACATATAACCTCCAATCTACAATCCTCAATCTCCCCATGAAAGCGATCGTCAAACCAAGACCGATAGATGGATACGATTGGCCGAAGGGTCTTCAGCTCATTGACAAGCCTGAGCCGAAGATCGAAGCCCCGAACGACGTTATCATCAAAGTCTATGCAGGGGCGATCTGCGGCACCGATGTGGGCATTTACAATTCGAAAGAGTCGCTCCGTGTGCAAATGATGCGCGCAAAGACCGATCCTGTAACTATCGGCCATGAGTTCAGTGGCAAGATCGTCGCTGCAGGAAAACAGGCTCGTCTGCATCTTGCCAAGTTGATGTTCCAGAAGGCAAAGCACAACATCGATCTGAGAAAGCTGGTGAGGCGGAAAACCGCCCGGTCTCTGGCCGCGGAGAAGAACTTCCTGAGTCTTGTGGAAAAGAAATTCTTCAGCACCGCTGAGATGCACGTCACCTGCGGGACCTGTTATCAGTGTCAGCTCGGAGAGTATCACGTGTGCCGGAATACGATCATCAAAGGGGTGCATGATGACGGCGCGTGGGCATCCTTTGTCAAAGTCCCCGCGGAGAACGTACGGCTCTTCTATCAACGAGAAATCTCTCCCGAGATCATTAGTTTCATGGACGCTCTTGGGAACGCGACCCACACCGTCATGTCCGCCCCGATTAAAGGGAGGACTGTGGCTGTGCTCGGCTGTGGAGTCCAAGGATTGATGGCGATTGCGGCTGCCAAATACGCCGGTGCAAAACGCATCTACGTCACCGATGCCTCGCACGAGGAATTCTCGCATGACAAACTCGTGGCAAATCGGTTTGCGCTGGCACGAACGTATGGAGCTGATCATTGTTTTGATGTGGCTCTTGAGGATGAGCGCACGGGCTTCTACGAAACGGTGATGAGAGAAACGAATCAGACTGGTGTTGATGTCGCGCTCGAAATGTCTGGGAGCTATCGCGCCTACGAGGATGCCGAGCGCGTTCTGCGCATGGGTGGAACATTCTCACTGCTTGGCATACCTTCCGGCACCATGCAAGTTGACTTTGCCAAGAATATCATCTTCAGCGGCATAACTGTCCATGGCATCATTGGGAGGCGAGTATTTCAAACGTGGGATCAAATGGAAGCGTTGTTGAAGGCCGGCCTCGCAAAAGAACTCATGAAGACCGGGTTCGTCACGCACCAGCTTCCTCTTGAAGAGTTCGACCAAGGGTTTGCCGCAATTCGTTCCGGCGATGCGTACAAGGTGTTGTTCAAACCATAGAATCCGGCCGTGGTGAAAAAGCAGAAGCACAGGCAGACTGAGCTATCTTGTTGTGAGAAGAGAAGGGAAGATGATCAAGTGTGTCGGTACAGACGTTGTCGATATTGAGGGCTTCTGAATAATTCTTTGTGGCGCGAAATCGGAAAAGACGGAAAGCTCGATTTTTTCGGTTCTTATCGGTAGGATGCCAAAGCGATCGCATCGTTCACGAAAATCGGTGCGAAGACCACCGTCATAGGAAAGGAAAAGGACGAGATCATCGCGAAGTACGGTATGTGAGACGAGAGGGGACAAAATCGACAAGCTTATCTATATTTGAATAGCAACTCATAAGACGGAGGAGTCAAGAGAGACGTATGGCAGTCCACGAGCGAGTACGGGAATTCTATCGCAATGAGCTGATGGAATTGCAGCATGCTGATTTGTTCAAAGAAGAACGATTCATCCATTCTCCGCAGCGGGCAGACATCACAGTTGAATACCCCAAAAATTCAGAACTCAAAGAAGTCATCAACTTTTGCGCCAACAATTATCTGGGCCTCTCGAGTCACCCCGCGTTGATCGAAGCAGCGAAGCAAGGATTGGATGAACGGGGATTCGGCCTGTCATCCGTTCGTTTCATTTGCGGGACACAGGATCAACATAAGAAGCTGGAGGGGAAGATTGCCGATTTCCTGGGTATGGAGGATGCGATTCTCTACTCCTCGTGCTTCGATGCTAACGGTGGAGTGTTTGAGTCCCTCCTTGGGGAAGAGGACGCGTTGATCTCCGATGAATTGAACCACGCCTCTATTATCGACGGTATTCGTCTGTGCAAGGCTGACCGACACCGGTATAAACATTCGGATATGAAGGACCTGGAGCTTCATTTGAAACAGACGCAGAGTAAACGATTCAGAATGGTCGTAACGGATGGTGTGTTCTCGATGGATGGTGTTCTTGCAAAGCTTGATGAGATCTGCAATCTCGCAGATGAATATGACGCAATAGTGTTGGTGGATGATTCGCATGCGACCGGTTTTGTGGGAAAGACTGGCAGAGGAACGCACGAGTATTACGATGTGATGGGGAGGGTAGATATCATTACAACCACATTTGGCAAAGCGCTCGGCGGTGCGTCGGGGGGATGCATTGCCGGCGAAAAGGTGCTCATTGATCTTCTGCGGCAGCGGTCGCGGCCGTACCTCTTCTCGAACACGCTGAGTCCCGTGGTAGTTGCGGCAACAATCAAGGCAATTGATCTGCTGAAGGATTCAAGCGCGCTGCGCGAGAAACTCAACGAGAACGCACGCTACTTCAGAGACAAAATCCGCGCGGCGGGTTTCGAAATCAAAGACGGGTTTCATCCGATTGTCCCCATCATGCTCCACGATGCCGGTGTCGTTCAAGCCATGGCTCGTGAACTCTATGCAGAGGGCATCTATGTCGTAGGATTCTTCTACCCCGTTGTGCCGAGAGGTGCAGCAAGGATTCGAGTTCAGTTGTCTGCCGCGCACGAAAAACATCACATTGACAAGGCAGTCAGTGCCTTTGTAAAAATAGGCAAGAAACTTGGAGTCCTGAAATAGGCGACCCGTTGAAGGAGGAAAATGTGAGAAAGGCTCCCTCTGCACTCT
>ERZ1292640.4013-Hain-H43-02um-R1-4013-length-11315-cov-4_pt1 | contig 11315 bp, 12 predicted proteins | sample MGYA00564404_ERZ1292640 | MGnify/ENA primary metagenome ERZ1292640 (study PRJEB36523, sample SAMEA6512636) | groundwater metagenome | collected 2019-01-08 | study: AquaDiva: Metagenomics assemblies of 32 groundwater samples | reverse complement strand
CCTCACGGAGGACGGCCGCCGCGCGTGGCGCGTCGTGCGTGCGCTGAGCGACGAAAGGCGCCGTCCGTCGGTCCTGTTCGACACGTCCTGACGACCTCCCGCGGGTCTCCTCCCGCGGGTCTGTCAAACACTCTCAACCAAGGCTTATAAAAACCCCCTCCCACCTTCGAAGGTGGACGGGAGTTGGAGACGCCTGTCGCCTAATAGAAAAGGACACCGCTACCGCCTCCTCATCGTGGACGACGACGAGGGCATGCGGGAGAACCTCTCCGAGCTCTTCGCGAGCTTGGGCTACGAGGTCTTCACGGCCAGCAACACACCGGAGGCGCTGGAGAACCTCCGGACCACGGACGTGGATCTCCTCCTCACGGACTACAAGATGCCCGGGCCCACAGGCGTCGAGTTGATTGAGTCTGCGCGGCAGGTTCGGCCGGAGATGCGAGCCGTCCTGATGACGGCCTTCGGGGACAGCTTCACGGAGATCGAGAGCGTGCGCCGCGGGGCCGCCGGGTATATCACGAAACCTTTCGAGGCGGACGAGGTCGTCGAGCTGGTGAAACGTATCCTTTCGTTGGGGGAGACATGACACACATGGAACCCTTGGAGATGAGCCAGACGGTGATGGACGAATACGCGGCGCGGATTCTCCTGGGGACGTACGACCGCGCGGTGTCGGCCCTGGACCTGAGCCGCCGGTTCGGGATCCCCATCGCGGCCTGCTACCGTCGCATCCACCAACTCGAGCAGCTCGGCCTCGTCTATTGCGAGCAGTCCCTGCCCTCCCGCAACGGGAAGGGCCTGCAGCTCTTCCGCTCCCGCTTGCGCTCCGTGCGCATCAGCTTCGAAGAGGGCCGCCTCCGCGCCCGCGTGGTGCTCCAGCAGCCGGGCGAGGCCCCGGAGGACGGCGCCCACGTGGCCGAGCAGACGCTGAACCTCGCGGACACGTCCCGCCCGTAAGTCTTCTTACCGGAGTGGCCCATCGCCCCGCCATGGCCGATGCCGACGTGACGGTGGGCAAGCTGCGGGACCGCGTGCACGCCTTCATGCGCGCGCGGGAGTGGGAGAAGTACCACAACCCGAAGGACCTCGCGATCGCCTTGAGCATCGAGGCCGCGGAGCTCCTCGAGCCTTTCCTGTGGGCGGAGCCGCCCGAGCCGAAGGGTCTTTCTGCGGATCAACGCGAGGCCATCGAGGACGAGCTCGCCGACGTCGTCATCTACGCCCTGCATTTCGCCAACGCCATGGGCACCGACGTCTCCGATGCGGTCCTGCGCAAGGTCAGGAAGAACGAGGCGAAGTTTCCGGTGGAGCGCTACCGCGGGGTCGCCCGCTAGCCCGCTCGAGGCGGTCCGCCGTCACGAATTCGTTGCCCATGCAGAGCGAGCGCAGCTCCGCGTACGCGAACTCCGCGAGGGCCTCCAGGTTCACCACGTCCTCCAGGTTGTAGGCCACGAGGAGGTCTAGGGCGCCCTCGTCCCCTTGCTCGTAGGCGTGCCAGAGTTGCACGGCGTCGAAACCGCTCAGCCCCGCGGTCTCCGCGCTCCGCTCGATCCCCAGCCGCGATTCGACTCGCTTCAGGCCGCCGTAGAACCCGAGGCGGTGCAGCGGATGCACAAGGTCGATGTGGATCTGGTCCAGCCGCGTGCGCGGGAAGGCGCGCCGGAGGAAGGGCACGTCGAACCGCTGACCGTTGAACGTCACGAGCATCTTGACGGGGTCAAGGGCCTCGGGAAGCTCCTCCAGGTTGATCCCTTTGATGAAGGACCGCTTCCTCTTCCCGTCGTACAGGCCCACCACGGTCACCGCGTCGCGGCCGATGGACAGGCCCGTGGTCTCGATGTCCAGGAAAGCGACGTCCGTTCGGAAGTCCGGCCAGGCCCGCCAGTGCTCGCGCGGCATCAGGTTCTCCGCGAAGTAGCGGTACGTCTGCCGGCGAAGCGCCTTCTCGGAACGGTCCAGCTCGTCCTCGATTCTTCGAGCGAGGGTCCTCGGGATTCGCGCCTTCGCTTGGCCATCGGGGAACGCGTCCCAGGAGGTCACGCCCGCCCTCCATAACCGTTCCTCCGTGCGATAGCCCACCCCCGGGATGTGGAGGAAAGTCTGGCGGAGCATGGCGCAGGACGAGACCCGCCGCCGGGACATAGCCCTTACGGGGAGGTCGCCGAACGCGGGCGCAAACTCTTATTCGCGGGGCTCCCATGGCCGCGCGTGTTCGAGGTGACCGGACGGGACGGGCTCGCCCGCCTCGGGGTCCTCGAGACCCGCCACGGTCGAGTGACGACCCCGGCCCTACTCCCCGTGGTCAACCCGAACCGGCCGATCATCTCGCCGAGGGATCTCGCCTCCCGCTTCGGCGCGCAGATCCTCATCACGAACGCCTACATCCTGGGCAAGAGCGCGTTGCGGGAGCCAGCGCTGCAACAGGGCGTGCACAAGCTCCTCGACTTCCCCGGAGCGGTCATGACGGACTCGGGCGCCTTCCAGTCCCACGTCTACGGCGACGTGGACGTGACCAACGCCCAGGTGATCGAGTTCCAGAAGGCCATGGGCTCCGACCTGGGGACGATGCTCGACCTCTTCTCCGAGCCGGAGCACGACCACGCCCGTGCCCGGGCCGACGTGGACGAGACGATCCGCCGCGCGGCGGAGGCGAACGGCCTGAAAGGGGAGATGGCCCTCGTCGGCGCGGTCCAAGGGGGGATTCACGAAGACCTTCGGGAGCGCTGCGCTCGGGAAGTGTCCGCCTTGGACATCTCCGTGGCCGCGATCGGCGGCGTCGTGCCGCTCATGGAGTCCTACCGCTTCCGAGACCTCGCGCGGGTGATTGTGGCCTCGAAGAAGGGCCTCGACCCTTCGAAGCCCGTGCACCTCTTTGGCGCAGGCCACCCGCTCGTCTTCCCCCTCGCGGCCCTCCTGGGCTGCGACCTCTTCGATTCCGCCGCCTACGCGAAGTACGCCCGCGACGGGCGCATGCTCTTCCCGGACGGCACGCGCCACGCGGCCGAGCTGCAGGATAGCGGGTGCCTCTGCCCGGTGTGCTCGGCCCACTCCATGGCGGAGATCGCGAAAGACACGACGCTGCTCGCGGAGCACAACCTCCACGTGTCCTTCGGCGCGGTCCGGGAGGTGCGGCGGGCCATCGCCTCCGAGGAGCTCTGGGAGCTCGTGGAACGCCGCTCGCGGGCCCACCCCGCCCTCCTCGATGCCCTGTTCGAACTGCGTCGCCATAACGACTTCCTGGAGGAATCGGAGCCGCTCTCCCGCCGTGGGGCCCTGTACTACGTCGGCCCGGAGACGGTCCACCGTCCCATCCTCCATCGATACCGTCGGCGTCTGGAGGAACGGTATTCCGCCCCGCCCGCAAAGGGCCTCCTCGTCCTGCCGGAGGGCGGGCGTCCCTTCAGCGAGCGGTACCGCTCGGTCGTGGAACGCGTCCTCAAGGAAGCGGACGTCCATGCGGTCGTGAAGTCCCTCTGGGGCCCCGTGCCCCTGGAGCTGGACCATCTGTGGCCCAACGCCCAGTCCGTCGTCCCAGACCGTCTGGATCCGGAGGCCCTCGAGGCCGCCGAGGTCTTCTTCCGCGGCTGGGCCGCCGGAGCGGGCTATCCCTTCGGCCTCCTGTGGGAGGGGGAGTCGACCCTCGACGAGCTGAAGGTCGCCGCCCCGGGATTCCGGAACGTGGACTGGAACCTCCTCCGCGTCCGCGCGACCGCCGATTTCCAGTTCGGGCGGGGCGCGGCGGACGCGCTCCTGGAGGGCAAGGTCTCCTACGTGGTCTCCAAGAACACCGGGAAGATCCGCAACGTGATCGTGGACGGCGAGCATGTCCTCTCCCTGCGCGCGGAGGACGGGCTCTTCACCCTCAAGGCCGCCGGAGCCCGTCGCCTCGTGAAGGCCTTCGCTCTGCCGCGCCTTCGGGTGGTCGTTGATCCCGACGCGGTCCCATTCCACCGGGAGGGGAAGAACGTCTTCGCGAAGTTCGTCATGGACGCGGATCCGCAGCTGCGTCCGGGCGACGAGGTGGCGGTCGTCTCCCCCGAAGACGATCTCTGCGCGGTCGCCCAGGCTGCGATGAACCGTCGGGAGATGCTCGCCTTCAAGCGCGGCGTCGCCGCCCGCGTGCGCGAGGGCGTGCCGCTTCCGCCGTCCGCTCCGCCACGCTGACGCAGGCCAGGTAGTCGTCGAGGGTGTGCAGGAGGCTCATCGGGCTGTCCGCCCGGGCCTTGGCGGTGATCGCCTTCCCGGCTCGCCGAGTGCGGATGTATCCCTCGTCGTCCAGGGATACGGATTCCGCGACGGCCTTCGCCGTGGCGGCGTCGGTGAAGGTGAGGGTGAGTCGCGCGGAGGACTTCATCGGGATAGCCCCGGGCAGATTCGAACTGCCGTCGCGGGTTCCAAAGACCCGAATGCTTGACCACTACACCACGGGGCTGCGTGCGTGCATTTCCTCGGGCCTATAAAGTCCATCGGTCACGGTGTGTCCGAGGAGATCGGTGGCCCGGCCCGCGTCGATGCGTACGCGGACGAACTCGCCGATCGGGACGTCCTCCTGGAGGACGACCTGGCGGTACTCCGGCGTGCGTGCGAGGAGCGTGCCTTCCCTGCCGGGCTCCGTGACGAGGACCTCGACCTCCCGCCCCACGAGGGCCTCGTGGATCCCTCGCGAGATCTGGAACCGAAGCGACGTGAGCCGGCGCGATCGCTGCTTCACGCGCCATCCCACGATCGGTCCCGGCATCGTCGCCGCCGGCGTGCCCTCTCGCGAGGAGAAGCGCGTGACGTTCACGATGTCGGGTCGCACGCGGCGGATCAGGTCCATGGTCTTCTCGAACTGGGCCTCGGTCTCTCCGGGAAAGCCGACGATGATGTCGGTGGATAGCGTGAGTTCGGGAAACGCGCGACGGAACGCCGAGACGATAATCTCGAAGTCCTCCACGGTGTACTCCCGCTTCATGGCCTCGAGGATTGCGTCATCTCCGCTCTGCACAGGGAGGTGTAGGAACTTGAAGACCTTCTCCGAGGCGTAGGCGTCGACGAGCTCGTCCATGATCGGCAGGACGGTGAGCGGGTCCGCCATCCCCACGCGCACGCGGAACTCTCCGGGGATCGCGTCGATCTCCTTCAGCAGGGCCGCAAGCTTCGTCCCGCTGTCCCGGCCGTACGCCGCAGTGTCCTGGCCCGTGAGCTTCACTTCCTTCACCCCGCGGTCCACGTGATCGCGCACCTGTCTCACGAGGTCCGTGATGGGATAGGACTTCACGAAGCCTCGCGCGACGCGAGTGATGCAGTACGTGCAACGACCGGCGCATCCCTGGGCGATGGGCACGATCGCGTCGTGCCACTCGAAGGTCTGGGCCTCGAGTTCCGCCGCGCGGTCTCCGCACACCGTGCCCGCATCGAGGAGCTCCACGATCTCCGGCCACTTCCTCGGTGGCAAGAGTCTCGCCCGAGGCACGGTCGCCTTCACGCGGTCCCTTTGCGCCGCGGCCATGCACCCCGCGACGACGAGGGGCTTGTCGTAGCAGGCGAGTTCCGCCATGCGACGGACCATCTTGCGCTCCGTGGCCTCGACGACCGTGCACGTGACGAGGACGTGGGCGTCCGCCTCCGTTTCGGACGGCGTGATGACGTGTCCGCGTTCCGCGAGGGCCCCCTGCATGAGGCGCGCTTCCCCGTAGTTCTGGGTGCAGCCGTGCGCCTCGACGTAGACCTTCACGAACCCGCTCGAATGCGGCCGGAGTATTTCCGCCTGCCGAGGCCCACAACCCTTATGCTTCAAGGGCTCCCTTCCGCCTGATCGATGCAGCCCTGGGACCGCGAGCTGGCCGGCCCTTCAGAAGCCTCGGAGTTGCCTCCACCGCCCGTGCGTTCCCCCGAGCACGAACTGCACGACCGGGCGAAGGCGGCGAAGCTCAGGCACAAGGCGGCGAAGGCGCGGCTCAAGGCCCATAACCTCGAGGGAAAGGCCAAGCGGCTCGAGGAGAAAGCAAACCTTTGGGAGCAGAAGGCGGATCAGCTCGACGGCGTGGTCCGTGCGCCGCTTCAGCTACCTCTGGACGAGTGAGGGACCGGGCGGGGCGTCGGGATTGCGAGGTTTGGGCGGAGGGCGTACCCCCGCTCGGAGATTTCATTCACGTACTCGGTCTCCAGAATCCACGAGAGGACCTGGCTATCCGTCTTCGTGAGCTTGCACATGACCCATCCCGAAGACGCATGGCGGGTCTGCGCTCTTGAAGCTTTGTCAATGAACAACGTTCATGACCGCCGGCCTCTTGTCGCCCCTCATGGTCCGCAAGAGCGATCCGAACTGGGCGATCGTGGCGCCCGACGTGGTCGACTACATCGATTCCCTCGCGAATCGCGGCGACACGGCCCTCAAGGGCGTCGAGGACCAGGGGGACCGAGAAGGCTGGCCCATCGTGGGCGCGGCGGAAGGAAGCTTCCTCCACATCCTCGCGAAAACCATAGGAGCGAAGCGGATCTTGGAGCTCGGGACCGCGATCGGCTATTCGGGCACGTGGTTCGCTCACGCACTCCCGGAGGGCGGGCAGCTCATCACCGTCGAGGGAAACCCCGACACCGCGAAGATGGCCCAGGCCAATCTGGAGAAGACCGGCGTCGCGTCGAAGGTCACGATCCTCGTGGGCGTCGCCCAGGAGGTCCTCGAAGATCTCGAGGGTCCCTTCGACCTGATCTTCGTCGACATCAACAAGGACGGCTATCCGGACGTCCTCGGGCCGTGCATCGAGAAGCTCCGGGTCGGAGGGCTCCTCGTGACGGACAACGTGCTGTGGCGAGGCGAGGTGGCCCGCACGAGTCGTTCGAAGGAGACGAAGGCCATCCGCGAGTATAACGAGCGGCTTGCGAAGGATCCACGGATGATTGCATCGATCCTCCCGCTGCGCGACGGCGTGTCCGTGGCCCTGAAGATCCGGGATTGAGGTCGGGCCGCCCGAGCGAACCGGGCTCTTGGGCAGCTTCGAGGGAAGGTCCCCGAGAGAGTTAATACGCCGCGGGGCCATGATGCGCCCCGATGCCTCGGAGGCGGCGCCGGGAGCACGTGTACGCGGAGACGGACGGGCAGGTGTATCTCGTCCGCTCCGGCCGCACGTTGCGCTTCCCCCGCCGAGGCGAGCGGCTCCCCTTCGACGCCGAACCCAGTGGCACGATGACCTTCGATTCCGACGTCGTGTACAAGGTCAAGCCGAAGCTGGATCACCATCCGGAGGAGTGGCTCGGTCGGGACGCGATTTTCGACCGGGACGACGTCGACTCCGTGGTGAAGCGAGCCATCTACACCTCGATGGTTCACTGCGTCTCGGAGGTTGTGCTCTCGAAGGGGAACCGCGTCCTATTGGTCAAGGCCGTGCGAGGCTACTCAAAAGGCCACTGGAACCTCCCGGGCGGCTTCATGGACTACGGCGAGGGCCCCGAGGTCGGCGTGATTCGCGAGGCCCAGGAGGAGACCGGCGTGCCCATCGCCCTCGATGGTCCGCTGAACGTTTATGTGTCCGGATTCCCCGGAAAGCCCTCCTACACCCTCGGCTTCCTCTTCCGGGGCCACGTGCTCGCCGAGCGGTTCCACGTCAAGCCCGACGAGATCGAGCGGGTGGACTGGTTCACCGTGGACAAGGCCCTCACCCTCACCCGCAACCCTTTCGCGAAGTGGGGCCTCGTGGATTTCTTCCTGCAGTCTCCGGAGGCCCGCCGCGCCCTCCGCGTGAGGAAGCATGGTCTCTCGCGGGATGCGGAGCGAATCGTCCGCCCGACGGTCTTCCTGGACCGCGACGGGGTGATCAACCGGGGGCGGCCCGGGTACGTGCGGACGCCCGAGGCCTTCGAGTTCCTCCCGGGGGCCATCGACGCGATGCGGGCCTTCCAGGACGCGGGCTGGCGGCTCGTCCTCGTCACCAACCAGGACGCGATGGGCTGGAAGCTCGTGCCTGAGCGGCAGCTGACCCGGATCCACGAGCGGATGCTGAAAGCGCTCCGCACGGCGGGCGTGAACCTCGCAGAGATCTACTACTGCCCCCACCATGTGCTCTCTGACTGCGCGTGCCGCAAGCCGCGGCCCGGGATGCTCCTCGCCGCCGCGCGAGACCTCGGCGTGAATCCGCGCATGGCCTGGATGGTGGGGGACAAGGTCCTCGACGTGCAGACGGGCCGGGCCTTCGGATGCCGGACCGCTTGGGTGGGCCCGAAGGAATGGCGCAAGCGGTTCGCGAAGGACGTGCGGCCGTGGCAGCCGGACGTCGTGGCGGACGACCTTCGCGCGGCCGCGAAGGCCATCGTGAAGACGGGTTCCACGGAAGACTCCCGCGGTTCCCACGACAAAGTATTAGCCTAGCGCGGGCTTGCCTCGAGGCGCGGTGACGGGAACATGGTCCAGGAGTATGGCCTCTTCATCAACGGCAAGTGGAGGAAGTCCGAAGGCAAGCGCTTCGAGACGCGCAACCCCGCGACGGGCGAGGCCCTCGCAACCTTCCCCAGCGCCACGAAGGACGAGGTCGATCTCGCGGTGAAGGCGGCCAAGGACGCCTTCGAGAAGTGGAGGAAGACCCCGGCGCCGCGTCGCGGCGAATTGCTCCTTGAAGCCGCGCGAGTGATGAAGCAGCGCAAGGAGGAGCTGGGCCGCGTCGTGACCACGGAGATGGGGAAGATCATCGCCGAGGGACGAGGCGACGTCCAGGAGGCCATCGACTTCTACCAGTACGCCGCGGGCGAGGGCCGCCGCATGTTCGGCGAGACCGTCCCGTCTGAATTGCCGAACAAGATGTGCATGACCGTGCGCCTCCCGGTGGGCCCGGTGGGCCTCATCACTCCATGGAACTTCCCCGTGGCGATCCCAGGATGGAAGTCCGGGGCCGCCCTCATCGCGGGCTGTCCGATCGTCCTCAAGCCGTCCTCCCTCACGCCCCTGTGCGCCGCGAAGTTCGTCGAATGCCTCGACGAGGCGGGCTTCCCGTCCGGAGTGGTTAACATGTTGACCGGGAGTGGGTCCGTCGTGGGGGATGGCATCATCCAGCATCCGGACATCCGCGCGGTCTCCTTCACGGGCGGCGTGGACACCGGCAGGCACGTGTACGAGAGCGCCGCGAAGAGGATGATCAAAGTCGGGCTCGAGCTCGGCGGGAAGAACGCAATCATCGCGATGGACGACGCGAACCTCGAGCTCCTCATGGACGGCGTCATGTTCGGGGCCTTCGGGACCGCGGGCCAGCGGTGCACCGCGGCGTCCCGCCTGATCGTCCACGAGAAGGTCTACGACCAAGTCGTCGACGAGCTCGTCGAGCGCGCGGAGAAGCTCAAGGTCGGAAACCCGATCGACGAGAAGATGGACATGGGCCCCGTGGCCTCGTCCGACCAGGAGGCTAAGGTCCTCGAGTACATCGGGATCGGGAAGAAGGAGGGGGACAAGCTCCTGACCGGCGGGGAAAGGCTCAAGGGCGGCGCCTACGACAAGGGCTTCTTCATCTCACCGACCGTCTTCGCGGTGGACCGCAGGAAGAGGCTGGCCCAGGAGGAGATCTTCGGGCCCGTGCTCAGCGTGCTCAAGGCAAAGGACTACGAGGACGCCGTGGCCATCGCGAACTCCGTGAAGTACGGCCTGAGCTCGTCGATCTACACGAACGATCTGCGGTGGGCCTTCCGGGCTATGCAGGACCTCGAGGCCGGCATCACGTACGTGAACGCGCCGACAATCGGCGCGGAGGTCCAGATGCCGTTCGGCGGCATCAAGAGCACGGGGCCGACGGACACGCGCGAGGCCGGCTTCACGATGATGGAGGAGTTCACGTACGTGAAGACCGTCTACGTGGACTACAGCGGGCGGCTGCAGAAGGCGCAGATCGACACCGCCAGGCTCGCGGGCCAAGGATAGGAACGCGCGGTGTGCACATCCCCGGTTACAGAATCACACATAAAGCCGAACGGCGTAGTGGAAACGGAGACCGACACGGAACCCTTTCGCGGCGGTGACTAGGCGATGTCGAAGAACGAGATGACGTGGGTCATCGGGGGCGCGCAGGGCAGCGGCGTCGACTCGAGCGCGAACATCTTCGGCCGCGCGTGCGCGTACGGCGGGCTGTACGTGTTCGGGAAGCGCGAGTACTACTCGAACATCATGGGGGAGCACAGCTACTTTAACATCCGGGTCTCGGAGAAGCCCGTCCGGTCCCACTTCGACCCGATCAACCTGCTCGCGACGTTCGACGCGGAGACCGTGTTCCGCCACGCGCAGTCCGTCACCGCCAACGGGGCGATCGTATACGACCCGGACACGGTGAAGACGAAGATCGCGGACGTCCCGACGCTGGAGGCGCGCGTGAAGCAGGACCTGCACGCGTACCTCCTCGCCCGCGGGCTCGGGGAGACGGTTCAGGACGCGTTGGACGCCGCCGCCAAGCGGGGCGCGCAGCTCCGGCCGATCCCCATGGGGGACTTCCTGGCGGACGTGCAGAAGAAGTTCGCCGTCGACCAGCTCGGCTCCCTCGCCCGGATGGTGAACGTGCTCGCCGTGTCCGCGTCGTTCGGCATGCTGAAGTACGACCTCGAGCAGATCGCGCGCGCCGTCCGCTTCCAGTTCCGCGCGAAGGCGAAGGTCGCGGAGATGAACGTCTACGGCGCGCAGCTCGCCTACGACCACGCACGGGAGCGCTATGGCAAGGGCTTCTCCCACCGCCTCGCGCCCGTCCCCGCGGAGGACAAGCGCGTCTACCTGAACGGGAGCCAGGCGGTCGGCCTCGGGAAGATGCTGGCCGGGTGCCGCCTGCAGACGTACTACCCGATCACGCCGGCGAGCGACGAGTCCGAGTACCTCGAGGCGAACGCGATCCTGCCCACCGCCTTGGCGGCGGAGCCGGAGGAGGAAGAGGCCGCCGTCCTGAAGGAGGACGGGAACTCCATCGTCGTCGTCCAGACGGAGGACGAGATCGCCGCGATCACGATGGCGAACGGCGGCGCGCTGACGGGTGCGCGGAGCTCGACGGCGACCTCCGGGCCGGGCTTCTGCCTCATGATGGAGGGCATCGGCTGGGCGGCGATCAACGAGCTGCCCGTCGTGATCACGCTCTACCAGCGGGCGGGGCCGAGCACGGGGCTGCCGACGCGGCACGAGCAGGGCGACCTGCGGTTCGCGATCCACGCGGGACACGGGACGTCCCCGCGGATCGTGTTCGCCTCGGGGGACCTCGAGGAGTGCTTCTACGACACGGTGAAGGCGTTCAACTTCGCGGACCGGTACCAGACGCCGGTCATCCACATCGTCGACAAGGCGCTCGCGAACAGCAACCAGACGGTCCCGTACCTCGCGCTCG
>ERZ1292640.4012-Hain-H43-02um-R1-4012-length-11315-cov-4_pt1 | contig 11315 bp, 9 predicted proteins | sample MGYA00564404_ERZ1292640 | MGnify/ENA primary metagenome ERZ1292640 (study PRJEB36523, sample SAMEA6512636) | groundwater metagenome | collected 2019-01-08 | study: AquaDiva: Metagenomics assemblies of 32 groundwater samples | reverse complement strand
ATTGAGCCATTTTCTTCTTTTCGATTTTTTCATTTCTGCCAAAGGATTTGAATCCTAATTCGGGCGAGTAACCGACCGAATTTTTAGAATAATATCCTTTTTCATTGAAAGGGCGTTTCCTAGGATGTTCTTTGCATTCCGTCGAGCAAGCCCCATCCATTTCTTTCAAACAAGATGGACAAATAGCTAAATGCTCGTTACATTCAGGATTCGCACAATTGACCATGTGATCAGATGCCTCATGACAAACATAGCATTTCGAAATAACCTCGGGATTAACTGAGTTAACGGATGTAGCAACCCGATTATCAAAAACATAGCAAGACCCATCAAAATCTTCGCCACCCTCTTCTAAACCATATTTAATGATTCCGCCGTGCAATTGATACACATTCGTGAAACCTTTGTCTAGTAAATAAGCAGATGCTTTCTCGCATTTGATTCCACCTGTACAATAAGTTATGACCTTTTTATCTTTCAGATGTTCAATTTCTTGGACGTGATTGGGTAAATCACGAAGATTCTCCATATCAAAGGTATAAGCTCCTTTAAAGCGGCCTAATTCATGTTCGTAATTCGAACGCATATCAACCAACACTACATCAGGATCGTTTTTCAACATCTCTTTGAATTCATTCGGCTTGAGGTGTTTCCCCGTTTTTACGCGCGGGTCTACAGGTAGATCGGAATGAACCATTTCTGCTTTTACGCGAACATGCAATTTATTAAAGGTATGAGCTTCATGGGATTCAACTTTGAAATCAAAATCTGTTCCAGCAAAAATGGGGTCATTTTCTAACCACTTCATGTAGGCCTCGCAGTCGGCCTTAAGACCCGATACTGTACCATTTAAGCCTTCAGAGGCCACAATGATACGACCTAAGATGTTGTTTTCGATGCAAAAAAGATGGTGTTTCACTCGATACTCCTCTGGATTTGGGATTGGAGTATAGTTATAGTAAAGTAATACACTGTAAGGTTTCATTTTCAATATGATTTACAGATTAAACAAAAAATTTAGTGACGATGGGGAGATTCGAACTCCCATACCTAAAGCGGCACTACCACCTCAAAGTAGCGTGTCTACCAATTTCACCACATCGCCAAAAACGGTTAGTAAAATTACCAAATATTTACTTACTTGCCAACAATTCAATCATTCAAAAATATCAAGTAATGGCTTTAGAACTAAGCGGAAAACTTATTAAAAAAATGTCTGAGGTTACAGGAACAGGCAGAAACGGAACAAACTGGATCAAACAAGAGTTTGTTTTGGAGACACAAGATCAATATCCTAAAAAAGTTTGTATGTCGGTTTGGGGCGATAAGACCCAAGATTTGGCTCCCATTCAAGAGGGCGAAATTGTGAAAGTGCAATTCAATGTGGAATCAAGAGAATATAATGAGCGCTGGTACACGGAAATTCGTGCTTACCGTTTAGATCGTTCGGGTGCAGCAGCACCGGCTCCTGCACAAGATAATACAGGTTGGGCTCCTTCAGCTGCAGCAGCTCCTACAAGTGCCGCACCAGCAAATAACTTTCCTCCATTAGCGGCGGAAAGTGGTGATGATTTGCCATTCTAAGAGGTAAGAGGTAAGAGGTAAGAGGTAAGAGGTAAGAGGTAAGAGTTTGGCCTATATTTAGGCTAATTCTTACCTCTTATTATTTTGAAAAAATAGATAAACTACCGTTATAGTAATCCTATCCTCTAAATTTCATTTTTAAATGATACTTATAATTCTTAATTCTTAGCTCTTAATTCTTAATTGAATGTCGCTTCCATGGCTTGATGAACAATATCTGCCTCAATAAAAGTATCTCCAAAAGGTTCAAAACCTAATTGACGATACAAGGGCATTACCTCTACTTGCGCGTGTAAATAAAAATGGGAATTAAGTGGATAGGCTTTTTTAGCCTCATGGATTAAATGTTTAATCAATTGGCTTGCATATCCTTTTCCTCGATAATCCTTTAGCGTTGCAATTCGTTCTATTTTAACGCCTTTTCCCGTTTTACGAAATCGACCCGTTGCGACCGATTGTTCATTTTCCAATACTAGATAATGGATCGCTTGTGCATCCAATTCGTCAAATTCCTCCGATGGCAAGCACTTTTGTTCATGGACGAAAACTTCCGTTCGTATTTCGAATACCTGCGCTATAAGTTCCGAAGTATCAGCCTGAATGATTTTACTTTTCATGCTTTCCATAGGCTTCAATAATTTTACGAACCAGGCGGTGACGCACGACATCCGAGCCATCTAACTCAACAAACGAGATTCCATTGATCCCACTTAAGATACGCTCAGCCTCACCTAAACCAGACGTTTGATTCTTAGGTAAATCTACCTGTGATTTATCCCCTGTAATTATTGTCTTGGATTGAATACCCATCCGAGTCAAAAACATCTTCATCTGCATGGAAGTTGTATTTTGTGCCTCATCCAACAGGATAAATGCCTTATTCAACGTTCGACCACGCATGTAAGCTAATGGAGCAATTTCAATCGTTCGATTTTCCAGATAAAATTTCAATTTTTCAGCCGGAATCATATCATCTAATGCATCATAAATTGGTCGCAAATAGGGATCAATCTTTTCTTTTAAATCTCCAGGCAGGAAACCAAGGTTTTCTCCCGCCTCAACAGCAGGCCGGGTAATAATAATTTTCTTAACTTCTTTATTCTTAAGCGCTTTCACTGCCAAGGCAACAGCCGTATAGGTCTTTCCAGTACCAGCGGGCCCAATTGCAAAGACGATGTCATTGCTTGAAGCTGCATCAACTAACTTTCGCTGATTGGGCGTTTTGGCCTTTATAACGATCCCTTTATTCCCAAACAACAAGACATCTTTATCCTCAACCCAGGGTGTTTCTATTTCTTCCCCCGTTGGATTCAAAATCGACTCAATATAAGCCTTCATGTGTACGGCAGTAAAAGCGTTGTGCTTATTCAAATGCTGAATACATTGATTGACGATCGCTTCAACTAAAGCCATTTGATCATCCGAACCTCGAATGATTAATTGGTCTCCGCGAGCGATAATTTTGGTCTGCGGAAAAGCATCCGCTAATAGCTGAAAATTGGAATTTGAAACTCCTAAAAATTCAATCAGGGAGATGTCCGACAAGGAAATTATTTTCTCTAACAAGTAGGCAAGATTTATAAGTGTAATGAAAGTACTAAAATAGAAAAAGATTGAAATTTTATCTCACCAACAAGGTGATATTTTTGATAAAAAATTGTAAAATTGTACTTATGGATTCGAATAACACATCGCAAACTTTTAACAAGGGCAAACAAGGCTTTAATACCTCTAATCGGTCAAATATGCCTCAAAGGCTAAGTGATATGGGATTAGGTAAATTACCTCCACAGGCTGTTGATTTAGAGGAAGCATTATTGGGCGCTTTAATGCTCGAAAAGGAGCCTTTGGCGAACGTTATCGAATTACTAAAACCCGATAGTTTTTACAAGGAGGCGCATACCAAAATATTTGGTGCGATTCAGGCATTATTTCAGCAATCTCAACCGGTCGATTTATTAACAGTCAATAATCAACTAAAATCAACGGGAGATTTAGAAAAAGCTGGAGGGACCGCATATCTGGCTCAATTAACTTCCCGGGTTAGTTCAACTTCTAACGTTGAGTTTCACGCCCGTATTATCATTGAGCAATACATCAAACGCCAATTAATTCATGTTTCGTCCGAAATTCAGCGATTATCGTATGAAGACACGACGGATGTGTTCCAAATTTTGGATCGCATGGAACAGGAATTATTTACAATTGCCGAATCCAATATTCGAAAGAATTATGAGAGTATGTCCGACATACTTTTAAAGGCTGTTGCGGAATTAGAAGAAAAGCAGCAACAAAAAAGTGGCATGACGGGTATTCCGTCAGGCTTTACTGATTTGGATCGTTTGACATCTGGTTGGCAAAAACAAGAATTAATTATCATTGCAGCACGTCCCGGTATGGGTAAAACGGCATTTGTCGTTTCTGCTTGTCGGAACGCAGCTGTGGAATGGGGGCATGCGGTGGCATTATTCTCGCTAGAAATGAGTGCGGTACAATTAGTGAATCGTATTATTTCAGCAGAAGCCGAAATTGAGGCGGAAAAGATTCGTAAAGGAAAATTAGAGCCACATGAATGGCAACAATTGCATACCAAAATCAAACGCTTATATGAAGCTCCAATTTTTGTAGATGATACACCGGCATTATCTATTCTTGAATTACGTGCCAAATGTCGTCGTTTAAAGGCGCAAAAAGACATTAAATTAATCGTCATCGACTATTTGCAGTTGATGACTGGCGATAACACTGGAAAAGGCGTTTCTGGTAACAGAGAGCAAGAAATTGCCCAAATTTCGCGTGCCTTAAAACAGTTAGCCAAAGAGTTGGACGTTCCTGTCATTGCACTTTCCCAATTGAATCGTTCTACGGAAACACGTGGAGGAAATAAGAAACCACAATTATCTGACCTTCGTGAATCAGGAGCCATTGAGCAAGATGCCGATCAGGTAATGTTCATTTACCGACCAGAATATTACCAAATTACAGCAGACGAAAATGGAAACTCACTTGCTGGAATGGGAGAGATTATCATGGCCAAAAACCGTTCTGGTTCTTTGGACAGTGTTTGGCTGAAATTCATTGGTAAATTTACCAAATACTGTGACCTTGATTTTCAACCCTTTGGGGGCGCCGAAGGAGGGGATAGCTTTAACTTGAGCAATCTCGGTGACCAAACATCCAATTTTGAACAAGGGGGAGGGGATTCTGTATTTAAAGGAAGTAAGATGAACTTACCTCCAGAGGATTTTGATCCGTTGAATAGCCCTTTTTGAGTTAAGAGGTAAGAATTAAGATGTAAGAGGTAAGAATTTGGCCATAATTAAGGCTAATTCTTACCTCTTTTATTTGAATTTAGTAGAATAAATTCCTTCCACAGTTACTCTTAATTCTTAACTCTTACCTCTTAACTCTCAATCTAACAATATTCTCCACATGATGCGTCTGTGGGAACATATCCACGGGGTGAACGACATCCACTTCATAAGCGACATCCAATAAGGCTAGATCACGAGCCTGAGTTGCCGGATTGCAACTTACGTAAACGATCTTTTTCGGCATCACAGCTAAAATTTGATTCACCACATCCAAATCCATTCCAGCTCGTGGAGGATCTGTAATAATGACATCTGGAGCTCCATGAATCGAAATAAATTCGGTCGTTAATACCTTTTTCATATCGCCAGCGAAGAATGTGGCATTCTTGATTCCATTCAATTCAGCATTTATTCGCGCATCTTCAACGGCCATTTCAACATATTCTAGCCCGACAACCTTGGACGCATGTTTAGCCAAAAATAAACCAATGGTTCCAGTACCCGTATAAAGGTCATAAACAACTTCATCCCCTTGGAGGTCGGCATATTCACGCACCAATTGATATAATTTCAAAGCCTGCTTGGCATTCGTTTGAAAAAATGATTTAGGACCTATTTGAAACTGCAAATCTTCCATTGTTTCAATCATGAAAGGTTTTCCATGATAGCAAACAACTTCCAAATCATGAAAGGTGTCGTTCCCTTTTTGATTGACAACATAGTTTAAGGAGGTGATCATCGGAAAAGTCGATTTCAAATATTCCATGACCAATTTGATTTCTTCCTCAGTCGCATAAGCAAACTGTACCGTTACCATCCATTCGTCAGTAACGGTATTTCGAATAATCTAATTACGTAATGCCCCTTCTTTTTGGTTTTTTAATTCATAATAAGATATGCCATTCGCATCCGAAAAATCGCGCAATCCGTTTCGAATAGCATTGGATGGATCTGGTTGTAAATAACAGTGATCCACGGGCAATATTTTATCAAAGCGGCCTGGCACGTGAAATCCCAAGGCATTCATCGATCCTAAATCTGCACTTCCAATTTCATCCTCAGTCAACCAACGTGCACAAGAGAAGGTAAATTCCAATTTATTGCGATAGTAATAGGTCTCCTCAGAACCAAGAATCGGCTGAAATTCAGGTAATTTAATTTTGGCAATTCGCGTCAAATTATCTTTTACCTGTTGGGCCTTAAATGCCGTTTGAGATGCATAAGAAACATGTTGCCATTTACATCCCCCGCAAATACCAAAATGGCTACATGCTACTTCAGTACGATGTATTGAAAGTGCTTGAATGTTAATCGCTTGTGCTTGTTTGAAACTTTTCTTCGACTTCAAAATACGTAAGTCGGCAAAATCACCTGGGGCGACTGCACCCTGCACAAAAATAACTTCATCGTTTACTTTGGCGATACATTTTGCTTCGGCGGCAAAATCCAAAATTGCAATTTGTTCCAACACCACTGGGGCTTTCTTTTCTTTTTTCTTACTCATGCTGTTAAAAATGTGCACAAAAATACGGCTTTATGTGGGCAAGCCAACCAATTCAAGATAAAACCTTACCTTCGTATTGAAATTAATTCGCATGAAGAATCAAGTCGTTATTATCACAGGGGCTAGCTCTGGAATTGGAAAAGCTTTGGCATTTGAATTTGGTCGGCAAGGAGCCCTTGTCATTATTACCGGACGAAATCAGACAAATCTAAACGCTGCTGCAGAGGAATTACAGGCCGCTAACATTCGCCATCATGCGATTGTTTGTGATAGTAGTTCAGAGGAACAAACACGCACGATGATTCAAGAAGTCGTTTCAAAATTTGGACGTATTGATTTGTTAATAAATAATGCAGGAATATCCATGCGCTCCATGTTTGAAACGGTTAATCTTCAGGTATTAAAGCAGGTAATGGATATTAATTTTTGGGGAACAGTTTATGCGACCCATGCGGCATTACCTCATTTAAAGAAAAGCAAAGGAGGAATCATTGGTATTTCATCGATCGCTGGATACAGAGGCTTACCTGTTCGAACGGGGTATTCAGCTTCAAAATTTGCCATGAATGGATTTTTTGAGGCCTTGCGAACCGAATTAATTGGAACAGGGATACATGTATTAACCGCTTGTCCAGGCTTTACAGCTTCCAACATCCGCAATACGTCATTGACGGCAGATGGAAGTATCGCAGGTGAGACGATGCGAGCGGAGGAAAAAATGATGACTGCTGAAGAGGTAGCACTTGAAATCCGAAAAGCCTATCATGCTAAAAAGAAAACATTGGTTTTGACCTTTCAAGGCAAATTAACTGTCTTTCTAAATAAATGGCTGAACAGCTTTATGGACAATTTGGTTTACAATACACTTAAAAAGGAAAAAGACAGTCCTTTAAAATAAAAAGCCCTGCCAGACAGAATCCAGCAGGTGCTTGTACCAATTTAACTTACCACTCTATATTATACTTTGATCGTTAGCAAATCGAGTTGACTTGAATAATCCAACATCATTGATTCAAAATAATCTTTTGCATGATCAAATTCTGTTATCAGTTGATTAAAATACGCTCTATCAAAAACGAGAAATGTTGACTTTTCGGTCGTCATAGCGGTACAAGTATATTTCCCACCATGCATTGCTTCGTCTATGCCAATGAAAATAGGCTTGTTATTTATTACCAAGCGCTTATTTTCATTAGGCCATTCAAGTAAAATAGAACCACATTGTAAGTAAAATACGAATTCTGCCTTTTGACCTTGTCGGAACAAAAATTCATCTGCGAGATATTTAATCTCGATCCCACTAGCCAATACCTTTTTTCCTGTTTCCAACAATTGTTTCATCGACGTCATTTTGACAATTCAAATGTAGATGTTTTTACTTAAGAGAATTATGACAATCATCAGTTTATCAGGTGTCTTTTGTCACCTACATTTTGCTAATTATTGAGCATATTTGTGGATATTATGCATGCATTTCTATGGTTGAGTTAGAAAATCCTCTTGTTGAGACACAAACAACTTGCTTTCATTGTGGTGAAATCTGCCAAGATGATATAAAGCATTTCGACAATAAGAATTTTTGCTGCCATGGGTGCGAGCAAGTATACCAATTATTAACAGATAATGCTTTAGGTGAATATTATACCTGTGATATCAACCCAGGCAAGTCGCCATCCACCCAAAATTTTGATTTCTTAAATCATTCTCACTTTCGGGATCAATTGATTAGTTTTTCAAATAAGGGAATTTCCAAAGTTCATTTCCACTTACCAGCTATTCATTGCCGTTCTTGTTTATATCTGTTGGAAAATTTATGTCGAATTGAACCAGCCGTCGTAAAATCAAATTTAAACTTTGGTAAAAAGGAATTAACTATTTGGTTCAACGAGGAAAAAATTGATTTGGGAAGCCTAGCAAGTTTGTTGGCTCGACTAGGGTATGAACCTTTAATTGATTCCGGGGAGGGACAAACCCAACAAAAGCAGCGGACAAGCCAACAAAATCAATTGTTTTTAAAATTAGGTATTGCGGGTTTTTGTGCCGGAAATGCCATGTTATTCAGTTTCCCTGAATATTTAGGCATAGAGGCGGGTAGTTTAAAAAACTTATTTGGCTATATCAATATCGTATTAGGCACGGTAGCGGTCTTTTATTCGGGATCGGAATATTTTTCCAATGTCTGGTCGCATTTGAAATTAAAAAAGCTAACGATTGAACTACCCATTTTGTTGGGAATTTTAGTAGGCTATTTACGCAGTGTTTATGAGGTTTTTTCACATACTGGGGCTGGATACATTGATTCTGTCTCGGGTTTACTATTTTTCCTTTTAATCGGAAAATGGTTCCAACAAAAATCATTTGATTTTCTATCTTTTGAACGAAACTACAAGGCTTATTTCCCTTTAGTTATCAGTAAATTAATACAGGGCAAAGAACAAACATGTCCCCTGCAAGAAATCGAAGTAGGCGATCATTTGATTATACGAAATCAAGAAATAATCCCGGCGGATGCCCTATTAATCCATGGTAGAAGTCAGATGGATTATAGCTTTGTTACTGGAGAAAGTGAATACATTTCGCTTGAACCAGGAAATTCCATGTACGCTGGCGGTAGGCACCACGGGGAACTGATTGAAATTGAAATCAAGAAAGCTCTTAATCAAAGCCATCTGACCCAATTGTGGGAACAGCAGGCATTCAAAGATCCCAACCATAAGACTGAAAACTGGGAAAACTTTGCTAATAAGGTTGGGATGTATTTCACAGTCATTTTATTGAGTCTTGCGGCAGTAGTAGGGATCTATTGGTTTCAACACGACCCGAATAAATGGCAAAATGCGGTAGTTAGTGTTTTAGTCATAGCGTGTCCTTGTGCCTTGGCAATTTCTTATCCATTCGCTTTAGGTCATGGTATTCGCTGGATGGCAAAATTCAATTTCTTTATCAAAGATATTCAAGCCTTTGAAAGGATGTCACAGGTAGACACGATCGTATTTGACAAGACTGGTACTTTGACTTTACATCAAGACGAAAAACCAATTTTCCATTTAATTCGCGATTTGAGCGAATGGGAATACGACACGCTGTTTTCCATGGTCAATCAATCAACCCATCCGCTATCCAGACAATTAACGAAATACTTACGTTCAGAAAATTTAGGCAAATCGATTTCCTTGGACTCCATTCAAGAAATACCAGGAAAAGGAATTGAGGGATATCGGGAAGGAATGATGTTCCAAATTGGTCATGCCCGATTTACAGGACACTCCTTAATTAAAGAGCAGGATTTTATCCGATCTGAGAGTCAATTATTTATTCGAATCGGGGGTGAACGAGTAGGATACATTGAATTTCCTTGGGAAAATCGACAAGGCATCGAATACATGATTCATGCGCTGCAAGCTAACTATGACGTCTATCTCTTGTCAGGAGATAAACAAAGTCATGCCGGCACTTTATTAGATTGGTTTCCTGATTCATCTCATTATCAGTTTGAATGCAGCCCGATGGACAAAATGGCATTTATTCAATACTTGCAATCCCAAGGGAAGCAAGTGGCCATGGTAGGGGACGGGTTAAACGATGCAGGGGCATTAAAACAGGCACATGTAGGAATTGCTATATCTGAAGATCATTTACATTTTACCCCGTCGAGTGATGCCATATTACAAGGAAAGCAAGTAGTTCATTTACCTATCTTTTTCAAGTTCGCTAAATTTGGACTTCAGCTGATTAAAGCAAGCTTTTTGTTATCCTTGGTTTATAATCTTTTCGGTCTTAGTTATGCGGTTCAAGGTACACTTTCTCCATTGATTGCCGCCATATTAATGCCTGTTAATTCACTGAGTATGCTCTTAATTGCGAATATTGGAATGAATTTAAAAGGGGGAAGTTTAAAATCATATTTAGAAAACATAAAAAGGTGACAAAGGTCATTATTTATTTCGGCCAAAAGCGTGAATTTTGACAAGAAAATAAGGTGTATATGGAGATTATGTATGTCATGATTGGATTGAGTTTACTGATGGCCATTGGTTTTTTAGTCGCTTTTATTTGGTCGATTCGTTCTGGCCAACAAGATGATTTAATTACACCCAGTATGCGCATATTATTAGAAGAAAAAGAGTACAAAAACAACAAATAACGCTTATGAGCACAAAAACTACTACGTTAGAACAGTTTTCTTATGACAATAAGACCGTTCGCAACTTCGCCATTGCCACGATCATTTGGGGGGTCGTAGGTATGTTGGTCGGCGTAATTATCGCCACCCAACTATTTGAACCCGCTGCAAATATTACTCAGTATGGCTCATTTGGTCGTATTCGTCCCTTACATACGAATGCGGTTATTTTTGCGTTTGTAGGAAATGCCATTTTCGCTGGTGTTTATTATTCGTTACAACGTTTACTAAAAGCGCGTATGTTTAGTGATTTTTTATCCAATCTTCATTTTTGGGGTTGGCAATTAATCATTGTTGCAGCTGCAGTAACATTACCTTTAGGTATTACGACTTCTCATGAATATGCAGAATTAGAATGGCCAATTGACATTGCAATTACCTTGATATGGGTTGCATTTGGGGTGAATATGTTTGGTACGATTTTTAAAAGAAGAGAACGTCACTTATATGTTGCTATTTGGTTCTACATTGCAACATTCATCACAGTAGCCGTATTGCATTTAACGAATTCGATGCAATTGCCTATTTCCGCATTTAAATCATACTACGTGTATGCAGGAGTTCAAGATGCCTTGATCCAATGGTGGTATGGTCATAATGCAGTTGCATTTTTCTTGACTACTCCTTTCCTTGGCTTGATGTATTACTTTTTGCCAAAAATGGCAAACCGTCCGGTATATTCGTACCGATTATCAATCCTACACTTTTGGGCGTTGATTTTCATTTATAT
>ERZ1292640.4011-Hain-H43-02um-R1-4011-length-11321-cov-44_pt1 | contig 11321 bp, 8 predicted proteins | sample MGYA00564404_ERZ1292640 | MGnify/ENA primary metagenome ERZ1292640 (study PRJEB36523, sample SAMEA6512636) | groundwater metagenome | collected 2019-01-08 | study: AquaDiva: Metagenomics assemblies of 32 groundwater samples | reverse complement strand
AGTGTAAACACATGCGCTCATGATGCGCGCCGTACCGCCGCAGAAGTGCGCTAGCATGATAAGTAAGGCGCGTTTGTTGCCCGGCCTGGGCGTGCGTCGGAGTTGAGAGGGGCAAGTGCCGGTCATTGTTGGTGTTCCCGCGGAGACGTATCCCGATGAAAGGCGCGTGGCCATGGCGCCGCGCGCCATGGATTTGGTTGCCAGGCAGGGCGTTCAGTTTGTCGTCGAGGCCGGCGCCGGCGCAGCCGCCGGCTTTCCGGATTCCGAGTACGCGGAGCGCGGCGCGCGCGTGTTCGCCGGCCGTGAAGAGGTCTTTGCCGCCGCCGAAGTCGTGCTTCAGGTCCGCACGTACGGAGCCAATCCCGAGGCGGGCCGCGCCGACCTGCCGCTGCTGCGCGCCGGCCAGGTGCTGATCGGATTCGGCGAGCCGCTCGGCGCGCCGGGAGAACACGCCGAGCTCGCCCGCCTCGGAGTAACCAGCTTCGCCATGGAGCTGATCCCCCGCATCACCCGCGCCCAGAGCATGGACGCGCTCTCCTCGATGGCCACCATCGCCGGCTACAAAGCCGTCCTGCTGGCCGCCAACGCCCTGCCGCGGATGTTTCCCATGCTCATGACCGCAGCCGGCACCGTCACGCCGGCCCGCGTCTTCGTGCTCGGCGCCGGCGTGGCCGGCCTCCAGGCCATCGCCAGCGCGCGCCGGCTGGGCGCGGTCGTCAGCGCCTACGACGTGCGGCCGGCGGTCAAGGAACAGGTCGAGAGCCTCGGCGCCAGGTTCGTCGAAGTGCCGCTGGAGACCGCCGGGGCCGAGGACCAGGGCGGCTACGCCCGCGAGCTGGGCGAAGAGTTCTACCGCCGCCAGCGGGACGTCCTCACTGAGGTGGTCCGCCAGAATGACGTTGTCATTACCACCGCCGCCGTGCCCGGACGCAGGGCGCCGGTGCTGATCACCCGCGAGATGGCCGAGCGGATGGCGCCCGGCTCGGTCATCGTGGACCTGGCCGCCGAGCGCGGAGGCAACTGCGACCTCACCGTTCCGGGCCGCACCGTGGTGCACGCCGGCGTGACCGTGATGGGCCCGCTCAACCTGCCCTCCGAGGTCCCTTACCACGCCAGCCAGATGTACGCGCGCAATGTGGCCGCCCTCCTGCGCCATCTCGTCCGCGACGGCGCCCTCGCCATCGATCTTCAGGATGAGATCACCCGCGAAACGCTCGTAACGCACGGCGGGGAAGTCGTCCATCCCCGCGTGGCGCAAGCGTTGGTTCCGGCCGGCCGTTAGCAAAGGAGTCCATGGAAGTGCCGTTCGATGAATCGGTCCTGTTCGTTTTCATGCTCGCCGCCTTTCTCGGCTTCGAGCTGATCCGGCGCGTCTCGCCGCTGCTGCACACGCCGCTCATGTCGCTGACCAACGCGATCTCGGCCATCGCGGTGGTCGGCGCCATCGTAATCACCGGCGAAGCCGGCGCCACCACGCTCAGCAAGGTGCTCGGCTTCATCGCGGTGACCGCTTCCACCATCAACCTGGTCAGCGGCTACCTCATCACCGACCGCATGCTGAAGATGTTCAAGAAGCGGAACGGAGGCCGGTGATGCAGCACGCGGTCCAGGTCATGTATGTGCTTTCCGCCGCCCTGTTCGTCTTTTCGCTGAAGTGGATGAGCGCGCCGGCCACGGCCCGGCGCGGGGTGCTGGCCGGCGAAGCCGGGATGCTGCTGGCGGTGGTCGGGACGCTGTTGCGCCACGACGTGGTCAATTACCAGTGGATCTTCATCGCCTTCCTGATCGGCTCGGCCATCGGCGTGCCGCTGGCCTACCTGATGCCGATGACGGCCGTGCCCCAGCGCACCGCGCTTTCCCACGCCTTCGGCGCCCTGGCCGCCGCCCTTGTCGGCGCCGCCGAATACTACAAGCACACCCCGCACGGCTTCATCATGGGCGCGCTGGTGATGGAGACGCTGCTTGGCTTTCTTACCTTCACCGGCAGCCTTATGGCCTTCGGCAAGCTACAGGAGATCCTGCCCACCCGGCCCATCGTCTACCGCGGCCAGAACGTGATCAACCTCACGCTATTCGCCGTCGCGGCGAGCTTCGGCGTCGCCCTGGTCATTCATCCTGAGCAGACCTGGATGTTCCCCATCTTCGCGGGCCTGTCGCTGCTGTTCGGCGTGCTGCTGATCATCCCCATCGGCGGGGCCGACATGCCGACCGTGATCGCGCTGCTGAACTCCTACGCCGGCCTCTCGGCCAGCGCCATGGGCTTCGCCCTGGATAACAAGCTGCTGATCATCGCCGGCGCGCTCGACGGCTCCTCCGGGTTCATCCTCTCGGTGATCATGTGCCGGGCGATGAACCGCTCCTTCACCAACGTGCTGTTCGGCGCCTTCGGGCAGGTGCAGGTCTCGGCGGCCCAGACGGCGCAGCGCACGGTGCGCTCGGCCAGCCCCGAGGAAGCGGCCGAGATCCTCGATTCGGCGCGGCGGGTGATCGTCGTGCCGGGCTACGGGCTCGCCGTCGCCCAGGCCCAGCACAAGCTCCGCGAGCTGCACGATTCCCTCACCCGGCGCGGCGTGGACGTGCAGTTCGCCATCCACCCCGTCGCCGGCCGGATGCCGGGCCACATGAACGTGCTGCTGGCCGAGGCCGACGTCCCGTACGACCGTTTGCACGAGATGGACGAGATCAACTCTGAGTTCGCTCAAGCCGACGTAGCCCTGGTGATCGGCGCCAACGACGTCTGCAACCCGGCCGCGCGCCACGACCGGTCGAGCCCCATCTACGGCATGCCGATCCTGAACGTGGACCACGCCCGCACGGTCATGGTGATCAAGCGCAGTCTCAGCCCGGGCTTCGCCGGGATCGACAACGAGCTGTTCTACATGGACCGCACGCTGATGCTGTTCGGCGACGCCAAGGCCTTCCTGGCCAGCATCGTGAAGGAGCTGGCGGCGGCCGCCAAAGCGGCGTAGTTTTCCCCGTGGGGCAGGCGATCGTTTTGTGTCGCCTGCCCTGCCCGCGCGATCGCCCTCATTCGCGCGTCATGGAATCAATCTCGCCCACGGCCTTCTTCATCTTGCGCATCTCGGCCAGGCAGGCTCTGTAGAGGCCCTCGGCCGCCTGCCGCGCGGTGCGCCGCGAGACGGTGTAGGGATCGGTGACCACCTGCTTCTCCACCGTCTCCACCCAGTCCTTGGGCAGCGCCTCGATGCCGCGCAGCGCGCCGGCCAGGCCGCCGGCGACGTACGCCTTGCAGTCGGTATCGCGGCCCAGGTTCACCGCGTAGACGATGGCCTCGCGCGGGCGGCCGTCGGCCATGTAGAAGCAGGCCAGGCCGCCGGAGAGCACTTCGACCGCGTTCGAGATGGGCTTGCCGTCGTAGGTCTTCTCGAACAGCGGGCGCAGTTCCTTCCACTCGCGCGCCTTGCGGGCCCAGCCGAGCGCGCGTTCGACCTCCTTGCGCGGCTCGGCCGGCAACTGGGCCAGCGCTACGTCAATGACGGACTGCGGCGTCGCTTCGGGCCGCAGCGCCTCGGCGGTGGCCGCGGCGATGGCGGCGGCGACTTCGAGCGCGAAGTTGTTGGGCCGGCCCTGGACGTCCTTGATGCGGCTCAACTCCAGCGCGTCGCGGGCCGCCTCTTCGGGGCGGCAGGCGTTCACCATGCCCACCGGCTCGATCATTTTGCTCGTCCCGATGAAGGCCGGCCAGGCCGCGTACCGGCCCACCTCCCACGGGGGCAGACCGGCCTTCAGCAGGCTGTAGATGACCTGGTCCTGCGGGCCGAGCAGGTAGCCGAACCTGGTGGGATCGATGTCCTCGATCCATGTGCGGGCCAGGTCTTCGATGGTGATGCGGCCGCCCTTCTTCAGGATCGCGCTGGTGAGCAGGCGGTGGCGCTCGAAGCCGTCCTCGGTCATCCCCGGCGGGCGGTGATGGGCGCTGCGGACCCAGTCGGGACCGAAGCGCTGCGGGCTTCGCCCCTCCTTCTTGTCCTGGGGCAGCAGTTTCTCCAGCAGGCCGTACCGCTTCTCGATCTCCTGCCAGCTCAGGCCCTCGACCACGTCGCCCATCGAGTTGGCGATGTTGCCGGCCGCCTCGCAGCCGTAAATGCGCGAGAAGAGCTTGCTCTTGGGCGGCGCGCCAGATTGGGCGCAGGCCGCACCCGCGAGTACCACGGCGAGCGCCGCGGTGCGTGCAGTCGTAGTTGCAGGCATCTTCGGAGCGTATCAACGCGGCGCGCGGCCCGCAACACGCGGCTCGGGGGCCGGGGCCGGCTCCGCGCGGCCCGCAACACGCGGCCAGGTTTCGGGTTTATCGTAGTTGTTCCGCTTCATCCCCCTTCTGTGGGCCGTGTCCGTGCTCGCGGCCGCGGAGCACAGGGGAGTTGTGTCCTCGGCCGGCCAGCCGATCCCCGGCGCCACCATCACGGCGATCCAGGGCGAACAGAAGTTGGTCACCACCACCGATGAGAGCGGGAAGTACGTGTTCGAAGACCTGCCGCCTGGCGCGTGGATTTTCCAGGTCGAGATGTTCGGGTTCCAGACCGCCCGCCGTGAGATCGTCATCGTCACCGAAGACTCCGCCAGCAAGTGGGAACTGGAGATGGGCCGGGCCGAGACGCCCGGCTCACCAGCCGAAAGCGAAGTGCTGGCGGAGATGGAGGAGCCGCCAGCCGCTGAAACGGAGCGGCTCGCCGACGAGGGCGACGCCAACGAGGCGTTCCTCGTTCAGGGCAGCCTGAGCCGGAGCCTGGAGCCCGCGCGCCCGCCGGCCAAGCCTGAGGCCAAGGCCGGCCCGCGGCGAATCAAGCCGGACCGCCGGGCAGCGGCCAAACGGCAGCGGGCCATGGCCTTCGGCAACCGCCGCGCGCGCGAGCGCCGCGAGATCCGCGGCTCGGTCTTCGTGAACTGGCGCAACTCGGCGCTGGACGCCCGGTCGTTCTCGCTCAGCGGCCAGAGCTTCGCCAAACCCTCTTACGCACAGAGCCGGTTCGGCGTGATGGCCGGCGGGCCGCTGTTCGAGCGCACCCTCTTCACCCTGAACTGCTCCGGCACGCGCAGCCGCAATCCCTTCGACGCCGTGGCCACCTTGCCCACGCCCGCCGAGCGTGCCGGCGATTTTGCCGGATCGTTCGTGCGCGGCCCGGTGACCGTCTACGATCCGGCCACGCGGCTGCCATTCCCCGGCAACCAGGCGCCGCGGAGCCGCGTGAACCCGGCGGCCGCCGGCTTGCTCGCGTTCATCCCGGCGCCGAACCAGCCGGGCCGCATTCACAACTACCAGCTCGTCAGCCAGGAGCGGCAGAACAGTGACACGCTGAGCCTGCGGCTGAACCAGCCGCTCTCGCGGCGCAACCGCCTGTCGTTCTCTTCAAACCTCCAGCGCCGCCGTGGCGACAACTTGCAGGTTTTCGGCTTCCGCGACGAGTCCAGCGGCTCCGGATGGAGGACGGACCTCGGCTGGACGTACAACCTCAAGCGCCACCTGGTGAGCAACCTCCGCTGGAGCTTCAACCGCAACCGCAGCGCGACGACGCCGTTTTTCGCCCACAAGCGCAACGTGGCCGCCGAGCTTGGCATCCGGGGCGCTTCCGAGGAGCCGGTCAACTGGGGCCCGCCCAACCTCAGCTTCACCAATTTCGCCGATCTCCGCGACGCCAGCCCGCTGCTGCGCCGCGAACAGAACTCCGGCCTCAGCGAGAGCCTGACGGTGATCAAAGGCCGGCACAACGTGACGGCCGGCGGCGAGTACCGCCGCATCCAGCTCAACAGCCGCACCGATCAGAACGCGCGCGGCAGCTTCACCTTCAGCGGCCTGGCCACCAGCGGGTTCGACGAGCGCAACCAGCCGCTGCCGTTCAGCGGCTTCGACTTCGCCGATTTCCTGCTGGGGCGGCCGCAGTCCAGTTCGGTGCGCTTCGGCGGCGCCAACACCTACTTCCGCGGCGCTTCCTGGGCTGCGTTCGCCCAGGACGACTGGCGCGTGCGGCCGAACCTGAGCGTCAACGCCGGCCTGCGCTACGAGCTGTTTCCGCCGCTGCGGGAGAAGTTCGGCCACATGGCCAACCTTGACATTGCGGCGGGCTTCACCGGCGCGGCGGTAGTCACGCCGGGTGCGGGCGGCCCTTACAGCGGCCGATTCCCGGATGCCTTGATTGACCCCGACCGCAACAACCTCTCGCCGCGCGTGGGCCTGGCCTGGCGGCCCCTCGGGAAGCGCCAGTTGCTGGTGCGGGCCGGCTACGGCGCGTTCCACGACGGCTCGATCTACGCGCGCTTCGCCACCCGGCTCGCCTCGCAGCCGCCGTTCGCCAACACCGCACAGCTCACCTCCAGCCTCGCCCGCCCGCTCACTCTCCAGGACGGGCTGGCGGCCACGCCCTCCACTAAGGTGACCAACACCTTCGCCGTCGATCGCAGTTACCGGGTCGGCTACGCACAGAGCTGGAACCTCTCGGTGCAGCAGGAACTGCCCAACGCCTTCGTCCTGGAAGCGGGCTACCTGGGGACGAAAGGCACGCGGCTGGACATCCAGCGTTCACCGAACCGGGCCGCGCCGGGCTCGCCGCTCACCGCCGAGCAGCGGCGGCAGATCGGCAACGCGGTGGGCTTCGTCTTCGACAGCTCGGAGGGCAACTCCATCTACCACGCGGCCCAGGTCCGCATGACCCGCCGGTTCCACCGCGGCTTCTCGACCAACGCTCTGTACACCTGGTCGAAGTCGATCGACAACGCCTCGACGATCGGCGGAGGCGGCGCCACCGTCGCCCAGAACGACAACGACCTGCGGGCCGAGCGCGGCCTCTCCAGCTTCGATCAGCGGCACGCGCTGACGCTTTACTACCTGATCAGCTCGCCGGTGGGCGCCGGCGTGGGCCTGCTGGGCGGCGACGGCATCCTGCCGCGGTTGCTGCGCAACTGGACGCTGGGCGGCGGACTGACCCTGCACAGCGGGCAGCCCTTCAGTGCGCGCGTGCTGGGCAACCGCGCCGATTCGGGCGGCACCGGCGTGGTCGGCAGCGGGCGCGCCGACTCAAGCGGCGCGGCAGTAGCGCCGGCCCCGGGCGAACGGTTCTTCAACCTGGACGCCTTCGTCGTGCCGCCGCCGGGACGCTTCGGCAACGCCGGGCGCAACACGGTCCCCGGGCCGGGTCTGTTCACGCTCAACCTGTCGCTCGGCCGGTCGTTCCGCTTGGGCGAGGGCCGCCGCTGGCTCGAATTCCGCCTCGAGAGCAACAACTTCACCAACCACGTGAACTACACGCGGCTCGAGACGGTGGTGAACTCGCTCAACTACGGGCTGGCAACGCAAACGGCTCCGATGCGCGCCATGACCGCCTGGCTGCGCTACCGGTTTTGACCATGCGAGCCCGCCGCGCGCTGCTGTTGTTGTCGTTGGCCGCTGGCGCGCAGCAGCCGCAGCCCCAAGTGAAGTTCACCGCCGCCGCCAACCTCGTTATCGTCAACGTCACCGTCGAGGACCGCGCCGGGCACACCATCGAGGGCTTGAAGAAGGAAGAGTTCACGGTGCTGGAAGACGGCAAGCCGCAGGCAATCGCCGTTTTCGACTTCCAGCGGCTTACTCTGGAACCCCTGCCGTCGGCGCCGCCTCCGTTGCCGCCGGGGCTGGGAGTTTCGCCGCCGCCGGCGGCCCAACAACCGCCGCCTGAGCCCGGCAAAAGCCCTTATCAGAACCGCCGCCTGCTGGTGCTGTTCTTCGATTTCAGCGGAATGTCTCCTTCCGAGCAGATGCGTGCGCAAGATGCAGCACTGAAGTTCCTCCAGGAGCAGATGACTGCCGCCGACCTGGTCTCAATTATGAGTTTCTCCAGCCGGCTGCGCGTCGATCAGGATTTCACCGACGACCGCGAGGCCTTGGGCGAAGTGATCCGCGCCTTTCGTATCGGCGAGATGGCTGACCTGGTTGCCGAACCCGCCGAGGAGGAGGCCGAGGACGACCCCGGCGCGCTGCTCATCGCCGACGAGACCGAGTTCAACATCTTCAACACCGACCGCCGGCTCTCGGCGCTCGAAACCACTGTTCGCAAGCTGGCGGCGCTGCCGGAGAAGAAGGCGCTCATTTACTTCTCCAGCGGCGCCGGCAAGACCGGGGCCGAGAACCAGTCGCAGTTGCTGGCGACGGTCAACGCCGCCGTGCGCGCCAACGTGGCGTTTTATCCCCTCGACGCGCGCGGCCTGCTGCCGCTGCCGCCCGGCGGCGACGCCACCCGGGCCGCGCCGCGCGGCACGGCCATTTTCTCGGGCAAGGCGCAGCGGGAGCAGCGGCGCCGCCACAGCGACCAGCAGGAGACGCTCTACACGCTGGCCGCCGAGACCGGCGGCAAGGCGCTGCTCGATTCCAACGACCTGCTGCCCGGCATGGTGCAGGCGCAGCGCGATCTCCGCAGCTATTACATCCTCGGCTACTACAGCATCAACCCAGCCCAGGACGGCCGCTTCCGCCGCCTCCAGGTGCGGCTGGCCGGCAACCGCCAGGCGCGGCTCGAATACCGGCCCGGCTACTTCGGCCCGAAGGAGTATCGCCACTTCACCGGCGCCGACAAGGAGCGCCAGCTCGAAGAGGCGCTCGTCGCCGGCGACCCGACGACCGGCCTGCCGCTGGCGCTCGAAGTCGATTACTTCCGCCTGCGCGGCGGCCAATACTTCGTCCCGGTGGCGGTGAAGATCCCCGGCTCCGAGGTGGCGCCATCGGCCGAGCTCGATTTCATCGGCCAGGTGCGCGATGAGAAGAACAGGCTGGTTGCCAGCGTGCGCGACCGGATCGAGGTGAAGCTGGGCGACGAACGCCTCCGGCGCCACCTGCACTACGACGCCGGCTTTGCCCTTCCCCCGGGCGCCTACCGCATAAAGTTTCTAGCCCGCGAGAACCGCACCGGCAGAATGGGCACGTTTGAAACCGGGTTCACCGTTCCCAACCTGGATGCGCAAAGCCAGGCGCCGCGGCTGAGCTCGGTGATCTGGAGCCACCAGCGCGAGCCGGTGTCGGCGGCGGTCGGCCGGGCCGAAAAGAAATCGCCGCTGCTGAAATTCCACCCGCTGGTGCAAGAGGGCAAGCAGCTTATACCGAGCATTACGCGCGTCTTCCGCCGCTCGCAGAATCTCCACGTCTACTTCGAGGTCTACGATCCGGCCGCCGATCCCGCGACGCAGGCGGTCAATGTCGCCGCCACGCTCAGCATCTTCCGCGAGCGGGTCAAAGTGCTCGAACCGGGGCCGCTGCGGCTGACGCAGTTTTCTCCTTCCAGGCCCGGCGCGCTGACCTTCGAGTTCCAGGTTCCGCTGGCCCAATTGCCGCCGGGCCGCTACACCTGCCAGGTGAGCGTGATCGACGAAGTAGCCCGCCAGTTCGCCTTCGTGCGCGCGCCGCTGGTGGTGCTGCGGTGACGTTCAGAGGACGGGCGGAATAACAAAGAAGATCCGGTCGAGGACCTCAAACGGGTCCAGTACTGGCAGGGGCATTCTAATGTCCTCATGTCCGGGATGCAGATGGCATCGAGGCTCCACGAGCGGATCTTAGTGATGCTGACTGTTGAGGTCAAATCGGAGGAACTCCGGTGAAGACCCGTGAGGCAACTGCATGTGGAAGCGGAACGCAACCAGTGAAGATCCGCCTCCGCTATCCCGCAGCGTTATACTGAAGCTCAACCGGGCGCCGGAATCGAAATGGAAGTGCTCGGCGGTCGGGCCCTTCTCGATTAAAGGTCCAAGCGTGATCGAGGCAAGATCACCCGGACTCGTAGCGATCTTCAGCAGAGCATAGACATTGTTGTAAGTACGAAGTTCTTGGGCCTGGTTTCCGAGGTAATCTCGCAAGCGGATGAACACCATCTTCGGAGTTTCGAGTGCTGTCTGATTCGCTTGGCTTGTCAGTCGCTCATCCAGTGCGGCCGCTTTGTCCTGCGCGCGCTCAAGGAAGCTCACACGAGGTCCCCACGCCCGAGCAGCACGAGCCACTCAACGAATAACGGATCGGGCGGCAGTTGCCCCGCTTGCGCCATTCCGAGCACGTGTTCACTGCTAAGCTGAAAGTGCTCAGCAAGTTCATTCAGGCGACGATCTCGCTCTTCGCCGCTCATGATCCCCCCTTGGGGCCCAAGGGCGAAGAAGCTGCCGCCCACAAAGCTCCGCACGCTCGAAGCGTGGCGAGACAGCGTCAAGACGGCTGAGGAGGAAAGCCACATGATGATGGCTCCCGGCCGTTCCAGCCCGCTCCGATTTAGGTCCAGCGCTGCCCAGGACGCTTCGTCGAAGCCGTCCAGCCCTGTCAGCAGAACGATGTCGTCCGGCGGCGTCCGGATATCCTGTCGCAATTCAGTTATCGACACTCGACCAGCGTCAACTATCCGCACCGGGCGTTCGAGCATCACCGAAAGCTCGGTGCGAAGGTCCTCAAGGGCCTCTTCATGCGCTTCCGCGGGTCTGACAAGGACGAGCCACGCATGCGTGCCGCGAATTTCCAGGCGGCGGCCGATCTCGTGTGCTGGCTTTTCCGCGAAGTCAGGCAATGCGGGCCTCTGGCTGGGTCACCAGCGGGAGGAGGGCGGGATGAACCCTGAAATTCGTGGCCGAGTATTCCAGCACGCGCCGCGTGACGAGTAGCGCCAGGTTCGTTGACGAGGTCGGATCGAGCGCGTGGGTCCTCTCCAATTCCAAGAGGGCCGCGATCTGATCCGGCCCGAGTCCCCGCAGGTATCCCAGGCCAAGCTGGTGCACAGCCCGTTCCACATCGCCGCGTCGGACAACATCGCGGCCGGCCACGTACGCCTCCTCGCCCGCATCGCGGGCAAGGGTGATCAGGTCCCGCAGGACTCCGCCTGACGCCGAGCAGATCAGTTCGATCTCGGCCGGGCCGAGCAAGTCACCACCGCCTCTCTGTTCCAGCACCGACCTCAGCAGCTCATCGGATTCCGGCGCCGCCATCAAAGCCGGCAGATGGTGGACGCGATCGAAGTGCTCGGAAACCCACCTCCCTGTCCCGTAGAGTATTGAGATCGGGGCGGCAGCTATCACCGAGACCTTGAGCTGGCGTAAGGCGCTGAAATCGTGCTCCACAACATCCCAGAACTTCTCCGGCTGGAAAAGGCGATCCAGCCCGTCGAAGATCGCGACAACCTCGCCACGCGTCTTGTGAAGGGCAGCGAGCAAGATACTCAGGTGTTCTCGGAGCGACCCCAACTCGGGACCCGATAGACTCAGAAGCATCGGGAGCCGCCACCGCGGAGTGGCCCGTCCCTGCTCTTTCCCAAACTCGGCTCTATAGCAGGATTTGTGGGTGAGCGCGGTGGGGCGTGTCGCCCTTGTGA
>ERZ1292640.4010-Hain-H43-02um-R1-4010-length-11323-cov-6_pt1 | contig 11323 bp, 14 predicted proteins | sample MGYA00564404_ERZ1292640 | MGnify/ENA primary metagenome ERZ1292640 (study PRJEB36523, sample SAMEA6512636) | groundwater metagenome | collected 2019-01-08 | study: AquaDiva: Metagenomics assemblies of 32 groundwater samples | reverse complement strand
AAGGGTGCATGGTGATCCGACCATACGGATATGCGTTGTGGGAAGCGGTACAGGACATCCTCAATCGTCTGATGCGATTAAAAGGAGTGCAAAACGCGTACTTCCCGCTCCTCATCCCACTCTCACTCATGGAGAAGGAGAAAGAGCATGTGGCGGGGTTTTCACCGGAACTGGCGATTGTGACGATCGGCGGCGGCGAGAAACTCAAAGATCCGTTGGTCGTCCGTCCTACGTCGGAGACGATCATGTACACGATGTACGCCAGGTGGATCAAAAGCTGGAGAGACCTGCCACTCCTTATTAACCAGTGGAACAACGTCGTACGGTGGGAGAAGCGGACGTATTTATTTTTGCGAACCACAGAGTTTTTGTGGCAGGAGGGACACACAGCCCACGCAACCGAAAAAGAGGCAATGGAGATGGTTCTTAAAGCATTAGATTGGTATCGGCAAGTCTACGAAGAGTATTTTGCGCTTCCGGCGGTGTTAGGGAAAAAAAGTCAGTCGGAAAAGTTTGCCGGAGCTAAAGCGACGTACGCAGTTGAAGCACTGATGCCCGATGGCAAAGCACTTCAAGCTGCGACATCCCATAACTTAGGGCAGAATTTTTCTAAAGTCTTCGACATCCAGTTTCAGACCAGCGAGGGTGGCCTCGCCTATGTCTGGCAGACGTCGTGGGGACTTTCCACAAGAAGCCTGGGCGGGTTATTTCTGACACACGGTGATGATGCCGGACTTATACTTCCTTCAAAGATCGCGCCTACCCAGGTGGTAATAATACCAATCTTTGGTAAAGATACCGATCGGGACGCGCTTGATGCGTATTGTCTGGAAGTGAAGGAGGCGCTCATGAGTAGCGGAGTCCGTATGCATGTGGATATGGGTGATGCGGAAAGTGTCGGCCGGAAGTTTAATAAATGGGAGGTCAAGGGAGTGCCGTTGAGGCTCGAGATCGGCGGAAGGGAACTGGAGGGTCGAAACGTTGCGATAGTCCGTAGAGATAATGGTGAAAAAAAGCTGGTGAACTTCCAGCAGATGATCCAGGTGGTTAAAGCGCTTCTTAAGGAGATTCAAGACACGAGGTTTGCTGTGGCCAAAAAGTTTCTTGTCGATAATACCCACGAAGTCGATTCGTATGAGGAGTTTAAAAAAATAATGGACACAACGCGTGGATTTATCAAAGCATTCTGGTGTGAAGATGCGGCGTGCGAAGCTGTAATAAAAAAAGAAACGAAAGCAAGCACGCGATGCCTGCCGCTTGATGCGAAAAAAGAAAATAGTTTTTGTGTCCATTGCGGCGAGCCTGCCACCCACCGCTGGCTTTTCGCCCAGGCGTATTAACATGAAACAAAAACTGCTTTTTCTCTTCCTGGTAATTTCTCTTCTGTTTAACGCCTACTTCGTAAAAAAAACGACCACCGATACCACAGTCAAAGAAATACTCGATGGCGACACGTTTATCCTCAATAACGGAGACCGCATCCGCCTGTTGGGTATCGATGCTCCGGAAAAAGGACGTTGCGGGGCAAAAGAAGCCACACAAACGCTTTCCGCGCTTGTTGCCGATAAAACCGTAAGCGTTAAGGAAGACCGACGGGACGAGTACGGTCGAAAGATGGGACTCGTGTATGTAAACGGGACACTGGTCAATGAAGCCATACTCGCCTCCGGCTGGGCGAGACCCGACTACGATAAGAATACACAATCCGAGCGACTCAAAGCCGCCTACCGCAAAGCGTCAGAGGAGAAACTCGGCATCCATAGTTCGCAGTGTAAAAAGGTTAATCCTCAGCCCCCAAGCGCCGATTGTACGATCAAAGGCAACATCGATAAAGGCACCTGGGATCATCTCTATCATCTTCCGACCTGCCGCCACTATAACCAGATTATCTTGGATATGGACATGGGAGAACAGTTCTTCTGCTCGGAATCAGAAGCCCAAGCCGCCGGTTTTACCCTCGCACCCGACTGCCTCCGCTAGCCCGGAGCCTCAAGGCCCGGCCTTGAGGCTAAAGGTCACCGCTACTTATCTCCTCAAGCCGATCTACGCTTGCCACTCCAAGATATTCATCAACAAAAGACCGGTACGTCGTCCTTCCCTGTGTTGGTAATTTTGAAAAATACGAAAGAGTGAGCGTCGGGTCACAAAGATGTTTTCCTCGTGGTTCAAGATATTCTCCATACGATGACCACGGATAGGCCGCAAGTTTCACGCTCAAGGCCCGGCCTTGAGCGTGGATTAACTCCACAGGATTGATGTGAATGTAACGGGACACATGAAGTAAGTACTCTTCCCTGTCAATAAGTTTTGCCTTAAATCGCCCCTGAAAAACGGCGCCGACCTTCTCATATTTTTTGTTGAAATACATCGTGTATGCAGTATGAAGGCGATGTATAAATCTATCGATCGGTTCCTCGCCATCTTGTCGAAGCAGCAAGTGAACGTGATTGGACATGAGACAATACGCAAGAAGTGTGACGGGGTGTTTTTTACGATACTCGCCGAGGCGCTTCAGGTATCGTCGATAGTCCCTTGCGTCATAAAAGATCACCTGTTTATTGTGACCACGATTATATACGTGGTAAAAACCTTGTTTACCAAAAACCACCCGCCGTGCAGACATACCTCATTATTATGCACAACGTAACTCCTAGGCACAAGGCCCGGCCTTGAGGCTAAAACGTTCTATGGTATACTCATATACATCATGAAAACCATTGTCACGCATATCGGGCCGGATTTGGATGCTATTACCGCCGTATGGCTTGTGAAAACGTTTTTCCCCGGATGGGAAGAAGCTACTCTTGCATTTGTCCCGGCCGGAAAAACCCTTAATAACGCGCCTCCTGACGAAAACCCGGAAATAATACATGTCGATACAGGGTTTGGGAAATACGACCACCACCAGGCAGACAGCGACACCTGTGCCGCCCAATTGGTGTACGCGCAAATCAAAAAAACGAAAGGTGAGGATCCTGCAATGACCCGCATGCTCACTGTCGTCAATGACGTGGACCACTTCCGCGAGGTTTTTTATCCTAACCCCACCGCAGATTTTTGGGATTTTTCTCTCATTTCGGCTATCGACGGCTGGAGGCTGCTATTTTCCGATAATCCCATTAAAATCGTGTCTCTCGGTATGGACAGCCTGGATGCACTCTATAAAACATTCCAAAACAAAGTCTGGGCAGAGAAAGAAATGAAGGAAAAATCCATTGCATTTGAAACAAGGTGGGGGAAAGCTTTCGGGATTGAAACTACCAACGACGAAGTTGTGCATCTTGGCCAAAAAATGGGGTACTCAGTCGTCATCCGCCGCGATCCCAGGAAAGGCTATATACGCATCAAATCCCTCCCGAAAGAAGAAATCGACCTTACGGCAGTGTATAATACGCTCAAAACAAAGGACCCCGCAGCCACGTGGTTCCTCCACGCCAGCCAGCATATGATCTTAAACGGTTCATCCAAAAATCCGGATATGAAACCAACAACACTCACACTTCTTGAAATTATCAATGTGTTAAAATCATAACAATGAAAACAGAAGTCGTAAAAATTTACAATCCAGACGCTAAAAACCTCATCTTCGGTCAGTCACATTTTATCAAGACGGTCGAGGATCTCCACGAGGCACTGGTAGGAACCGTCCCCGGCATCAAATTTGGCCTGGCCTTCTGTGAAGCCTCCGGTCCTCGGCTTATCCGAACCAGCGGTACCGATGAAACGATGGTCAAACTTGCTGCAACAAACGCCAAAGCCGTCGGCTGCGGCCATACCTTCTTTATATTTTTGGAAAATGCATTTCCCATAAATGTATTAAACGCCATCAAAATGGTGCCTGAAGTCGTCCGTCTCTTTGCCGCTACAGCAAATCCCCTCGAGGTAATCGTTGCCCGTACCCGTCAGGGCGGGGGAGTCTTGGGGGTCGTGGACGGCGACTCGCCCACACGGGTCGAGAAAAAGTCCGATATTATCTACAGAAAAGAGCTCCTGAGAAAATTCGGATATAAACTGTAAACCCAGCTCCAGTTTTTGAAAACTGGGGCTTGGTAAATTTTCCCAAATTAAAAGCGAAAAATAGTGTATAATAATCGACGACTCGCAAAGAGCTTCTAAGGGAGGTGTTTGTTACACTATGGTATTTGTCAAAGCACAACCGGGAGATACATCAGACTCACTCATCCGTAAATTTACCAGAAAAGTACTTTCTGAAGGGATATTACAGGAACTCAAACAACGGGAGTTCTATCAAAAACCCGCGGAAGTGAGGAAGGAACAAAAACGTGAGCTTACCCGAAGGCTCAAACATCCGAGGAGAAATTACTAATTTCTATGTTGGTTGACGAATTGAAACGTTCGGTTATCGCTTCCCTCAAACAAGGGAGTACGCGCCGTGTCGAAACCCTCCGGTTTCTTCTTGCGGCTGTTCAATACACGGCCATTGCTAAATACGGCTCTGACGCAGACACCAAACTCACCGATCAGGATGTCTTGGACAGCATCAAAAAACAGGCCAAGGCGCACCGCGAGTCTATTTCGGCGTTCCAAAAAGCCGGCCGGGAGAAGCTGGTCACAAAAGAACAAGAAGAACTTGCAATCCTGGAAGAGTATCTCCCCAAACAACTCTCCGATAAAGAGATAGAAACGCTCCTTGCACCACTCATTACATCCGAAAAAAAAGACCTGCCTGCCGGCAGGCAGGATTTTGGCAAACTCATGGGCCAGGCCATGACAGCGGTCAAAGGACAGGCAGACGGGGGAAGAGTTTCTGCGATACTCAAACAAATGCTTTCATCATCATGATTACCATTCTTTTTCAAACCGAAACCCACTATCCGGTCAATAGAAAAAAGGTAAAGGCGGCACTCTCCGATGTCTTAGAAAAAAAGATCAAACACAACGTCGAGGTGAGTGTGGCGATCATCGGAGACCGCAGGATGCGTGAACTCAACCGAACATACCGCAAGATTGACGAAACGACCGACGTCCTCTCATTCCCTCTCAATGATTCAGCATATACAAAAAATCAACCATTTGTGGAAGCACCGGATGATATCTTACGACTCGGGGACATTCTCATTTCTTTCCCTCAAGCCATCGAAACTGCAACTGAGGAAAATAAACTCGTCGATGAGGTCATCATAGTACTTGCTCTCCATGGCTTAGATCACCTACTGGGTATCCATCACGAGGAATAACTATGTCTTTTTATAGAACCTACCGTCCGCAAATTATCGAAGACTTAGACACGGATGCGGTGCGTCTTCATGTCGAGCTACTCCTTACCAAACCCAAAAATCAACTCCCGCACGCTTACCTCTTTAGTGGCCCCAAGGGAACGGGAAAAACGTCCACTGCGCGCATTATCGCAAAGCTTTTTAACTGTACCAACCCCGACAAATCCGGCGGTCCGTGCGGCAAGTGTGACGAGTGCCGCGCTATTGCCGATGGCCGCTATCTGGATGTTATCGAGATGGATGCCGCGAGTAATCGCGGTATCGACGAAATCAGGTCGCTCCGGGATTCCATAGCGCTCAGCCCGTCAAGTGGAGGGTATAAAATATTTATCATCGATGAAGTGCACATGCTGACCCAGGAAGCGTTCAATGCGCTTCTCAAAACACTCGAAGAGCCGCCCATCCATGCCGTCTTTGTTCTGGCAACCACTGACCCCCAAAAAATACCAGCGACCATAGTTTCGAGATGTCTCCACATCAACTTCGCACGAGCCAAAGACGAGGATATCATCCGCGCTCTTACGCGCATTGTAAAAATAGAAAAGATCGATATAGAAGCCCCGGCGCTTGATACTATCGTCAAAAACGCAGACGGATCGTTCCGTGACGGCGTAAAGATGCTTGAGCAAGTAAGTTTTCACAAAGGACTCATCTCCCAAAAAATGACGGAGGAGATTTTAGCTCTTTCCCTCACCTCCAGACGGGATACGTTTCTCATGCATCTCTCATTAAAAGCCCTCAAGGAGGCGCTTGGGTGTATACAGGAAATGTCCGAATCAGGTGTGGACTTCAAAATGTTTCTCGTCGATTGTTTACGTACTTTGGAAACACAATTAGTACAATTAGTGCAAGCAAAAAATCCAGATATTCAAAAAACAGCTACACTCGTTGCGATCATCAAACGATTAACTCAGGCTTACGACGAACTCCGCGCATGCCCGATCCCGGAACTTCCCCTAGAACTTGCAGTTGTCGAGTATTGTGAGGAAAAGAAAAATGTTTCATCTGTCATTCCCGCGCAGGCGGGAATCCAGGATACAAAAAACTGGACCCCCGATCGGGTCGGGGGTGACAGCGCAACGGTAGGCTTAATCACGCTTGATAAACTCACCGAGCACTGGCATGACGTTATTGATGAACTCAAGCCGTATAACCATTCCGTGGCAGCTGTCTGCCGTTCCGCTAGACCAAAAGCTATAAGAAATGGTATAGTAGTCATAGAAGCGTTCTATAAATTTCATCAGGAAAAACTTTCAGAAATGAAAACTCGGGACATGATAGGGAATGTACTTAAAAAACTATTTGGGGAAAAAGTAAAAGTAGAAGTGGTATTGGGAAAAAAATAAGGAGCCAGGTAGTAGAATTTCGACACGCGGTATTTACTTTGCCGCCGAATAATAGCTACCTGAAATATAAAAACATTCCGTTTTAGAAAGGAGGTTGGAATTTAGACCGCGTAAGGCAAAGGTCGAAATTTCACTACCTGGTATGATGAATCCATTTAAAGCTCTGGGAGACATGAATGCGATGCGCAAGCAAGCCATGGCGATCCAACAGGCGCTCGAGGGCGAAGAGTTTGAGGTCGCCCAGGGAGCCGTCCGCATCGTGATTACGGGTAACCAAAACGTTAAAGTTGTTGAAGTGGATGGGCTACCAAAGGAAGAAATCAAACGTGCCATCAATGACGCCATTAAAAAGAGTCAACAGGCAGCAGCAGGAAAATTAGCGGAATTGTCCAAGGGGATGAACCTACAGTAGCACGATGTTAATCAGGATTTACATACCTCTGTCATCGCGAGACCGTTCTGACGGCGTGGCGATCTCATACTGCTGTGGGATTGCTTCGTCGTAAGACTCCTCGCAATGACAATCTAAATGAACGTCATCGTCACCGGTTCTCTGGGCTACGACTACATCATGGACTTTCCCGGTCGGTTTGTCGAGCGGATCATGCCGGACAAGATCCATAAAATTTCGTTAGGATTCCTTGTCAATAAACTCACCAAACAGTTTGGTGGTACGGGTGCAAATATCGCGTATACCTTGAAACTTCTCGGACTAGAACCTCTGCTCCTTGCATGTGCGGGCAATGATTATGCGCCATATAAAAAACATTTCAAAAATCACGGCATCGCAACACAAGGAATATCAATACACTCCGACGAAGCAACAAGCATTTACTTTGTGACGACAGATCAGGACGACAATCAAATCGGCTCGTTTTATGTGGGCGCCATGAAGTATGCAAAGGATATTGCCTTAAAAGGTGTCACCCTGCCTGGCAGGGTGACACCTTTACAGAGCTTCGTTGTCCTCGCTCCTACGGACCCCACTGCCATGAAAAAGTACGTCAAAGAATGTAGAGAATTTCAACTTCCCTACCTCTATGATCCCGCCTTCCAAATTGCTACCTTCACGGCCGAGGAGCTCAAAGAAGGCATAGAAGGCGCCGCCCTCTTCATCGGCAATGACTATGAGATTGCGCTCATTGAGGAACGCATGGGCATCTCCCACGAAGAACTCCTTACGTTAACACCGATCGTGATCACGACACTTGGAGCAAAAGGTTCGATTGTCGAGACAAGAAAAGAATCCATCCACATCAAGCCTGCCAAGCCAAAAAATACGAGCGACCCGACCGGCGCCGGAGACGCATTTCGCGCGGGCTTTCTCGCCGGGTATTTACGCAAATTTGATCTCGCGACCTGCGGGCAGATGGGGTCGGTTGCTGCCGTCTACACGGTCGAAACCTACGGCACCCAAACCCACACGTTTACCAAAAAGGAATTTATGAAACGATATAAGGAAAACTTTGGATCGACTATCACTCTATGAATCCAGGCCACATCATTAAAACATTCAAAAGTAAAAAAGGTAATGGCGTCATCATCCGCTACCCCAAATGGGAGGATTTAGACGCCGTAACTGAATATGTCAACACCCTTATAGAAGAAGACACGTTTCTCATGCTTCCGGAAAAACAAACCCATACGTCAGAGGCCTCATGGATGGCAAAAACATTTGATGATATTGAAAATAACAAAAAAATACACATCGTCGCCGAAGTAAACGGCCAGTACGCCGGAAATTGCGAAATCCGCATCCACGAAAGACACCAAGCGCACGTCGGCGACATTGGTATTTCTATCGCCACCCAGTATCGCGAAGAAGGAATCGGCTACCAACTCCTTTCGATGCTCATTGAAGAAGGAAAAAAAGCCGGACTCAAACTCCTCATTCTCCACTGTTTTGAAAATAACGACCGAGCGCTCCACCTCTATGAAAAACTCGGGTTTACGCGTTCCGGCCTCGTCCCCGGCGTCTATGCATATAAAGGTAGCTTCATCGGCGAAGTCACTCTCTACCTGCCTATTGAAAATAATCAGTAATACTTATACTATAGGAAGAATCCATAATAAATTTGGATTTATTTAAAGGGGGTAAGAACATATGGGAGACGGTACAAGTGAGGGAGGGTACTATTTTAATGGTCAACCCACTATTTACCATGATGGTCATTTTCAAAAACCAGCTGTTAATGAATTTGACGCTCTGATAGATGATCTTGCGGCACTGGCAAGGGCGGATCTACAAGGTAGAATAGATAGTATTCGTAATTTATTTCCAAAAAAAGAAAGTTGATATTCAATAATTAGTACTGGATTGTTTCGATCTCGTCACGGGCGTCTACAAGATACATAGAAACTCATTATTGTGTTTCTCATACGATTTAGCGCTTTAGAATAGTACAAAATCAATTTTTTCCATAAATAATACAAGCCTACATCATAACCAAACCTCGCTTGACACCCCTTGTGCGTTACTGATATACAAAGGGTTATTCTGTCCAAAGAAAGGAAATCTATGAAAAAATCTCTCGCCCATGATGTTGCCAACCTCAAACTTGCCGCAGAAGGTAAAAAGAAAATCGAATGGGCAGGACAAAATAGTCCGGTCCTCAAACTTATCACTGAAGAATTCTCACAGACTAAACCGCTGAAAGGACTCACCATTGGCGCGTGTCTTCATGTGACCAGCGAGACAGCAAACCTGATGTTGGCCTACGTCGCAGGGGGCGCGAAAGTAGTTCTCTGCGCCAGTAACCCGTTATCCACCCAGGATATGGTCGCGGCGTCATTGGTCGTTGATTACGGTGTGCCGGTGTTTGCCATTCACGGTGAGGATAAAAAAACGTACTACAAACATCTTCACCAAGTCCTTGATTTCCATCCACAATTGACCGCTGATGATGGCGCTGATTTGGTTACGCTTCTTCACACGGATCGCGCCAAGCAGATACCGGAAGTTATTGGAAGCGCTGAAGAAACGACAACCGGCGTCATTCGTCTGAAAGCCATGGCAAAAGACGGTGCACTGAAAATTCCCGTTTTAGCGGTCAATGACAGCGATACGAAGCATATGTTTGACAATCACTACGGTACTGGTCAGTCGACCGTTGACGGGATACTGCGATCGGCCAATATCCTTCTTGCCGGCAAGCGCGTGGTAGTTTGCGGGTATGGATGGTGCGGTAAAGGTATTGCCATGCGTATGCGCGGCATGGGAGCACACGTAACCGTCGTTGAAGTCGATCCGATTAAGGCGCTGGTCGCTGCGATGGACGGATTTCCTATTGATCAGATCGGAAGAGCAAGCAGATACGGCGAGCTATTCGTGAGCGCGACGGGGGACAAGATGGTTATCACGACCGCTCATATGAAACGCATGAAAGACGGAGCAATTCTCGCTAACTCCGGGCATTTTAACGTAGAATTTGATTACGATGGACTGGTAAAAATGGCAAAATCACGAAGAATATTACGGAGTAATTTGGAAGAGTGTACGCTTCCCTCTGGGAAACGGCTCTATGCACTTGGCGAAGGAAGGTTAATCAATCTAGTCGGAGCAGAAGGGCATCCGGCAGAAGTTATGGATATGAGCTTTGCTAATCAAGCGCTAGGCGCCGCGTGGTTTGTAAAACGCAAAGGCACACTTCGACCGAAAGTCTATGTTCTGCCTAAAGACGTGGATGCACGCGTCGCACGGCTTAAACTTCGTGCCATGGGCATGCGCTTTGACAGACTTACGCCGGTGCAGCGGAAATACCTGCACAGCTGGCAGGAAGGAACATGACGATTTTTTTTCTCCTCCTAAACATCTCATTTGCTCTCTTCATATTTTTTCTTACCCTTGCTTTCATCACCGGCGCACCGTTTGTACGGTCCAATAAAAAAGCAGTAAATGCCATGATCCGCCTGGCGAAGATAAAGCCCGGGATGCGGGTATATGATCTTGGTTCAGGCGATGGAACGCTTTTGCTTCGTGCGGCCCAAAAGGGGGCAACGGCGATCGGTTTCGAAATAAACCCGTTTCTCGTGTTGCTATCCCGCCTTCGGCGCCTGCGCGTTTATTGGAAAAACTTTTGGCATGCGGATTTATCAAAGGCTGACGTTATATTTGTCTACCTCCTCCCATGGCGAATGAAGTCGCTTGAAAAACTTCTATTAACGAAGTGTAAACCCGGCACACTCGTCGTGTCCAACAGCTTCATCTTCCCATCATTAAAATATTTAGAAACAGATAAAGAGGCACACATATATAGCTTTAGGGTATAATATCTTTCATGAGCACTATTGTCTTTGACGGCCAGCAGGAAGGGGAACGAATCCTCTATGAACTTCATCCGCACCAAATTGCCAAGTACCTTGCGATCTCGCGGGGAGTACTACTGTCGCTCGGACTGGTCCTTGTCCTTCTCATCATTGCATCTGTTGTCCCAACGATAGCAGGCATCCTAAACACTATCGGGCTTATCCTGGGACTTTTCCTGGTCTGTGCTTCCGTCTGGTGGAACAATAAAGTCTACGGACAGTCCCGAACATATATAACGGATCGGCGCATCATGCGTTTTGATATCGTATCTCCATTTTACCAAACCAAACGGTCGCTTTTCTGGCACGAAGCTCTCAAGGCTAAAGGCTACGCACCGAACCTCATCTACCGAATACTGGGCATCGGTACGGTAGAAGTCGCTCCCCATATGGACCAACATGAAGACGTAGTCATTCCCAACGTCGCGTATTTTG
>ERZ1292640.4008-Hain-H43-02um-R1-4008-length-11324-cov-6_pt1 | contig 11324 bp, 16 predicted proteins | sample MGYA00564404_ERZ1292640 | MGnify/ENA primary metagenome ERZ1292640 (study PRJEB36523, sample SAMEA6512636) | groundwater metagenome | collected 2019-01-08 | study: AquaDiva: Metagenomics assemblies of 32 groundwater samples | reverse complement strand
TTTTGACTTTAGACTTTTGACTTATTTTTATCTTTGGTTTTTGATTTATTTTTAATTATCTTTCCCGCATAATTTATTTCACTCAGAACTAAAGTAATGTGCGATGTTCTTTTTTCTATAGGATATGCCCTGCCGCGAGACATTGGATGCGATCTTTTTAATTTTGGCCCTTCGTTTGCTATAATTTTAGAAATATAAAGATTTGATTCTGAAAGGGAAAAATTATGCTTTGCAGAGGCAATGGCGCTTTCTAAAAGTTTTAAAACATTTCTTGCCGACTTGTTTGTTGTAAATAAAAGTATTGATTTGGCTTCAACCGCTTTTTTTCCCCTTACTAAATCAATAACCTGCCTTACTTTTCTGGGCGCTGTTCTTAGGTTGTTTAACTTTGCTTTAATTTCCATATCATTAGTCCTATTATTTTTTTATTGTTTCTTTTTTCACGGCTTCGGTTTTTGTTGCTTCTTTCTGCTCTGCTCCCTGTTCTATTTCTCTTTGCATTCTGCCTCCGTGTCTTATGAACTTGGTTGAAGGAGAAAATTCTCCAAATTTATGGCCAACCATATCCTCTGAAACAAAAACAGACGCAAATTCCTTGCCATTATGCACGCCGAAAGTATGACCTACCATTTCTGGAGAAATTGTAGAATGCCTTGCCCAAGTCTTAATAATTACCTTTTCGTCCTTTCTCAATTTCAACACTTTTTCTAATAATTTTTGGTCTATATATGGACCCTTTTTTAAACTTCTTGACATAAATTTCTTTGGTAATTTCTACTTTTTTCTTCTTTGTATGATTAATTTATTTGACCATTTTTTCCGTTTTCTTGTTTTTACTCCCAGAGCGTGCTTTCCCCAGGGAGTTTTAGGATACTTCAATCCAATTGGCTGTCTGCCTTCGCCTCCTCCGTGAGGATGGTCAACGGGATTCATAGCAGAGCCTCTTACATGGGGTCTTCTTCCTTTTAGTCTTGACTTGCCTGCTTTTCCTACTCTATAAAATCTATTTTCCGGATTTGAAACCTCGCCAATCGAAGCAAAACACTCGCCGCTGAATATTCTAATTTCAGTAGATGGCATTTTTAAATTTATTTTCCCTTCTTCCTGGGCTAAAATTTGGGCCGAGCTTCCCGCGCTCCTTACTATTTTTCCTCCCTTGCCCGGCTCTAATTCTATATTATATACCGCCGCGCCAACCGGTATGTTTTTTAATTTCATTCTGTTGCCTGGAGCCAAGGGAGCTTTGTCAGAAAATATAATTTCATCTCCTATTTTTAAATTTTGCGGAGCTACAATATATTTCCTCTGCTTGTCTTGATATTCTATCAAAGCAATAAAGGCTGTTCTGTTTGGGTCGTATTCAGTTGCTATAACCTTGGCTGGCGCATCCATTCTTGTCTCCATAAATTCAATAATTCTATAAAGTTTTTTTACTCCTCCTCCCTTATGCCTTACTGTAATTCTTCCAGAAGAGCTTGACCTGCCAACGCTCCTTCTGACGTATTTTAAAAGATTCTTTTCCGCTTTTTTCTTTGTAAGCTCTGAAAAGTTTATCCCCGTCATACCACGTCTTGATGGCGTTGTTGGTTTGTATATCTTCATAATTATGAGTGAGGAAGATATGAAAATTTATTTTCATATCGACCGAGCGATTAATTATATAAATTGCGTTAGCAATTTCTATAGTATTTCAATTTTTTGGCCTTGTTTTATTTTTACAACTGCTTTTATATATCCTTTTTTCTGCCCCTGAATTTTTCCTATTCTTCTTTTTTTCAAAGGAATCTTTGTTATATTCACAGATAAAACATCTACTCCATAAACTCCTTCCACTGATTTTTTTATTTCGTTTTTATTGTAATTGGGAGAAACCTTAAAAACATATTGGTTTTCCTCTGCAGAATAAGTTGTTTTTTCAGAAATGTGCGGTTCTCTTACGGCTTCATAAGAAAAATTAACAACCTTTTTTGCTGTTTGTTTTACCGGGGCTTCATAATTTTGCGGTTTTTCTTCTAATGGTTTATTTTTCGGTTTTTTTGCTGTGGTTTCCGCTTTTTTCTTGCCTTTTTTTCTTTTTAAAAAATCAAACAATGACATTGAATTTATTTTATAAATGTTTCTTTTATTGTTTTTATGCTGTCTTTGGTCATTAATAAATATTTATGATTAAGCAAGTCCAGAATATTCAAATTCCTTGATTCTGTAATGGCTGTTTTTTTTATATTTCTGGCAGATAAATATATATTTTTATCATATTTTGGCAAAGAAATCAATATACTCGCTCCTTTTATGGGCAGTTTGCTTAATGTTTTTAATATCTCTTTTGTTTTTGGCTTTTCCATATCAATTTTATCTAAAACAACTAATTGTTTGTCCTTGGCCTTTTGGCTTAAAACCATAAACAAAGCCTTTCTTCTCATTTTTTTAGGAATATCTCTTTCAAATACTTTTTCAGTTCTTGGGCCAAAAGTAATTCCTCCTCCTCTCCATAATGGCGACCTAATTGACCCATGCCTTGCCCTTCCTGTTCCTTTCTGTCTCCATGGCTTTTTACCAGAACCCTGCACCTCGCCCCTGTTTTTTGTGTGAGCTGAAACCTGTCTTTTGTTAGCCATTTGCAAAACTGCCACCTGGTGAACCAAGTCAGAATTTAAAGCAATTTCAAAAATCTCTTTTGGTAAAAGAGCTGTTCCTGTTACTTCTCCTTGTTGATTGTAAATATCAATTTTCATATTTTTAATTGCCACGAATTTCAAGCAGTGTTCCCTTGTGCCCGGGTATTGCTCCCTTTATCGCCAATAAATTATTTTCTTTATCAATTTTCATTATTTTTAAATTTTTAACCGACACCCTTTCAAAACCCATTCTGCCCGGCATTTTTCTTCCCTTAATTACATGCTGGGGAAATCTTTGGCCGGTTGAGCCAATTGTTCTGTGTTCGTGCTTCACTCCGTGGGTAGCGTTTCTTCCTTTAAAATTATGCCTTTTTACTCCTCCTTGAAAACCCTTTCCCTTTGAAATTCCGGAAATATTTACTTTCCCCCCTTCTTCAAAAATAGAAACGTTTATTTCTTCTCCTGTGTTTGAAGATAAAACATCTCCTGTTTCCCTTTTGTTTCTTGTCTCTTTTATATGTTTATATTCTTTTCCTTTCATTGATTTTTTTATTTTGTTTTTCTTTTCTATTTTTTCAAAACCTATTTGCAACGCCTCATATCCATCTTTTTCTTTATTTTTTTTCTGCAAAACAAAACAAGGGCCTGCTGAAACCAAAGTAACCGGTATCAGTTTGCCGTCTTTATCAAACAACTGAGACATTCCAATTTTTTTTCCTAAAATGAATTTCACCCCGTTAGAAGTCTGGGCAAAAAATATTTTTAATAAAAATATTTTTTGCTTACTCTTTAGTTAATTATTTTTATTTTACAACCCCCTCCTCGAAGTTTTTACGATTATATCCAAACTTCTAACGGGGTTCATGTTCTAATGTCTAATGAAAAACTGGGCAATTGCCCAGTTTGGCAATGTTTTTATTCTACGGTATTTTTTATAAAAAAATATCCATAAAAAAGTTAACTATCGCTCGCTAAATTTTAATGGCTATGTCAACACCTGAGGGTAAATTTAAGTCTCTTAAGGCTTCTATAATCTCTGCGTTTGGATTTAAAATATCAATTACTCTTTTGTGCACTCGCATTTCAAACTGCTCTCTGGCGTTTTTATGCACAAAACTGGAACGGTTTACAGTATATTTTAAAACTTCTGTCGGCAAAGGAACAGGCCCCGATACTTCCACTCCATAGCGATTGGCAATATCAATTATCTGGCGCGAAGAATTGTCAATAATTTTATGATCGTAGGCCTTAAGCTTTATCCTAATTTTTGACCTTGCCAAATCTTCTGCAAGCTGTTTTTCGTGTTCTTCTGCCTTGGCGTCTTTTTTCAAAACTGGCTTTACCGCAATTTTTGCCGGCTTTTTGCGAATTGTCGTTTTCTTTGTTACGGCCATTTTCTAACAGGTCTAATTATTATTTTATAATCTTTGTTACTACTCCTGCTCCCACTGTTTTGCCTCCTTCTCTAATGGCAAACCTTTTCTTTTCTTCCAATGCCACCGGGCATATTAATTTAACTTTTAAGTTTGCGGTGTCTCCGGGCATTACCATTTCGGTTCCCTCTGGTAAAGAAACATCTCCTGTAATATCTGATGTGCCAATATAAAGCTGGGGTTTGTATCCTGTAAAAAACGGAGTGTGGCGGCCGCCCTCTTCTTTTGTCAAAACATAAACTTCTCCTTCAAATTCTGTGTGGGGGGTAATAGATTTTGGTTTTGCTATTACTTGCCCTCTTTCAACATCTTCTTTTTTTAAACCTCTCAGCAATATGCCCACATTATCTCCTGCCCTGCCTTCTTCCAATGATTTCTGAAACATTTCAACCGAAACAACCACTGTTTTTTGAGTGGGCCTGATGCCTATAATTTCAACTTCTTCGTTTGGCTTAATAATGCCTCTTTCAATTCTGCCTGTGGCAACTGTTCCCCTTCCTTCAATTGAAAATACATCTTCAATAGCCATAGCAAATGGCTTGTCTAAATCTCTTGCCGGTTCTGGAATATAATTATCTACTGCGTCCAAAAGCTCTATTATGCATTTTGCATTTGGGTCTTCGGCCGAAGTTGCCTCTAATGCTTTTAAAGCAGACCCTCTAATTATTGGAATTTCGTCTCCGGGATATTTATATTTTTTTAACAATTCTCTTACTTCAGATTCCACAAGGTCTAAAATTTCAGGGTCGTCAACCATATCGCATTTATTCATAAAAACAGTCAAAGACGGCAATCCGACTTGCCTGGCAAGCAAAATATGTTCTTTTGTCTGGGGCATTGGGCCGTCTGGGGCAGAAACCAATAAAATTCCTCCATCCATTTGAGCGGCTCCCGTAATCATATTTTTAATGTAGTCAGCGTGTCCCGGGCAGTCAATTAAAGCATAGTGCCTTTTGGCTGTTTCAAATTCCAAGTGGGTAATAGAAATCGTCACTCCCCTGGCTTTTTCTTCGGGGGACGCATCGATTTGGTCAACGTTTTTGTCAGAAGACTTAAAACCGCGCAATTTTGAAATTTTCATAATTGCGGCCGACAAGGTAGTTTTTCCATGGTCAACGTGGCCAATGGTTCCTACATTTACGTGGGGTTTTGACCTCTCAAATTTTTCTGCCATAATTTATAATTTGAAATTTAAAATTTGAAATTTGAAATCAATTTGAAAAACTAAATTTGAAATAATTAAAAACCGTCGTGGTTTCAAATTTAATAATTTAAAAATTAAAAATTGATTAAAAATTAAAAATTAAAAATTAAAAATTTATTTTCTTTTATTCTATTATACTATTATAAATAAGTCAACAGCATTTTAAACTTTAATGCTTATTTATTTTCTTTATTATGACTATGTTTTTTATATTTATTATCGACTCTGTTTAAATCGTCTAAAAAATTGCCCAGCTCTTCTAAATCATCAACAATACGATGCGCTTGACAAACAATGCACCCAAAATTAAAATCATCACATTTTTTGCCCCAATCTTTATCTATTTGTTTTCTAAATTTTTTAGCTAAAATGTGATATTTATTCATGTAATTTACCCATGACAAAATTTTTAATTTCCACTGTCGCTTCATATGCCTTTTTATTTTGTTGCATATAAAAGCTTGCCGTTATTAATTATTTTTAAAACAAACGGGTCTCCCAACTCTTTTCTTCTCTCTAATTGTTCTGGCGTATAAACCAAAACATCAACCGGGCCGCCAACGCCAAAAATAATCTCATAAACTTCCTGCATCATCTTTATAGTTGGCTTCTCGCTTTTTTTGACCACAAACAAATCAATATCAGAATCTTTTGTTGGATTTCCCCAGGCAAAAGAACCAAAAAGATAAATTTTTTCTGGCTGGTATTTTTCAACAATTACGTCTGTAGTTTTTTTTATTTCTTTTTCCTTTGGCATGTTTTAATTATATTATGATTTCGCGTTAAGTCAATTTTCTGGCTTTCAATAATTTGACAAAAAATATAAAAGGGCGTATGTTAAATATCGTATAGTTTTGCTTTTTGACATTTTGACTTTTCTCTTGAAAGGAGAAACGCCATGAAAAAGTGGGAGTACAAAAGGATAGAAATAATAGATCCAAAAGGTGGATTTAGAAAAAAAGTTGATGTATTGTCGGATATAAATAAAGCGGGAAAACAGGGCTGGAGAATTTTACCACTTTCTATTGGTGCAAGTGAATCTATGTGCCTCATGGAACGGGAAATTCCCGAGCCGCCGAATCCGAAAAAAAATATGTATTCTGGGCTCACTCCACAACGAGATTAAGGTTTCGGGGGACACCCGATGTCCCCCCAAATTTCATGCGCCAAGTTTTTTAATTGAATTTGGCGCTTTTTTATTACAATTTTATTACAATTTTAGCTGTCACGATTTTCTACGATCGTAGAAAATCGTGACAGCTCGTTTTTGCGTTTGCGTAACTCCGGGAGTTACGCAACGGAGTTACGTAAATTACTGGCGCTTGCCGTCAATGATTTCCTGGGCGATGTTTTGAGGCACTTGTTCGTATTTGTTAAATTCCATTGTAAAGGTTGCCCGGCCTTCGGTTAAAGACCTTAGCGCCGTTGCATACCCGAACATTTCAGATAGGGGCACCATAGAATCTAAAACTTTCATTCCCGCTCTGTCTTGTGTTTCTTCTATTTTCCCCCGCCTTGAACTCAAATCAGAAATAACCTGACCAAAAAAATCAGAAGGGGTAACCGCCTCTACTTTCATAACGGGCTCTAAAATAACTACTTTGGCTTTTTTAGCCGCATCTTGAAGGGCCATAGAGCCGGCTATTTTAAAAGCAAATTCCGAAGAATCAACTTCATGGAAACTTCCGTCAAAAAGAGTAACCTCGGCGTCCACTAAGGGATATCCCGCTAAAATTCCTTTGTCCATTGCTTCTTTCACGCCTTTTTGAACAGCGGGAATAAATTCCTTTGGAATTGTTCCTCCTTTAATTTCGTCAATAAATTCAAAACCCGCCCCTCTTTCTTTAGGCTTAATTCTTATCAACACATGTCCGTATTGCCCCTTGCCTCCGGATTGCCTTACGTATTTTGATTCTGCTTCCGCTTCGTTTAGAATAGTTTCTTTGTAAGCAACCTGCGGCCTGCCGTAGTTAGCGTCTACTTTAAATTCCCTTCTTAACCTGTCTGCAATAATATCTAAATGCAACTCTCCCATTCCAGAAATAATTGTTTCTCCGGTTTCTATGTCTTCTTTTATCCTAAAAGTTGGATCTTCTTCTGTGAGTTTCCTTATAGACATAATCAGTTTCTCCTGGTCGGCTTTGGTTTTTGGTTCAACCCTAATTGAAATAACAGGCTCTGGAAATACAATTTTTTCAAGAATTATTGGATTTGATTTGTCGCAAAGAGTATGGCCTGTGCTTGTTGCCTTTAACCCAACAGTAGCTCCAATTTCTCCTGCATATAAAATATCTAGTTCCTGCCTGGAGTCGGCATGCATTCTTAAAATTCTGCTGATTCTTTCCTGTTCTCCTGTATTGGCGTTTAAAACATAAGAGCCCTTGCTTAAGGTTCCGGAATAAATTCTAAAATAGGTTAATGTTCCCACATAAGGATCTGTGGCAACCTTAAACACCAAGGCCGAAAAAGGCTCTGTGTCGTCTGTTTTTCTTTCAATAACAGCTCCGGTTTTCGGATCAATTCCCGGCTGTAAAACCACATCTAAGGGCGAAGGAAGATAGTCAACAACTGCGTCTAAAACTAGTTGCACTCCCTTGTTTTTTAAAGCCGACCCGCAGAATACCGGCACCAGCTTATAATTTAAACACGATTGCCTTAATGTTTTTTTAAGGTCGTCAATCGGCAATTCTTCGCCTTCTAAAAATTTTTCTATCAAAAGATGGTCTTCTGAAGCAATTTTTTCAACCATTTTTTTCCGCCACTCTCCTGCCTCTGCTTTAAATTCTTCCGGGATATCTTTTTCAACAACCTTTTCTCCCTTTTCTCCTTCAAAGTATATTGCTTTCATTTTTATCAAATCAATCACTCCTGCAAACTTTTCTTCCAGGCCCATTGGAATTTGCATAGCAACGACGTTCAGGGTAAGTTTGTTTAAAATTGATTGAAAACTTTTTTCAAAACTGGCTCCCATTCTGTCTAATTTATTTACAAAACAAATTCTTGGCACTTTGTATTTGTCTGCCTGGCGCCACACAGTTTCTGATTGCGGTTCTACTCCCGCAACGCCGTCAAAAGTAACTACTGCTCCATCTAAAACCCTCAAAGATCTCTGCACTTCAGCGGTAAAATCAATGTGGCCGGGGGTATCAATAAGATTCATTTGATATCCTTTCCAATACATAGTTGTAGCCGCCGAGGTAATGGTAATCCCCCTTTCTCTTTCTTGCACCATCCAATCCATAACTGTGTCGCCTTCATGCACTTCGCCTATTTTATGGGAAGCGCCGGTATAAAAAAGCAACCGTTCTGATACAGTTGTTTTTCCGGCGTCAATATGGGCTATAATGCCGATATTTCTTAATTTATCTAAAAAATATTGTCTAGACATAAATTATTAATTTCCAATTTTCAAACTATCTCGCGAAGTGGGCAAATGCTTTATTGGCTTCGGCCATACGGTGCGTATCGGCTTTCTTTTTAATGGCTGAACCCTGATTGTTTGCCGCGTCAATTAATTCCTGGCTTAACCTTACGGCCATTGACTTTCCTTTTTTAGCCCTTGCTCCGTCAAGTATCCATTTAAATGACAATGCCAGTTTTCTTTCCCCCCTTACTTCCATAGGCACCTGATATGTTGCTCCTCCAACTCTTTTTGGCTTTACTTCTAAAACCGGCGAAACATTTTCAATTGCCTGTTTAAAAACTTCCAAAGGTTCTTTTTTTGTAGTTTCTTTTATTATATCAAAACTGGCATAAACAATCTTTTGGGCAATTGTTTTTTTACCCATTTTCATTACCTTGTTTATAAGCTGGGAAACCACAATGTCGTTATAAATTCTGTCTGGCTGTATTTTATGTTTTTTATAAGCTCTTCGCATAACGAATTTGAAATTTGAAATTTGAAATTTGAATTCAATATTAAATTTGAAATATTTAAATTAATTCATTAGAACCGCTCATTACATTCGCTGTAATTCTGCGGAATTAAATCAAATTGATTTCAAATTAAAAATTTCAAATTGAAAATTAAGCTTTGGCTTTTTTTGTTCCATACTTTGACCTCTCTTGTTTCCTGTTTTCCACTCCGGCTGTGTCTAAAATGCCTCTTACAATATGATACCTTACTCCGGGCAAATCTTTTACTCTTCCGCCCCTGATTATAACAACCGAGTGTTCTTGCAAATTATGGCCCTCTCCTGGAATATAAGCTGTAACCTCCATTCCATTTGAAAGCTTAACTCTGGCAACCTTTCTTAAAGCCGAGTTTGGCTTTTTAGGTGTTTGCGTAAAAACCTTGACACACACTCCTCTTTTAAAAGGAGAGGGATAATGCGATGGCCTATTTTTTAAAACATTAAAACCCAAATGAAGAGCAACTGTTTTTTTGCGTTTTTTTATGCTTTTCCTGGGCTTTTTAATTAACTGATGAATTGTCGGCATTTTTGTATAATAAACACTATATGCTTAATAATAATTAGTTTATCAGATAATTTTACAAAGTCAACACCAAACTAATATTTAATCGTATTAACAAATATTTAATCCTATTAAATTAATATTCAACCTTGTATTCAACAATATATTCAATAATAAATCTGACAAAAAAACCACGATCGTAGAAATTCTGTCAAATTTATTTTAACCTAAAATTATTTTTTAAGTGCAACTCGTTATCAATATAATCTAAAACCCCGTATCGAACATATTTTCTAATTCCAAAAAATTCTATAATAAAATCTATCTCATCTTTGCAATTATAAGGAAAAACAAAAACACTTTTTTGCAACTCGTAAAAACCAAGTTTTTTTATTTTTTCTCTAAGAGCATCTCTTCCCCTTCTAAGCTTTTCCGGCACATCAAAAACCACTATTCTCCACTTGCCGTCCCAATTATTTTTTTCAATTTTCATTTTATCAAAATGATAAGTTAATGCTTTTAATTTTCCTTTTTCAGATAATATAAAAGTTAAGCTTCCGTCAGAATTTTTTTTCTCTTTAATAAGTTTTGAACGATAAAGATTTCTAATTTCCCTTTTTAGTTCATTTTTATTAATTTTTTGCCATTCTTTGCCTAAAAATTTTAAAACTTTATACTGTTTTTGAGCAGTATAAGAACAGCCAAAAGCGACGCCCGACAATAAAATAAGAAGTATTTTTTCTTTAAGATTATTTGTCATTATTTTATTTTTAAATAATTATTTAGAAATAATTATTTTTTAAATATTAAAATTTGACATAATTACTACGATCGTAGAATTTTTGGCAAATTTAGATTTTGCCCGCTTCAAAAGATGTTGCCTCCTATTTCAAAAAAATTTGTTTATTTCAAAAAAATCTTACTTTAAAATATACTGCCTATTTTAAGAAATTAAGCGCTAAAAAAATGGCAAAAAAAACGCCGGGTGAAAAAATTAAATTGGCGGAAAAGGAAAACCAATTGTTATTTTATACAAAAAATCTGCCAGAGATCCCAGGCCGTTTAATCCTCCGAAAAAAATAAAAAAGATTAAAATAAAAAGCCCGTAGTGCTGTAAAAACATTTTTGTTTTTCCCGAAGGGTCTGGCAAAAAATTAAACAAAATCCATGAACCGTCCAAGGGCGGAATGGGAAGCAGGTTGAATATGGCCCAGAGAAAATTATAAAAAACAACAATGCTTAACAGTTGTATAAAGGGCAATGCTTCTTGAAAATTTAAAAATCTTATAATCAAACCGAAAATTATTGCAATTAAAAAATTTACAGCAGGGCCTGCAACAGCAACCTTTAACTCGCCCCATTTTTTGTCTTTAAAATTATATGGATTTATTGGCACCGGTTTTGCCCAACCAAAAATTGGCCCCTGCCCGCCCGTTGCCAGAAGAAGCAGTAGGGGTAAAATAACAGAGCCAAAGGGGTCTAAGTGTTTTAAGGGATTTAAAGTAAGCCGGCCCGCATATTTTGCAGTTGGGTCGCCCAAAGAATATGCTACGCTGCCGTGAGCCAGTTCGTGAATTATTACCGAAAAAAGCAAAACGATCTAAGAAAAAATTGTAATAACTGCCGTGGTAAACATTTATTTTTTTATTTATATGT
>ERZ1292640.4007-Hain-H43-02um-R1-4007-length-11324-cov-8_pt1 | contig 11324 bp, 7 predicted proteins | sample MGYA00564404_ERZ1292640 | MGnify/ENA primary metagenome ERZ1292640 (study PRJEB36523, sample SAMEA6512636) | groundwater metagenome | collected 2019-01-08 | study: AquaDiva: Metagenomics assemblies of 32 groundwater samples | reverse complement strand
TCGTCGGGCTTTGGGGAGAGATTGACAAGTTGCTTCGAAAGCCCTTTTTAATACGCTGAACGTTAGATTGTGAGCGGCACCCAGCATTTGTTGTACATCTCGAAAGAGGCTTGCAGCCAATGCGAATCTCTGTGTAAGACGCTGAACTTGAGCTTGGCGGTTTTGAAAACGCCGAAAATGGATTCAAAACGCCCGTAGGGCAGCTGGCTCTTCAGAACGCTCCGTTGCACCTTCCCCGTAGAAGTCATCGGAAGCAATCCGCTCGCGAGCGACGTGATGTATTTGGGAGTCTCATATGCGGACAGATACGGCGTGCCCAGGAGGAAAGCGCTCTTCAGTTGCCGCTTCGCGCGTTCTTCGTCGATGCCCTCTTTCCAAGAGATGACGGCACCCGCCTCCTCCCCATACCGCTCGTCGGTGACGGAGACGACGTGCACCTGGTCAATGTCGGGAGAGATTTTCTTCAAAGCATTTTCCACCGCGACGGGAGAAATATTGACACCCCCTTTGATGATGATTTCCTTCTTGCGGCCCTTGAGGTAATAAAACTTTCTGCCCTCAATTTCGGTGTAGTAGCCGATATCGCCCGTAAGAAAATACCCGTCGCGAAATGCGGGCTCGCGACCGAGATATCCTTCCATGATGGCGGGACCTTTGACCACCAACTCCCCTTCTTCCTTTTCGCCGAGAAATTTGCCTGCGTCATCCGAAATTTGAAGATCCGCCCACGGCATTGCGATACCGATGGAATTTTCTTCGATGAGCTGCTCGTAGAGTTCGGGCGATACATCCATCGGTACGCCAGTGACGCGCAGCGCGGTCTCCGTCTGCCCGTACCCCTGGTAGACCGCGATGCCGTATCTCTTTCTAAATTCCTGCACTGTGTGAGTGACGACGGGCGCCGAGCCTATCTGAATGCGGGTAAGTTTTACGTTTCCCTTCACCGCCTCGAATTCTTTTTCACGGCTCACCTGGTCAAAAAGAATCGATTGCACAATCGAGGTGATAGTCGCGCCTGTCTTTGCCATTTGTTGCCAGAAGTTTGAGTTGGAGTAGGTGGGCGGAATCGCGATACTGCCTCCCGCGAGCAGAGCAGAAAGACAAAAGGTCGTCGAATTGATGTGGTGAAGCGGAAGATTCACCAGGAAAGTGTCTTTGTCAGTGATGCGCAACCACTGCCGTATGCTGTCGGCATTTACCACGAGATTTTCGAGCGAAAGCATCGCGCCTTTGGGATGGCCCGTCGTACCCGACGTAAAGAGCACGAGCGCCTGATGTGAGAGACTTTTTTCCCACGCAACCGCCGCATCACCCGCAGCGGCGAATTCCGTATGGACCTTGATGCGCACGCCCGGAAGCTTCACCGCCTGAATGCCCCGCTCAAGTATGAGTGCTTTCGCTTTGTTGAGATTAATCTTATATTCGTAGAGCTCAGGTGTGTCGCGTTTGGTATCCATCGGTACCGTGACGATACCTGTGGCCCATGCGGCCCAACTCCAGATTATAAGTGCGGGAGAATTGCGGAAAGCGAGTGCGATGCGGTCCCCTTTTTGGAGGCCGAGACTCTTTAGCTCCGCGGCAGCTGCCGTAATCTTTTCAAGCAGTCCGGCATACGTAATTTCCTCGGTGATGTTCCCCTTCTCATCCGTGGCGACGAGGGCAAGTTTTTTTTGGTTCTGCGCCGCGAGAGAAGCCAGGTGTTCGTACAAACTTGTTGGAAGGGCTGTTTTCATAGGTGTTTATGCAGCTTATCAAAGAAGCGTACAAAATGAAGTGGCCGGCATGTGGCCGGCCACTCCTCGTGCATTCGTTGCTCAGGGCAATTTGCCAGCGAGGAAATCTTCGTAACTCACGGACCCGCTATGATCTGAAAGATGGTTCGTCGCGACCGTAGTTACGTCGGTCCGAAGGTTGCGACCGGCGAATGCGACATATTTGATGGTACGACTGCCTTTGCCTTCGCAACCGCGACAAACAACCCGATTCTGGCTAACGTCGTGCGGCGGGTAAACACCGCTTCCATCGCAGCCTCCACATTCAATCTCGATCGTTTGCACCTTGATGAATCGGGCATGCTTCGGCGCTTCGCCAAGGCCGTCACGCAGCCATGTGAGGCTGCAACGGAAGACAGAAGCTATTCCCTCGGTAACGCCGTAGAAAAGGATGTCGTTACCGTGGGGAAAGCCGAACGCTTCCCAGTGCGCGACATGATCGGTGGGTTTTTCAAGCGCAATTGCAAGGTCCTCGTTGGAGGCGCCAACAAGCAGCCTCAAATATCTCATCCGCCCTTGGGGTGTTGAGAGATCATTCTTCATAGTCTCACCAATTGTCTCCTCATATCGCCGGGAGCACAGTGCGTGGCATTTTTCAGCCAGAGTGAACGTGCATTCCGCGTTAGTTATAGTCTCATGCACGGTTATGTCAACTACGAAAAATTTGTGGACCAGCGGGGGATCGAACCCCGGACCTCCTCATTGCAAATGAGGCATTCTACCACTGAACTACTGGCCCCTACACCAACTTTGGCATAACTCACGTTTTGCCACAGATAGGTTATATCATGCTACCCTCACCTTCGCGAAATGTTTTCTACCGCAACATTACCACCGCAAAACAATGCCAAAGTTGGTGTCGGGGCTGGCCCTCCTAGCGCATCGCCAACTTTATCGCGTGTTGCAGAAACTCCGGCACGGACGAACCGACACTCTCGAGCATCGGCGGGAATGATGCTCCCTTATAGAGTCCGGGTATCGCGTTGACTTCCAAGAGATACACAGTTCGAGGGGTAAGAATCATGTCAGCACGCGAAAAATGGGAGAGACCAAGCGCCCGGTGTGCCGCGCGGGCGAGGTCGGCGATGGCTTGTTTCTCGGCCTGTGTAAAATTGCTCGGCACGTTGTGACGCAGACTTCCCTCCCGGTGGTGAGCGAATTCCAGGAAATCAGCGCCGTCGGGCACGACAACGTGCGCGGGCGGAAGGACATACAACTCTTCGCCCCTGAAATCTTCGATGGTGCCAACGCTCGCCTCCTCCCCACGGATGTACTCCTCCACGAGTGCCGCGCCGTAAGCATCCAACACATCGCCGAGCAGGTCGGGCAGTTCGAGAAGCGTTGTGGCGAATCGTATGCCCATGGATGCTCCCTCTTGCGGAGGCTTTACCACATACGGCGGGCCGAATTGCGAAAAAACGAGATGCGACATTTCTCCCGTGGAAAGCGCGTTATTGAGCGTAAATGATATTGCGCGTGGCATGCGGACGCCCGCCTGCTGTAGTGCCTCACGGGCACGGATTTTGTTGAGCGAAAGCGCGGCGGCTTGCGGCCTCGCCCCCGCATACGGAACGCCCGCGCGTTCGAGAATGCGCTGCACGGTACCGTCCTCACCCACGCCGCCGTGCAACGCGTTCAATACGACATCGATTTGCGAAAGTGCGCGCGTCGCGTCAACGGGCGCGCCGCGCAAGTGCCAATATCCCCGCTTGTCTATGAAAATATCGCGCACGTCATAACGGTCTTCGGGAAGCGCTGCGAGCATCGCCGCACCCGTCTTGAGCGAAAGATCGTATTCGCTTGATGTGCCGCCGCGCAATATACCGACGCTCGTGCGTGCCATGGGGAAATTATACCATCGCTCAAGCGCCAAGCGCTTCAAACGTTACATCGTACGGTACATCGAAGATTGAGTCGTCAGAATTCCACCACGGGCGGCAGTCAGCGCCCTCCATATCAGCTTTTGTCATAGGACCTTCGTGCGTGAATTCGGTAAACGTAACCTTCACGCCTATATCTTTTCCGTCTCCCCAAGTAAATATCTCTGCCCCCAAACGGACAGAGTGGAAACGATTATGAAACTCGGGCTCATATTGCTCCCAGTCGGAACGCATCAATCTGCCTTTCAAGTACATAGTCATGGTTATACTGCTGTCGATTCTATATTCGGCTAAAGTACATACAACGGGAAGAGCATCTCCGCCATTCCACCAACTCAGGAGCTGTTGGTCCGCCGATGCGTATCGATAGACGATGTATCCTCCGCCGAAGATGAGCGCAAGCGTGAGGAGAAGGGTAAATGTTTTTAGATAGGTCCAATTCATTCTTTCAGTATATCCTGCCGCGGCGCTTGCGATGCCACTGCAGTGCAAACCTATGAGCTTCATTGTTGGCGAGCAAGATATCGCGCTCGTGTACCTCTATCGCCCGTTTGTCGCCGATAAGACGTTCGGGTTTGTGGAACTGATTTTTCACTACACCCACAATGGGGATTTCAACACCCGCCTGTTTTAGAACCGACTGTGCCGTCCGCATCTGCCCCTTCCCTCCGTCCACTACAAAAATTCGCGGCAGCGGCCATTCGGGATGATTAAAACGCCTCGAAAGAGCCTCTTTGAGCGACGCGACATCGTCATTCGTCGCGGTCCGTATCTTGAACATTCTATATGCCTGCTTCATAGCCTCGCCGCTTTGTACGACTGTCATTACCGCAACCGTCTCCGAGCCGCCCGTATGTGCCACATCGAAGGCCTCTATGCGTACACCGCCACCTGGTGCGACCCGATGCTCATCCTTGATAAGGGAGACATCGCGCACATGCTCAAGTGCATGTATCTGCCTGCGCAGCTGTGCCGCCTCCTCAAATTTCTCGGCTTTCGCGGCAATCTTCATCTCCCGCGCAAGTTCCCGCTTCAGACCTTTAAAATTGCCCGACAAGAATCGGCAAATGTGTTTGACGCGCTGCGCGTATTCGCCTTTCTTCATCTCACCCGTGCATACTCCCGGGCACAATCCTATTTGCCTATTGAAACACGGGCGACACTTGGAATTTTTTCCTTCGCCGCAAGGAATGCATTTCGCATCCCGGAATGGAAATATCCTTCTGATTATCTTCATCGCCTCCTGCAGCTGCATGCCGTGCGGAAAGGGACCGAAAATAGTTTTTAGTTGATAGTTTTTAGTTGTTAGCGAAAATAGGTCGCGTCCGCGCACGACGAGCACGCGCGGGAAATTTTCCTTTGTGACTACGACGTAATTGAAACTTTTGTTGTCCTTTTCATCCACATTGTACGGCGGTTGATGTTTCTTAATGAGATTCGCCTCAAGTATCAATGCTTCGAGTATTGAATCCGCCGTTTGGTGCGCGACCGACGTCGCACCTGCGACCATTGCTACGATGCGCTCCCCGCGCGCTTTGCCAATGTCCGCAGAAAAGTAACTGCGCACGCGGTCGCGCAGTGACGTCGCCTTGCCGATGTAGAGTATTTTCGGACCCTTTTTGAAGATATAGATCCCCGGCTCATCGGGAAGTTTGAGTTTGTTTAGCCCCGCTCTCGTCATGCGGACACTATACAGAATCCGCTTATTGTGGCTAGCGAGGAGCGAAGTGGGAGCTTGCTCACACTTCGTCCGAGCGAAGACACAAAAAGGGTTCAATACCTTATCCACCGCGAATCTGATTTGACTTTTCTCTCTAGTCGGCTACACTGGGCTTTTAATGACCATCAAAGAGATTTCAACAAAGAACACCCATCCGGGTGTATTTTTATACCTCGGCAATTCGTCCCCCAATGGGGGACTTTTCTTTGTATGAAGCTCTACCTCAAAGACGGCACGGTATTCGAGGGGAAAAGCTTCGGTGCGCCCAAGAATGCCTTTGGCGAAGTCGTCTTCAATACAGGTATGACGGGGTACGTAGAGAGCCTTACCGACCCGTCTTACGCGGGGCAAATCGTCGTTCTCACCTACCCGCTTATCGGCAATTACGGGGTGCCCGACAAGAAATTCTTCGAGTCACAAAAAATGCAGATTGCGGGGCTCGTCGTTGCGGAGTATTCGGAGGAATATTCTCATCACGCTGCCAAGCAGTCGCTTGCGCAGTGGCTCAAGGCATCGGGCGTCCCCGCTATCACGGGAGTGGATACGCGCGCGCTTACGAAGAAATTACGGGAGCACGGTGTAATGCTCGGGCAGCTTTCGAACGGTACGGCACCGAAGAAATTTACGGATCCGAACGAAGAAAATCTCGTCGCTCATGTCAGCCCGAAAAAGAAACAAACGTACGGAAACGGCCCGATAAAAATAATCGCCGTCGACTGCGGCATGAAGGAGAATATCGTGCGGTCGCTCGCAAGGCCCGAAGTGACGCTCGTCCGTGTCCCGTGGGATTACGACTTTACGAACGACGAGTACGACGCTCTCTTCCTCTCCAATGGCCCGGGAGACCCGACACTGTGCATCCCGACCATTGCGCATATTCAATCGGCGATGCACGCAGGCAAGCCGATACTGGGCATTTGTCTCGGCAACCAGCTCCTTGCACTTGCCGCCGGCGCCTCGACGTACAAACTCAAATACGGCCACCGTTCGCAAAACCAGCCTGCCATCGAGTCATCGAGCGGAAGGTGCTATATCACATCGCAAAATCACGGTTTCGCCGTAGACAAGAAAACGCTTCCTGCGGGATGGGAGGAGTGGTTCTCGAATGCGAACGACGGCAGCAACGAAGGCATAAGGCACAAAACGAAGCCGTGGCGTTCGGTACAGTTCCACCCCGAAGCAAGTCCAGGGCCAACTGACACTGCCTGGATTTTCCAACAATTCATCGAATCGCTTAAGAAGAAAATATGAACAGGCCAAAAAAAGTACTGCTGCTCGGCTCGGGAGGCCTCCGCATCGGACAGGCGGGAGAATTCGACTATTCGGGTTCGCAAGCCATCAAGGCGTTCAAAGAGGACGGGGTGAGCGTCGTCCTTATGAATCCCAACATCGCAACGGTGCAGACCGATGATAAACGCGCCGACGTCGTCTACTTCCTTCCGCTCACGGAGAAATTTGCGACGGAGGTCATACGGAAGGAACGTCCCGATGCCATCGCGTTGTCGTTCGGCGGGCAAACTGCGCTCAACCTCGGGCTCGCGCTCGAAAAGAGCGGCGTTCTCAAAAAATACGGCGTCAAAGTCCTCGGTACACCCGTCTCGACGATACGCGACACCGAAGACCGTGACCTGTTTGTGAGGCGGCTCCAAGAAATAGGGGTAAAAACGGCGCGAAGCCGCGCAGCACTCACTATAAAAGAAGCGACCGCCGCAGCGAAGGAAATCGGCTACCCCGTCATGATTCGCGCGGGATTCGCGCTCGGCGGCGAGGGGTCGGGAGTCGTTCGCGGCGAGAAGGAACTCGTCGCAAAGCTCTCCGAAGTCTTCCGCAACGTGCGGCAGGTGCTCATTGAGGAATACCTGGGCGGATGGAAAGAAATCGAGTACGAAGTAGTCCGCGACCGTGCCGACAACTGCATCACGGTGTGCAACATGGAGAATTTCGACCCGATGGGTATTCATACGGGTGAGAGCATCGTCGTCGCGCCTTCGCAAACACTTTCGAATGCCGAGTATCACGGACTCCGTGAGATAGCGATACGGACCATCCGGCACTTGGGCATTGTCGGTGAATGCAATATTCAATATGCACTGCATCCGCAAACGGGTGATTACCGCGTCATCGAGGTCAACGCCCGGCTGTCCCGCTCATCCGCGCTCGCCTCGAAGGCGACGGGGTACCCGCTTGCCTTCGTCGCCGCCAAGCTCGCACTCGGGTATACCCTTCCCGAAATAAAGAACTCCGTGACGAAAAAGACGACCGCCTGCTTCGAGCCTGCGCTCGATTATGTCGTCCTGAAAATCCCCCGTTGGGACCTCAACAAATTCGAGAATGCCGCGCCCCGCATAGGGACCGAAATGAAGAGTGTCGGCGAAGTCATGGCCATCGGCCGCTCCTTCGAGGAAGTACTGCAGAAAGCTATCCGCATGCTCAACATCGGTGCGTACGGGCTCACCGCACAAAGAAACGGCAACTTTGATATACCCGACTACCCCGACGAGATACGCCATCCGACGACTCGGCGCCTTTTTGCGATTGCGCAGGCAATGCGTGCGGGAGTCACCGTAAAAAAGATTCACGATATGAGCGCTATCGACATGTGGTTTTTGCACAAGATGCACAACATCATCGCTCTCGAAAAAGAATTGAAGCGCAAAAAGCTGACTGCGCCTATGATGCGGCGCGCCAAAGAGGCGGGATTCTCCGACACTCAGCTCGCCGTCATCAAAAAGACGACGGAATCCTCTATCCGCACACTTCGCAAGCGCCTGAAGGTCCTTCCTGTCGTCAAACAGATAGATACGCTTGCGGGCGAGTTTCCCGCCGAGACGAACTACCTCTACCTGACATACCACGGCACCGGGAACGATGTAGTGCCAGGCAAGAAACAGATAGCGGTTCTCGGAAGCGGCCCGTACGCGATAGGATCCTCGGTGGAATTCGATTGGTCGGGCGTGCAAGCGCTCCAGACGCTCAAACGCGAGGGATACGGCACCATAATGATGAACTACAACCCCGAGACCGTCTCGACCGATTACGACACTTCCGACCGACTGTATTTTGAAGAGCTCTCCCTCGAGCGCGTGCTGGATATCACCGATTTCGAGCGTCCGCAGGGCGTCATCGTTTCTACGGGCGGACAAATCCCCAATAATCTCGCGCTCAAGCTCCGCAAGAACAGCGTCCGTATTCTCGGCACTACCCCGGAAAATATTAATCGCGCGGAAGACCGGCATGTCTTCTCCAAACTGCTCGACGGACTCGATATCGATCAACCCGCGTGGGCGGAGCTCACGACGCTCTCAGCGGCAGTACAGACCGCTGAAAAACTCGGGTACCCCGTCCTTGTGCGCCCGTCCTACGTACTATCAGGGGCAGCGATGAGCGTCGCACTCGACAAAGATTCACTCGTCAAGTTCCTCAAGCGTGCGGTGGATATCTCTTCCGACCACCCCGTCGTCATTTCCAAATTCATCGAGAACGCACGTGAGATAGAAATAGACGGGGTCGCAAAGAAGGGCGCGCTCGTCGTGTACGCCATCACCGAGCATGTGGAAAATGCGGGCACTCATTCGGGCGATGCGACGGTGGTACTCCCGCCGCAACGTACCTACATCGAGACCATCCGTCGCGCAAAACACATCGCGAAAGCCATCATCAAAGAGCTCAACATCACGGGGCCTTTCAACATTCAATTCCTCGCAAAGGACAACCGTTTGCAGGTCATCGAGTGCAACCTGCGCGCTTCGCGGAGCTTTCCGTTTGTCTCAAAAGTGACGGGATACAATTTCATTGATATCGCGACACGGGCGATGCTCGGACGCGACGTCGCCGCGAACTACCGTACGCTCGAACTCGACCTCGTGGCGGTCAAATCGCCGCAGTTCTCTTACGGACGCATCAAGGGCGCCGACCCTATCTCGTATGTGGAAATGGCGTCGACGGGTGAAGTCGCCTGCTTCGGTGACACCTATGCCGAGGCTCTTTTGAAGTCCATGCTCGCCGCAGGCTTCCGGCTACCGAAGAAGAATATCCTCGTCTCGCTCGGTAAAGAGGAGAATAAAGTAAAGCTGCTGCCGGGTATTGAGACGCTTGTAGGAATGGGCTTCAAAATATTCGCGACGGAGCAAACCGCCGAGTTCCTCCTAGAGAAGGGCGTAAAGTGCGAAAAGGTCTACAAAATCAGTACCGCGAAGCACCCCAATGTCTCCGACCTTCTCGCAAAAGGTACGCTTGACCTCATCATCAACATTCCTACCCACCCCTTCCAGCGCGAGTCGACGGACGGCTTCATCATCCGCCGCAAAGCGATAGACATGAATATCCCGCTCATTACGAACCGCCAACTTGCCGACGGCTTCATCACCGCACTCGCAGAACAAAAAGGCAACGGATTGAAAACTAAGTCTTGGGCGGAGTATCGCTAAATCCTATAGAATGTTGTAAAGTAACGGCGGCTTGAACCCGAGCGGGCCACCCCACCGCTTCAATGCGGGACCGCAGGCGCTGTCATGGCGTGCTGTTAGCTCGGGCCTCCCGTATTCAGTCCGTGCCTGAAAGGAGCAGCCTTTCCTAGCTCCGGAGGAGTACGAACGGGGATACGTTAGACAAGCTAGCCCGGCCGATTCCACGCGGCCGGGCAACCATTTTTTATGCTTTCTTCTTTTTCAGAACACGCTTCAGATAGTAGCCTGTATGCGAGCCGTCAGTTTTTGAAACTTCTTCGGGTGTGCCCTTGGCGACTATTTTCCCGCCGCCTGCTCCCCCCTCGGGTCCCATATCAATGATGTAATCGGCACATTTCAAGACGTCGAGGTTGTGCTCAATGGCTATCACCGTGTTGCCGCGTTCGACGAGCTTCTGGAGGATGTCTACAAGCTTTGCGACGTCATCATAGTGCAGGCCGACTGTCGGCTCGTCGAGCAGGTATACGCTCTTTGTGATAAGCGGACGGTAGAGCTCGGACGCGATTTTCACGCGCTGCGCTTCTCCGCCCGAGAGTGTCGTCGCGCTTTGACCGAGTTCAAGGTACCCGAGCCCGACATCAATAAGGCTCTGCATTCTGTCCGAAACAGCGGGAATGTCTTCGAAAAATGAATAGGCCTCTTCGACTGTCATGGAAAGCACGTCGTGGATATTCTTTTTTTTGTACTTCACTTCGAGCGTCTCTTTCATAAAGCGTTTGCCGTTGCATACATCGCAGGTGACGTACACGGTCGGCAGGAAGTGCATTTCGACCGCGACCAAGCCGTTGCCTTGGCACGCTTCGCAGCGGCCACCTTTCACGTTGAATGAAAAGCGTCCCGGTCCCCAGGCTCGTGCACGAGCCTCTTCCGACATCGCAAACATGTCGCGGATGTGCGTCCATGCGCCCGTGTAGGTCGCGGGATTCGAGCGCGGCGTGCGGCCTATTGGGCTTTGGTCTATCAATATCGCCCGCCCGAGATATTCTGTGCCAGTGAATTCTTTGGCGTTGTAGGTCTTGGCCGTGCGATATCGTTTATCGAAACGCGCCTGTAAGTTGCGGTGCAATATCTCATATAGAAATGTCGACTTCCCCGAACCGGAAACCCCTGAAACAACGACGAACTTTCCGAGCGGTACGTCCACATTCAGATTTTCGACGTTGAATTTGTTCGCCCCGCGTATCTTTATCTTCCCGCGGTCAGCTGTGCGGCGCTTTTCCGGCATCTCAATACTGGTTTCTTCGCGCAAGTACGAAAGCGTGCGGGAGCCCGACTTGTTCGTCTTGGCAGTGAGAAGGTCGTCGAGCCAACCTTCCGCGACGACTTCCCCGCCGTGCACGCCCGCCCCCGGGCCGAGGTCTACGATGTAGTCCGAGGCGAAAATAGTATCTTCGTCGTGCTCTACCACGAGGACCGTATTGCCGAGGTCGCGCAGATGTTTGAGGGTCTTGATGAGTTTGTCGTTGTCGCGCTGATGCAGGCCGAT
>ERZ1292640.4006-Hain-H43-02um-R1-4006-length-11324-cov-45_pt1 | contig 11324 bp, 12 predicted proteins | sample MGYA00564404_ERZ1292640 | MGnify/ENA primary metagenome ERZ1292640 (study PRJEB36523, sample SAMEA6512636) | groundwater metagenome | collected 2019-01-08 | study: AquaDiva: Metagenomics assemblies of 32 groundwater samples | reverse complement strand
CACTGCGGACTTTTAAGCCCAAGGTTTTCGCCCTAAACACGAAAGAACCGAAAAACTTGACAAGAATTCAATGATATGATATCTTTGATATAAATAATGCTTGCGGTATCTTTTACGAAACATTCATTGCATCGAAGTTTCAATTATAAAGCGTAGCGAAATTAACAGAGAGAAGAGATGGATAAAAAGCTGATTTCTACAAAAGAGATTGTCAAGAAATTTAATATTTCCCTTCAGAAAGTTAATCATTATACTACTTTAGGCCTGTTGGAAGTTGCGGCTAGAAATAAAAATACAAGGATGTATGATGAAACAAAGGTCGGGCAGAGATTAGAAGCGATCACTAAATTACTTAAGGAAGGTTATACCCTGCGTCTGATTCGTAGTAAGTTGTCGGGTAAATAGACGATACATAAAATGGGAAAAAATAGATGAGAGAAGATGCCATAATTCTAATGCTTTTAAGAGAGAGAGAGAGAGAGAGAGAGAGAGAGACGAAAAACATCCCGCTTTAATAATAAAGCGGAACAGATTAAATATAAAAATCAAACCCAAGTTTCTAAGTAATTAGAGCTTGGGTTTTTTATTTAAGGAAAAATTATGGCGGCAAATAAATTCATCACGGATAAGCAAACGCAAGACTCTAAAGGTATTAGCTTTGTCCATCATAAGGGCGGAACAGGAAAGACCACCTCTTGCCTAAATGTAGCGGGCTGGCTGGTGAAGATGAAGAAAAAGGTGCTGGTAGTAGATTTAGACCCGCAAGGAAATGCTACTTGTGGATTAGGGATAGATAGAAATACCATAGAAAGCTCAATCTATGATGTACTTTTTGAACAAAAGAATATTCAGGAGATCATCTTAGAGACAAATTCAGGTATATTCTTGGCGCCTTCTTCTTTAGACCTATTGGCTGCAGAGACGCATTTAGCGGGCAAGGCCAATAATATAGGTATATTAAGGCAGGGTTTAAGCGATATCCAAGGCCATTTTGATTACGTCTTAATTGATACGCCTCCCGGCTCAACCCTTTTGATGATGATGGGAATCGCTGCCTTTGAAAATATCATCATTCCTTTGGATACCGGGGTGTTTGCCTATGAGACCCTCTCTACCTTAAAAAGCTTGCTTATAGAGCTGAATAAGGAAGCGGGGGTGGAAACGAATTTGTTGATGATGCTTTTAAGGGAAACTTCCATAGCTGTCTTGGATAAATACCAAACCTGGGAAATTAAAAAACTATTAAAGGAATTCTTAGGCGAAAATAATATGTCCGGCTTAAAGATTTTTACCATACCATTTTCGCGAAAAGTCTATAGAGCGCAGATGAAGGGCTTACCTATATCTCATTATGCGCCATTTAGTGATGCGGGAAGGGCGTATAGAAGGATTACGAAGGAAATAATTAATAGCGGATAGAAAAACTAAACGCTACCAAATGGAGGAGGAAGAAAATGGCAAAACCAATTAGACAAGCGGCAAAGAGGGCTCTTTTTGGTGAACCAGAACCAGAGGCTGAGGTCGCTACAATAGAAAGAGAAAATGGTTTTGGCGAGGGGTCAGAAAAACAGTTAAGAAATTTATTAGAGGCCTTAGAAGCAGTAAGAAGAGGCGATCTAACTAAAAAGCTAAAGGCAAGAAGAGAAGATATTTTTGGCGAATTAGCGGATTCCTATAACAGCATGGTTGATCTGCTTACAAATTTTAGCAGTGAGGTTACCCGCGTGGCCAAGGAAGTAGGCACGGAAGGAAAATTAGGCGGTCAGGCAGCAGTCCAGGGTGTGACCGGAACCTGGAAGGACCTTACGGATAACGTCAATGCCATGGCGGGAAACTTAACCAGCCAGGTGCGTAACATCGCCCAGGTTACTACCGCAGTAGCTAATGGAGACCTGGCACAGAAGATTACAGTAGAGGCAAAAGGCGAGATATTAGAGCTTAAGAATACCATCAATAAAATGGTGGATTCTTTGAATACCTTTGCCGCAGAGGTTACCCGCGTGGCCAAGGAAGTAGGCACGGAAGGAAAATTAGGCGGTCAGGCAGCAGTCCAGGGTGTGACCGGAACCTGGAAGGACCTTACGGATAACGTCAATGCCATGGCGGGAAACTTAACCAGCCAGGTGCGTAACATCGCCCAGGTTACTACCGCAGTAGCTAATGGAGACCTGGCACAGAAGATTACAGTAGAGGCAAAAGGCGAGATACTTGAGCTTAAGAATACCATCAATAAAATGGTGGATTCTTTGAATACTTTTGGCGCAGAGGTTACCCGCGTGGCCAAGGAAGTAGGCACGGATGGTAAATTAGGCGGCCAGGCAGTAGTGCCGGGAGTTGCCGGGACCTGGAAAGACCTTACTGACCGCGTCAATGCTATGGCAGCTAACATTACCGCTCAGGTGAGAAATATTGCCAAGGTTGGCACAGCTATTGCTATGGGAGACTTGACCCAGAAGATAACTGTAGAAGCGGCAGGAGAAATCCTACAGCTCAAAGATACGCTGAACAGCATGGTGGACAATTTAAACCGCTTAGCCAATGAGGTTTCCCGAGTTGCTCAGGTAGCTGGTGTGGAAGGAAAGCTTAGCGAACGGGCAAAAGTGGAAGGCGTTGGCGGCAGCTGGAAGAATATCGTGGATACCCTGAATACCTTAATTGATTCTATCGCCAAACCGGTTCAGGAAGTAATCCGGCTTTCACTTGCCCTCTCCAAGGGGGACATTTCACAAAGATATGCCTTGGAGGCAAGAGGAGATATTAAGACCTTGACTGATGCCCTAAACAAATCCTTTGATGACTTAGGAAAAACTATTCGCTTGGCTATGGATAGTTCTACCAAAGTTGCCAGCTCTTCCAATCAATTATCTAATGCCTCCAGGCAGGTAAATACTGCCTTAGGCCAAGTTGCCAAGACCACGCAAGAAATAGCTACTGGCTCAAAGGAGCAGTCTAAGAAATTAGAAACCTCAACCAAGGTAGTGGCTGAGCTTTCCAAGTCTATACAACAAGGCGCGGCTAATTCCAGGGCAGCTGCTGAGGCTATTCAGGAAGCAGCTAAGCTTGCAGCGAAAGGCACGGAATCAGGTAAGCAGGCAGCAGGTAGATTAAAGATTATAGATGATATTGTGAAAGCCAATACCATCACAGTTAAAGACTTAGATAAGCGCGCCAAGGAAATCGCGGTAATCGTCGGCACGACCAAAGATATTGCTGACCAGACTAACCTCTTGGCCTTAAACGCCGCCATTGAAGCCGCCCATGCCGGAGAGGCAGGCCGAGGTTTTGCCGTGGTTGCTGATGAAATCAGAAAATTAGCCGAAGGAACCAAAAAAGCCGCGGTGCAGATTGAAGGTATGGTGAGCACGATAACTGATTTTACTGCTGAGGTGGTTACTGGTATGACTGCCGGAACCCAGCAGGTTACTGAGAGTATTGATATCGTCAATCAGGCGCTGGCTATCTTAGGCCAGATCGGCGTAGGCACTCAGGAAATTACTTTTAAAGCTCAGGAAGTCTCCACTGCCACTACTGCACAGGCAGGAGGCGCGCAACAGGTAGCCAAGACTATTGAGGAGATAGCTTTGACTGCTGAGCAGGCAGCCACAGGCTCATCCATGATGTCTACTTCCATTCAACAGCAGACTCAAGCTATGCAGCAGATGACCTCATCAGCGCAAAACTTATCTAGCTTAGCCGAACAATTGCGCACCGCTCTGCGTAGGTTTAAGGTTTCCGCGCAGGATGGACGGGAAGTGGATGACATAGTGTGAGAGGGGAAAGAGGAAGAAAAATAATAGAAAATGAGGAGGTAAAAAATGCCTGCTGAAATTAAAGATGATATCAGCAATATCCAAGCCACTCAAGAAAGGCACAAGCCTATTACCCCAGAGGCAGAGCTCATCCAATTAGTCGTCTTTAGCTTAGAAGACGAGTCCTTTGGTGTAGATATTAATCAGGTAAGGGAGATTGTCCGTGTCGGCGTGGTTACGCCTATACCGGATTCGCCTAATTTCATTAAAGGGGTATCCAATATTAGAGGCGAAATCATTATCGTCATTGACCTGAAAGAGCGTTTCTTTCTGCCGGTAAAAAAGCCGGTGGAAAGTAAGGACATCGTTGTCACCGGACAGGAAGGAAACCTCTACGGCGTTTTGGTAGATGAGGTTACTGAGGTTTTAAGGATTCCCCGCACAGGGATAAAGACCACGCCTCACCTGATTACCAAAATTGACCGCACCTATATCAGTGGTGTGGTTATCTTAGAGAATCGCCTGATTATGCTACTGGATTTAAAGAAGGTGCTTTCCGAAGAAGACCTCAATAAATTAGCGCGCATAACCTTAGCTCACAAAGAGGCACAGTCTGAAGAGCCGGTTTCTGAAGAGGCTCAAACCTCTGTGCCAGCCCTGGATAGGCCACAAGGCCATGGTTTGGCTTCCGATAGCCAAAGCCAAGAACCAAAGCCGGCAAAGGCAAAAGAAAGAAGGGGGCGCAAATGAAAAAGATTCTCATTGTTGATGACTCGCCATTTATCCGCCTGGTGCTTAGAGGTATTGTGGAGAAGACTGTGCCAGATTGTCGAGTACTGGAGGCGGATTCAGGAACAGCCGCCTTTAACCAATTTAAGAAAGCAGTCCCGGATTTGGTGCTCTTAGATATCATTATGCCTGAAGGCGAAGATGAAGGAGTGGATATCCTTAAGCGGATCAGGGATGCCGCGCCCGAAACCAAGATAATTATGATTACTGCCGTCGGACACGATGCGATGATTAATCGCTGTAAGGAATTAGGCGTTCTGGATTATATCGTCAAGCCTTTTGATGATGCGCGGATTGAAGAATTATTGAGAAAATATATCTAATGTATGTATGGTGCCACTAAATATGTATGGCTACCCTAAATATACCACATATCAAAGTCCTGATCATAGACGATTCCCTCTTTATTCGCAGCCTTGTTTCAGATTTCCTGAATAAAGACCCCCAGATTAAGGTAGTAGATACTGCCTCAAGCGGCCAAGAGGCAATGAGAAAAATTCCCCATCTCAAACCTGATTGCATCATCCTGGATTTGGCAATGCCAGGATGGGATGGTCTGACTACCTTAAAACATATAATGCATGATTTTCCCACCCCCGTAGTGATACTTTCTGCCTATAGTCAGGAAGAGGCAGATATTACCTTAGAGTGTCTGGGGCTGGGCGCGGTAAGTTTTGTGCTTAAGCCTTCCGGAGAGCTATCCTTAGATATAGAAAAGGTAAAAGAAAGGCTTATCCAAGAGATAAAAGCTTCGGCAGGAGTCAATTTAAAAAGATTTAAAGCCCTCAGGCTCAAGCAGCCGCCTCATCCTTTACGTAAGTTATTAGCAGAAGATAAAATTATTGTTGTAGGCGCCTCAACCGGCGGGCCGCAGACACTGGAGTTGATTTTGCCTTCCCTGTCTGCTGATTTTTCTCTTCCGGTTTTGGTTGTCCAGCATATGCCGAATAGATTCTTTAGCGAAAGTTTATCCCAGTACTTAAATAAAAATTGTTGCTTAAAGGTTAGGGTAGTTTGCGACGGTGAAACTATTTTTGCCCCGGCCGTATATCTTGCCCCCGGCGGTTCTCATTTATCCGTCATGCGTGATGCGCAGGATGATAACGCAATACGCAATACGAATGCGGTCATCTCTCTTACCGAGGCCTTACCCAACACCTTAAGCCCCTCTATTGATATGGCTATGGAATCTATAGCTAAGGTTTATCAAGAGAATTCTATAGGTATCATCTTAAGCGGTATTGGTAATGACGGTGTGGAAGGTATGCGCTCCATTAAAGAGGCAGGCGGTAGAACCATTGTGCAGGATGAATCCGCGCTTATCTTTGGTATGCCCAAGGCCGTAATCGACGCGGGGTTAGCGGATAAAGTGCTTCCCGCGCAAGAGATAGGCAGGGCGATATTAGAAGAAGTCTGTCTACCGGCAGACAGAGAGTAGCGAATATGCAAATTATTGACAAATACAAAGACGCCTACTTAAGAGAGGCAAGGCAATACCTGGATACTTTGAATAGCTCTCTGATTAAATTAGAGAAAACTCCGGGTAATTCGAGCCTGTTTGTGCCTATGCTACACGCCTGCCATACCTACAAGAGCATATCCGGTATTGCGCGTTACCTCAAGACCTCTACCCTATGCCACGCCATAGAAGATGTCTTAGTCGGGGTAAAAAAGAAGGAATTAAAAGTTGGCGCATGCGTGGATTTATTATTTCAATGTTTTGATGCCTTAGAAGCAAGCCTAAAAGCAGTGGCTAAAGGTGAGGAAGAGCTTGACACTGCTGGTTTGGTTGAGAAGTTGAGAAGAATTGCAACCGCAAAGGCCGCAGAAGAAGGTAGAGAAACTGCAACCGCAGAGGGCGCAGAGGAAAGCAAAGAAGAAATCTTTGCGGATTTAGCGGTTACAAAGATTCAGAGTATTGAAGTCAAAGTAGAAAGGCTGGATTTATTGATGCGTTTATCCGAAGAGCTGTTAATCAACAAGTTAGGCTTAGAGCGGATTAAGGAAACCTTACAGAACCCGGAGCTCTCTGGTTTCGTAGATACCTTAACCAGATTAGTCTCTGACCTGCAGTTTAATATTATGCAGTCGCGCACCGTGTCTTTAAATTTCGTCTTTAACCGCTTTCCGCGCTTAGTAAGGGACTTGGCTAGAAATGAGAAAAAAGAGGTTAATTTAGAGATGGCCGGAGGCGACATAGAATTAGACCGCTCAATTGTGGAGGCCTTAGTTGAACCTCTGGTGCACTTAGTCAGGAATGCCATTGACCATGGCATAGAAACCCCAAAAGAAAGAGAGGGCCTTAAAAAACCTAGCCAAGCCACCCTGAAACTATCTGCCAAAAGAGCGCGCGGCTTTGCGGTTATAGAGGTTAGCGATGATGGAAGAGGCATTGATTGGGAAGAAGTAAAAAGGTACGCCTTAAGGCTCAGACTCATCTCTGCTCATCCTACTCAGGAAGAATTAGTCAACGCCCTCTTTTCCGGGGTGAGCACCACAAAAGAAATTACAGAGATTTCAGGCAGAGGTTTTGGCCTGAATATTGTTAAGACAAAGATAGAATCCTTAAGCGGTTCAGTTAAAGTAGAATCGCAACCCTTAAAAGGCACAAAATTTATCTTAGAGATACCTTTAACTTTGGCCGTGTTTAAGGTTTTATTCGTTAAGGTGGGCCTTAAATTATACGCCATTTCTTTGACTAATGTGGAGAGGTTAATTCATGTCAAAAAAGAAGATATAAAGGGGATGATGAATTATGAGGCAATTGTATTTGAAGGCGAAGATATTCCGATCACCCGTTTAAATGAGTTGTTTAGCCTGCCCCGTTTAGATCAAAATTTGCAGTCTATAGTAATTGTAAGGAAGGAGGAAGACAGGTTAGGCCTGGCTGTAGATGAGTTAGGCCAGACGCAGGAGATTGTGCTTAAGCCATTAAGAATAGCCAAGGAAGGCAAATACTTTACCGGCTGCACCATCCTAGGCTCAGGCGAAGTCGCGCTTATTTTAGATGTGGCTAATTTGATTTTATCAAAGAGAAAGTTGGTAGCAAGTAACCAAAACAAATGAGGAGGAAGTCATGGTGAATGAGGGGAAACTAAACAAAATTAATGAAGTTGCCAGCCAACGTTGCACTGCTGCCTTAGCTAAGCTCATCGTCACAGAGACAGGGGTAGTATTTTCTAATCCCGTAATAACCAATGTCAAAGAGGTTCCTCCCCTTATTAACTCTGGGGAGTTGGGAGTAGGAATTCATTTACCTATTACTACTACTACTACTACTACTACTACTACTACTACTACTACTACTACTACTACTGGCTCAAGCCTTTTCTTATTTCCTAAGGAAACTTCATTTCATTTATGTGATCTGGCGCTGAAAAAAGAATTCAGGACAATCCAAGAATTATCTTCCTTTGACGAAGGAATACTTAGAGAAATAGGCAATATCCTCTTAGGCAATTATTTAACTATCCTCTCCAATAACCTTAAGGCAGAGATGGTTGAAGGTATGCCTAAATTCTCTTCGGGTATGTTTGGCGCGATATTAGAAGAGGTGCTCGCCAGTTTTGCCAAGGAGAGTATGGAGGCGCTGGTGGTAAAAATTGAATTAACGGTTAAAGACATGAGTATAAAAGGGTACCTGCTTATTATCCTTAAGCCCGAAGAGATTGAGGCCTTGTTGAATGCCTTGTGAGCAAGCAATGGATATTGAAGTGCCGATGGGAGAATTAATGGTAACTCAAGTGGCTTTGGCTAAAGGAGGCCAAACCACGGCCTTGTGGCCAGAAGAGGTTAATCTCACTACTCATGCAGTGGGCTCCTGCGCGGTGATTGCTTTATATGACCCTAAGCTTAAAATCGCTGGGATGATACATGCGATGTTGCCTCATGCGCACGTCGGCCAGCCAGACGCCAAATACGTAGACACCGCCATAGATTCAGTCTTAGAAAAGATGCGCACACTTGGCGCGCAAAGTTTTGATATCGAGGCCAAGCTGGTGGGCGGGGCAAATATGTTCGGCCTTTCCAGCTCAGATATCGGCAGGGATAATATCTTAAGCGCGAGAAAGAAGTTAAAAGAAGTCGGTATAAAATTAATTGGAGAATCTATTGGCGGCTCAGTAGGCAGGTCCGTAGAATTCTCGGTAGCTACCGGCATTATTACGGTAAAGATAAGTTTTTGAAAATAGACTATGAAGAAAATCCTTTTAATAGATCCAGACCCGGCATTTAGAAAACAGGTAGAAGAGATGCTGAAGGGACAGGACTATAATTTAGTGTCTGCCCAAGAACTTTCAAGAGGCATAAACCTTTTAAAAAAGGATGAATTCGGTCTTATTCTCTTAAACCTTTTGCTTCCTGACTGTAAAGGCTTAGAAGTTATCTCCAGGGTATATGCTAAGATAAAAGATATACCGATCATCGCATTATTTGAAAAGGAAGATGTCGTCCTAGAACAGCATGCAATTTATAATGGTGCCACAGATTGTCTTTTAAAAAAAGAGTTAGATACAAAATTTCTTAGGCGTTCAATACAAAATGCCTTCAGGCACCAGAAGTTACTCTTAGATTTAATCAGGGGCCAATCTAAATTGCAGGTAAGTGAAATACAACTGCACGACCTTATTGAATGTGTGCAAGACGGTATAATGTTAAGTGATAAAGAAGGTCACTTTGAGGTATTTAATGTTGAGATGCAGGAGATTTCTGGTTATACTCTTGAGGAGGCAAATAGCTCTTATGATTTTAGTAAACTAATTTATCCTGCTCCCCAAGACCACCAGAAGGCATTAGCCTGTTTAAATGAGATTAAAAGGGACAGACCTTACGAAACCGAGACTACTATTCAGGTGAAGGATGGGACAACCAAAACCCTCTTGGTAACCACATCTTTGATAGATTATAAAGACCGCGAGATGTTCTTAAGTGTCTATCGCGATATCACTATCCGAAAAAAAACAGAGGAGGAACTTAAGCGAGCACATGAAGAGCTTAAAAGAGTAGATCAACTCAAAACCGACTTTGTCTCCACTGTCTCCCATGAGTTACGCACCCCACTTGCTATTATCAAAGAAGGCGTCTCTTTAGTTTTAGATGGGACAGCCGGCCCAGAAAATGAGAAACAAACCCAACTCCTTACCACGGTAAAAGCAAGCATAGATAGGTTAGTGCGGCTCATCAATAACCTCTTGGATATATCTAAGTTAGAGGCAGGTAAAACGGAATTCAATCCGGTGCTGGTTGATTTTTCCGTTATGCTGCGGGATATCTGTGCCAAATGGAAGATAGAGACGGATAAGAATTGCCAGGGTATTGAGTGTTGTTTACCCGATTTACCCGTCAATATCTATATTGACCCTGACAAGCTAACCCAGATACTGGATAATCTTATTTCTAATGCTATAAAATTTACCCCTAAAGAAGGTAAGATAAAAGTAGAATTAAAAGACGAAAAAAAGCAAATAGAAATATCTATTTCCGATACCGGCATAGGCATAGCCAAAGAAGATTTACCTAATGTATTCAGCAGATTCCAGCAGTTTAGCCGGCCGCAAGGCGGCGCAGGCTATAAAGGAATTGGTTTAGGCCTGGCCATAGTTAAAGAATTGATAGAAATACACAAAGGTGAAATTAAGGTTGAGAGCGAACTTGGCAAAGGCACTAAATTCATCCTTACCCTTCCTAAAATAGCGGCAGAAGAGATATTTAAAGAATATATTACCAATGGATTGAAAGAAGCAATTGATAGAAAGTCATCTTTGTCATTGATAGTAATGCGTATTGTTGAATTTAGCCAACTCCAGGAAAAATGGGGCGAGAAGCCCCTCTATTTACTTACTGATATAGAGAGAGTGATTAAGGATTCCTTGCGTCGGAGGTTAGACGCGGTATTAAGAAGCACTGGCGAGCTTGTCATCCTTCTGCCCGATACCAGAAAAGAAGATGCTGAAGTAGTCAAGAAGAGAATTGAAGAAGCAGTTAGAACCTATCTATCTCAATGCAAAGAGGAATGGATAAAAGAAATTCGTATTACTCTGGGCGCTGCCACCTTTCCTGATGAGGCAAACAACCACGAGGAGTTGTTAGGCAAGGCTCGTGGGGGGGGGTATTAAATACAGGAGGGTAAAAAACAATGCCAAAAAAAATTCTCTTCATTGATGATGAGCCTGATTTGGTGATGCTTATGCAGACAAGACTGGCGAGCCACGGTTACCAGGTGCTCTCTGCTTTTGATGGCGAGGAAGGCCTGAAGATGGTGCAAGAAGAAAAACCCGACCTCATCCTGCTGGATAAAATAATGCCTAAGATGGATGGGCTTGAAGTTTGCCAGCGCCTCAAAGCCGACCCTAAGACAAAAGATATTCCTGTAATGATTGTCTCCGCCTCAGGCGGAATGGATTTACCGGAAAGATGCCTTGCTGCCGGTGCAGACGACGTTATCATCAAACCCTTTGAGGCAGAGGACCTTCTTGCTAAAATAAAGGCGTTGCTTAAGGAATAGATGGATGAGCCAAAAAGATGATTTAGAAAAGGCGAAGAATGAGCTTGTGGGCATGATAGCGCATAAGGTGCGCACGCCATTGGCTATAATGAAAGAAGGCTTATCTTTAGTGCTGGATGAGGTGCCGGGTAAATTAAATCCTAAGCAAACGAAAATGCTTAATATGGTAAAGGACAACGCGGACCGTCTAATCAAGTCTGTCGAGGATATTTTGCAGAAACCGTGGGATAAAATACGGTTCTTTCGTGTTTAGGGCGAAAACCTTGGGCTTAAAAGTCCGCAGT
>ERZ1292640.4005-Hain-H43-02um-R1-4005-length-11326-cov-42_pt1 | contig 11326 bp, 12 predicted proteins | sample MGYA00564404_ERZ1292640 | MGnify/ENA primary metagenome ERZ1292640 (study PRJEB36523, sample SAMEA6512636) | groundwater metagenome | collected 2019-01-08 | study: AquaDiva: Metagenomics assemblies of 32 groundwater samples | reverse complement strand
GCGGCATAAAAATCTTCGCGAGAGGGAAAGACTTCAAGGGTTAGTAGTACAGAGCTGCCCCTGCGTAATCTCAAGGTTGCAGCGGCAGCACCTGTTCATGGTCACAGACAGCTCATCTGCCTCGTCCACAACTGGGCATACAGGCCGTCGCGGCGCGAGAGGTGGTCGTGAGCGCCGGATTCCACGATCTCGCCGTCGGACATGACGTGAATCACATCGGCCCGCATGGCGGTGGTGAGGCGGTGGGTGATGAGGATGACGGTGCGCCCGGCCGCCAGCAGGCGAAGCCGGTCGAGCCACTCGGCCTCCGCCCACGGGTCCATGGCGCTGGTCGGCTCGTCCAGGATCAAAACCGGCCCCCGGCGCAGCAACGCCCTGGCCAGGGCCAAGCGTTGCCATTCTCCCACGCTCAATTCGGTGCCCGCCTGGAACCACCTGCCCAGCAACGTCTCCTGGCCTTGAGGCAGGCGCGCGATCACCTCCTCCGCGCCCGCGTCCCGCGCGGCCGCCGTCAGCTCGGCGGCGCCGGGCCCCGCCGCCAGATCGCCCAGCGCGATATTCTCGGCCGCCGTCGCCGAGTAATGCACCGGGACCTGAAACAGAACGCCCATCTTCCGCCGCAGCTCCTCCACCGGGATCTCCCTGAGATCCACGCCATCCAGCTCCACGCGGCCCGAGTCGGGGTCGTAGAACCGGCAGAGCAGCTTGACCAGCGTGCTCTTCCCGGCCCCGTTCGGCCCCACGATGGCCGCGATGCTCCCCGCCGGCACGGCCAGGTTGAAGTGGCTCAGGGCGACGCGGTCACTCGCCGGGTAGCGGAAGGTCACATCGACGAATCGGATGGCTTGCTCCGGGACGGCCGGCGCGGCGCCACGTCCGGCGGGCTCGGTGATGCGGTTCTGAAGCTCCAGAAACAGGAACAGGTTCCCGAGGAACAGACTGTTGGCGTAGAGCTCGGCCACGTTGTCCAGCAGGGAGCGCATCAGCCGCAAGCCTTGCTGGAAGGCCTGGTAGAACATGGCCAGCTCGCCCAGCGTGACCAGGCCCCGCGCGGCCTTCCATACCATCCACGCCAGCGCGCCGCCGGTGACGGCCAGGGCGCAGAGGCCGGCGGCAAGCTCGGCCAGGGTTTCCTCCTTTGCCAACTGGAGCCGTTCGCCGCGCAGCCGCTTCCGCAAATGCTGAAACGCGGAGCGGAAGTGCCCTCCCAGCCCGAACAGGCGCAACTCGGCCGCCGACTCGCCATCCGTAAGCAGCCAGTCGTAGTACCAGGTGCGGCGCTCGTCCTCGGTCGTGCGCAGACGCCAGAGGTGCTGCCGCACCGCGTATCGGATCACCACAAAGAAGGCCGGCAGCGTGCTCGCCACCAGCGCCAGAGGCAGCCACAAGCCGAACGGAACCAGCACGGCCAGCATCGCCGCCAGCGTGATGGTGTTCTGGAGCAGATTGCCGAGGCTCTCCAGAAGCGCCACCGGCCTGTGGCTCGCCTCGGCGCGGGCGCGGTGCAAATGGTCGTAGTAATCGGGCGAGTCGTAAAACGCCAGGTCCACCGAAGCCGACTTCGAGTGGATCAGACCGTTGATGTGGTCCTGGACCAGGTCCGCCTGCGCGGTGCGCACCAGGCCGGCCGCGCTGCGCAGGACCTCCGCAAGCAGCAGGATCGCGGCCATCGCCCCAACCAGCAACAACGCCGGCCGCACGCTCTCCCAAGCGCCCCCGCCGCGCACGGCCGCGGTGATGCTGTCCACCACTGCGCGAGTGAGATGGACGACGGCCGCCGGCAGCAGGCCCTGGACAAGCAGCAGGGCCGCCCAGGCGCTCGTCCAGCCGGGCGCCGCCTCCCAGGCCAGCTTCAGCGCGCGGGGGAAGTGCGGCAACTGGGCCAGCGCCGCGGCTAGTTTAGCTCTCAGGACCTGCACCATCGGCTTAGTTCGGGCGCCTCAGTGAGCCCAATCCGTACTTCACGAACATGCGGCCCGTGTGAAACGGGTAATACAGAGCGCTCAAGCCGGGCGGCAGCCGCAGCGCGTCCTCGTCGCTCGGCGTGGGCACAAACCATACCCTGAAGCAGTAGCGAATCCTGTCGCGCCACCGCTCCCTGGCCAGGAGGTGGAAGATGGAGTTCTTGACGAAGCTGTGGGGCTGCTCGACCACTGCGACGAGGTTCGAAGCCGCCCGCGCCGCCAGTCTCGCCGTCATCCTGTCCCCGGCGATCCGTTTCATGGCTTCGGCGGGAAGCTCGGTCCCCAGCAAACGGGCAGCCAGCGAGCATCCCAGGTTCAGCGCTCGCACCGTGCCGGTCTCCGCCCCGAGCCGGTAGAGGACATCCCAGTCCAGTTCGCGGCGCCCGATCAGCCAGGCGGTATCGGCGACATACTTCAGCTCGGCCCAGCCGTGCTTGAGGCTGTGTACGCAAAGGATAAACAGCAGATGTTCCGGACACGGCTCCAGTACTTCGCGCCCCTGAAGGACGGTCTTGCGGGCGCGTTGCCAAAGCTGCTCGACGTCGAACTCACACGCGAAGTACCCGGGCGTCACGTCCCAGTGAGGCTCCACCAGTAGCCCATCTTCGCGCTCGAAGCAGAATTCGCAACCGCTCCGGAGCGTGATCGCTTCCTGCGCGGCGCTGAACTGCCTCACGGGCTGAAAGCGCCGCGAACTCAGCACCTCGTTAACGGCGCGGATGTGTTCTTTGCGAACCAGGATGTCGAGGTCAACCGATTCCCTGAGGGCAATGTTGCCGTAAAGGGAGGCGGCCATCGCCGGTCCTTTGAGCGGGATGGCCTCGATGCCGCGCTCGGCCAGCAGGTCGAGGATCTTCAGCAGCTCGCCGATGAACGCGAGGTTGCGTTGCGCGTTCGCCCGGAAGTGGCTGCGCAGACGCTCGATGATCTCGGGCGGCAACTCGTCGGGGCAGAGGGCATTCAGCCGCCAGCAAAGCAGCGGCAGGACGCCGTTGCGGGAGGCTGTCCGGAGGAGGCAATCCCAGCCGGTGGCGGCCCGCGCCAGTTCCGGGATCCGGGCCAGCATCTGCGCGTCTGGCGCCGAGGCGCAGGCCAGCAGCAGTTCCATTCCTGGGGGCATGATCTCAGCCACGGAGATCGCTCAAGATGCGGTCGCGCACCGCCGGAAGAAGCGAGAGGTCCCTGGGGTAGGTAAGAAGCTTCACGGGGACTTCGGAAGCCAACTGGGTTGTGAACCCGAACTGGCGCTTCAGGCGCGGGCCGTCATCGACCGCCGTGTTGAACGTGTTCCTGGTGATCTCGACAAACGCCTCGCTCGCGCGCAGGCGCCTGAGGGCGACTGCGCCGTTCCTCGAGGACTCCTCGGGGGGCTGCAGCACGTAGAAAGCACGAAGGGGCGCCGGCTGGCCGTAATGCTGGCAGCCGTTCAGCGGGATGATGAGCTTGTCGGTGAGGTCGTTCATCGGGCTCCCGCTCGCCGCCGTCCCCAGCAGCTCGCGCGCGACCTCCGGCAGCAGCTTGATGCGCGGCGGCCCGGGGTAGGCGTCGTAGCGCCCGTCCTGCTTCCTCAGCACCAGCAGGTCATCGGTGAGCAGGGCGTATCCGGCTTGAAGGAAGGCGGCCGCGAGAGTCGATTTCCCATACCCGCAGTCCCCGACGAACGCAATAGCGCCCTGCTCCACCACCACGCTGGTCGAGTGCAGGGGCTCCATACCCAGCTTCAGGAGCGCGAAAGAAAGGACCTGGGAGAGAAGGTAGGTGTGGAAGGCCTCGGCCGAGCCCCGTTCGAGCGGACGCCCGACGATGCGGCGCCCGTCGGGAGAAACGGTGAATTCGAACAGCCGGGACCATCGCAGATAGTCGGTGTTAGAGGGGAGCGCCAGATGGGTGTACCATTGCTCGCCATCCGGGCTCCGGGCCAGTTCGTCGCTGGCTTCCGCAAAGCAGGCCCCATCGCCCTCGCAAAGCTCGATCTCCGGGGAAAGGTGCCCCGTAGCGCGGGGTAATGGCAGCGGCCACGCGCTCCGCAGCGAGATCCCGTAAAGGCTATACACCAGGGCTCCTTCAAGCCTGGTTCACCGCCGCCGGCACGCGCTATCTGCGTGGCGGGGCGCCCGTTGGCCGCCCGGGGGCCTTCCCGGCCGGGCCCACTTTGCTGAACCTGGCACTGCTGCCGTCCTGAGCCGTGCCGCCTTTAGTCATCGTGAGATCTTGAAAGCGGCCATAGACCACGACCCTGGGGGATTGATAAGGTCGCCTACCACCTCGGTGAGATTTCTCCATTGTTCATCTCCCTTCGAACACGAGTTCCCGTGCGGTACACGCGCGCACGCGTTCGCCAAAAAAGACCTGGAGCCACAACTCAAGCCCCAATAGTTCCAAGACACGCCAGCTTCGCACTGCCGAATTGCCTGACAACCGGCGCCGGCAGCCGCGCAGTTCCTCTTCGAGCGCGCCCCCGTCCACATAACCCATGCCGACGCAAAGTGGTTGCGAGGCAAGACAAGCTTCCAGTTCGGGGGAATCTCGCTCCAGCTTGCTGTTAAGGTCATTAGTGAAGTCCGCCTTCCAGCGTCGCTCGGCGATTGTGTCCGGCAGGATTCCCCGCAGCGCCTCCCTCAGAATGGCCTTGTAGACCCCGCTGGCCGTTACCACCTCGCCCGGCGCCGCCATCAGGAAACTGACAAGGTCACGGTCAAGAAAGGGGTACGCAGCTTCCACCCCGTGTGCGGCGGCCAGCTTGCCGTCCACCTCCATGCAATAACCTACGTCGTTGCCGCTGACGGTTTGCCAGAGCGAGCGGGCGTGCGCGGTCGATGCGAAGCCATTGCTGGATGGGCGCAAAGCCCGACCGTGAATCCGCCGGCGGAATTGCCCGCTGTACCACGCCGGTTCCTCTCGGGAAGGCCAAAACCTCTCCCGCACGCACCGCAAAGCCGGGACAGCCCATTCGGGAACGTGACGTCTCACCAGCGCACGGAAGAACTGGCGCCGAAAGTGCGCGGGATCCGCCTCAGTCATCCACCCAGGCAACTCCTTCAGATGCTGCCACACTTGGCGCCAAGCCAGCCGGTGCACCAAGTCGAGAAGGTAGCCAAGGTCGCCCAGCACCTGGTCCCCCCAAACGCCAGACAACCACACCCTCGCTCCGCCCTGGCGCGCCGTTTCGAGCACGCGCTGCATGGTGTCCCACTCAATAAGCAGGCCGCCCGGCGATTCGAGCCGCCAGACGGCATCCCGTGCACCCGCCAGCCGACTGGTCGAGGCCGCCTGTATCCGCTCGATGGCCACCCCGTACTGCCGCTCGATGTCCGCTACGTATTCCCTCTCGTCGGCCAGCGTGCCCTCGGTATACTCCAGGTGAATCCCGAGTGGAGCGGCGCCGGCGCCCCGGTTCGCAAGCGACTGAGCCGTACAGAAAATCGACGACGAGTCCAGCCCGCCGCTGACGCTAACGGCGACTGGATATATGCTCCGCACACGCCGGCGGACCGCCTGCTCGAACAGACCGCGGAAATGTTCGGCGTACTCCTGGAAGGAAGAGTACCGAATCCGCTTCGACGGGTCGAAGTCCCAGTACCGCCTCAATGCGACGCCGGCCTCGGTCACGACCGCGAAATGCCCCGGCGGCAGCGTGTGGATCCCCTCAAAGAAGGTCGAGGTGGGGCTGTGGATGGTCCAACTCCGAAGAAGATACCAGGCCAAGGCCTCGTCGTCCGGGCGCGCGGAAACATCCGGGTGCGCCAGCAGCGTCTTGATCTCGGACGCGAACAGGAACGTGTTTCCCCGCCGGCAGTAGTAAAGAGGCCGCACTCCGAAGACGTCCCGGGCCAGCAGAAGCCGCCGCCTGGCCGCGTCGTAGAGCGCCAGCGCGAAGTCGCCATTCAGTCGCTCGAAAACGCGTTCCCCCAGCCGCTCGTACGCGGCCAGGATCAGATCGAGATCCGGCGAACCGGCGCCCACGCCGGCGGAATCGCCGAGGAGTTCCAGAAGCTCCTCGCGATTGTCCAGCCGCCCGTCGTAGACCGCCACGGTTCCGGAAGCGGCCACCCGCGGCTGCGTCTCGCCAACCGACTCCGGCGTCACCACCGTCAACTGGCAAGCCAGCCCCACCGGGCCGTCGATCCACACGCCAGCCCCGTCCGGACCCCTATGCGCCAGCGTCTGGTTGAGCCGCACCAGTAGCCCCCGCTCCAGCGGTCTGCCGTCCAGGTTCCAGATCCCGGCAATGCCGCTCATGACGCCTTCGCAGCCACCTTCAACAGCGGCGTGAATTGCTCGCCTTCACACCAGCCGACAACCACGCCCTCGGATTCCACCCACGCGTGAGCCCGAAAGCCGCCGCCCTTGCTCACCCCGACGCGCAGCTCGACGGCATACCCCTCCTGCGCGAGCAGCCTCTGCGCCGCCAGCGCCTGCACCAGGCAGGTGGCCCGCGGCACGTAACGGCTGGCCACGCCAACGGCCCAGGCCACCCGCTCCCGCGAATGTCTGCCGCGCCCGCGCGCCATGGGGGCAGGTTCTAGCAACGCGCGAACCACGCGAAACGGCAGCAACCACAACACGAACCGGACGCCCGCCAGCAACAGCGCCGCGCGCGCCAGCAGACAGCGCTCAGCTCCCGGCAGGCGCCACAGCTTCCTCAGCCGCTCCATCGCGCACCTCAATCAGGCCGTGCTCCGCCAGTTCCGACAGGAGCTCCTCCAGATCGCGCTCGCAACGCTCGGGGGCGACCTCGTACTCCTCCAGCACGGCGCTTCTGATCTCATCCACCCTCGTCGGCTTGGCAATCAGATTCCAGATCCTCGCGCCCACCTGGTCCAGCCCGTAGTAAGTCCCGTTGGCCAGATTCAGGATGGCCGCCTCGCCCCCCAGGTCGCAGGAAACCTGTTCCCTCGCCTGCCGTACAATCGTATCTGGCTTTACCATACTCGGCGCACAGAGTATAATCTACTCTGTTTTGGTCGGCTCTGCAATGTTACCGGTGAGGCTCTTACTGATAGCCCTAAGTCTTGTCCTGGCTGCCGCCGCTTGTCTTCTTTTTGTCATACAGAGTGAAGACATCCGGAACGAGCCGGGGGCCGCGGCATCTCCGGCCGCCCTGCTGCGCCTTCACGAGGCGCTGGGCCGCGACCTGGGATCGCCGGACCGCTGGTGCGACCTGGCCGAGGCCTTGGCCCAGTCCCAACAGACCGCCAAAGCGCGCTACTGCTTCCGGCGGGCCGTTGAGCTTGGGCCCAACATCCCTCCCATCCTCATGCGGGCTGCCAATTCCCACTTCGCCGCGGGCGAGCCGCTCCTGGCTCTGCCTTACACCGCGCGCATCATGGAGCTGGTGTCCGAGTACGATGCCATCATCTTCAGCTACTACGACCGCTTGGTTCCCAACGTGAAGGATATCCTCCCGCACATCAAGGCCAACCGGCGGGCGCTGGCATCCTATTTCCGTCACCTTATCTCGGTTGGGCGGGGTGAGGCCGCTGATATCGCCTGGACCTGGCTGGCGGGCCAGAGCTTCGCGGATGATCGCCTGGCCGGGGAATACGTCGATTTCCTGGTGCGGCGCCGGCAGCACCAGCGGGCCGCCCAGGCCTGGGCGGGGCATCTGGGCGGCCGCGCTGGCGGCTACCCGAAATCGACGTTGTTGTTCAACGGGGGTTTTGAATCCGAGCCCACCGGAGCGGCCTTCGATTGGAGAGTTACGCCGCTCCAAGGGGTGGACGTCGAGCGCGTCGCCAGCGCCAGGGAGGGCAGGTCGGCCCTCCGGATCTCCTTCGCGGGAACCGCCAATGTCCCTTACAGCCACGTCTCCCAGAGCGCCTGGATCGGCCCCGGGCGGTATCGCTTGCGGGGCTTCGTCAGGACTGAAGACATCACCACCGACCAGGGGATTCTGTTGTGCCTGTTCGATGCGGAGTCCGCCGCCCGCCTGTCGGTTGAGACCGCCCAACTGAAGGGCGCCAACGCTTGGACGCCCTTGGAAACCGCGTTCACCGTGCCTGCTGACACCAGCCTCGTCATCGTCCAGGTTTGCAGAAGGCCCTCCCGGAAGTTTGACAACAAGATCCGCGGGACGGCCTGGATCGACTCGGTAAGCCTGGAGCCGCTTCAATAGACCTCCGCCCTGCTTTGGGCCAGACCCCCTATCCATGCCAGCGTCATGGCGTTGGCGGGGATGTACAGGTTGAAGTCCACGAAACTGTGAAGGCTGATCGCGGCCAATGCGCCGATGCAGGCCAGGGACCGGTACCGTTCATCCGCCCCCGCGCTGCGATCCGCCGTGCGCCAGGCCGACGCTAACAGCCCCGCCCCCACCGCCAGCACCAGACACAACCCGGGTAGGCCAAGCTCGGCCGCCAGTTGCAGGTAATCGTTGTGCGCGAAATCGACGGTGTTGAGGAGAGCCGCGGTCTTGTACCGCTTCAGGCAGGATTCGTACGCTCCCAGGCCGCATCCCACCAGCGGGTACGCGCTGATCAGGCGAGTGGTGTCTCCCCACACCTTAAGGCGCGTATCGGCTGAGATCTCGTCGGTGGAGGCGATATCTCCGAAGCGGAGGATCAACTGGTCCGGAGGAAGGAAGATGAAGCCCAGCACCACCACCGCGCCCAGCACGGCAGCCGGCAGCCACGCTCTCCAGCGGCTCCTCTTGCCGGCCCTGAGCGCGGCCAGCCCCATGAGGAACGAGGAAGCCAGTGCGGCTATGAAGCCCATGCGGGAGAGCGAGTGAATGATGGCCAGCAGGATCACGGCCGCCAGCGCCCAGGCGGCACTGGCGCGGAGGGCCGGCCCGGCGGGCGTCCGGTGACGGGACCGGTTGCGGCGCAGAACCGCCGCGCCATACATCACGGCGAACGGCAGGCACATCTCGAGCAGGCCCGAGTAGTGGTTCCGGTTTACGTAGGTGCCGTGGGCGATTCCGCCCCCGCTGGCCGAGTAGGCCTGGACCAGGCCCAGGACCGCCTCGAACACCGCGATCGCGAGCAACGGCAGGACAGGCGCCCATGGGTAGTCCGCCAGCCGCGAGCTGATATCCAGAACCAGTAGAACCACCAGCACGTAGCCGGCCAGGCTCACCAGCTTCTCCAGGCTGGCTGCCGGCGCCGCGCTCAGCGTGGCCAGCCTCCACCCTCCCATCACCGGTTCGGCCCCTGTGAGCAGCTCGCCGCGAGCCGGAGACACAATGCCCACCACCGCCGCCGGCAGCGGGATGACCTGAAGCGCGCCAACGCCCATCAGGATCGGTAGGAGAAGCCCGACGCGAGCGTGCGGGAGCGAAAGCGGGTTTCGCCGCCGCGCCGCCCACCACGCGGCGCTCAGCGCGCCCACGGCAATTAGGCAGGCGCCCCAGTCCTTTGGTTCGACTCCGCCGTCCCGCAAGACCGCGTAAAAGAGCGTGAGCGCGAGTGCGCCCACGAAAGCTGGCGCCACGGTTGGGTGTGCCGCTGCGGCTCTCAGTGCGGCCTGGGCCCTCTCTGCCATTTGCTCAGCGGCGGCTGCGGCGGCGGGGGGACCCAAGGAGGAGGGCCTTTCCCCTGCCCTTCTAACGAGGCGGATGCGATACTGCCGCTGTCGAGCCGCACGCTGCTGGAGGAACTCAGCGTCGCCTGCGAGTTGCTGTTCAGCGTGATCCGGCCCCCATCCGGCGTCGTGATGATTGCCGTAGACGTGGCCGTGGAGATCGTGTCGCCCGGAAAGACGGGCCACGAGGGTACCCCGGCGGGCACCGTCACACCGCGCAACTGGAGCGATTCGCTGCCCGTCACCGTCGCCACCCGCGATTGCGCCGCGCAGGCGAAGACTATCGCCAGCACCAGAACGAACACCCAACACACTCGCACTAACAAGGCAAGCCTCCTTGTGCTTCTAATTCTAAGCCCAATCAACGCTCAAATCAATAGCAAACCCTTGTATGACAACGTAGGGCAGGCTTAGACTGGGGACAGGCTACCGTGTCCCAAGCGTTTTTCGCGCGCGGACACGGCTGCCTGTCCCCGGTCGTTCACTGCCGCAAGCTTCATAGTGGGCCAGGCTTCAGCCTGTGGGGCAGACCATCGTTTTTTGTGGTCTGCCACGGTGGGCCAGAGTGGGGCATAGTGGGGCAGACCATCGTTTTTTGTGGTCTGCCAGGCAACTTCTCTCAACATCTACAAAGTCCAGGGGTCGGCTTCAGCCGGCCTTCCGGCACTCACTCCCCCGCGGCAACCGGGAACAGCGCCCCACAACCCACAACCCACGCCCGACAACCTCCTGGCGCTATACTCGAAGTCGATGGTAATCCCCACCGAGACCGCCCGAATCACGCGCATCGCCCCCATCACCTCCGGGCTCTTCGTTGGTGCCCTCATGGGTTTGCTCGGTGGCATTGTGCTGGCCCTGGTCGCCTCCTTCACCTCGCAGTAAGCCCCGCAACTACTCTCCGCGTCCTCTGCGCCTCCGCGCTATCATCGCTTGCGGAGCCGGCTTCAGCCTGCCGCTGCACGCTTCAGCCCGCAGCCAGTCACAAGCACAACGCCCCGTTGAATCAATCGATTACGCATTGAACGGCAAGTTGCCGCGCTACCATGGAAGTGACGGGGGGGCTCTCGCATGAAGAAGAAAAAAAAGTTCGTCATCGAATGTAAGGGCACGTGTCGCGGATATGGGCCGCCGGCGCTGGATGCGCCAGCGCCGCAGCCGCCCCAGGAGACCCGGTTCGGCGGGCCACTGGATTACGACCCGGTGCTCGACCCGATCCGGGGGCGGAAGCGCCCCGCCGCCGTGGAATCGTGGCGCATGTCGAACTGGCGCCCGACGGATCGGGACTGACGGCTTCCTCAGTCACGAGGTAAACGGCCCGTGAAATCAACGAGTTGCCGGTTCAACTGCCAGGGCGCGGTGTAGACTGGAAGAAGAGGTTGTTTATGAGTGTTTGCGGGTATTTTAACAAACGATCGGAAGAAGAACTGAGGATGCCGCGGCGCGAGCCCGGCGAGCCCGATGAGCTCGGGATCCAGTACGAGGGGGACTTCCTGACGGGCCGCATCAGCCTGGCGGAGGCCCTGTTGCGCGCGGACCTCGCCGCCCGGGCGCGGCCGGCGCCGGACAGCGAACGCTTCCCTGTCCGGAAGAGCGGTGGCGTGCCGCTGAACACCCTGACGCAGGCGGAGTGGGCAAAAAAAATCCCTCGTGAGCGAGCCGCGCGTCCGCGGGCCAGCGCGCCGCGGCGCAAGAAATAAGCTCGTGTGCGTTCGGACCGAGCCAGCCCTCGGGGAGCGGATCCACTGCGTCAGCCCCACGTTATCAGGCAATTAGCCACAATCCTTGTGACCGGGGACTGGCTACGGTGTCCCAAGCGTCTTCTGCGCGCGGACACCGCTGCC
>ERZ1292640.4003-Hain-H43-02um-R1-4003-length-11327-cov-10_pt1 | contig 11327 bp, 10 predicted proteins | sample MGYA00564404_ERZ1292640 | MGnify/ENA primary metagenome ERZ1292640 (study PRJEB36523, sample SAMEA6512636) | groundwater metagenome | collected 2019-01-08 | study: AquaDiva: Metagenomics assemblies of 32 groundwater samples | reverse complement strand
AAAACAATTATCTTGCGCCGCTTGCTGCGAAAACCCGTGCTGGCAAGCTATTCCGCCAAGCGATACGTAGCTGCCTTGCGCATCGGCCGCAGGCTATGCTTATTGCGGAAGAGTCGCGGCAACGCCAAGCTCTTGGCAACAGCGTTGAAGAAGTACGTGAAATCTCCGTACGTTCCGGGAACCAACCGCCTTGACATCGACCGCGCGGAACGCCGGGGCATTAGCGGCGGAGAGCCGCCGTTGATGAAGTACTTGCGCGGGAAACTTGAAAAGCACGCCGCTGGAAAACAGCGGAAGACTGTTTTGAAACGCGCATAGCGCGTATATCAATCCGCGGTTTTTGAAACAGCGGGCGTGTTTCGGGTTTTAAAAGCGGGCCCGGCGCGATTCGAACGCGCGGCCTACTGGTGTCCTGCTGCGACTTTCGCGCAACGTCGCGAAGGGCGTTGCGGGCATTCGAAGCCAGTCGCTCTATCCAGGCTGAGCTACGGACCCGTAAGAACATTATGCGCGGTGGCCTATTATTTATCTTCGCGTTGCCTGTAGTTAATCGGTAGTCTTATGGAGTTCAAGCTTGCCGCTGCCGGCGCGCTAGTGCTGCTGGCATTCGCGGGTTTCTTTATTCCCGCGCTCGGCATTCTCGCAGTTGTCGCGGCGCTTTACGGCGTTCCCGGCGTGGTGCTCGTCTCGCTGCTCGGCCGGCGGTTGGGTTTGCTTGAAGCGGCGGTCGTGGCCGTCACCGCTAGTTTCCTCGTTTCGGCGCACGTTGCCTACTGGGTTGCAGTGTTGTTCGGCTACGGCAGGCTTGCCGTTGTCGCCGTCGTGGTTCTCTTGTGTGCCTCCTTGGCGTTGGCGCGGCTTCAGGATGTTGGCGTTGCAGTCGGCAAGGCTATCGGGAAGGTTTCAGCAGGGGTAAGGCGGTATGCGCTCTTGTCTTGCATCGTCTTGTTGTTCCTTGCCTCGCTGCTTTTCTACTACCACCAAGCGTTTTGGACGCCGCGCGGGGGAGGGTTCGTCGTAGGCGGGTGGAATTACGGCGATTCGTTCATGCACCTGCCTGTAATTCGCAGTATTAACGAAGGCAACTTTCCTCCGCAAACGCCGTTCTTTGCAGGCGCGCCCCTAGCATACCATTATTTCGTTGATTTGCACTCGGCGGTTGCGTCAAAGTTTTTCGGAGGCGGGTTTTTCGAGGTTGTTGAAGTAGTGCGGCTTGAGAACTCGCTGTTGCCAGTCTTGTTTTTCCTAGCGGTGTTTCTATTCGCGCGCCGCGTGACTGGCCGTGATTCTACCGCGTTGCTGGCGGCGGTGCTCGTGGTTTTCGGCGGTGGCTTTGCTTTCCTCAAACTAGCGCAGGCCGTTGCTGGCGGGGGTGACTTCCTTCAACTGGCGGGCAGCGAGCCTTTCGATAACGACTGGCAGTTCTTTCAAGTGCCTTCCCTCCTAGGGGGTTTCTTGTTGACGCAGCGTGCGTTGATGGTAGGCTTGCCTGCCTTCGCGTGCGTCCTCCTGCTGCTCGTGGCCGCGTGGCAGGCGCGCGACGAGAAGTTGTACCTCTCGGCTGGCGTGATGGCGGGGTTGCTCGCGCCGTTCCATTACTACGCTTTCGCCGCGTCGTTGTTCGCGATTGCAGTTTTTCTTTTCTCGCGCTTCCTGCGCGACGGCAGTCTGCCTGCACGGCGCGTTGCCGCGTGCTTCCTGCCAGCGGTGTTCTCGTTGCCTTTCGCGTTGAACGCGCTTGCCACGACGAGTGGTGCGGGTAACGTTAAGCTCGCGTGGGGTTGGCTTGCGCCGGGTGACGCGTTGGGCTTCGCGGCGTTCTACGCGGCGAACTTGGGGCTCGCGTTTCTTCTCGCGGTGGCGGCGTTGTTGTTGAGGTTCGAGTGGAAGCGCGAGTTGCTTGCCGTCGGCGCGTTTTGTTTCCTGCTGCCGAACGTCTCGTCGCTTTCAGGCACGGTGTGGGATATGGCTAAGTTTTTCACGTTCATGGCCGTGCCGGTGGGCGTGATGGCCGCGTTGCTTCTTGACAAGGTTCCCCGCGCGCTCCTCCTAGTGCTCCTCGTTTTCATCGTCGCCACGCCACTGCAGATGCTTTACTGGCATTGCAACAGTGAGTGGCAAGGCCTTTCCGACAAGGAGGTGGAGGCGGGCTTGTGGCTTTCGCGCAACACGCCTGCCGATGCGGTGTTCGTTACGGGTACCGAGCACAACGTGCCGGTTGATTCGGTTGCGGGGAGGTTGCGCGTGGTGGGTTATGCTTCTTGGACTGGCAACTTTGGCTTGTCTTCCGCTGGCCGCGAGGCGCTCGTGGCCGAGGCGTTTTGCGGCAGTTCCGCGGCGGAACGCCGCCAGGCGATTGTTTCGTTGAACGCGTCGTTCCTTTACAGCGGGCCTTCCGAAAGGCAGGCGTTCCATTGCACTCACGGCGAGGGTTTGCGCAAGGTTTTCGACAACGGCATTTCCGTGGTTTTCGAGTTGCCGTAATGTAAATAAGCGTTGTCTGCGAACTTATTTCAGGGCAAAAGGTTTTAGGGCGAAGGTTGCGAGAGAAGGGATTTGCGTTTCGGTAACTGGGGTTGTTGCGTTTGGTTGTATTCGGCGGCTTGGGCGCGCTTGACTTCGTGCGGCTGGCGTTTTTTGCCGCTACTGCGTGCTTCCTGCCCGGCTTCTTTATTTACTCGCGCGGCAAGCGGCTTGGCGAGGCGTTGGAGGGCGATGTCATCGAGCTCGTCGCCGCGAGCGTAATCGTTTCCAGCTGTATCCTTGCGTTGGCGGGCGTTGCAGTGACGTTCACCGTAGGATTTTCTTTCTGGAGCCTCGCGGCGGTTGAAGCCGCAATAATTTTGTTGACGTGGAGATTATGGAAGGCAAGCTTCGTTTGATTGTCGCGCTGGTGGCGCTCGCCATAGTTGTAGGCGGAGCGTTCGCCTTCTTTCCCATAATAAACGGCAGCCTCGCGCCGTGGTACGGACCCGTTGTGGCGGAAGACGAGGTGCAGCTCGCGTTGTGGGTGGACGGCAACCTTCCTCACGGCACGCTTTTTGCGGCCGACTTGTTCGCGTGCGAGATGCTCACGGCGACGGCGCGCGTGGTTTGTTCGGTGGGCGGCGCGTGGGAGTTGGCCGACCGGGCGAACCAACGGTTTTTTGATAACGAGAAGGCGTTCATTGCCGAGTCGCCGCGCGAGGCGTGGGACATTTTTCGCGAGTACGGCGTGAAGTACGCGTTCACTTCCTCGCGCAAAGGGTTTTACGGCTACGGGTATAAGGACGCTCCCCTCGAAAAGTTTGCGGACGGCAATTATTTCGAGTTCGTGCGCGCGGTGGGCTCGGCGCGCGTTTACCGCGTGAAAGAAAAAGTTTCGGGCGAAGAAGTTTCGCGAATGAGCGTTTCGTGATTGTGTGGTGAATGGCAAGGCGTTTTGACTTGAATTTCGAGAAGCTTGCTGCGGTCGTCGAGCTGCTGGCGGTAGTGGCGGCGTTAGCGTTCGGCTTGGCGATAGCGGTGGACGGCCATTTCAACACTGCGAGTTACTACCCTCCCACGTTCGACAACGCCATGCTGTGGGCCGGGCGGGCGCGCGTGATTCTCGACACGGGGCATTACGCCGAGATGGAACTCGTTTTCGGCGGGGTTACGAAGACGTACCACGTGCCCTTCTGGCCTGCCCTCGCGGCGGGATTTTCGTCGTTGGGCGGCGTGAATCTTTACTGGGCGGTGCGGTTGGTGAGCTTGCTGCAGGCGGTGCTGCTGGGCTTGGGGGTTTACCTCGCGGCGAAAGCCTTCTCCGGAGGCAGCAGGCCTGCGGGCGCGGTGGCGGCGTTACTCGCGTTTTCCAGCTTTAACTTGATGGCGTGGGGCACGCGCAACACGCCCATCAGTTGGGGCGTGGTGCTCATTCCGTTCGGCGTGTGGGCGGTTGCGACGCGCAAGACGCATTTTGCCGTGCTGGCTGGCTTGAGCCTCGCTCTCGACCACCAGCCGTCACTCCTCGTGTTCGTGCTTACGCTGTTGCTTTACGCAATCTTTTCGAATTTAAGTCGGCTGCGCGAGTTACTGTCCTTAAGGTTGAGTGGCGTCGAGCTTGCGCCAATAGCGGCGGGCATCACGGCGTTCTTCGCGTACATCGTTTGGCACGTGCGCCAGACGGGCTTGTCGTGCCTCAACTTTAGTTGTTTGCCGCAGGCGGCGGCGCGCGAGTTCGGCAAGCCTATCGCGTTGAACGAGTTTCTCGCCAAGCTTCCAGAATTGGTGGGCGCGTTGGGTGTTATTGCCGTCGCGTTGTGGTGGCTGCGTTCGGCGCGCGAGCCTAACCGTACTGCCGGAGCGTTCGGCTTGCTTGCTGCCGTCGTAGGCATAGTTTTCTCGAGCGCCCCCCCGTTGTTTCTTGGGCTGTTTATGTTGCTCTACGCATTGCGCGATTGCCGTGACGAGCTGCTGTTGTTCGCGTGGCTTGCGGCGTGCATTCTCCTCGTGAAGAACGACGCGCTTGGGGCTGGCGTGTTTACCGAGCGGTTCCTCACGCATTTCGGCGAGGCTCTCGCCGTTGCGGGCGGGATGTTGTTGGCGCTCGCGGCCAAGGTGGCTTCAGGCTGGCGCGCGAGGAAGTCAAGCGGGTATGCAAGCGCTCTGCTATAGCCTAGCCTAGCAGGCAGTTTTGCTGTCGGCTCCAGATCGGGTTAGGCGTTTTCAGCCATTCTGCGTATTGCATTACGAATTCCATCCTCTGCCGGCGGTTGAGTGCCATTTCCTCCGCAAGTTCTTCCAAGTTCACTTCAGGCAGTTCATCCATCGTTGACGCGAAAATTAAGCGCATCCAAGCGCTATTAAGATTTGCGCGGCAAACTCTAACTTATGATTGCTTGCAGCGGTTCGGTTGGTTTCGACACTATCCGCACGCCTTTCCGCACTGTCGAGCGCACGCTCGGCGGTGCTGCCGCGTACTTCGCGTACTCGGCAAGCTTTTTCGACGGCGTTTCCATCGCAACTGCAGTAGGAAATGATTTTCCTGATTCTTTCCGCGAGATTCTCGCGGCGAAAGGCGTCGATTTGACTGGCGTGCAAACGCTTGCGGGCGAGTCGTTCTTTTTCGACTGCAGCTTCGGCTTCGACTTGTCCGTGCGCAAGGCCAACGAAACGCGGCTGGGCGTGCTGGAGGGGCTCGAGCCCCGCGTGCCCCCTTCCCTCGCGTCGCGCGAGTGCGTCGCTTACCTGGCAACCGCCCCCCCGGCGTCACAGCTTTCCTTCCTGCGGCAGTTGCCTAACAATCGTTTGAGTATTATTGACACCATCGAGTTTTTCATCCAACCCAACCGCGAGGCGGTGCTGGAAGCCTTCCGCAAGGTGGATGGCGTGGTGTTGAACGACGCCGAGGCGCGCATGGCGGGAGGTACGCCTAACCTTTTGAAGGCAGGCTTTTCTTTGCTACAGCTTGGCTCCAAGTTCGTGGTGGTGAAGAAAGGCGAGAACGGCTGTATTCTTTTTTACGCCGGTCGCGCATATCCCTTTCCAGCCTTTCCGCTTGAAGACGTGGTGGATCCTAGTGGTGCGGGCGACGCTTTCGCCGGCGGCCTCGCTGGTTGGCTGTCGAAGAAAGGCGTTTCGCGCAGTTCTCTCTCCGTGCGCGTGCTGCGCGAGGCTGTTGCTTACGGCAGCGTGTTGGGCAGCTTCATCGTCGAGGACTTCGGCCTCGCGCGCCTGCAACGCCTCGAGTGGCAGGACGTCGAGGCGCGGTTGGAAGAGTTCAAGGAGTTGACGCGGCTTTAGGTGTGGTTCCAAGTATTCGTACGACGCCTTCGCTTGGTTCTGCTATAACTTCAATCAAGTCGCCATCTTTTATGGCGCGTGTTGCAGTGTGAGTGCCTACTACGCAAGGTATGCCAAATTCTCTTGATAGCACCGCAGCATGGCTTGTAATGCCTCCTTCGTCGGTAATGACGGCGGCAGCTTTGCGCATTATTAGCGTCATGTTGGGCTGCGTCATTTGCGTTACTAGAATGTCGCCCTTTTCAAAACTGCGCCAGTCAGAGGCGTTTTCCATCTTGACGATTCTTGCCCTTGCTTTTGCCGTGCCGGGGCTTGCAGTCACGCCGCGCAATTCTCTCACTCTTTTTTCTTCAAAGAATTGCGGCACTAGCCTTCGAGCCAGTTCTTCCGCCGGTTTCCCTTGCAGTTGCTGCAGGTCGCCGTCGTTTATGTAAAAGGCGCTGAAAGGCTCTAGTTTCAGCACGGTTTTACTATCCGAAGACAAAGCTTGAATTAGGCTGCGCATTGAAACGCGAGAGAATAGCTCTTTGACTGTGAGGCCGACTCTTTTTGCCGCCTCGCAAAATAATGGCTGGCACTGGTATTCTGCTCCGGCCCACTGTTTTTTGAGTTCAAACCGATCCAAGCCCATATCCCGGAGGAATAACGCTAGTTCCAGTGCATTCGCACCAGAATACTTGCGTGATAGTTTTTGTTGTTCTTCCCGAGTCTTGCTAAGCTTGTCGTCAATGGCGCTTATCCGTCGGGACAACTCCGGCTTGCCCAAGCGCGATAGCTCGTCGAGCTGTTTTTTAAGGCTGGCAACGTTTTCTTCTTCGTTATAGCCGCCATAGGACATAAATGCGTGTTCAAAGATGTGGTCTTTCAAAGCAGTATCATTGAAGCTGGAAAGCGCTAGCTTCAGTAACGCTACTTCCTCAAGTTTGACTGCGTCTAGCGTTGCCGGAAGAAGCAGCGTAAATATTTCATCGTCGGTTGCTCCAAGGCCGATGAGTTGAGCGCGCACGTATTCGTATACTGGCTGCGTAAGTTCTTCTTGAGAAAGCGTAAAGTGGCCTGCGACGTCTGTAAAACAACGCGAATACTCGTCCAGTAATATGGCTAGTTCCGGATTATCTAGCTCGCTGAGATTCAACGAATTGACTTTTACTACTAGTTGTTGGAATAATTTTCGTTTGTCGAGCGATTCTGCCAATAGCCGTTGTCTGAAACGTTTGTCAAAGAAGTTCTCAGAGTATCTGCCGCAGACTTCAATACCTTGTTGCGAGACGTACGCCGTCACGATTTCGTTACGCGTTATCCCGATTGCTGAAAATTCCTTGCCAACTCGTTTGCCTAACTCGTAATAAGCCCGCGCCCACAAGTCCGCGGCGATTGAAGAAATAACTCCCTCAGCGTGATACATATACGCCATAAATTACCTTCTTTTCCGCACGGGTGGCAGTAGCCACTCGTCGGGTTTCTTGCCGGGCTCTCGCCGCAGTATGACGCTCTTTCTCGAAACGCGCTTTCCATCAGTATAAATCAAGTGAACTAAAGCCGCACCGCGTTCCAGCGGCCCGCCGGGAATTTTGTTTGCTGGAACGTGCGTAATACTAGCTACGGCGTGGTCGATGTAGAACTGCTGGTTTTCGACCCCGCCGTGCGTATTGAAATCTATTACTTGTACGGCGTCGGTTGGTCCTGTCGACCGGGCATTTCTAGCTAACATGCGTTCCACATCATAAATCTGGTTCATTCGGCGCTTTACATCCGATAGGTAGCTGATTGGTCTGAGCCCCGCATTGGTTCTACGCTCGTTTTGGACTACTAGCGCATCCCATTCCGGAAAACGCTTTCCTTGCGCCACTTCGACCCAACGTTGGTCGATACCGCCTTTTTCCGCTTCGGTCGGATAATGCGGAAAGCCTTTCGGCACGCGCAACGCAAGCGCTGAGTTGCTGAACAATGCCTGCCCCGGTGCGCGTCCCGGCCCTTGTAGTTTGACGCCTTTGCTTCGCATAAATGCCTTGAACCCATTCAAATGATGTTCAACGGTTTCTCTGGCGCGGGGCAGGTTAGATGAAATGCCGGTAAAGAATACGCTCCGTTGGCCCACGTCTTCGTGCATAAGCTCGGCTATTCTTTCGCCCATACGCTCGGCACGGGCAAACCCCGGAATGCTTAGAACCACTTCGGCGCCTCGCAGTCTCGCTTCCTCGGCAGGGATTAACCGCCGTGATCCGGCGAGTCTTTTGGCTGCAGGGTTATGGACGCGGTTAGCATCAATTTCCTCGTGTCTTGAAACTACTAGAACTGCAGATAGCCGCATTTTTCCCATAATCGTCAACAATACCAGTTCGTTTGATAGTATTAAAGCCGTGTTGGTTTATGGTTAGCTGTTCTTCAACGTGGTCCTAGCCTTTCAACGCCGTGCGTGCGATGAACGCCGCGATGATTGCGATTACCGCCGCTGCGATTATCACGCCGTCGCCCGCGCTCGTGGTGGCCAGCCCCGTTTGCGAGCCAGTTTCCTGCGGTTTCGCAGTTTCCTTTGTTTCAATGGTTATTTCTCGCGCGGCAATCGTTTCGACGTTAAAGCTGGTTGCGCGCGGGGAAGGGGCTGTTGCAGCGACGAGCGCCATTCCTTTTTTTTGGGGCGCTGGCGTGATGGTAACTATGCCGCTAGTTCTTAGTTCTTGCCTTACCGTGCCGTTCGCTACGGGCGTTGGCGTTGCAGTGGCGCTTGCCGTTGCAGGCGTGGGCGTTGCTGTGGCTGTCGTTGCTGTGCACGCGCAATCGCCGCTGCAGCTGGCGCAAGACTCGCCCGCATCGCAATACCCGTCGCCGCAGTACGTTGCCGTCGGCCTGCACGCGCCGTGCACGCAATGGCTTGAAGAGCATTGCCAGTCGGCAGTGCAACTACTGCACGTGGCGGCGTCCAACGCGCTAGTTGCCTGCTGCGGCGTTCCGCTCGCCGGGCACGCTTGGCTGAACGACACTGCCGGAGGGGCGCGCGAGTAATCGCTAGTCCACACTTGGCCGAAAACATCCCCCTCGTGCAATGCTAGGGTTGAGTAGCCCACGCTGCTGAACTCCCACGCGCCCGTTGAGGAGTTGCGTTTCCATAAGTTCCACAAGAGGCAGCAGGTCGAGGCGCTTTCAGCGCGGCATTCGCACCACGCGTCGCCCGCCGGGCAGCCGAAGGAGCTTATTCTCGTCAACGCGGCGCCGAGGCTTGAGTAACTCCATTCCGTCGTCAATCCCGACGTTTTAAGCGCTTGTTCTGCAGTAGCGCCCTCCGGCAGGGTGATGCACTGCACGGCCGTAGTTCCGTTGGGGAACGACGTTACCATCCCCATTCGCGCTTGTCCCGTTCCTGCGCTTCCGGCGAGTGCGAATGCCAAGGCCGCCGCGCCGGTGTCAATTCCGTTTGACGCGGCCGAACTCCTGCGCGCGTCGGCAAACCCGCCGTCAGCGTTCTGAAGCGCGGCCAGTTGCGACGCCTTTTCTCCCGCCGCGGCGTTCTCTCCCCGCGTCTTCAACGCTACTGCCGCGAGTGCGAGCGAGTACGCATTGCCGCTCGCGTTGGCGGCCTTAAGGAACGTGACTGCGTTTGCCACCGTGGCGTCGTTCACTCCCACGGCGTCGGCCGCGAGTATGAATAGTGCCGTTGTGCTGATTTCGTCTGGCGCGAGCGAGTAGAGTGCGTTAGCCTTCTCCCTGCCCGTCAAGTTCACGCTGCCGTCGGCGTTCTGCAGCGTTTGCGCGAATGCAATTGCGCTGGAGGCGTTGCTTCCCAACCACCCTGCTTTCTGCAAGCCTAATACCGCCAACGCCGTGTCCGCGCTGCTTGCCACCGCCCCGCCTGCAACCGCGTCGTAATATCCGTTGAAGCCCCCGTTCGACGCGTTCCTGAAGGAGTATAATTTCGGCCGCACCGTCGCTTCGTCAACGAGGTTTTTCTTTCCGGCTTGCGCAACCGCCCATAGCATCACTGCAGGCACGTCGGCTTCGCCCCAACTGCCGTAAAACCACGCGTTGGGGTTGTTGAGTTTTCCCGCCAGCCACCCTGCGGCTGCCGTTGCATTGTTGCCTTCCCCCTCCGCAGTTACAAGCGCCAACAACGGGAGTGCGGTTTGGTGTTCGGCGTACTCGGCGTCCACAATCGCGCCGTTAGGCTGCTGGTGTGCTTTCACCCACGACAACGCGTCCGCCCCGGGCGTGGCTGTGGCGAGCGGCATTGCCGTTGCCGCGAAGAGCAGGATGGCGAGAGCTGGAAAACGTATCTTCATTCAAGTTTCCCCCGCGGGAATAAGTTGCGCGGCAGGTATTTATTGGTTCCCAGCTGTGCATCCGTTCATGCTTAAAGCCATTTCCATCATCGCGGCTCTTGCCGTGCTGTTGGCGGGCTGCGTGGCTGCGCCTCCTTCACCCGGCGCGCAGTATGCGAATACATCGTCAGTCGTATTGTCGGCAGTGCCCGAGTCGAACTCAACGCCGGTTGCAGGAGTGCAACTCATCATCAATTACGGTAATTCTTCCTTCAACGCGAGCGTGGTTGCAGGCACGGCGCTTGATGCGTTGCTGGAAGCCTCGCGCGCGCAAGGTTTTGAAGTGGGGCTTCAGGCGTATCCCGAGTTGAACGCCACGCTCGTCACTTCTGTTAACGGCACGCAGAACGGCGAGGGCGGGAAATACTGGCTTGTTTTCGTTAACGGGAAGCTATCACCCGTAGGGGGGGACAAGGCGTTGCTGCGGGAAGGAGATGCGGTTGAGTGGCGTTTCGGCAGCAACCCTTTCGGCTAGCGTTTTCGTTCAGCGTTTTCTAGCGGCAGTTCTCATTCGTTTTCTCAGTCCTCTAGCGAGGCGTTCGCCAGCGCTTTCCGGCGTTTGCTGCAACGGTACGAACCACACTGGCGAAAGGTTGGTGACGGTCAGCTGGCCTTCCTGCTTTCGCGCGGCGATTATCCTCTCGCCTCTCGTTGTTATTGCAGGCGCGACTATCACCCCGCCTTCCTTCAGGCGTTCGGCAAGCCTTTCCACGTCGCTCATCTGGGCGGTGGCGTTCACGATTATCCTATCGTACTTCGTGGGGGGTTCGTGCTCGAAAGCATTCTGCGGGTATAGCGTCACCGCCACGCGCGGCAGCTTCATTCCCGGCCTCTGCAAGGTTTTTCTTGCGAGCGCGTGCATCACTTCGTCGGGTTCGAACGAATCCAGCCGGCCGCTGCCCATCGCGTGCGCCGTCAACGCGGTGGAGTAGCCGCTGCCGGTGCCCACTTCCATCACGCGCATTCGCGCGCCGTGCTTTATCTCGAGCGCTTCAATCATCTCGGCGATGACGCTTGGCTGCGAGACTGGCGCGTCGCCTTCCTTCGGGGAAGCCGCGCGATCGCGGTAGGCACTTTCGGGGGGTTTGGTGAACTGCGCGCGGTCAACGCGCTCGAAAGCCGCCTTTACGTGCGGTGTCCTTATGGCGCCGGTGCTTTCGAGGTGCCGCACGAGCTGCGCGTTCGTCCTAAGGTCTTCCACATTCAGCTATACGCGCTTTATGGTTATATGCCTTGCCGGGGGTTTTC
>ERZ1292640.4002-Hain-H43-02um-R1-4002-length-11327-cov-16_pt1 | contig 11327 bp, 1 predicted proteins | sample MGYA00564404_ERZ1292640 | MGnify/ENA primary metagenome ERZ1292640 (study PRJEB36523, sample SAMEA6512636) | groundwater metagenome | collected 2019-01-08 | study: AquaDiva: Metagenomics assemblies of 32 groundwater samples | reverse complement strand
CCTGCATTGCTCGCCAAACTCTGGCCTTTGGCTTCCCAGAAACTAAACATCGGCCCATTTTCAGCCTGGTTGCCGGAAAACGGTTTTACATGAGTAAGGCCTGCTGGCCTTGGATTTGCATCAAGAATATAGGGAGTTACCATTCCCTTGTCTCCTGCCATTATTATTTCAGGGCTTACATCAATACCTGTGAAAGAAAGCCCTAATTCCCTTGTAGCACGTATTGATTCTGTCTGCAAAGCTGTTAAAAACGTGTCTATATCAAGCGGCGTTAGCGAGCGCAGCGGTACTAGCTGGCCAAAACGGTCAATATAAAGCCTGCCAAAAAGTTCATTAATATCATCTTGGAATTCAACTATTCTTCCTCCACGTGACACTGCCACGATTTTATCTTCAGGTTTCCCAGCTACCTGCAGATACCCACTCTGCGCAGTATAATGGTCTCCTTCTCTGTTATAAGAAACTATAGTCCTGAAAACGCACGCATATGAAGTTTTTCCGCCATCTTCAGAATACCTGATGTTGCCTCTATGTTCCCGCACAATAGCATCATCTGTTTTATGTATACTTTGAATATGCTGTGCCATAGCCGCCTGCTGACCATCTATATCAAATGCCTCAGCCTGCGCTCCTTCTGTGCCTGTGTTAGGCTGTATAACAAAAGTATTCTGTCTCGAACTTGCAGTAACTGCGAGTACTTTATTGCCTATATTTTCTCCCCGCCCAATTAAATGTGTAACAGGCGTAGCAATACGAGCGCTACCCCAAATCTCGGCACACCTTGCCTTATCATCAGCAACACTTGCCTGTTTATAAGGATTAAGCTCTTCTATCTTAGCTTTTTTAAGCTGTTTTGAGATCTTAGCATGCACATATTTATCAGCATAAAGAACCAATGCCCTGTTTATACTAACAGGTTCCTCTAACCCAATCTCCTTAAATTCGCCTGTTGCATGATCATAAGCAATTATTCTAGCCGCCTTACCATCTTTTGTAAGCCAGTCTTTATGGACTCCTACCACATTTATCATCTGCCCTTTATGCGCTGTCATGCCATATGTAAACGCATCACTAATTAAAGGAAACAGCTCATTTGTGAAATTCATAAAATCATCAAATACCACTGCAAAATTAGGCCTTTCCCCGAGTATTTTCTCAGCATCCTTTGCATTCACTTTACGCGGTTCTATCTGTAATTCAGGCGCAACGCGCTTACTTGTCGTCTCTTCAAGCGCAAGCAGCCTGATTCTATTAATATATTCACTATCATTTACAAGCCTCCTTAATTCCTCCTCTGGTATATTACTGTTTTTAGCAATCTGGCCTAAGAAAGGTTCTACCTTAATAGTCTGGATAGCATCTTTAATAGATAATTCGCCACCAGAAGCTTCTGGCAAATTCTTAGCTTCCTCCAGTATTAGATATTTAAATAAAACGCTAAGCTGGCCTAAATTAAATTTTGAATCTTTCTTTAACCCAATAGCATTCTGTGCATTTTCTAATGCTGTTCCAAAAACAGTTATTTGCGCAGCATCCTCAAGTACCGGCAGCCCCGCTGCCGACTGGCTTTGGCTTTCAGCACTGCCAGGCCCAGGCCCAAATCTATCAGGCCCGAGATTTGCACGGCTATATTCTTCACCAGGTATCACTCCTATATTTTCAATAACCTTTCTATCGCTGATTCCTACTTTATCTATATCAAATTCCCTTGCCTGGCTAATCGCATTTTGCCACTCAAGGGCCTCTTCTCTCTTTGAATAATTAGGCCATAAGCCTATACCTATATTAGGCTCTAAAAGAACGAGCTCTATTTTCCGTATCCTGCCTTCAAATCTTTTTCCATTTGCATCCCTGAGAATAGGTTTTCCGCCTATTCTACTGCCCTCAGCATCATATATCGGCTCTATATCCACTAAATCGCCCTGTTTTTCCCATATAATCCTGAATGCAAAGTCATTCATCTCATAAGGAGTCCACCAATAGGGCCTGCCTATCAAATCCATCATCTGGGTATTTTTTCTAAGCTCAAAAACCTCTTCGCTCTCTCCATGTTTTTTCTGAGGATGATAATTATCCCTTAGATAATTACTCAGGGCTTTATTCACAAGGCTTCCTTTTGCCTTTAATTCACTCATTACCATCTGTTGGTATTCTGGCTGTACAAAATCGCTCAAAAGGCATTCTAATGTCCCACCCCTGCCTACATTAGTTGCAACCTGAAGGCTCATTAGAACTATAGGGTGCGTAAGGTCATACTCTTTGTCCATGCCGGAAGAAGAGAATATCCCGCGTACCGTGCCATATATCCTTGATTTCGGATATTCTTCGCGTTTAACAGGCTTTGACCATTCTGCAATCTGCCTGTCTACAAATGACTCTAAAAGCCCTTCGGTAGCCCAGATCTCAGGCGACATTATAAGCGCTTCCTGTATGGTAACATTCTGGCCTTCTCTTCTTGCATGCGCTGCATCATATGTAAAAAGAGCAGCCTTTCTAAAATCTTCATCGCTGAGAAGTGTAAATGTATCTAAGTTCCTTGCGCCTGACTCTTCAGCTCCTTTGTGGACAGTATTAATATATTTTGCTGCAAATTCTCTTAAGCCAATATATGGCGTGCCTCCAACTCCTTCTATTATAAGTCCCAATATCTGCTCTTTTGTCTCACCTGCCTCATATTCTAATCTCCAATTTATTTCAGCAGGGAGCTCTACTCCGCTATCTTTAAAGATAGCTCCATAGGCAGATTTATCATAGGTCACATCAGTAAGCGCCAGATTCTGGACTGTAGTTGGAAGCTTGTATTTCTGTAATGCGCCTGAATCGTAGAGCTCTGCGTTATGATAAGGGATAACGCTGTCAGACCGTACGCCTTTAGTAAATCTTACTGCAACTGTTATGCCTTTTGATATATTTTCTCCTTTCCTCTGGCGTTCTATGGCTTTCTTCTCTGCTTCTAAATAAGAACATTTTGTATGAAGCATCATGCTTTTTATAAAATCTTCCCTTTCAATCTTATCAGCTAATCTTCTAGCATCTGGCCTTTTGTATCCTTTGTGCTTTATCAGCGCTTTTATGAATTCCTGTTTGGAAATACAGATATACCCTGATTTATTCATAAGGGCTTTTTCCTGGCCGCCGATATCCTCAAATTCATCATACCTGTTTACAATAAGATTCACTCCGCGCTGGCCATTAGCCTGTCTCATTGCATTAAGGGTTGGGCCTTCTCGCCATGCGCGCGATATATGCGTTCTTCCAGCCGGAAATAAAAATAATACATTGACTCTGTTTTCCGCGTCTATTATACCAGGATCAAATTCATCAAAAACTACTGGCATATGGAATCCATCGCTCATATTAAACGCAAGTTCTCTTTTTGTATTGTATGACCTCCATCTCTTCATTGCGTCAGTAGGGGCATTATTGCCTATAGCAGCTACATCCTTACCAAAGTCAAAATTGCCAAAGAAGGCATCTCTTTCATTTTCTTTCCATTCTTTTACATCTGTAATATTGGAGTATATGGCCATAAAATATCTATTGAGCCACGCATGCCTTTCTGCAGCCATGCTATACAGCTCTTCTTCATTAAATACTTTATATCCTTCGCCTTTTATAAAAATATAAGGCAGGTAATTAGCTTTGTGGTCATATATGGTTTCTGCAAAGAAATCTGCCAGGCCATGCCATAATGCCTTCTGTTCTATATTTTCAGGATCCAGCTGTAAATGTTCTATTGTTTGCCCTATCGCCAGGGTGGTATAAAAAAGTTCTACTGCTGCTTCGCTGATTTTCTTGAGTTTTTCCTTATCGCCTTTTGCAGCTTCTGCCAAGCGCCCAAAATCACCCTTAGGGTCTCTATAACCGCCGTTTATCTTTTTCCAGTGATCTATGTTAATCTCTCTTCCTGAGTAAAGCTTATCTATATTTTTAATAAAGGTTTGCTTTGCGTCTTTTTCTTCTTGAGAATTTTCAGGCATTATCTCATTAACAATCGACATCAAACCTTCTCTTGCATATGCAAGAAACTCTCCTGAAGTCTTGTTTATCCTGTCTCTTATAGCTACCCTATCCTGAGGATTATCAGCGCCGAATAACTCCTGCATATCTGTATATATAGAGTCCTGGTTAGAACGAGCATTAGTTATGCAATAGTCAAAAGCCTTGCCTTGCGCCTCAGGTAAAACCTTGTTAAACTCATTCTGTCTTTCATTAAAAGCCCTTAATCGTATCTCTTTTAAACGATATGCCGCCCTTCTCTGAAATGCCCTTTCTACGCCAGTATCAATTGCCTTTGAAGAGCCTTCCTTCCCAAATACCTGGACAAATTTCTGCGCCTCAGGCACAAATTCAGGGATTGCAAGCGCTTTAATAATCCTGGATTCTTCTTTTTTATCAATGCGGCCCAGAATAGGTTTTTCTGCAGTAGATTTGTTATTTATAATATCAATGGCTTTATTAAATTTAGAAATTGCATCTTGTATTTCTTCCTCTGATTTACCAACTAATAAATACCTTCCGCCTATTACAAGCCATGCCCCGAAATCAAACTGGCTTAATTCAAGGCCCTGGTTTATACGGGAAAGGTCTTTTGTTATAAAACCATCCCTTTCCCTCCACCTGCCATACCTTTTTACTCTTTCTTCTTCATCCAGCTGATCCTCTGCCTCATGAGAGTTTATTATCTGTTTTGAAATCCTCTCATAAATATTTTCTGCTCTTTCAATAGACTCGCCTAACGCATCTGGATTCTGGCTATTTTTCAAAACATCCTCCAGGGCTTCCAGTAAAAGCCTGGAACGGTCTTTCTTGGAACCCATCTCAGAGCGTAAATTTTTAATAACCTCCTCGCCTACATCAAGCGCTACGTAATTACCCCTGCCTTTGCCTGCAACAGCATCGCACGCTGCAAAATACATCCTCACATCTTCATAGGTAAATGAACGGTTGATCCTTCCAACGCCCGTATCTGATACTAAAAGAGCGCTCTTAGGGTTTCCCGCAAGCATCAACTTTACAAATTTTGGACAGCTATACGCAAGGTCAAGAAGTTCTGGAAAATCTATGCCGAAATCCACAACATCCGCTCCCTGGACTGCATCTAAATAACTCCTGAAAGGCCCTCGCAACTTCAGGACCAGGGCATGGATTGCGCCTTCCATGGGATACTCATAACTTTCTCCTTGTACTTTTATATAAATCTTGCTATTTAATAACGCTTCTCTTTTCTTTTCAGGCAGCGCTTTTATTATTGCCCATTTTTTAAGATCCCCTCCATACCTGACAGCATTTGCCCTCATCTGGTCTTCAGTAAGGCCGCCATACTCTGGCTCGGATAACCTTGACTGAACTACCTCTGCAATCTGCTCTAACTGCGTATCATCATAGTAATGCATCATATCCTGAAGAGGCGCTAATGTAGCGCTAACCATTCTTATATCCTTAGGAATCTGGGCAGGAGGAAATTCTTTTTCAAATCTTTCTATTACATCATCAGTCGCGCCGTCTCTAAGCTTATATGTGTCATACATTAATTTTGCCGCCATCATCCTTTTTTCAAGCTCCCGCTCGCGCCTCTTTTTTTCATCGCCATTAGGCATACTTTTTATATTTCTTTGCTCAGCCTTAAGCTTTGACATGCGGGTAAAACCTAACTCCCTTAAGTAATGCAATGCCTGGCCTTCTTTATTAAACTGATGAGGAAGCGCTTCTCCTATCTTTGCCATCATTTCTAATTTTCTCAAGCCTGCTGAAAACCTGATGTCCTGCACCTTTTTATATTCTGCTGCGTATACCACCCTGGCATCCCTTTCTCTGCCGCTAGCCCTTAATGCCCTTGTTATTACAGAAACCTTATCTGAAACCATGTACCTCTGTATCTGCTCAGCGCCTTCAATCATTATTTTCTGCGCCATGCGCGCAGCAGCTGTATTAAAGATTTTAGCGCCTGATGCAGTATATTCCCATGGCTGGCCAAGGCCTTCAACTACTTTAGCTAACTTTGTAAGATTAAAAACCAAAAGCTCTTTTTCCTGCAATCCTTGCTGAGTCTTTTTCGCTATATCAAAATATGGCTTAATGAATTCTGAAAGCGCTTCATTACTTAAGAGGGTCTTAGCTGCCCATATCTCCCATTCAAACTCAGTTTCAAAACTACCCCTGGCAAGAATTGCCTTTGCAGCTAATTTTAAAGCCACTGGATGCAGATAATCTGGAATATTAATCTGCTGGAGTTTTCTTTTATTGGTAAGAGAAAGCACAAATGCAAGAAATAAACCATCCTTTGGAACACAGTACCCGGCATAACCTTCTGACGGCGAAGGCGTGCCTCTATCCTTGTCTCTCCTAAGGCCCATCTGATCCATGAGAAATTGCGCATCTCCTCTGCCATTCGCCCTTACAGTAAGGCCAAGCATATTAGCAAAGGCCTTGCCAGCAACCATATTTGCATTTTCAGCTGTTTTCTGCAGCTCCTGCCATTCAAGCCATGGCCTCACAACCACGCCTGCCTCATTTATCTGATTATAAAATTCCCTTGCCGCATCACTAGACTCATCATCTATGGCTCCAACCCACTGCGGCCACCTTACAACTGACTCAAATTCCTCGCTTCCCAGGTCAACCCTGGACGGCCCATACACTAGATTGTACCTTTTACCAGCTCCGGTCGCAGTATATTTATACCTCAAATCCTCTGTTAAAGCCTGAGCGCCATGAGCTGCAATAACCTCTCTTCTTGCCCATGATTTAGCCAGGCTAGTATGATTACGCATGTAATTCTGCGCTTTGTCTAAAAGTTCTAACTGTGGATTATTAGCAGCTAGTTCCTTTAATAACCCCTGCCTTGCTTCTTTCAGGAGAAAACTCTCAAAATCTTTTTTAAAGTCCTGGTCGCTTGTAATAACTTCCATCTCTATTTTTGCATCTCTGCGTTTTAGCCTTTTCTTGGCCATCAAGGCCTCTATCTTCTGTTCTATGATGCTTCCATTGAATTCTATTACCCTCTGCCTTGCTATTTCTTCTAACCCTTGTCTATGAGTTTGTATATGTATCATAAGAGAATCTGGATCCTGAGTATTATCTAAATTGACATGTCCTGTTTCTGTTTCATAATATTCTATTAATGTTGCAAGCTTACTGACCTCTTCTGCCAAAGCCCTGTTTAAGCTTATAACCATGCCTATAGCAGCATCATCGCCTACATTATACAGTGTCTTTGCATCTAACACCTCAGACTGCATTCCAAAATCTTCTATTACTCTTTTGCTTATAACATTAATCCTCTTCCTGTATTCGCTTAATCTCTTAGCTACCTCGCCTTCCCATCCATTTGCCTTTATTACATTACAAAATGACATTTCGCTTTCCAGCCATGTCTGGACAAAACCCCTTGTCATACCTGCTGATTCGGTTGTCAAGACATGAAGCGTAGCAACAGGCCTTCTTTTCTTATACGCCTCATCCTTTAAAGATAGCGCCTTATTTTTTAAATCTCCAGGCAACACTGCATCAGCTTTAACATACCCTTGTTTTATTACAATCTCTTTAACAGCATCAATCCTTGTGGTAGAATTTTTTTCTTTATACAAAAACACATCATTTATATGGCCTAAATACGCCTTTCCTATCATAGCTGCTAATTCGCTGACCCTCTGGTCCAACATATACTCTTGCACAATCCTGCGACAGGCTTCTTCTCTGCCAAGTTCCTTTGAATAAGCGTTCACCTTATCCCTTGATATTATGTTTCTTCCAGTTAAATCCTGCACTATTAATTCCCTTGCCAAAGCAATATGTTCAGAATCCTCTACCTCTTCGCAGCCCTTTGCCCATTCATCAGCAGCTGAGGACCTGAAAAATGCCTCCATGCCTTGCTGATCAACCTCTGTCTGAATCTCCTCCTGTTCTTTTCCATCCTCATCAGTATATTTCACAATTCTTTCTTTAATAAACATCGGTATTGCCTCAACCCAATGATTTGCCTTTTGAAGCCAGCTCATAGTAGCTCTCTGGCCATCTGGAAGAGTAATGTTTGCAACGCCAGGCGTAGCATACCTGAAGGCGCTGCCCTTTTTGAACAGGTCCTTTAATAGCTCTATCTTTCCAGGGAATGCATCCTGGCCATAGTTTAACTGCCCGACACGCTGTGATTCACCTGGGAAAAATCTCTGTTGAAGGACTAAAAAACTGGCATTTTTAGCATTAATATTCGCTATAACTTCAGCATACTCATCAAGCAATTTCGCTACTATCAAATATTTTTTAGAAACCTTTGCCCTCTCTCTATTAAAATATTCTTTATCCTTTTTACCAAATCTCTTTCTTGAATCCTTTTCTGCTTCCTCGTTTATTTTTTCTTCCCTGTGCCTCTGCCATTCTATCAAATCCTGCCTCATGTGCCAGAGCGCGCCGTTTAGCTGCGTGATAAAAACCTTTTTTTCTTTTCCTGCTCCGAATGCCAGGTTTTTAAATCTCTCTACAGCAGTGGAAAGTTCTGGCAAATCCTTCAGTTCTTTTTCCAAAGATTTGGTAATATCCTGAAGGGGCTTTAAGTCTCTTACTGCCTTTGAGTTGCTCAAAAGCAGCATCTGATTGCCAAATGCCCTGCTCACCCTTCCGCACACAAGCATAACATCATCTTCTCGCATTCTATCGCTGACTCTTGTGATATTGCCTGCTTCAACATCATTATTAAAGGTATCTCTCAAATGTTCCTGTAATTTTTTCTTGGCCTCGTCAGCCCCTTCAGTTTCCTCGCTCACCGCCTGCGCTTTTAAAAGCTGCGCTGCTGCCTCTTGATCATATGGTATATCAATAAGCCCCTGGCCCATAAGCCATAATGTCCATTGTTCCTTCCATTTAAGAGCCCTGTCTATAGTGGTGATAAGCGCTTCTCTTTTATTGTTATCAACATTTCTTCCTTTTATAAGGGCTTTGACTTCTTCTTTTAGCTCAGGGTATAAATCCACCAGGCCGCTATCAAGTATTGCCTGGACATCTTTCTTTGATATTCTCTCTTCGCCTTTTATTATTTTTGTGTTAGATAACTGCGTGCCTAACTCATGGAGCACTGAACTGGGCACCGGCAATGTCAATGATACATCCCATTCTTCCACGCCTTTTGCAAGCTCATAATCTGCCTGGGTTTTAAGGGCTAACCTGAAAGAATTATTGCCATCTATGCGATCCAGAGCCAGAACCTTATCCAATGCAGCTTTTTCCTCCTTACTCAAAATATTATATAAGTCAAATGTCTTCATTACTGCTAACTGCTCATCCATGCCTGTGTGATGGCACCATTCATGATACTGGCCTAAGCTGGAAAGGACTGCCATGCCTAATAGTATTTCAGGATCCTTTGAGCTAAGCTTGCCATCTTCAAATTCTATATCAATAACTTCATTGATAGCCAGGTCCAGGTCAAATCTTATAGCCCTTTCTGCAGGATCGCTTATATCATGACTGGCAGGTGCTATATCCATAAGAGTATCATTATCTTTCATAAATTCCACCCTCAAAGTCCCCCTGGCCTTATCCAATACCTCTTTTACAAAAGGCACAGCTTGATGTCTTGATAATATGCTCTGCAGCGCATAAGTATGTATTGCAGCTACCTTTTTAACATTTAAAGCTGCGTCATCGGCAGTTTCAATAATTGAACTCTCAAGCGATGAGCCAAAATTGTAGACGCCTCTTGCCACGGCCTTACCCTCATCATGCCTGACCTTACCTTCCCTGCTTACCATCTTCACAGGCAGTGTTTCTCTTGTTCCATCAAGGCTGCTAATCAACCTGTCCTTATTAATAGTTATAGGAACCCTAAGCTTAGAATTGTGCCTTAAATCAGGTACAGCATAGCCCGTATTAGTAAAAATAAATGCTGCTAATGTTATAAAAGATATTACTCTGTAAAATTTTTTAGATTGTTTTGATAGCATCTAAAAACACCTTTTTGCCGGATTTGGCATAATAACCCTGCTCTCCTTCAAAAGCAAAAGAACCATTTATAGCAGACCTTTCTGGCACACCATAACCATCCTGTCCATATCCGCCTTTCAGAAACCTTACAGCCATTGTCTTATCCCCATGCGCATCAAGCGGGGTATTTAATTTTCCAGCAATAGAAACTGTTTCCATAAAATAGCTTTTAAAAAACTTTGATTAAATACCTGCTCTTGCAGTTCTTGAAAGAATACCCGCCCCAAACAACTCTGGCTCTTCAACAATATAGAAATTCAGATTATCTGCCCCAAAGATTCTGTAAGGTTTTAAGCTTTCAATATCAATACCGGATTCTTCTTTTGTTGCACATATTATTTCCAGATTAGGAAGCAAAGTACCATAAGATAACTTCATCCTACGGCTAAACGTTTCTTTATCATTTTTATTTTCTGTAACTATAATCACTCTATTTGTAGCATCAATTTTGTGAATAACGCTATCAAATTCTCCTTCATTCAATTCAATATCCTTGCCCATAAATATAATTACAGAGTTTCTTATTAAGGCAATATCCTGATAAGGGACTATTAACCAGAGCTTCCCTTGTATCCAGAAACCTTGTTCAGGCTCAGGCATTTGCCTGATAGTTACATCATTATCAAAAATCTTTCTAAAAATTACCAGGCCTCGGCGCGTACCTCCATAATCTATATCGCCTTTCTTTTTGCCCCTATCCATAACAGTAACTTCTATGCCAAACCGGCTCTTTGCCGCATCAAATATCTTGCGTGCCAAAAGAAAACCAATCCCTCCCCCATGAACTGATACATTTTCCCTAACTTCTAAAACTCCTGAAGAAAATAATATTCCGGGTGCTTCTTTAACTATATATCTATAATTTTCTGATTCAGGTTCAGAAGTTTTCTGCACCATATAATCTGTAATACCTATGGGTTTTATTACTATCCCATAGTCTATCTCAAGCATCTTGGCTATTCTAAAAATATCCTTCTTATCCATTTTTTCTTTTCTTAAGGCTATCCATAATTCATCCATAAGATCTCTGATCTCTTTATCACGCAATATTTCCATCTCGCGGGCAAAAACTACTGCGCCATATATAGCCCTTACCGGTCCAATAGTGGAACGTGTTATCTCAATCTTATTCGTAAGACCAGGCTTTCCTCTTGATCCAGCTTCTTTCTTAATACCTTCATTTATCGCATCAAATAGCAGCTTTCCTGTATTGGTTACGCCCCCTCCTATTATAAAAGTCTCTTTATTGTGCCTCACATTTTCAAGCTCAGGATATTTCTCTTCCACTAAATACACTATTGCCTTTCCAAGTCTATGGCCTACTTCTCTAAAAATCTCATTTGCAAGTT
>ERZ1292640.4000-Hain-H43-02um-R1-4000-length-11329-cov-11_pt1 | contig 11329 bp, 12 predicted proteins | sample MGYA00564404_ERZ1292640 | MGnify/ENA primary metagenome ERZ1292640 (study PRJEB36523, sample SAMEA6512636) | groundwater metagenome | collected 2019-01-08 | study: AquaDiva: Metagenomics assemblies of 32 groundwater samples | reverse complement strand
TATCGTTCCGCTTACTCTGATCATTCCGGCCAGCTAAGTCCGACAGGCTGCTAGAACTGTCTCGCTCGTGGCCTCGATGGTGCGCACGATCAAGCCACCCGCTATTTGGGTGGTTACTAGAACTAGAATATCTGCGCCTCCATCGACCACGGAGATCAAGCCACCCGTTATTTGGGTGGCTACTAGTGGACCGTAACAATTGATTCGGGAGTAATGTGTCGTGCACAAAAGCACTTTCGATTGCGACGTTACAGTCCACTAGAACTTGAAGTGCATGCGCCATTTGAGGTCTTCTGATCAAGCCACCTCTTTTTTGGGTGGTTACTGAAAGGAAAAAATGTTTCGTAGTGCAGAACAAAAGAACTTCGCAAACATCGTCGCGGCACATATCGAGCGCCAGGACGGCCCACTGCTCATCGAAGGCGGCGCCGGGTTGGGCAAGACTCGCGCATATTTGTTGGCAGTGATGAACGCGGCTCGTAGCGGGAAGTGCATCGCGCTGGCGTTGCCGACGCACGCATTGATAGACCAATTGCGCGAGTCGAGCGATCTTGCCGCAACTGGCGAAGAGGTGACGGTTGCGGCATTCAGACCGGCGCGGATGTATGAAACGCGCAGCGAGTATCAAGAGGCGCGCAAGGTGGCAATGGCAGCGCAGGTCATGCTTTGCACCGCGGCAGCCATCGTCATCGACAACCGCAACAGCGGGGAATACAACGGCGCGACCAAACGTGACTACTTGCTATTTGACGAGGCCGATCAGTTGCCATCAGCAGCGGCGATGCAGGTTGACATGGAAATACCAGCGCATGTGTTTAGCGAGTTCCACATCAAGGTTGAGACTGCCGAGCAGGCTGCGCGTGATCTGTTGACGCGAAAACTGGCCGAGCCTGAACACAAAGCGGCGGCAAAGTTGGTGCTGGAGATTCTGGGCGAACCCGCGTGGTATCACAGTGCAGGCGTTACCGAGGACGGTGGCGTCGCCGCTTATCACCAGATGCCGGGGCTGCTGCTCAAGCGCGTTGCCAATCTGGGAAATTCGGCCTTCGTTTCTGCCACTCTTACGCTGGGCGGTTCGTTCACTGACTTCAAGCGCGCACTGGGTATCGGCAAAGAGTCTACGCTTTCATCAACCATAGAACCAGCAAAGCATGGCGACCTGCGCTTCGTAGTCAACGACGCACATGATGTGGACACGCCCGAGTGGATGACGGCGGTGCTGGGCGCTATTGCTGATGCTGCACGCCCGGTTCTGGTGGTCACCCCTTCTCACGATCTGGCACAGAATATCGGCGCGGCGGTGCCCGGTGCGGTGGTTCGCGGCGATGACGAAACCACGGCTGGCGCTGCGGTGCGTGTCGGAAACGATGGTGTGCTGGTCGCCGCGGGTGCGTGGGCTGGGTTAGACACGCCGACCCAATGGGCGTCGGTGGTAGTGCCGAAGGTGCCGTATCCGCCGCCGACAATTTTGGATGGCAAGACGGAAAGCACTTACCTGTCCGCGCGCGGTGTCGCCATACGCAGGCTGAGGCAGGTATTCGGGCGCGGGTTGCGGATGCCAGATGCGGTCTGCACAGTCTACCTGCTCGACCCTCGGGCGCGAAAGTTATCGGGCATCGTGCCTTCACGGTTCGCGCAGCAATGGCTAGAGCGCGTGTATCAAGAAGGCACGCGCGGGGCGGTGGTGCGGTCAGAGGCAGAACGCGATCTTGCACTCCGAAAGGCTGCGCTGCGGAAATATGGGTGCAAATGCGCAGCTTGCGGGTTCATGCCTAAAGTCTCGCAGCAGATCGAGATACATCATCTATATCCGATAGCGGGGGGTGAGCGGAAGACAACGCTGGCGGACGTTGCGCCGCTTTGCGCAAATTGTCACCGGCTCGTACACTCGACCACGCCGCCGATGCCGCTTGATGCATTACGCAGGGCAGCGGCTGGCGTTAACGACACGTAACGCACTGACGAAGCATTGAAAAGCATCCGCGGCAAGCGCCTGACGTATCGGCGGATTGGTGCGTAAGCGAAACAAAGGAGGTTAATCATGGCTGACATGGCGCTCATTCAGGGAGCAATTAGCGGACTTAAGGCCGCTGGCGACATTGCAAAGGGTTTTCTGCAGCTTAAATCTATTTCTGATGTCCAGGGAAAGGTTATCGAGCTTCAAAGCGCCATTCTCTCCGCACAATCGAGCGCACTTGCGGCCCAATCTGAGCAGTCTTCGATGATTCAGAGAATACGCGATCTTGAAGAAGAAATCGCTCGCGTAAAAGCATGGGAAAAACAAAAGGAGCGGTACAAACTTACAACCCCTTGGGAAAACTCTGCTGTCGTTTATTCGCTGAAAGAATCTCGTAAGGAATCCGAAAAACCGCATTGGATATGTACAAAATGCTACGACGATGGACGACGCACAATTCTCCAAGAAAGAAAAGACAAAACCGGATACGTTCTGATGTGCTGCCCCACTTGTAAATCGGAGGTTCATACCGGTTATCGAGGAATAGGCCCAGCAGTGTACGCGGCTGACTGAGTTTCGCGGATCGGTAAGAAGGGCGTTATTCGCCCCGGAATGGCGCATGGTGATTGACTTTCGCGACCTCGTATCCCGTATCTGCCAATCAGGTTGCCAAGGTTTATAGCAAAACAATATGAGGTTTTTTCCCGATACCTGTCGCTGCATTCCTGCCCCCACGATTGGTGCGACGCTGGCAGCCTGTTTTCCAACTACCAGGCAGAGGTAAAGGGAACGCGAAGGGCGGCTTCTGTGCGTAGGTAAACGCCCCTCCACGAAAAATAAAATCTTAGGTCAAAAGTACTATGCTGTTTCCAAGCTATTATTCACCAAGAGGACAGATCTTGGCGAAGCACGAAAAATGAAAACGAGACGGCAAACGCTGCGCATCCTCGCGCTCAGCCCGTTTGTTCTGTATAGCAGCGTCGCGCTCCCGGTGCGGCAGATACCGTCGGTCGAGCAGCTCAAGGCCGGATACCGCCGGAGGTTGACCGAAAAGCTCGGCAGAAACGTCGTGCCGTACATCGACATCGAAAGCTCGTGCAATCCGGGCCAGCTCGATATCGATAGTGTGGCGAGCGCGATGGACTCACTGGATATCGGCCTGATGGCGTTGTCCGCCGACGTCGGGGGCGGGCAATTCGCGCGCGGCATCCGCTACGATGCGCTCGCATCGCGGCTGGTCGGGAAATACCCCGACCGTTTCATCCCGGTGGGCAATGGCGGCGTGCCGCCGGCCTGGACTCGCGACACCGGCGCGTTCCTTACCTCGTACGAGCACGATGTCAACGACGGCAATTGCCTGCTGATGGGCGAATTCGAGTTTCGCCACTATCCATCGCCGCGCCAGGTCCAGCGCGGGCAAAACCGGGACGAGACGGTGCCGATCGACGGCGAGATCGGGCATCGCGTATTCCGCCTGAGCGAAGCCTCGGGGCTCGCCTTCCAGATCCATTACGAAATCGAGGATGAGTTGCTGCCGCCGCTCGAAAGAATGCTCGCCCAGTACCCGAAGGCCAAAGTCATCTGGTGCCACTTGGCGCAGGTGCGTTACCTCGAGCGCGCGCCGTCCTATTCGCCGGCCTACGTCGAAGGGCTGATCGGGAAATTCCCCAACCTGTATTTCGACACGGCATTTGGCGGCTCGAACTCGGTCTATCCGCTCAGCGGCCAGCGGCACGCCCGCGTGTGGGCGGATAACGGCACGATCCGTAAAGATTGGCTCGACCTGCTGGTCGCATACCCGCAGCGGTTTCTCGCCGCGCTCGACCTCGGCGGCGACCGCATGCATCGCATCCAGGAGTGGGACCTGAATCTCAGGACCTTTCTCCGGCAACTGCCGCGCGACACGCAACACCAGATCGCCTACCGATCGGCGTGGAAACTGCTGTTTGGCAAGGAGTTCGCCTGAAAGCTACAATTCCCACTTTCCAATTAAGAGAGAACCCTCATGCCCAACGTCAGCATTACGTTCGATCACGTTCACCTTGTCAGCCAGGACCCGCATGCCACCGCCGGTTGGTATGTCGACAAGCTCGGCGGCAGAATCGCCAGGAGCGGCGACGTCCGCGGCGCACCGCAGATTTACGTGTCGTTTGGCGACGCGACGATCATCGTGCGCGGCCAGCGCCCTGCCGAGCAGGCAGGGGATAAGCCCGGCCTGGAATGGGGCATCGATCACTTTGGGGTACGGGTGAAGGGCGATTTCGACGGCTTTTGCGCAGGGCTCCGGGAGCAGGGTGTCGCGTTCAGCCTGGAGCCTACCGATTTCAACCCGACCACCCGCATTGCGTTCATCCAGGCGCCGGACGGGGTGAGCGTCGAACTGCTCAACCGGAAAGACCAGCCGTAGCGCCCGCCCGGCAATCAGCGCGACTAAAATCTCCTCCCCCCTTGCGGGGGAGGATTAAGGTGGGGGGCGCATGCGTTGCGTTCCCGCGCCTTCATTCCCCCCATCCCGGCCTTCCCCCGCAAGGGGGGAAGGAGCATATTTTTTTCAATCCCACGCGGGCGCGCGGCCCTTGGGATTGGCGATCCGGCCGTCGGGGCGCTTGAGCGCGAAGATTCGTTTCATCTCCTCGTCGCTCAGCGTGAAGCTGAAAACGTCCAGGCTCTCGGCCATGTGCTTGGGGTTCGAGGACCGCGGAAGAGGCGCGACAATATCCTGCTGGATCAGCCAGCGCAGCGCCACCTGCGCGATGGTTTTGCCTCGGCTGCGAGCGATGTCGCCGAGCACCGGGTCGGTGAACATGCGGCCGCGGGCGAGCGGGCAATAGGCCATAAAGATGAGTTCCTTCGCGCGGCAGTAAGCAAGTACCTTGGTCTGGTCGAGGTAGGGGTGATACTCGGCTTGAAGTATTACCAGCGGCTCGGGGCACAGCCGCAGGGCTTCCTCCAGCATCGCGATGTTGAAGTTCGCGACGCCGACGTGCCGCGCCTTGCCTTCGCGCTTCGCTTTCGCCAGCGCGCCCATCGTTTCAGCGAGCGGAATGTTATCGATCGTCGGCCAGTGGACGAGCAGCGCGTCGACGTAATCGACCTGCAGCCGTTCCAGGCTTTGTTCCACCGAGCGCGCGAAGTCGGCCGCGCGCAGGTACTCGTGCGAGACCTTGGTGGTCAGGAAAATGTCCTGGCGCGGCACGCCCGAGCGGCGGATGCCTGCGCCGACGCCCTCTTCGGAGCCGTATTTCCACGCGGTGTCGATGTGGCGATAGCCGAGCTTGAGCGCGGTGGCGACGATCTCGCCGCAATCTCCCAGTTGCGAAGTACCGAAGCCGATGCGCGGAATCTCGACCCCGCGCGCAGACAACATCTTCATGAGCTGACTCCTTTTTTCTGGTCCGCATCGTGATGCACGGTGTGGGCGATGTCAAGGTTGCAGCGATGGCATGGGCTACAATGCCCTCCACGCTATTGCCACAGGGGTTTTTGAAACGCTGCCATGCCCGGCCCGGAAATCATCGGCATCATCATACTCGGAGCGCTCGCCTGGCTCTGGTACGACAGCCTCAGGGCCCGCGAAGCTGCAGTCCGCGCTGCGCGCGCGGCGTGCGCAGCCGAGGGGCTGATGCTGCTCGATGATACCGTCGCGATCGCCAACCTGAAGCCCGTGCGCGATGACGACGGCCGCCTCATACTGCAACGCGCTTACGATTTCGAATACAGCGACACCGGCGACAACCGTCTGAAAGGCAGCGTGGTCCTGCGCGGCCACCGCGTGATGCTGCTCAATGTGGGCTCGCGCGCCGCGCCGGCGGTGCGGACGCTGCACTAAGCTTAAGCTACTTCGGGGCGGGAAGTTCCTTGATGCCGCGCAGCGCCACGTAGTAGCCGAAAACGCCGAAGCCCGTCACGACGCCGCGGCACGCAGGCGCAATTTCCGAAACGCGGCCGCGCCGCGCCGGATTCGAGATGTGCAGTTCGATGGTGGGAAAACGCACCTGCGCGATCGCCGCCGTCAGCGCGGGATAGCCAATTGAGTAGCCCGCGGGATTGATGATCGCCGCATCCACGCCGCGCTCGTGCGCCTCGTAAAATTTGTTGATGACTTCGCCTTCGATGTTCGAATGGAAAATCTCGACCTCGATTCCCAGTTCGGACGCGTAACGGCGAATATGCTCGTCGTATTGCGGCAGGGTCATGGTGCCGAAGATCTCGATCTGCGCTTTGCCGCGCATGTTCATGCCGGCACCGTGCACGATCAGGACTTTTGGCACTGCTTGCTCCTCCTGCTTGAATTTCGGTGTAGGGTGCGCTTGCGCACCGATTGCCTTTATTAATTGCGACGTTCAGGCCGCCTGAAACTTGAGTCGCTTGATCCGTTCCATGTTGGTGCCTTCGATGCGGATCAGGCGCGTCGAGCTGGCGCGGCTCGGCGAATGCAGGTCGCCTTCGTTGTATACGTGGGCGTCGCCCGGCACCAGTTTGTAGGTCCTGCGGTGGCAGACCCGGCCGGGCTTGTCCGTGGTGGCCGGTTCCACCAGGTCCCAGTCCGTCATTCGCGTCTCACCCTGCACCTGGCCGTAGATTGCCCACGACGGCCCGTGATCGTGCGGGGGACTGTCCTTGGCGCCCTTGTAGTTGTGGGCGAAGATGCAGAATCCGAGCTCGGGGTCTTCGTACAACAGGTGCCGGTCGGATGTGCTGTCGCTGAAGGTCGATGCAATGAACGGTGCATCCGTCAGCGCTGCCTGAAGCAGCTCGCAGACTTTTTTGCGGCCGCCCGGACCGGGCTCGGCCTTGAGCGCTTTATGAAATGATTGCGCCAATTGTTCGACGGTATGAGCCATGGCGTGCCTCCTCGTGATCGCGATGAAGCGAGAGGATGGCGGATGCGGGAGCAAAAATCAAGTTATCCCGCCCCGGTTGACCTTTCGCGATAACATCACGGTCTGGCCGCAAAATCGTTCCGTCGCGGCGCGCGGGTGGCCGTCGGGCGGAATCAAGCAGGAGCACCGATGAAAGAGGTGTTAATCGTCTTTCACACCATGACCGGCGGCACGCGCCAGATGGCGGAGGCGGCAGCCCGCGGCGCCGCGGCGGAACCGGAAGTGCGGGTGCGCCTGTTGCGGGCTCCCGCGGCCGGGGCGCAGGACGTGCTGCGCGCCGACGGTTACATGTTCGCCACGCCGGAAAACCTTGCCGCGATGTCCGGCGTGATGAAGGACTTTTTCGACCGGACTTATTACGGCGTGCTTGACCGGATTGCCGGCCGCGCCTACGCCACGCTGATCTGCGCCGGCAGCGACGGCCAGAACGCCGCGCGCCAGATCGAGCGCATCTGCACGGGCTGGAGGCTCAAGGCAATCGCGGAACCTCTCATCGTCTGCACCCATGCCCAGACACCCGAGGCGATCCTGGCATTGAAAACGATCGGTGAGCCTGACCTGCGCCGCTGCGAAGAATCCGGCGCCGCGATCGCGGCCGGTCTTGCGCTCGGCATTTTCTGAGTTTCCTCTGTACAATTGTCATTGTCTAACGGCTGACGATCATGGCGAATGTGAATTTCCTGACGGGCGGTGATGTTGCGCCCATCCGCAAGAGCGGCGCGGGGATGTTCGGCGACGTCGCCGGGCTTTTTCAGCGCGCGGACGTTTCGTTCTTCAATCTGGAACTGCCGTTGTCGGATCGGGGCGAGCCGGCGCGCGGCAAAGCAATAACTCATCGTGGCACGCCGGTCAACATCGATGGACTTGCCGAAATCCGCGTGTCCTGCGTGAACCTCGCCAATAACCACGTCCTCGACTTCGGCGATGTCGCGATGTTCGACACGATCGATCTGCTCGATCGAAAGGCGATCGGCCATTTCGGAGCCGGGCGCAATCTCGATGCAGCGCGCCAAGGCTATGTGGTCGAGAAAAACGGGCTGCGGATCGGCTTTCTCGGCTACAGCACCACCCTGCCGATGGGCTTTGCCGCCACGTCCGCATGCCCGGGCGTTAATCCGCTCCAGGCCTATACGGCGTACCAGGCCGATCGCAGCCTGCTCGAATATCCCGGAACCGCGCCGCAGATTGTGAGCTGGACCAATCCGGTCCACCTGCAAAGACTGCGGGACGATATCGAAACATTCAGGAAGCAGGTGGACGTTCTGATCGTTTACGTGCATTGGGGCACCAGCATGTCGCCGCAGGTTCACGATTTCCAGCGCGAGATCGGAAAAGCGGCGATCGACGCCGGCGCCCACGCCCTGTTTGGCGGGCATCAGCATGTACTGTCGGCAATCGAGTTCTACAAGCAGCGCCCCATCGTTCACGGTTCCGCCAATCTTCTGTTCGACACGTGGGCTCCTTTTTTTAACGAAGAGAACGTGAAGACATTTCTGTTCGGCGCGACCATTGACGCCGACGGCTTGCGGGACTGCTATCTGCTGCCGGCGAAAACGGGAGTCGATGCGCCGCCGCGCCTGCTGTCGTGCCGCGACGCCCAGTGGACGGGGATTGTCGAGGATCTGCAACGGCGCAGCCGCGCGTTCGGAACGCAGCTCACGGCGCGCGGAGATGCGATTGAAGTACGCTGTGAATGAGAGAGCAAAGGAGATCGATATGTCCGCAACATTTCCCGAAAATTATCGCGACCTGTTCCAGAAAAAGGCCTTTGGCGCGTTCACGACCCTGATGCCCGACGGCGGTCCGCAGACGACCCCCGTCTGGATCGACTGGCAGGACGGCGAAATCTGGGTGAATTCTGCCGTTGGGCGGCAGAAGGACCGGAACGTCCGGCGCGACCCGCGCGTTGCCGTCGCTGTCATGGATCCGGAGAATCCGTATCGCTACGTCGAAGTGCGCGGGCGGGTGAGGGAGATCACGCAGGAGGGCGCCGACGCGCATATCGACAAGATGGCGAGAAAATACCTCGGGCAGGACCAATATCCGTTCCGCCAGCCCGGGGAGCAGCGCGTGCTGTACAAGATCAGCATCGAAAAAGCTCACGCGATGGGGTAGGGGAACGATGAGCCCGCTCCACGACCGGATTGGACTGCACAGCTGGACGCTCGACAAGACGCCGCTCGCCGAGGTGCTGCGCATCGCACGTGAGGCCGGCTACAACGCTGTCGAGTTGCGCCACGTCGATTTCAAGCGCTGCATCGAAGCGGGCATGAGCAACGAGCAGGTGCTGGCCATGATCCGCGCGAGCGGCATCACGGTATCGTGCATGGGCCTCGAATCGGGCACGATATTCGCGCGCGGCGACGAGCAGCGCCGGCTCTTCGATTCGATGGACCAGATGTGCGCCAGAGCGGCGGCGCTCGACTGCGAAGTGATGATGGTCGCGCCGGGAACCAATCCCGCGGGCAGCCTGCAGGAAGCAGCGCGAAATTTCGCCACCGGCGGCGAGATCGCGCAGAAATACGGTCTGCTTTGTGCGCTGGAATTCAATTCGCGCCATCCGGTCGTCAACCGGCTCGCGGTGGCGCGCGAAATCCTGGCGCTGGCGAACCGGCCCAACTGCGGGTTGTTGATCGACACCTACCACGCGCAGTGCGCCGGCGATGGCGGCCGTGCGTTCGAGGATGTGCCGGCCAGCGACATCATCGCGTTCCAGTTCAGCGACGTGCCGCCCGGGCCGATTTCAAACACGGTCACTCCGCTCGACCGGCTGCCGCCCGGCAAGGGCGTGGTGCGCTGGCGCGAGGTTTTGCAGTTGCTGATGGAAAAAGGCTACGAGCGCTATATCAACTACGAGGCGCCGAACCCCGCGCAGTGGTCGCGCCCACCCGCGGAGGTCGCGCGCGAGGGCATCACCTTGATAAAGACATTGCTGGCTGATGCTGCCGCGGCTGCGCGGCGGGCCGCCGACCGATGAAGCACTGGCTTTAACAGCTATCGCACGAACGCATACGTCAGCACCAGCAGAAATCCCATCAGATACAGCAGCCAGCTTACCTCTTTTCCGCGACCGCTCAGGAGTTTCAGCGCGGGATAGGAAATGAACCCGAGCGCCAGCCCGTGCGCGATGTTGTAGGTGAGCGGTATGCCGGCCATCGTGAGAAACGCCGGCACTCCTTCGCACAGGTCATTCCACTCGATCTTGAGGATGCTTTTTGCCATCATGCATCCGACTAGGATCAGCACTGGTGCTGTCACCGGATGCAGAAACCTGCCCGGCGTCACTTCGTATCCCCCGCCGATCGTCTGGACCAGCGGAATGAAGAACAGCGCCAGCAGGAACAGCAGCGCGGTCGGCATGTTGGCAAGTCCGGTGCGTCCGCCCGCCGCGACACCCGCATTGCTCTCGATGTAGCTCGTGACCGTGGACGTCCCCAGCACCGCGCCCAGCGCCGTTCCGGCCGCGTCGGTCATCAGCACGCGTCCCGCGCGCGGGATTTTTCCGTCCTTGAGGAATCCCGCCTGCGCGCTCACCCCGATCACGGTGCCCACCGTGTCGAACAGCACCATGTAAAGAAAAATGAAAGTGACCATCGGCAGCGCGAGCGCGCCCCTGACGTCCATCGCGAACAGCGTCGGGGTGATGGAAGGCGGCGCGCTGATCACGCCGCGATATTCCACGAGCCCGAAGGGCAGGCCGAGGATAGCCGTCGCCAGCATTCCCCACAGGATCGCGCCCGGTGCTTTGCGCACGAGCAGCACGGAGGTGATGGCGAGTCCCGCGAGCGCGAGGAGCACGGGGGGCTGCCGGACATCGCCCAGCTGCACCAGGCTGCCCGGGTTGCCCACCACGATCCCGGCCTGCTGGAATCCGATGAATGCGATGAAGATACCGATTCCCGCAGCGATGGCGTGTTGCAAAGACGCAGGCACCGCCTCGATCACCATTTCCCGCAGGCGGACCGCGGATAACAGTAAAAACGCCACGCCCGACAGGAAAACCGCGCCGAGCGCGACCTGCCATGAAACGCCCATGCCCACGACGACGGTGAAAGTGAAGAAGAAGTTCTCGCCCATGCCCGGCGCGAGAGCGATCGGATAGTTGGCGTAGAGCCCCATCATGAGGGTGGCAGCCGCCGCCGAGATGCAGGTCGCCGCCATGACGGCCCCGAAGTCCATTCCCGCCTGCGACAGCACCGCGGGCTGGACGAAGATGATGTAGCTCATGGTCAGGAACGTGACCACGCCCGCGCGCAGTTCGGTGCGGACCGTCGTGCCGTTCTCCCGCAGCCTGAACAGCCGCTCCAGCAGTCCCCCGGATCCCTCAGCCTCGTTTGGCATGCCAGAATCCCCATCTAGAAAAACTTAACGGCAATTAGCCGCCGATGAACGCCGATAAACGCCGATGAAAACCCAAAAAACAAAGATACAAAATTCGTAACTATTCAGGTATTTCTATTGTAATTCAGTTGATAAAGCCGGATACTTC
>ERZ1292640.3999-Hain-H43-02um-R1-3999-length-11332-cov-4_pt1 | contig 11332 bp, 7 predicted proteins | sample MGYA00564404_ERZ1292640 | MGnify/ENA primary metagenome ERZ1292640 (study PRJEB36523, sample SAMEA6512636) | groundwater metagenome | collected 2019-01-08 | study: AquaDiva: Metagenomics assemblies of 32 groundwater samples | reverse complement strand
ATTTGCCTCGGCGTATCGGCCGGTAATCACGACATTGGGAAGATGGCGGAGGCGCTCGTCAATATCCGAATAACCAATCAGAAAAAACGTAATCGGAGCACCCTGCTCCCATGCGCTCTTGGCACACTGGAGCAAGAGAAGCGAGCCCTTGTGCGATAGGATCGCACCAATGATGGCGACATGCTTCCTTCGATGAGGCCATTGCAATGCCCCCTTGGCTCTGTGAACGGGTCCAATATGCGTTATATGCGGGCGGACGACAAAATTCACAGAAGGAAAATACCGCTTCATCCGATTCGCCACGTCGGCATCGGGCACGAACACGCGCCGTGCGCCGGAGAGGAAAGCCTCGAACCGGGTGCGCCAGCTAGCAACGGAAACCTTCCCGAACTCCGCCCCCCACGTTGCAATACATGTTTCGCAGCCGGCAAGGTCTGGTTCACCGCAGTAGACTCCCGAACCGTCGATCATGTTGATGCGCGGGCAGACCATCAGGTAATCATGAATGGAGGCGTCGTAATCAATTCCTCGCGCCTTAGACAACTGTTCAATCAGGCGCGGCGCGTCATCGCCCGAAGCCGCAAGGTGATGTACATGGATGTGCCGCACATCCAGGGCAGTTAGGACTTCGATCATGATCGCGAGGTCGTGCGGCAATTGCATCGCACTGATGTTCGGAAACAGACCCATGTCGCTGTCCGCGAATCTCAACAATCCGGCGCAGTCATTATCCCACTTAAGAACAAGCGTTCGAACACCTTCTTGTCGCAACCTCGCCTGCATCTCGCGCACGTGTCGTTCTGTTCCTCCCCCCCGGTCAGTCGTCAGGAACAGCATCGTCGGCCCTAGGCTCTTTGTCTCATGGGACAGACGCTGAAGATCCATCCGGACGCGGCCCATGCGCGCCGGGTCAGCAGCAACGTACTGAGCAACCCTCTCAAGATAGTCTGGATGGAGGTTCGTGACCATTTTGAGAGCCGCCTCCAGACGGCCCGCTCTTTCGCCACCAAATGACACTCCGCCAAAATGTCGAACGAAGACGTTCGTCGCCAGAAGATTCCGCCACCCGCGATTGGCGGCACGAAGGCAGAAATCGTTCTCCTCCCCGTAACCTCGCCCAAATCGGACGGCATCGAACACGCCCACGTCGAGAATGCACGATCGGGCGATGTACATACAGAACCCAACGGCTGTTGGTATATCGACCCCCAAACTGCAGTTAACGTCGGCTGCGATCAGGTCCAGTTCGGCATCGGCTAATTCTAGCCGATCCTGGTTATCCTTGAGCGTCGTCGGGTAACTGCATATCGTGGCATTGTTGGAAAACGGCGTGATGGTGCCAATCTTCTCGCCGCCGCGCGCCAGCGCCAGAATGCGATCGAGCCAGTCGTTGTGCACCTCGGTATCAGAATTCAGTAGAACTACATCGCGCGCTAGGTGCAACGCTATCCCGAGGTTCGCCGTGGCCACAAAGCCCTGATTGTCGGAATTTCTGATCAGCGTGAAGAGCCCTCCTGAAGAGAGCTGGCTCAGCTTTTCTGACAGCACCGGATCCGGACCGCAATCGTCGATTACGACCAATTCAAACTCGGTCACCTGCCGCGCCACAAGAACCGAATGAAGACAATTCAAAGTGACTTCGGCTTCGCCATACACCGGCACAATAACATCTACCGCAGGTTCTCTTCCGCCACGCGCTTTGCATTTCTGCAACAGCGCGCGCCAAGACTCTTCGGATGGGGGCTGGGGGGCAACCACTCGGCGTCGTCTCGGGAGCAGGCCGGCTGTCCGTCCCTGGACAATGTAGTGCAGAACAGGCGGCAGATGCGGTGGAATGACGTCGCCGTACTTGGATACGTAATAAGCCGTGTCAAACTCAGCTGAGGGGTCGCGACCTTCGATCAGACCTCGGGTCAGGAAGTGCTCGACCGGATCCAGCCTGGCGTTGCGAACGTCCGGATTCACCGAAAGATAGTATTCCTTGTCGAAGAGCCCGCTTCCGCACAACAGTTCGAGGCTATGTACAATCTCGCTTGGACTTCGCAAGGCGGGCCGGCCAAAGACAATGTAGTGTGCCAGCGGGTTGATCTTGCTCTCCGCGATATCAGGGTAGCGCGCTAGATAGTACTCCGTATCGAAAAACAACGATGGATTGCGCCTCTCCGAGGCTCCTACCTGCAGATAGTGATCGATCGGCTCAAGGCCGGACGCCGCAACTTCGCGGTGTGAATCTAGATAGTATCGGGCATCGAAGAACCTCCATATCTCGAGGTCCGCGTCCGATATGCTGCGATTTCGAAGTTCAACTTGTAGAAGATGCTCGATCGGATCGACGCTTAGCGACTCGGAAAAGTGGCTTACATATTGCGCCGACTCGAACACCCGGCTCTTGCGAAGGAATACCGACAGTTCTGCCAACGCAGTTGGATAGCGTTGCTGCTTCTGTCCATGCAAAATGAAATCTAGCAGAGGATGCAAATGCGGATCGATTTTCTCACGATATCTCGCAACGTAGTAGGTCGTCTGGAAGCGAGAAGATGGATTGCGGCCCTCAGACGCACCGTGTTCGATATAGTGAGCAAGCGGGTCGATACCAGCCGCCCGAACATCCGGGTAGGTGTTAAGGTAGTACTGCTCATCAAACAGACCGCTTCTCCGAATACGCCCATATGGCGATCGACCCAGTCCGAGTGCTGACAACATCCGGCCGGCTTTCCCGGAGGCGAGATGTGCTATTCCTCGCATTGGAATTGACCCGTCCTAGGCATGGCAAAATATCCGCACCTGAAAGGTGCGGATAGTTGCCGAGCACCGGAGTGAAGTTTCCTCTTAAGCATTGCGAAAGACACTATTCCATACAACTCTAATGTAGCATGATGCAGAGTTGTCTGGAACGCGTAAGGCGCTTGAAACTGTCGAAGAGTTCCAGCCAGCAGATTGCATCCCTAGGTATCTCTAGCTTAAGACACGGGGCTTAAGATTGCTGTTTGACATCGAAGTGGACGATGGCGAAATGATTGCCTGCTACTTGGTCACTGACTCCTATTCAGTCACCCCGATCATGAGGATCACTTCCGGTGGACAGGAATTGGCAATCCTTGAAGCCAATGAGATCCGGCCGTCGCTGCTCGCGGCCGGGCGACATGCGACCGGCCAATGCGGCTTCAGAATAACACAGGACATCATTCCTGGCCTTTCTAAGGACACGATCCTCGAACTGCGGGAAGCCCTATCCGACGTGGCGATCTATCGTCGCCGCCCAGAAGGTTCGGTCGTGAAGAACGGCCTGTTTCGACTCGAAGCCTGGCATATGCGCGCCGCCCCCCTGGATGACTTCCTAGATGGCCATTTCCAGCTCGCCTTCACTGCCATAGATCGACTTGGTCGTGAAACGACCTTGCAAACATTTCTGCTCAAGTCGACACAATCGATCTATGTTAGTGCTCGATTGCTCTACAAAGAGTATGAATTCTCCGTGACAGACGCATTCCAGAAGATCTGTATTCTGCAGGATCCTTTCATCGAGCTCGCCGAAACGCTAATCGCGCTAAAGGCTGAAACAGTCGATGAAGCAGCCAACAAGGATCTTCGAGAACGCCTGACCTTCGAGGCTGCGCGCGAATACTTTCTGGACGTCGACCTTACTAATACAGATGCCGTCCATCGCGCGCTTGCGCGCATGCCCGAAACAGTTGAAATAGCGCTGGCCAACCCCCTCGCTCGAACGCTTGCCTCGCGAACGAGCGATCAGACCCCCAACTCAAGCTACATATCGTCAGCCTTACAGTCTCTAGCATCATTTGATATTGTTGGTGTCAGGGAACGCCCTGCATCGTTCATTGAACCGCTTGCCGAGCTTGTTGGCCAGCCGCCCGACATCGTGCCGCATAGTTTTGCATCTCCCTCAGCCAAGGATCTTGGCGACCGTCTGAAATCTTCAAGGCAGGTGATGTCGCTCATAGACATGGACAAGTCGATCTATGAAACGGTTTACGGTGCAGTGAATGCTAACTTTTGATAGTAATTTTTGGCGTCTCCCGGTCACGCAACTTATGGATAGGTAGATTCCCAAGGCAATGTGATGGAAGCCAAGCAACCTGTTCGCGAACCGACTGATGATCCAAGTTTGGAAGTCGCCTCAGAGCAACTTCCGGCTTCTAGACGGTCGAGACATCATTCCCTCGTTTCGTTTCTGCGTGACAGCAAGACTAATGACTCTTCCGGGTCGGCGCGCATCCCATCGGTCTCCTGGCTAAGAGGAGCCCATTGGGCGCCGGTCAGTTTCTTTATTTGCGTCGTTATTCCCGCTTTGGCGTTCATTCTCTATTTCGTCGCTATTGCAGCCCCCCAATACGTGGTCGAATCCCGCTTTGTCGTGCGTACGGCAGACGTCGCAGCTTCTTCGACTGATGCTATTAGTTCAGCTGTTTCTGCCTTGAGTTCGTCTCTTTCCTTCTCGCCGGCGGCGCAGAATTCCTACATCGTCGCGCAATACATCAAGAGTCGCGCCGCAGTGGATGATCTGGAAAAGCTTTTGAATTTGCGCGAGATTTTTCGCCGCCCCGAAGCCGACTTCTGGACACGACTGAAAGAGGATGCGACCTCGGAGGAGCTTGTCGACTACTGGAAGAATATGGTTCGCGCCTACGTCGACGGCCCCTCGACGATTGTAACGGTCGAAGTCAAGGCCTTCCGGGGCGACGATGCTCTCAACCTGTCAAAGGCGATCCTCACGCTGAGCGAGAGACTGGTAAATCAGATCTCCGAGCGTGCGCGTCGCGATGTGATGCGTTCCTCAGAAGAAGAAGTACGCCGAGCCGACTCGATCGCACGCGCCTCACTACAGGAATTACAGATAGCCAGGAACACTGAAGGAATCCTTGATCCTACCAAAACTGCCGTCGAAACCAGTAAGCTTCTCATGCAGATCGTTACTGAAAAGATTCGACTCGAGGCTGAACTTCACGTTGCCCAGCAAGCCATGGACAAGAACTCCCCGAGCGTCAGGCAGTTGAGTAGCCGAACGGAGATTCTGGATCGGCAAATCGCATCCTTGAAGTCGAGTCTTGCGGGACCGACTGCTGTGGATCGCAATGTTGCCGCTTCTCTACGTCGTTTCGAAGAACTCGAAGTAAAGCGGGTTCTAGCCGAAAAGCTCCTGACCTTCGCGGAAGATGGACTCGAACGGGCACGTCTCAGGGCAGAGCGGCAAAACCTTTACTTCATGGTCTTTGTTACACCGAAGTCTCCGGACGAACCCACCAAACCTTTGCGCCTGACCTATTCAATACTGCTGCCGATTGCCTGCTTTGTAATTTGGGGCATGTTTGCGTTGATTTGGGCGGCTATTGAAGATCATAACTTTTAGGCAAAGCCATTCAATTCAAGCCATATGATTTCGCGCCAATGTGAGAACTGCGTTAACAATTCCGAAGATCGTCAGCGATCCCAGACAAACAATGATGATGCTCAAAGCTCGTTTCGGATAACGAGGATCTTCCGGCAGGGCCGGAAGGACAAATGTCTGCAGATAGACGAGCCGTCGCTCCGCCGAAACTTGAGCGAGCTGGAAGGCAGCTGCGGCGGAGGAATATTGACGCTCGGCGATTCGCCGCTCGAGTTCAAGCTCCGAGAACTTCGTCATTACTTCGGAAATCAACTTGTCGGTGGAAGTTGTTGCGTTCACACTGGTCATCTTTGCTTCCAGAGAACGAATTTGCTCGCTGATCGTATCGATGCGAGTCTTGAGGGCTCGCATTTGCGGAGCATCTGGCAGAACGATTGCGCTTTGGCTTTCATAGTCCTGCTGCAGCTTCAAGCGGTCCGCCCTCAAGCCTGTCACCAACTCCCCAAGCGCACGTCCAGCATGCCCCGCATCGAGGAGCCCTTCGGCATTCCGCGCCGTTTCCAACGCGCCTCTCACCGCACCGAGGCGCTCTGCGGCTCTTTCGAATTCCTGCTTTGACGAGCCGACATTGTCCTTCCGCATTCGCTGGTTCAGATCATTGACCAGCTTTTCGCTGAATTCCAGAACTGCCTGGGAGATACGCAAAGTGTCTTCTGCGGAAAATGCACGAATCGAGACCGTAACAAGGCCACCCGGCAGCTGGATAGAAACTTCGACTTTGGATTTCCAATAATCGACTAGCTTCTCAAAAGGCTTGGTGACATCAAATCTGGAGACCCAGTCGATATTGGAGTTGCCATATAATTGACGGATATCCAGGCGATGCTGCAATTGCTCGACGATAGCCGCACTTTGAATGTAATTGACGACCACCTGCGTATCCTGCACCACATTTGTAGCAGGAAGGCCGGTCACCGCCTCAATGCCATCAGCCCTCAGATTAGATCCGCCTTGCACGACGAATTTGCTCTCTGTAACGAATTGCGGAGATGCAACGAACCCGAAGTACACAATGGATCCGACACTCGGGATGACGAACACGCATACAAATGTTATTGCGTAAAGTATTGCTACAAGCCGGGCGCCGCGACGACGGGATAACGCCCCCGTGTCGAAAGCTCTGCGCCGCCGCGACGACAGGCGAGACATCCGAACTGCTTCAACAAGTGCGCTGCGGACCCGCCGCGTCCTCTCCAGAGCACTTGTCTTGGCACTGCTGTCCGGCATACGACAAACACCAATTCAATTTATTATGTGGGACGTTGCTACACAGCCGCGCACAGCGCCAGACCGTTCATCGGTTAAGCCGATTATACACCTCAATTCCATCGTCGACAGCATTGAACATCAATAAATTGCCGTCGACCAGAACAGCAGCTCGGGAGCAATAGGACCTGATTGTTTCAATCGAATGCGAGGCCATAATCAAATCGGCTGTTTTTCGTCGCTGGTTGAATGCATCTTCACATCGCCGCTGAAATCGAGCGTCCCCCACTGCAATGGTTTCGTCGATCAAGTAGCACTCGAATTCTATGGCCATCGACAGTGCATACGCCAGTCGCATTCCCATGCCGGTAGAATAGGTCCCGACCGGCGCATCAAGATAGTCGCCCAATTCGGAAAAGTCCTCGACGAAATTTGAGACTTCGCGTAAATCTGCGCCGTAGGCACGTGCAACAAACTTCATATTGTCGCGGCCACTCATCTCTGGATGGAAGCCTCCGGAAAAGCCAAGCGGCCAAGAGACCCTGGAGGTGCGAATGACCCGGCCAGAATTCGGCAACTCAGTCCCGGCAGCCAGCCGCAAAAGCGTAGATTTTCCCGCCCCGTTTACGCCGAACAAACCGTACGACGAGCCGGTTTCGAAAGCGGTCGACACATGATTCAGGACGATTTTTACACGGCCCTTCGTCCGGTAAAACTTCATGACATTGTTAAACTGAATCATTCGGCGGCAAGCCTACGTGGATCGATGCGACAGCAGAGCGCCAGCAAATTTTCAGCGCATCATACGAGGAAACACTAGCGTGCTCCGGAATCAGTTCAACATACTAGTCGCCATGATGCTGCGCAATATGCGTACGAGGTTCTTTGGGACCGGCCTTGGCTTTCTCATTTCGATCGGCTGGCCTCTTGCACATGTCGGGATACTGCTGCTTTTCAATGCAGTGATCGACAGGGCGGCTCCTTACGGTGAAAGTCTGGTCCTGTTCTTTGTAACCGGCTTGGTCCCGTTCATGGCGTTCAACTACATGGCGCGGTTCATCATGATTTCGGTCATTCATACCCGCCCGTTGCTAGCATTTCCCGCCGTCAAGATCACCGACCTACTTTTTGGAGGGGCATGTCTTGAAGTCATCGCATCATGCTGGTCGATTGCCATTCTGGCGCTTATTCTGACAGCCTTTGGAATCGATATTCTTCCCCATAACCCGGCGCACGCTGCCTATGCAATGGGTTCCTCCTTCCTTCTCGGATTTGGTTACGGCGTACTTAGCGGGTTGATCGGGCTCGCTTTCCCAATGTGGATCACCGGCAGCACACTCGCGGCAATCGTCTTGTATCTCATGTCTGGCATTTTCTATGTCGTGGATACTCAGCCCGCGATCGTACGCTACTACCTGTCGTTTAATCCCTTGTTGCAGGATATCCAATGGATGCGCTCGGCTTACTATGACGGCTATGGACCTGAACTCGATAAGGTCTATGCTGTTTCCTGCGCTGTTGTGCTGCTGTTCTCTAGCCTCGTGATCGAACGCCTATTCCGCGGCCGTTTTTTGATCATGAGATAATGTGAGACCTTCGTGAAAAGCATTGGTGTCGTTCGTGAGCGTGGTTGGGTTTGGCACGCCACTACGGAAGATCCTCGATACATTTTCTCACTGAGGTTCCTGCGCCCTCAATTTCTTTTCATCTTTCTCGAGCCACTGAATGAGCCATTAGACCCAGTCCTATTTCTCGACCGTGGTCATGGTTTCAATGAAGGTGAGTCGCTTTCTCTCGTCTGTGCAGGGCCCACTGGTTACATCGTCTCGTTGAAAGAGTTACGGGAGGTCTCCGCGATTCGTTTTGACCCGTGTAGCGCAACCGCGTCGTTTCAATTCTGGGCAAAGCGCCTTCACTTCGCAAATAGACTGGACACGTTTCTGGAGCGGTTGACGACAGATCTTACTGCGAAGAAAGGATACGCACCCCGGTTCCAGCACATCGGAAAGCGTGATGCGACGTCGATGTGCGTCTCGGATCGGCTGGCCATCGCGCGTACGACCAAGGATCACTTCTCTCACGTCATGATGCTCGCAAAGCAGCGAACAAATACTCCAATTTGCTCGACGGGTTCGCAACAGGTTCCCTTTATCTCACTCGTCGTGCCCGTGTACAATACGCCGCCCAAATACCTCAAGGATTTGGTTGAATCGTTCCATGATCAAGGCACTGCCTACGCGGAGCTCGTGCTGTCGGATGACGGTTCAACGTTGCCGGCAACGCTCGAGCTTCTCAACACTCTTCGCGGCAAGCCGGGAATTAAGGTTCTGATCCACTCGACAAATACGGGCATCGCTGGGGCGACCAACCGTGGCATCGCTTCGGCATCGGGGCAGTGGGTCGGCTTGGTCGATCATGACGATGCCCTGTCTTCCTGCGCTTTGGAGCAGGTCTTTAGCTCGATCCAAAGATTTCCTGACGCGAAATTCTTCTACACTGACGAAGTCATAACGAATCCAAAGCTGGAGCCTGTCGGTTACATCCTGAAGCCGGCTTACGACCCGGTACTCCTATCAGGGGTGAACTACATCAATCACCTGTCGATATACCGTAGAGACCTTCTCAATCGCATCGGTAATGTTCGCGAAGGGTTTGAGGGCTCACAAGATTATGATTTGTTGCTTCGCTATCTGACGAACGTTCCACCCAGCGAAGTAGTTCACATTCCCTTTCCTGCCTACAAGTGGCGCCGCGTTTCGACGAGCTTCTCGACCAAATTCCAGGATCAGTCAGTTCAAAGCGCGCGACGTGGACTTGCCGACCATTTTGCTCCTGCCTTTGGAACGATCCCGATTGTTGCTGCGCTCGACCCTACGCTTCATCGACCACGGCTTGATGCCGCGATTTCCGACTGGCCATCCGTCTCGATCGTCATTCCCAGCCGGGATGCCTTCCCGCTCATTTCACTGATTTTGGAGAACCTGCGGGACAAGACGGACTACCCCAACCTCGAGATCATCGTCGTGGACAACGGCAGCCGGGATTCGCGCGTGCTGGATCTTTACGCTGCATTTGGGAGGTCCTTCCCGAAGTTCACAGTATCAATTGAAGTCGCACCGTTCAATTTTGCCGGACAAATCAATCGAGGCATTCGGCTCGCCAAGGGCAAGCATGTTCTCCTTCTTAACAATGATGTCGAAGTGCAGTCCGCCGACTGGCTGAAGGAAATGGTTTCTTGTCTCGCCTATCACCGAGTAGGGATTGTCGGTTCAAGACTCCTCTATCCTGACCGCACACTTCAGCATGCGGGCGTGATTGTCGGCTTCGGCGACTATGCAGGCCATTGGTTCGAGCGAAAGCCAGAGAAGTTTCCCGGACCGTTCGCACGTCTCATGGTGCGCCAGTCGCTCTCCGCTGTAACCGGGGCTTGTATGTTGATTTCCCGGGATTGTTTGGATGCAGTAGGGTTGCTCGACGAAGATGATTTCGCGATCGCTTACAATGATGTCGATTATTGTTTGCGCGCCTGCGGGCAGGGCTTTCGTATTGTCTGGACACCATTCGCCAGCCTCATCCATCACGAATCTGCATCCCGGGGTAGCGACGAAACCCCCGAAAATCGCCAGCGATTCGCACGCGAAAAGAAGTCCTTGCAAGATCGTTACAGGACGGCAGAGTTTTGCGATCCCGCAATTAGCCCCTGGTACAGCCGAGATCGATCGAATCCGTGCCTCGTCATGCTCAATGAGTTGCCGCCTGCCCGTACCGGATGGCATGTTCGCCAGTAAGGTTGCCACATCTGGCGCGTAGGCACGGTCCGGCAGATGGGCTGATAAATTGTAGCTTTCGAACGTAGTCCGAGTTGATCCCCATAAGACGAGCCCGATATTCTCTGTGAGGCGAGCTGGAAAGCCTGCAGTGGGCCGGCGGCCGTTCCTGTAGGTACTACGGCACGCTAGAGGCTTCTAGCCCCCTGTGCGGCAGCACCATTCTTCCAACTCATTGATTGTAAGCGGGCCAGCGCTTTATTGATGCCGCCGGCATCGTGCAGCTTGTGGATCGTTCGCCGACGATCCCCTCGAATGACCGCAACGAAGCGCGAATTTTCGCGACTTTTGGTGGGCAGATGGTGGGGCAATGTCGAGAGGTCGGTGCGCCGTTCTTCTTCAAGCAATGGGGTGAGTGGAAACCCGTCAGCGCGGCGCGCCTCGACGTCAAGCGCCTGTACACCTGGTCGATGCCTTCGCATCAATACATGGAGCGCGTGGGAAAAAAGCCGCCGGCGCCATGCTCGACGGCAACGAGCACCGGGAGTGCCCGACGTGACGGGCGCCGCCTTTTCAAGCCGCCACGCCAGACGCCGAGTCCTGGACGATCCGCTCAAGGTTCGCCTGCAACGATGCGGTCGTGGGCTCGTCAATGTTCGGCTTCAGGCTGGCGACCTCCTGCGCCGATCGCATCTCGGCAGGTCGCTCGGCATGCATCATCGATCTTTCACCGCTCGCAAAACCCTCGACGTCGAGGCAAGCCAGCGCCTGCATGAGGTGCTCGGCTTCCCAGCGGTCGGGCTCGCGTCGTTCTCGATCGAACAAGCTGAGGAAACGCTCGATCCGTCGTGTGAGGTTACGGCGTGCCGTGAAGTGGGCGGTTGTCGTCATGGGGGCGTGCATAGCACTTTGCCAACGGTCGCGAGTGCCGGAAGTTTCCGACGCGACACCC
>ERZ1292640.508-Hain-H43-02um-R1-508-length-31664-cov-44_pt4 | contig 11333 bp, 5 predicted proteins | sample MGYA00564404_ERZ1292640 | MGnify/ENA primary metagenome ERZ1292640 (study PRJEB36523, sample SAMEA6512636) | groundwater metagenome | collected 2019-01-08 | study: AquaDiva: Metagenomics assemblies of 32 groundwater samples | reverse complement strand
CCGTTGTCGCTGGTGAAGATCACCAGGGTGTTGTCCTCCTGGCCGTGCTTGCGCAGCGCGTCGAGCAGCGTGCCGATGGCGGCGTCCATCTGAGTGACCAGCGCTGCGTACTGGGCCTTGCGGTCGGTCTTGGACGCGCCGTACAGGCGCAGCCATTCGCCGGGCGCCTGGGGCGCAGCCTTGTCGAAGGTGGAGGCGCCATGGGGCGCGTTGAAGGGGACGTAGAGGAAGAACGGCCGGGTGTGGTTGGCGTCCAGGAAGCGCAGCGCCTCGCGCCGGAACAGGTCGGTGGCGTGGCCCTGCTCCTTGATGCGCTCGTTGCCGCGGAACATCGAGGGGATGCCGTAGCGCTCGTGGGTGAAATAGTCGATGCCAGTGTTGGCGAAGCCGTAGTAGAAGTCGAAGCCGCGCTGGAGGGGGAGGAAGCGGCGGGCGCGGCCGCTGTCCCACTTGCCGACCACGCCGGTGGCGTAGCCGGCCTGGCGGAGCGCCTGGCCGATAGTGATCTCGCGAAGATCGAGGCCGATGGTCATCTCGGGCGAGACGGCGTAGCCGGCCTCGTCGAACTGGAACTTCCAGTTGACCTCGTCGTTGCGGATCATGTCGTAGAGGCCGTTGCGCTGCGGGTAGCGGCCGGTGAGGATGCTGGAGCGCGACGGCGTGCAGGCGGGCCAGGAGACGACGAAGTCGGTGAAGCGGACGCCCTGCTGGGCGAGGCGGTCGAGGTTGGGCGTCTTGATGTAGGTGTTGCCGTAGCAGCCGAGGTCACTGTAGCCGAGGTCGTCGGCGACAATGAGCACGATGTTGGGCGGGCGCCGGGCAGGCTGGCTGCGCAGAGCGGCAGGCGCCAGGCCACCGGCGGCCTGGAGGAAAACACGCCGGCTCAGGTTCTTTACAGGCATTTTCTCAATGGTCGCCGTACTTGAGCTCGCCGGCCTCGATGCGCACCGGCAGCCGGTTCTGACGCGGCGGCAGCGGGCAGGTGGCGTACGGTGTGAAGGCGCAAGGCGGGTTGGTGGCCTTGTTGAAGTCGAGGATGACCTTGCCGGCTTCGGGCTTGTCCGCGTCGAGGAATCGGCCCCCGCCGTAAGTCTCCTTGCCGCTAGTCCCGTCGCGGAAGACGAAGAACAGCCCCGGGCCAACGCCGACCGCTTCAAGGCGGTACGTCTTACCGCCCAGCTTGAACTCGGCGTAGCCGGGCGACTTGTCGTCATTGGTGTCGCCGAGGATGTTCGGAACTTTGATCGGCTTGGGCGGGTTGTAAGGGGCCCACTTGGCTTCGAGGCGGAATTCGGGTTTCAGCGGATACCACTTGCGCCCGGTGAATTCGCGCCGCATCTTGCTGTTCGTGTCCCGCAGGCGGATGCCGATGCGCTGGCCACGCTGGATCACCCAAACAGAGACGGCCCCGCGCTCGATGCGTGTGGGCGGGTCGGGTCTCATTTCAACCGGCGCGCCGCCTTCAGCGGGGTGGAACAACACCTTGCCGCCTCGCAGCTCGAACGCGCCGAACTTCGGTACGCCCTCGGGCAGCTCGATCTCGTTGCGGCCCTCTTCCAGCCACGTCAGCCCGGCGATGGTGAGCCATCCGGTGTCGGAGCGGAGTGAAGCCTCCTCGGCGGCGCGCCACCGCTCGACCTCGGCGCCGAGCTGAAGGGCGAAGAAGAGTAGCGCAATCATCGCCGGTGCCTCGCACCGAACATAACAGATCGCCCGCCCAGGTGGCCCGCCGTCGGCCGAATCTATAGTACGCTGATCGGATCGGGGGATTGCCGCTAACGTGACCGCGACACAATCGCTAACGCGTTTCCTGGCGCTGGCGGCGCTCTTGTCGTCGTCAAGGCAACTTGTGTATGCCGGTCTTCGGCCGCACCCCCGGGTGGAAGTTGACGCCGCTCTGCTGAAGCAAGTCCGGTCTTTGCGGGAAGCGAACGATCCCGCGTGGACGCGGTTCGAGAGCTGGCTCAAGAAAAGGCCGGAGGGCAGTCAGGCGGCCAACTTTGTATTGCCTTGCACGTTCTCATACCTGGTCACCGGCGAGCGGGAGGACTTCGATTGCGGCTGGCAGGCCGTACGGTCCAGGATCTATCGGAACGGCCTCGACCGCGGTGGCGGCTTGTTTCCGCTGCTTGACCTGTACAAGGGCGACCGTCACGAGGCGGCCTTCCAGGGCGGGGTTCTCATCGCGATCATCGCCCGGTTCTACGACTGGGGATTCGCGCAACTGTCGTCGGAGCAGAGGCAGGATCTCATAGACTGGCTGAACGCGGCCGCCGGTTTCACGCACCTTGAGAATCCGGAGGGGCGCCTCTACCTCCGCAACGACGGCGCGTCGGTGACCCAGGGAGTCGCGGCCGCGGCCTATGCCACCCTCGGCGACAACCCGCAGGGTGAGCAACTGCTGGCCTGGTTCCGCGAGCGCTGGGAACAGACGCTGAAGGGTCTCGATATTATGGGCAAGGGCGGCGCGACCGGGGAGGGAAACGCCTACGGCACCTCGCCGACCGGTTCCGGCATCATCACCGCCGCCAACATCGCCTACTACGCCGCCGGCGAGGATCTGTTCCTCAACCACCCGTGGTTCCGCCAGCGGCTGCTTTACGACGCCTTTGCCGCCTATCCGGGCACGCTCGGCGGCCCTGGGGCGCCGGTCAAGGTCCCGGCGGAGCCGATCGTGGAGCAGGCTTCCATCGGCGGAGACGGACGGCGGGCAGTTTCCTGGCACAATCGCGACACCCGGCGGAACGGTCTGATTCTAAGCCGGCGGTTCGCGCGCACCGAGGAGGCCAATACGTGGAACTGGGTGTTCCGCCAACCGGCCGTGGACCGCGTCATCGACGACTCGCAAGCCCTGACCGACCTGCTCTATTACTCCCCGCGGCCGGCGCTCGTCAAACCCAGGAAGCTGTCCTTCTTCGATCCCAGCATGGGGTTCGTTTACATCCGGTCCGACTGGGACTCGCCCGACGCAACCTGGATCGCCTTCTGGGCGGGTCCTCACATCGACACCCATCAGCATCTCGATCAGGGATCGTTTGCCATATTCAAGCGCCGCGATCTGGCGCCCAAGACGGGCCACTACGATGCCGGCGTGTTCTCCCCGCATCACGTGTCCTATTACATCCGGACGGTCAGCTCCAACAACATCCTGGTCGGCGACCCCTCCGAGATCTTCCGCAACTTTATCGCCGGGATGGGGTGCGACAGGAACGGCAAGGTGCTGGCAGTCATGGACAGCGCCAGGTGGCCGGCTTGCATCCCTAACGATGGCGGCCAGCGCACGATGAGTCCTAGAGGCCTCTCGGTCGCCAATGCGGAACTGTTCTACAAGCACCGCGACATCTATGATGTCGCCAGAGTGGCGTCATTCCAGGACGACGGGCGGGCGGTTTCTGTCGTCGCCGATATCACCAACGCGTACAACAATGCGCGCTACACGACGCCCGGCAACAAGCCCAAGGTGAACCGGGTTTACAGGAGGCTGGTTTACATCCGCGGCCTCGACCTGGTCGCGATCGCCGACACCGTCGAGTCCACCGATCCGCGGTTCGAGAAGAAATGGCTGCTGCACGCTCTGGATCGGATAGAGGTGGGCGGCAACGTCGAGACGATCGATGCTGGCGAATCGGTGCATCACAGCACCGACCAGGCGAAGATCGTAGCCGACGACACCCAGCCGTCCGACAGGGACCAGACCACGTTCGACCTTAGAAAAGGTTACGCGGCGCTGCTTCTGAAGACGCTGTTCCCTTCCCGGTTCCGCTACCGCAAAATAGGAGGAAGAGAACCGGCTGAGACGCCGCACGCCGACCTTTACACTCCCGGCCGGAATGCAAGGCATTATCACCGCCACCTGAAGGACTTCTGGGTGAAGGATTTCAGCGAGGGCGTGATTCCCAATCACAAATCAACCAACTGGGCGCCGGAGCGTCCTCACGAGTCGGCGGAGGAAGCATACGTACCGATCTACGGACCGGGATACGGGAGGTGGCGGCTGGAGGTCGAGCCGGCTGCGCCCGCCAGCACCGACTACTTCCTGAACATCCTGAAGCCGGTCCTGAGCCCGAAAGAGGCCCTTCCGCCGATCCGGCGGCTCGAAAGCGCGGACACATTCGGAGCGGAAATCGTGAGAGACCGAACGAAGTACGTTCTTACCTTCAGCAAGGATTCGCTGGAGGCGCCGCGTCTGGAGATCCGGTAGGGACGTTTACTTTAGGCATCGCTCGATACGCGGCCGCCACGGCCGGCACCGGCACCCCAGCGGAAATCTGTCTCTGGGAAGAGTGGTGTCTCATTGTATAATTGGACGCTGGCAGTCGGGAACCGTCCCGAGCCAGGACGCAGGGGAGGTGTGTTGTGGTTCGGTCTCTCCGTTTTGCTCTTCTTGCCCTGTTCTGTCTGCTTCTCACCCTCGCGCTGGAGGCGCAGACGACATTCGGCGTGATCCGCGGCCGGGTTCTCGACTCGAGTGGCGCACCGGTCCCGCACGCCACTGTCGTCGTGACCAACACCGGGACCAACATTGCGAAAACCGTGGCCACCGACTCGTCGGGTAGCTACGAGGTCGGTTACCTGCTGCCCGGCGCCTACTCGGTCACGGCGGAAGCTGCCGGCTTCAAGAAGTTCGTGGCCCAGGACGTCATCCTCTACGCCAAAGGCACGGTGCTGGTGGACGCCCCGCTGACCGTCGGGGACATCACCGCCTCGGTGACGGTGGAAGCCGGCGCCCCGCTGATTACCACCGAAACCGCCGTCATCTCCGACGTCAAGACGCAGCAGCAGTATTTGCAGGCGCCCTTGAACACTCGCAGCGCCGGTTGGGACAGCTTTCTCTACACCTTCATGGCGCTGGTGCCGGGGGCACAGCCAACCTCCTCCTACTACGCCATCTCCTTCGCCGGCACCCGCGAATCCGCCAACAACTTCACCGTGGACGGCATCACCACCAACTCAGTGCTGTTCGGCAACATCGTCGGGCCGGCGAACCCCTCGATGGAGGCCATCCGGGAAGTCAAAGTCGACCTGTCGGGCAATTCGTCCGAGTATGGCGCCCCGGGCTACGTGACCGTGATCACCAAAGGAGGGGAGAACACGCTGCATGGCAGCGCCTTGTGGTATTACAACACCGGCGGGCTCAACGCGCGCGACTTCTTCGCCACCACCAAGCCCTTTGCGGTGACCAACGATTTCGGCTTCACGGTTTCCGGACCGGTGATCAAGAACAAGCTGTTCTACTCCGGCACCTTTGAAGGCTTCAATTGGCGGTCGGCCCGGGTGCTGAACCTGAACATGCCGTCGCTGGCTCTGCGCAAGGGCGATTTCTCCGCCCTGAGGGACTCCGCCGGCAACCCGATCGTCATCCGGGATCCGATCGCCGGCGCCGTCTTCGCCGGCGGCGTCATCCCGCCCAGCCGGTTGAACGCCACGGCCCTCAAGATCCAGGAGCGGTTCTATCCGCTGCCGACCTACGGCGATCCGCAGTCGATCGCGGGCAATTACCGCGACCTGGTCAAGGAGAGTCTCCGTAAGGAGCAGGTAGACCTGCGTCTGGACTACCAGCTTTCCGCGCGTAACTTCCTGTTCGGCCGCCTGAGCATCATGCGGGCGCCGAACGGAGCGCTGGCGGGGGAGATCCCGACCGTCGGCTATCGCATCCAGCGCCGGCAGAGCCGCCAATTCGTCCTCTCCGACACCCACACATTCCGACCGAACCTGACCAACGAGTTCCGTTTCGGACTCATCCGCGGCTTCAACCCCCGCAACGGCCCGATCAAGGGTCCCGAGATCGTCAAGGAGCTCGGCCTCACCAACCTCGCCCCCAACTTGCCGGATCTTGAGGCAATCCCTTCGATGGCGGTGACGGGCTTCTCGACGATCTCCACGCTCAACTACCTGCGCCCGGCCGAGATGGTCTACCAGTGGCAGGACAACGTCTCCTGGATGCGCGGCCGGCACACCATCAAGATGGGCGGCGAGATCTGGCACAACTACGGCGCCGATTTTGGATTGACCCCGACGCAGGCGTTCGGCAACATTTCCTTCACCGGCGCCTACAGTGGCCACGCCTATGCCGATTTCCTGCTCGGCATTCCGCGCTCGGCCTCGCGGGCCTCCTCGGGCTTCTCCCGGGACCACCGCACCAACACCGACTGGGCCGTGTTCATCCAGGACGACTTCAAGGCTTCCGCCCGCTTGACCGTGAATCTAGGCTTGCGGTACGAGGTCAACCCGCCATTCAAAGAGAAGGAAAACCGCTCTTCCAACTTCGATCCCTGGTCCGGCAGGCTCATCGTTCCAACCGAGGCCTCCAAGGCCCTCCTGAACGCCACCTTCGTCTCCAGCAAGGTGGTTCCCATCGTCACCGCTAAAGAAGCAGGCTGGCCGGAGCGGCTGGCCTACACCGACAAGAACAACTTCGCCCCGCGCATCGGCCTGGCCTACAAGCTGACCTCGGACAACAAGACCGTTGTGCGGTCCGCCTATGGGATCTTCTATGACGGCTTCACCGCATCGACCTGGACCCGGCTGGCCGGCGGACCCTACACCGGCACCGAGAACGCTCCGCCGAACAGCATCACCGGCGGAGTGCCGCTGTGGCAGCTTCCGGCGATGTTTCCCTCCACGCTCACGCTGGCCGGCACCGCTAGTCTCGAGGGGCTCAACCCACACGTCCGGACGATGTATCTCCAGCAGTGGAACCTCTCACTCGAGCGGGAGGTGTGGAACCTGGGGCTGCGCGCCTCCTACATCGGGACGAAGTCGATGAAGCTCATGATGGCTGGCGACGTCAACCAGATCTATCCCAGCACCACCCCGTTCAGCACTTCACGGCGGAAGTTCCCCTCTTTGAGCACCGCCGGCTACCGCGACAACGGCGGCACCGGCTTCTACAACGGGCTGGTGCTGGCCGCCGAGCGCAAGATGCGAAACGGCCTGCAATTCCAGGTGAGCCACGTGTGGGCCAAGAACGTCACCGACAAGCACGGTGAATCCGAGTCCGCGGTTGCGCCTCAGAACATCTATGACCGCGGGGCCGAGTGGGGCGACTACGCGCTGACCCGGCGGCACCGGTTCGTCGTTTTCTCGATCTGGGAGTTGCCGTTCGGGCCCGGACGCGGGCGGGCGACCCAGGGCCTGGCGAAACACCTGGCCGGTGGCTGGTCGGTCTCCGCCTTCGGGCTGTTGCAGGCCGGGCAGTACTTCCACCCCACCTTCTCCGGCAGGGACCCGGCCAACACCGGCGCCAGCGGGGGCCGCGCGGACCGGGTTGGAAACGGGAACCTGGACAACCCAACGATGTCGCGGTGGTTCGACACTTCGGCGTTTGTCCTGCCGCCCGTCAACGTCGGGCGCTTCGGCAACTCCGGCGTCAACATCCTGCGCGGCCCGGGCACGCGTGTGCTTCACATGGGCTTCTTCAAGGGGCTCAGCGTCCGCGAGAACTTGCGCCTGCGGCTGGAGGGCACCTTCACCAACATCCTGAACCACACCAACTTCGCCATCCCGGACGCCAACATTTCCGGGGCCTCGGCCGGTGTGATCCGGGCTACGCAGACGATCGAAGGCGCGGGCCCGCGGACGACCCGGCTGGGCCTTCGTCTGGATTTCTGAGCAGGCAGCCATGGGGGCTCACATGTCCACGACCACGGCACGGCTGGGTGCGGTCTTGATCCTGGTCCCGGTCTGGCTGTCAGCGGGCGGATCTCAGGTTCCGCCCACCCTCGCCTCCACCTGGGGCCTGAACGTACTCGCTGCGATTGTCTCCGAACGGCAAAACGTGGTGCTGCCGATCGACGATTACAGGCTTGTGAATTTCGAGCGGGACCTGTTGAGCGAATACCGCGGCGACTCGGTCCGCCGCACCGGAAACCAGGGCCGAATCGCGGCCACGGTGAACGTCTCGGGCGAGTACTTCCCGGCCTTCATCCTCTACGATTCCTCGGGCAAAGAAGCGGTGGCGCTGTTCGTGGACGAGGTCCAGCGGGGTACGGCGGTCGCGGACTGGGACGACAACAATCAGCGCCTGTTCTTTCTGCCGGAGCGGATCGCCTTCAAACCCGGCAGCGTGGTCGAGCTCCGGGCGCTGAACTCCGACGGGCAGTACCGCACCGAGACGTTGCTGCTGCTCAAGGAGAAGCCGGCGGCGAGACAGAGGGCGTACTCCATCCGCCAGGTAGAGGCGCGGGCCGGCGCCAGCGGGGCGGCAAGCCTTACCTGGATCACGAGCTGGCCCGCGGCCTGCACCGTCGAGTGGGCGGCGGAAGGCGCCACAGGAGGCAAAGTCACCGAAGACGCCTCGTATAACAACCACCGGGTGGCTCTGCCGGGCCTGGCGCCGGGTCGCCGCTACCGGTTCCGGATCGTGGCTTCGACGCCGGAGGGAGCCTCGGTCACCAGCCCATGGCAGTCCTTTGACACGAACCCGCAGCCTGCGCGCACCGGCTCCGTCCAGAAAGGCCGCGTCGAGCTGAAGGTGGCGGATCCGCTCGAAAGCGGCTGGAAAGGAGAAGCGCCGGTGTCATCGGGTGTGCCGTTCCCCAAGGGCGTGCTCGGCTCAGACCAGGAGCTGCGGCTACTCGACGCGGCGGGACGGGAGGTCCCGGTTCAAGCAAAGACACTGGGCCGGTGGGAGGACGCGAGCACCAAATGGGCGCTGTTCGATTTTCAGGCGCCGGCAGGCGGGCGATACGCGGTCGAGTACGGCGCCCAGGTGCGCCGCAGCGCGCCCGCAACCGGGCTGAAGGTCACCCAGGACAAACAGAAGGTCGAGATCGTGACCGGTCCGCTGAAACTGGAGGTCCACAAGGCCCGCTATGGATTCCCCGGCACGGTCTGGATGGACGGCAACCGGGACGGCCGTTTTGACTCTGAGGAAATAGTGGTTTCTCCTCAGGACCCCGGCGCTTTTCAGCTCACCGACGCCGCGGGCGCCGCGCACACGAGCCTGGCGCCGCCGGACGAGGTCGTGGTGGAGGACAGCGGGCCGCTGCGGGCCACAGTTCGGATCAGCGGCGGCCACCACGCCGCGGGCGGGCGGCGTCTCTTCGCCTATACGATTCGAATCCATGCCTACGCCGGGCGGCCGTTCCTCCGCGTGCAGCACACGTTTGGCAATGATGCCGGCGCCGTCGAGTTCACCACCATCCGGAGCCTGACCCTGCGCCTCCCGCTCGTTTCGTCTATGAAGGGCGCGGGCCGGCACTGGTGGACGCTCGGGCCTCCGGCGGCCCAGCTTCAGCCGCTTCGGGCGGATCAGAAGATGCGCCTGGCCCAGTACCGCGACAATCACTTCGCCATCTCCGACGGCTCCCGAACCATCGCCGAAGGGCGCCGGGCCGAAGGAGCAGCGGGCTGGAGCGACGGCGTCCGCTCGGTGGTGCTGGCTGTCCGCGACTTCTGGCAGAGTTACCCGAAAGACCTCGCCGTGTCGGCGAAAGGCTTCGAACTCGGCCTCAGCCCGCCGCTGGCCAGCGACGAATACGCCGGCGCGGAGGGCACGATGGACGCACACCGCCTGTACTACTACATGCAGGGCGGCGGTTACAAGCTTCGGCAGGGGGTCAGCAAGACGCACGACATCTGGCTCGGCTTCTCCGCCGCTGCAGCGCCGCAGCCGGAGCCGCCGGCCCTGGAGCGCCCTCCGCTCACGCCTTTTCACGCGGCGGCGCCGGCGGACTGGTACTCCGCCAGTAAGGCCTTCGGGGAACTCGCGCCCCGCCGGCCCACCGGCGTTCTGAATCGGTACGACGGCGCCTTCGATCGGTCCTTCTCCGCCTACCTGGCCAATCGTGAGATCAACCGCGAGTACGGAATGCTGAACTTCGGCGACTGGTGGGGCGAGCGCGAGATCAACTGGGGCAACAGCGAATACGACACCCAGCACGCCTTCTTCCTCCAGTTCGCCCGTACCGGCGACTGGCGTTACTACCGGACCGGTGAAGAGATGGAGTGGCACAACCGGGATGTGGACACCGTCCATCACCACCGGGACAACTCCCGCCTCGGCGGTGTCTATGCTCATTGCGTCGGGCACACCGGCGACTACTACCAGGAGAGCCCGGTCAAGGGGAGAGGCATCACCCGCGGGGGTATGAGCGTGTCGCACACCTTTATTGAAGGCCACCTGGGATACTACTTCCTCAGCGGCGACCTTCGTTCTTACGAGACCGCCCGGCGGATCGCCGACCGCTTCGACGCCTACGAGACGAAGAACTACGACTTCACCAACTGCCGCAACCCGGGTTGGCACCTGATCCTGACGATGGCCATGTACAACGCCTCGTACGATCCGTATTACCTGAACGCGGCCAGGATCATCGTCGAGCGGGTGCTCGAGCGGCAGACGCCGGACGGGGGCTGGAAACGGCAGCTTGTTCCGGGGCACTGCCAGTGCCTGCCTCGGCATCACGGTGAGGCCGGCTTCATGGTGGCGGTCCTGTTGACTGGCCTCAAGTATTACTACCAGGCCACCGGCGACGAGCGGGTGGCGCAGTCGATCATACGGGGCTCGCACTTCCTAATCGATGACATGTGGCTCCCCGACATCAACGGCTTCCGCTACACCTCGTGCCCGCGCAGTTTCACCGGCGCGTGGTCCAATTTCTTGCTGTTCGACGGCATCAGCTTCGCCCACCAGCGCACCGGAGACGAGAAGCTCGGCAACGTCCTGCGGCGGGGAACCGGCTCCGCGCTCGATAGCATGACCGGCTGGGGCAAGGGCTTCACCCAGTACACCCGCGTGGCGCCCAGCTTCATCGGCTACCTGGCCGACCTGCAAAAGGACTGAGCGGTGTACGTTGACCTGGTCGTGATCGCCGGCACCGTCGAGTCCGCCGATCCGCCGGCTCGAAAGTGCGGACACCTTCTGAGCGGAAATCGTGAGAGACCGAACGAAGTACGTCCTTACCTTCAGCAAGGATTCGCTGGAGGCGCCGCGTCTGGAGATCGGCCAAGCGCCGTCTCGCAAGTGAGGGGGCAGATGGGGCGGCCGGCGTCTCCGGCGGTCCGCCCGGCGGTTCGATATATAGTCAAGATATGGTGCGCTACCACGTCGCCTACTACCTTCCGCGCGGGCAGGACAGGATGATCGTGGCAGAGGCGCTGGATTTCCCCGGAGTTCTCAGCCAGGGCTTCGACCTGGCGGACGCGCGGCTGATGATTGCCAGCGCCCTGGAGGATATGGCGCAACTGTACCTGGAAGAGGGCAAGCCGCTCCCTCTGCCAAACGCGGCAGCCTCAGCGCCCGACGCCGATTTAGTTGAGTTGGTGCCCCTTTCAGTAGAAGTCGGTACCCCAAGGCCGTGAAGCGCCACGAGTTGCTGGAGCACCTTCGG
>ERZ1292640.244-Hain-H43-02um-R1-244-length-43769-cov-15_pt1 | contig 11333 bp, 10 predicted proteins | sample MGYA00564404_ERZ1292640 | MGnify/ENA primary metagenome ERZ1292640 (study PRJEB36523, sample SAMEA6512636) | groundwater metagenome | collected 2019-01-08 | study: AquaDiva: Metagenomics assemblies of 32 groundwater samples | reverse complement strand
GCTCGCGTTTTTCGTGCTCGCCTTGGACGGGATCTTCGATCAAATCAGCCTGCTGCGTCGGCCTTGTCCCCGTCGAACAACTGCACCGGCGTTACCGGCATGATGGTCGAAATCGCGTGCTTGTAGACAAGCTGCGAATGGCCGTCACGGCGCAGAAGCACCGAGAAGTTGTCGAACCAAGTGACGATCCCCTGCAATTTCACGCCGTTCACGAGGAAGATCGTAACCGGAGTCTTGTTCTTTCGCAGGTGGTTCAGGAACACGTCCTGAACGTTTTGTGCCTTTTCACTCATATTTTTGGCCTCTTGCTGGGCGGCCGGCTCCCCGAAGGTCACCGGTTTGGGGGGCGCGGGTCTCTCCCCGCTACCGAGTTGAAACGAATATAGGGAACGGTTGGGTCAAAGCAATGCTAGCAACTCATGACAATTACGTGCCCTGAGGCGTGGCGGATGTTCCAGCAGAGGGGCGGCCAATTGTTCCGCTCCCCCGACCAGAACGGGTAAACACCCCGCCGCATGGGCACATTGGAGGTCGGCAAGGGAGTCGCCGACCATCCAGACTGTCTCGTCAGGGGCAATTCCCGTGCCGTCCAAGGCCAGATAGATCGGGTCGGGAGCCGGCTTGTCGCGCTTGGCATCCTTGGCGCCGACAGCCCGGACGATCCAGCGCTGCCAACCAAGATGGGCCATCTCGGTGCGCAGGTTTTCGCCGACCTTGTTGCTGACCACGGCCACATAGCAGCCAGCGTCATGGCAGCGCGCGAGCAGTGAGTCGGCGCCGGGCAAGGGCTCTAGACGCTCCAGATGGATGCGGTGGAAGGTCTCGTAGAAGACCCGCTCCGCGTCGCCGGCGCGAGAACCGAAAAGCTTGGGGAAAACGTCGCGGAGCGAGCCATGGGCGCGAACCTGGACCTCTTCCGCAGTCCAGGGAGTCATTCCCAGGGTCATGAAGGTGTCGTGGTAGCACTCGACGATCGTCGGCCAGGTGTTCACCAGGGTGTTGTCCCAGTCGAACAGAACGGCACGCGGCTGCTTGATGCCGGCCGGGTTACTCACGTGACGCGATCTCCCGTTTCAGCGAACCGTACGTACTCCTCGCGCAGGCGGCGCGCCGTCGGGCCGACCTTGCCATTGCCCACCGTTTGGCCATCGATCTTCACCACCGGGGTCACGAACGACGTGGCGCTGGTGATGAACGCCTCCTGTGCCTTCATGGCCTCCGCCAACGAGAACGAGCGCTCGACGAACTTGAGCTGAAGGGCGTTGCACAGCGACTTCAGCGTCTGACGCGTGATGCCCGCCAGGATGCCGTTGTCGGTCTGGCGTGTCACCAGCTCGCCGTCCTGAGTGACGATCCAGGCATTGGTCGACGCACCCTCGGTGACACAGCCGTTGGTGTCGATAAGCCACGCCTCATAGGCCCCGCTCTCCCGTGCCGCCTGCTTGGCCAGCACGTTTGGCAGCAGGGCCACGGTCTTGATATCGCAGCGCTCCCAGCGGATGTCGGGTTGGCTCTTGATCGCGATCCCGGGGCCTGGATCGGCATCGCCGCGCTTGCTGTTCTTGGTCGTCAGCACCAGCGCCGGCTTGACCGGCGTGGTCGGAAAGGCGTGATCGCGTCGGGCGACGCCGCGCGTTACCTGCATGTAGATCAGCCCGTCGCGCAGCCGGTTGCGGCGCATCAGCTCGCGCATGATGAAACTCAGCGCCGCCCGCGACACCGGCCAATCGATCCGGAGTTCGCGCAACGACCTGTCGAGCCGATCGATATGGGGGCCTTCGTCGATCAGCCGTCCGTCGCGAACGCCCACGACCTCGTAGACGCCATCGGCGAGTTGATAACCGCGATCCTCGATATGGACGCTGGCCTCACGGTGATCGACGTAACGACCGTTGACGTAGGCATAACGCGCCATGGCGTCCTTCCCTTCCTTCAGTCCGTGGTATCCGGGCCGGACCGCTCGTCCGGCGCGCCGCCGTGCAAGCCCAGCGACTTCAGTTTGCGATGCAGTGCCGAGCGCTCCATGCCGACGAATGTCGCGGTGCGCGAAATGTTTCCGCCAAACCGCGTGACCTGAGCCAGCAGATATTCCCGCTCGAAGACCTCGCGGGCCTCGCGCAACGGCAGCTGCATGATCTCGCCACCTTTTTCCCAGCGCAGGACCGATGGTGCATCCTCACTGACGTCGTTCGGCAGGACGTCGGCCCGGATCGGGCCGCCATCGGCAGGCGCCAGGATCAACAGCCTTTCGATGACATTGCGCAATTGCCGGACGTTGCCGGGCCAGTCGTGGCCCTGCAGGGCGGCCAACGTGTCCTCGCCGATCGTCCGCGACGGCAGACCCGTCGCGTCGGCGACGCGCCGCAGGAGGTCGGCCGCCAGATCGGGAATGTCCTCGCGGCGTTCGCTGAGCGGCGGGACGCGCAGCGAAACCACATTCAAGCGGTGGTACAGTTCCTCGCGAAATTCCCCCGAAGCGATCTCGTCCTGCAGCGGCCGGGCCGTCGAAGCGAGCACCCGCACGTCGACCTCGACGCGGGTCTTGCCGCCATCTCGTACGAAAGATTGCTCCTGAAGCACCCGCGCCAGCCGGCTTTGCAGGGCCAGCGGCAGGTCGCCGACCTCCTTGAGCAGCAGGGTTCCGCCATGGGCCATCTCGAAGGCGCCGGAGACGCGCAGCGTGTCTCCTTCCGTCTCGCCGTCGGTGCCGAACAGTTCGATATCCAGTCGCTCGGTCGGCAGCGTCGAGCAATTTACCACGACAAACGGCCCATCGGCTCGTTTCGATCCCTGGTGGATCAACCGCGCCATGGTCTCCTTGCCGGCTCCCGAGGCGCCAGTGATCAAGACCCGGCTGCCGGTCGGCGCCACCCGCTCGATCTGGGTGCGGACACTGGCAGCACTCGGCGAGGTGCCCACGAATGTCACGTCACCACCCGCCCGCCTGCGGAGGTTCGCGTTTTCGCGCTTCAGCCGGTCAGCCTCGATGGCGCGGTCGACGACCAGAAGCAGGCGGTCGGCCTTGAATGGCTTTTCGATGAAATCGTAGGCGCCGGTCTTGATCGCCGAGACCGCCGTATCGATCGTGCCGTGGCCACTGATCATGACGACGGGGATGGGCGGATCCTCGCGCCGAATGACCTCGAGAAGCTGCAGGCCGTCGAGTTCGCTGCCTTGCAGCCAGACGTCCAGGATGACGAGCGCTGGGCGACGCTGCCGCACGGCGTCGATTGCCTCGGTGCTGTTATGCGCGCGACGAGCTGTGTTCCCCTCGTCCTCGAGGATACCCGCGATCAGCGTGCAGATGTCGCGCTCGTCATCGACGATCAGGATGTCGTGGGCCATGACTCTTCAAGCAGTCCGCTACTGTCTCTGCGGATCATTGTGCGGCCGTCGCGTGTGGTCGAGCCGACGCGATTTCCTTCGCGTCCCGCCGGAATACCAGACTGATGCAGGCACCGCCACCCTCGCGGTCCTCAAGAGCGAGATAACCGCCATGATCTTCCATGATTTTCTTGACGATCGCCAAACCCAGCCCGGTGCCTTTGCTGCGGGTCGTCATGTAGGGTTCGGTCAGTCGCTCACGCCCTTCCTTCGGCAATCCCTTGCCATTGTCCTCGACGATGACGCGCACGGTCGCGCCATCGTCCTTCAGGGTCAGCGAAATCTCACCCGGCGGCAGGGGCCCGGCCGACGACGGCTCCCGCCCCTCGATGGCCTCCGCCGAGTTCTTCAGGATATTAGTCAGGACCTGCCCGACCTGCCGGCGGTCGCAGATCAGTGGGATCGGCCCTTCTGGCAGACGCGAAGTGTAGCGGATGCCGGGATTGCCATTGCGCTGAAGGAAAAGCGCCTGTTGGCAGAGTTCCTTGGCGTCTTCTGCCTGGACCGTCGGACGCGGCATGCGGGCGAAAGACGAGAATTCGTCGACCATGCGGCCGATATCGCCGACCTGACGGATGATCGTGTCGGTGCAGATCGTGAAGGTTTCCGGATCCTCCTTGATCTGCTTCAGGTAGCGGCGCTTCAGCCGTTCAGCGGAAAGCTGGATCGGCGTGAGTGGATTCTTGATTTCGTGCGCAATGCGTCGTGCCACGTCGCCCCACGCCGCCATGCGCTGGGCCGACATAAGATCGGTCACGTCGTCGAAGGTGACGACCGAGCCGGCGTCGGAGGCGGCACTGATCCGCACCAGCAGAATTCGCCGCGCGCCGCGCTGAAGGATCTCGACCTGTCCCTGGGTGACGCGATCGGACCGCTCGCCCGCCTGCGCCATGAGCGCTGCGAGTTCGGGCATCACATCGGCCAACGGCCGTTCGAGCACACCGTCCTCGGGCAGCGCGAGGAGTTCAAGGGCCGAACGGTTGCTTCTGATGACGATGCCCTTGCCATCGACGCTAAGTACTCCTGCCGAAACGCCCGCCAGCACCGCATCGGTCAGGCGCCGGCGTGTGTCGAGCTCCCTGTTGGCGTTGACCAACTCGCCGCGTTGATGCTCGATTTGGCTCGCCATGCGATTGAACGAGCGGGCGAGTTGCCCCAGTTCATCGTTGGGCGGCCCCTCCTCCACACGTGTCGTCAGGTCACCTCCCCGCAGCCGTTCCGCCGCCTGCATCAATCCGCCGATCGGCGCCGTCAGGCGGGTTGCGAATAGAATCGCCAACCACACTGCCGCCAACAGCATCAGTAAGGCGATAGCGCCGCTGACCAGCAATATGACCAGTTGACCACGTTGCAGGGCGGACTCGATCTGCGCATAGAACTTACCGGCCAATTCAATGCTCTTTATGTAATCGACGACCCTGAGGTCGACAGCATGGCCGGTCGCCAGAAAGATCGGCTCGCCAACGAAAAGCTGCATGACGAAGTAGGCGCCGTTCTCCGAATCAAACAGGACCGGCCGCGCCTGGTTGACCGCCTGCCAGAGGAATTTCGCCGATGGCTGCGGGTCGGTCATGCCCTTGGCATCGGGGGCCTGGGCCTGGGCGATCACGCCTTTGTCGGCATCGATGACGGTCGCCTCGATGATCGGGCGGCCCTGGATCGCGGCTTCCAGGAGGCGCTTCGTCACCTCGCTGTCGCGAATGCCGTCGATGCCCAAGGCTTGCAGCGGGCCAGCGATCACGTCGATGTCGCGCCAGATTTCAAGCTCCCGCGCTCGCCGTATTGGCTCACCAATCTTCCGGGCCGCTTCATAGGCGTCCTGCGACGGCTTCACGACGAAATCCGTCAGGTTGAGGAAGAGCAGCGAGAGGATGATGGCAACGATCAGAGTCGGCGTGATCGTGAAGACGCTGCACACCAGCACGAGCCGCATGTGGAGCCGCGAGCCGGCGGCGCCGCGGCGGCGATCCAGCCATAGCTGCGTGAGCCGCACGGCGAGTACCGCCACGAGTGCGATGGCGATGACGAGATCCGACACCAGCAGGCCGGTCATCCAGCCGAGAGTCCCGAAGGCGGCCGGTACCAACCCTGCCAGCCACGCATAGGTGACGGCGCCGGCGACGATGGCGAGCACGGCCAAGGACACAGCGGCAAAGCGGCCACTCAGGCCGCGAAGCACCGCGCTTGCCGTGTCGCCCAAGCGTGGAGCGCCCAGCGCAGCTGTCACTAAGTCACCCGCCTCGGCGGACCTGCGGTGTGCGAACCACGGGGACGTCGAGGTCCTTTATCTTCTTGCGCAACGTATTGCGATTGAGCCCCAGGAGTCGGGCTGCGCGCAACTGATTCCCGCGTGTTGCCCCAAGAGCCAAGGACAGGAGCGGTCGCTCGACCTCGGAAATGACACGATCGTACATGCCATCTGGCGGCAGCCGGTCGCCATGGGCGGCAAACAGCGCCTGGAGGTGGCGATCCATCGCATCAGCCAGGGAGGCGTCGGCGTGGCCAGGGCTTCCGGCGCCCGAGGCTTCGAATTCCGGCGCCTGGACGGCGTCGGCGAGTTCGGATTCGATCGTTTCGACGCCGATCACCTCTTCCGAGTAGAGCGCGGACAGCCGGCGGACGAGATTTTCCAGTTCGCGCACATTGCCCGGCCAGCGGTGCTGGCGCAGGCGCGCCATGGCATCCGTGGACAGTACCTTGGTCGGCAAGCCGTCCATGGTCGCGGCGCGCAGAAAGTGGTTGGCCAGTTCGGGAATATCGTCGAGGCGCTCGCGTAGCGGCGGCAACCTTATCGGCACGACGTTGAGACGGTAGAATAAATCTTCGCGAAACAGCCCCTGCTGGATCAGGCGACGCAAATCGCGATGGGTGGCGGCCACGATTCGAACATTGGCCTTGATCGGCGTCCGACCACCGACGGTCGTGTATTCGCCCTCTTGCAGAACACGCAGTAGACGGGTCTGGGCCTCGGGCGGCATGTCGCCGATTTCGTCGAGGAAGAGCGTACCGCCGGAGGCCTGTTCGAACTTGCCCGACGACCGCTGCACGGCGCCCGTGAAGGCGCCGCGTTCGTGGCCGAACAGTTCGCTCTCGATCAGTTCACGCGGGATGGCGGCCATGTTGAGGGCCACGAACGGCCCCTTGCGACGCTTGCCGTAGTCGTGCAGCGCCCGCGCAACCAGTTCCTTGCCCGTGCCCGATTCCCCCGACACCATCACCGTGAGATCGGTCGACATCAGGCGGGCCAGCGCACGATAGATTTCCTGCATGGCAGGCGAGCGCCCGATCAGCGGCAGCCGTTCGCTCTCCTCCGGGGGATGTGCGCTGCGCGGCATCGAGGCGGCCGGAGCCGAAAGGGCCCGGTTCACTATCGAGACCAGTTCGTTGAGATCGAATGGCTTCGGCAGATATTCGAAGGCGCCTCTCTCGGTGGCGCGCACTGCGGTCAGCAGTGTCGATTGCGCACTCATCACGATGATGCGCAGATCCGGCCGCAGCTTGCGGATGCGCGGCACGAGATCGAGGCCGTTCTCGTCGGGCATGACGACATCGGTAATGACCAGTTGGCCTTCGCCTTCCTGCACCCATTGCCACAGGGTCGCGGCAGTGCCGGTGCTTCGCACGGTATGGCCCTGCCGGCCCAGAGCCTGGTGCAAGACGGTGCGGATCGCGCGATCGTCGTCGGCGACGAGGATAGTTGCAGCGGCGCTCATAGGGCGGCCTGTGAAAGTTGCATCGGCAGCATTACTCGAAACATTGTCCGGCCGGGCGCACTATCGAACTCGATGGCCCCGCCGTGGTCGTTGATGATCTTGGCCACCAATGCAAGACCCAGGCCGGTTCCCGTCGGCTTGTTTGTCACGAAGGCGTCAAACAGGTGCGCCCGGATCTCGTCGGACACGCCGCTGCCGTTATCGCGGACCGAAACGACCAACGGCAGGTTGACGCGTGCCTGCTGGCCGGGCACCGCCAGACGCAGGCCATGCCGGAAGGCCGTCGACAATTCGATTTCGCGCTCGCCCTCACCCAGCGCCTCGCAGGCGTTCTTGACCAAGTTGAGAAAGACCTGGATGAGCTGGTCGCGGTCGCCGTGGACCTCGGGCAATGACGGATCGTAGGTCTCGACGAACCGGACACCCTTGCCGAAGCCGTTTTCGGAGAGACGGCGCACGTGATTCAACACCTGGTGAATGTTGATTGGGCCACGCTCGATCGGGCGGCCGTCGGCGAACGCCTCCATTCGATCGACCAAAGCGACGATGCGGTCCGTTTCCTCGCAGATCAGGCTGGTCAGCTCGCGGTCGCTGTCGGGAACCGACTGCTCGAGAAGCTGGGCCGCTCCACGGATACCGGACAACGGATTCTTGACCTCATGGGCCAGCATGGCTGCCAGCGCACTCACCGAACGAGCTGCGCTTCGGTGCGACATCTGGCGGTCGATATTGCGGGCAATCGTCTGCTCCACCAGCGATACGGCAACCAAACCGTCACTGTCGGCGACCGGCGATAGCCGAAGCGCGCAGAACCGGCTGCCGATGCGCGGCGAGGCGAGTGTGATGCCGTTTTCCGCGACCGCGCCGCCGCTCGCCTCAACCTGCTCGAGCAATGAGAAGAGCGGCGTATCTTCGGGCACGAATTCATCCAGCGGATGACCGACCAGACGCGCCCGGCCCGCCCCGAAGAACTGTTCGGCCGACAGATTGGCGTAGTGGATCAACCGGCCATGGTCGACGACAAGAATCGCCTCGGACAGTGAATCTAGGATAGCCACGGAAAATAGGTCGGGCGAACTGCTGGAACGCTTGAATGGGCGCAGAGGCATGCTAGGCCGCCTGCCGTTCGAGGACGGGCAGGAAGAAGGTGGCGAGCATTGCCCGCACCTTGGCCGGGTCGGGCTCACGATTGACGGCACCGCGGAAGTCAGCCGACGCCGGCAACCCCTTGGAGTACCAACCGAGATGCTTGCGCGCCATGCGCACTCCGGTTTCCAGCCCGTAGTGCTCGAGCATCGATTCGTAATGGGTGCGCACCGTGGCGTACTGCTCGGCAAGTGACGGATCGGGCAGCCGCTCGCCCGTCCGCAGATAGTGGATCGCCTGGTTGAGGAACCACGGCCGCCCGTAGGCGCCGCGCCCGATCATCACGCCATCGGCGCCCGACTGGGCCAGTGCCTGGTCAACATCATCGAGCGTGTTGATGTCGCCATTCACAATCACCGGCAGGTTCGTCGCCGCCTTGACGACGGCCACGAACGCCCAATCGGCGTGGCCGTCGTAGAATTGGCACCGCGTACGACCGTGCACGGTCAGCATCCGGATGCCGCAGTCTTCGGCGATGCGCGCGAGGCTGGGGGCATTCCGGTTGGCATCGTCCCAGCCCGTTCGCATCTTGAGGGTCACCGGCAGCTTCACCGCCTTGACCGTGGCCTCGAGGATCTTGGCTGCGTGAATCTCGTCGCGCATCAGTGACGACCCGGCATGGCCGTTCACGACTTTCTTCACCGGGCAGCCGAAATTGATGTCGATGAGCGCCGCTCCCCGGTCCTGGTTGAGCTTGGCCGCCTCAGCCATCACCTCGGGCTCGCAGCCGGCGAGCTGGACCGACATCGGGAATTCTTCGGGCGAGTTCTTCGCCATCAAAAGCGTCTTGCGGTTTTCCCGGACCATCGCGGCCGAGGCGATCATTTCGGACACGACGAGGCCTGCTCCGCCGCGCTTGACCATCCGACGAAACGGCATGTCCGTGACGCCGGACATTGGCGCCAGGATGACAGGGTCCTCGAGGCGGACCGGACCGATGTCGATGGGGCGGAGGTAGTTGGCTTCGGCCATTTCCCTTGCTCAGTTAATAGGCATCTTGTGCAGTGCACAATAATTGAGCGAGCATTACCGGGTCCAGCCCTCTTCTGCAAGCGTCCGAAGTGCACACACCCCTGCCCGGGTGTTACTAAACAGCTGTGCCCATCTGTACCGCCCTGATCCTCGCCGCCGGCCGCGGCAGCCGTTTCGGCGGCCTACTGCCCAAGCAATATGCGCTTTTGGGGGCGCAGCCGGTCCTGGGGCGCACTCTTGCGGCGCTGCGGGCGGCCCCTGGCATCGATCGGATCCAGGTCGTCATTGCCGCCGGGGACGAGGATCGCTACCGGATGGCGGCCGCCGGTTTCGACCTGCCGCCACCGATCCTTGGCGGACCAAGCCGGCAACTTTCCGTGTTGAACGGCCTTGAGGCGCTGGCCACAGAAGCCCCCGACCTGGTCGCCATTCACGATGCTGCCCGCCCCTTTGTGCGGGCGGCTGACATCGCCGCCTGCCTAAAGGCGGTCGCAGCCTCGGGTGTCGACGGCGCCGTCCTGGGCATCCCGCTTGCGGACACACTGAAGCGCGTCACCGGCGGCGCCACCATCTCCGAAACGGTCCCGCGCGACAATCTTTGGCGCGCACAGACCCCCCAGATCTTCCGATTCGCGTCCTTGCTCCGGGCGCACCGAGATGCGGCAGCGCTCGGCGCCAGCGAGACCACAGCTCTCACCGACGACGCCGCCGTCGCCGAGCGCGCCGGCCTGAAAGTTGTCATGGTGGCCGGTAACGGAGATAACATAAAAATCACGACTGCCGAGGACCTGCAGCGCGCATCGACAATGGAAACACGCACCGCCTTTGGCTTCGACGTGCACGGCTTCGCGCCGGGCACCTCCGTCATGCTGGGCGGCCTCTCGATCCCGCACGTCCAGGCGCTTGGCGGTCATTCCGACGCCGATGTGGGGCTTCATGCACTCACGGATGCGATCCTCGGCACGATTGGCGCTGGGGACATCGGTCTTCATTTCCCGCCGTCCGACGCGCAATGGCGCGGCGTCTCCTCCGATCGCTTTCTCAAACATGCGCTCGGCCTTCTCACAGAGCGCGGCGGCCGGATCATCCATCTCGACCTCACCTTGATCTGCGAGGCGCCGCGGATCGGCCCACACCGCGAGGCCATGGTCGACAGCATCGCGCGCATCGCCGGCATCGGGCGGGACCGCGTCAGCGTGAAAGCGACGACCACCGAAGGGCTGGGCTTTACCGGCCGCCGTGAGGGAATCGCTGCCCAGGCGGTCGCGACCGTCGAAGTGCCGAGAAGCTAGAAATCAGGGGTCCATCGTATGTTCGATCGTGAATTGAGGACGGCCGCGGAACACGTGCTGGTCGCCTGTCGCGCGCGCAAGCTCAAGGTCGTCACTGCCGAATCGTGCACCGGTGGATTGGTCGCTGCTGCCCTGACGGCCATCGCCGGCTCCTCGGACGTCGTCGAGCGCGGCTTCGTCACCTATGCCAACGAAGCCAAGCGTGAAATGCTGGGCGTGTCGTGGGACGCGCTGCTGGGTCACGGCGCGGTCAGCGAGCCCGTGGCCCGCGCGATGGCGGCGGGCGCCCTCGCCCATTCGCAGGCTGATCTCGCCGTCTCGGTGACGGGGGTCGCGGGCCCTGGCGGCGGCACCGAAGACAAGCCCGTCGGGCTGGTTCACCTGGCGGCTGTCCGATTGGGCCACGAGCCGGTCGCCGAGCGTCACGTCTTTCCGGGCGATCGCGACGCGATCCGCCGTGCCTCTACGCTTACCGCTCTTGCGATGCTGGCGTCGCTGGCCGAGCAATAGGCTTGCCGTAGAGCTGGGTGGCCCGCGCCTCGAAGGCCGAGACCATGCGGCGGACAGCCTCGGCGAAGAGCAGGCGAACCGTCTGCTGCAGCAGCATCGAGCGGAAGTCGAATTCCAACTCGAAGTCGATCATGGTGCCGTACGGGTCAGGCTGAAACGTCCAACGGCTGATCAGCCGGCGGAACGGGCCTTCGATCCCCGCGGTGTCGATGCGCGGACCGCCGGGATGGTCGGGCACGAGTTCGATCCGGGAAACGAACTTCTCGTGAAACGGCCCGAAGCCGATCGCAAGTTCGGCGATCTCGACATTGCCGTC
>ERZ1292640.3997-Hain-H43-02um-R1-3997-length-11337-cov-8_pt1 | contig 11337 bp, 7 predicted proteins | sample MGYA00564404_ERZ1292640 | MGnify/ENA primary metagenome ERZ1292640 (study PRJEB36523, sample SAMEA6512636) | groundwater metagenome | collected 2019-01-08 | study: AquaDiva: Metagenomics assemblies of 32 groundwater samples | reverse complement strand
TTAGCGTGCCGCTGTCGGGCATGGCGCGCAGGCCGTTGGTGGCCAGGTTCCAGATAATCTGGCGGATCTGGCCCTCGTCGGCGTCGATCAGCACCGGCTGCTCTGGCAGCCGCACCTCGATGGTGTGGCGCTCCTCGACCTCGGTACTGTTGCGCAGCAGCATGGCGGTCTCCTGGATCAGCGGTCGCAAATCCAGTTGTTGGACCTGGAAGCGCTGCGGCCGCGCATAGGCCAGGAACGACTTGATGGTCTGGTTCAGCCGCTCCGACTCGCGCAGCACGATGTCCATCAGCTGCGCCTGGTCGGCCGACAGCGGCAATTCGTGCTTCAGCATCTGCATGGAGCCCGACATCGACGCCAGCGGGTTGCGAATCTCGTGGGCAATGCCGGCAGCCATTTCGCCGACCGCCGCCAGTCGCTGCTGCAGCCGGGCGCTCTGCTCGAAACGCTTGACGTCGGTGACGTCCTGGAAGGTGTAGAGGTAGCCGCGCGTGCCGTCGGGCAGCGGCAGCGCCGCCACGCTCACGCCGAGATCGATCACCTGGCCATCGGGCCGCCGGAACTGGTAGTCGGTGCGCTTGCTGCGGACGCGAGCCAGATCCTGCGAGATGGTGGCGGCGAAGGCTTCGGGCAGTTGCAGCACGTCGGCCGCCGTCTCGCCGATCGGCAGCGCGCCCGTGCGGCCGGTGATCATCATCGCCGAGCGGTTGAACGTGACCAGCCGGCTGTGGGCATCGGCGGAGGCCAGGCCGCTCAGCAGGTTGTCGAGCACGTACTGGTTGAAGGCCTGCAGGTCGGCAATCTCCTCGGTCGCCTGCTCGAGTTGCGCCTCGCCCTTGCGCGCCCGCTCGGCCAGCGAGCCGCTGAGCAGCGCCACCGCGAAGAAGCCGAACGTGTTGAGGGCCACCGTGTATTGCGCCACGCTGACCGCGGGCAGGTCGGCCTTGGGCAGGCTGAACGGGACGTCGAGGTTGTCGGCGGCATAGAGGTATTGCACCAGCACCAGGCCGATGAACAGGATGCTGCTGAGGGTTGCCAGCTGCAGGCCGCCGCGCCGGAACTGCACCGACGCCGCCGCCACGATCGGCAGCATGTAGAGGATGGCGAACAGGCTCTCGACGCCACCGCTCAGCATGATGGCGGCCGAGATGATGACCGCGTCGATCGCGAAGTGCACGTCGGTGAGCCAGGGCCAGCGGTCGACGAACCGCAACGAGCCGATGAAGCCCAGGCTCACCGCGTAGGTGAGGCCGATCAGGAAGAAGAACGGGTTGATCGCCCACGCCCCGGGGTCCCGCAGTTGCACCACCAGGGCCGATCCGAGCAGCACGGTCGCCACTACCAGGCGGACGGCAATGTGGGCCGCCAGCCGCTGCCGGAGGGTCCGCTGCTTCATCAGGTCAGCTTGCTGATCAGGTCGAAGATTGGCATGTACATCGCAATCACGATGCCGCCGACCGCGCCGCCGAGCAGCGCGATCATCAGCGGCTCGAGCAACGTCAGCAGGCCTTCGACCGCGACGTCGACTTCTTCCTCGTAGAAATCGGCGATCTTGCCGAGCATGGTGTCGAGGGCGCCGGTCGCCTCGCCGACGCTGATCATCTGGCAGACCATGCTGGGAAACACGCCGGTCTCCTTGAGCGGCGCCGAGATCGTCTCGCCGCGCTCGATGCTCTTGCGCGTCACCTGAATGGCGTCCTCGATGATCGCGTTGCCCGAGGTCCGGGCGGTGATGTCGAGGCCGTCCAGGATCGGCACGCCCGACGACATCAGCGTCGACAGCGTGCGGCAGAACCGGGCGACCGCAATCTTGCGCAGGATCGGCCCGAGGATCGGCATCGCCAGCGAGACGCGATCGATCACCCGCCGCCCCTTTTCGGTGGCGTAGTAGGTACGGAAGGCCCAGCCGCCGGCGAAGAACACCACGAAGATCACCGGCATGAACCGGATCAGGTTGTTGCTGAGCGCAATCACGACCCGCGTCGGCAGCGGCAGCGTCGCGCCCAGGCCGGCAAACAGCGAGGCGAAGGTCGGGATGACCTTCCACAGGATCACGCCGATCACGACGGCGGCAATCACGATCACGGCGACCGGATAGATCATCGCCGACTGCACCTGGCTCTTCAGCTTGACCGCCTTCTCGATGTAGACCGCCAGGCGCTTCAGGATGGTGTCGAGAATACCGCCCGCCTCGCCGGCGGCGATCATGTTGCAGAACAGGGCGTCGAACACCCGCGGGTGCCGCTTCATGGCATCGGCGAGCGACATGCCGCCCTCGACGTCGGAGCGCGTCGCCAGGATCACCTGCGAGAAGTACTTGTGCTCCTCCTGGTTGCCGAGAATGTCGAGGCACTGCACCAGCGGCAGGCCGGCGTCGATCATGACCGAGAACTGGCGGGTGAACACCGCCAGGTTCTTGGCCGGGACGCTGCGCGCCTTCAGCGGTTTGGCCGCCTTGGTCGCCGACTTGGCCTTGGCCGGCTGGATCCGCGTGACCTGGATCTGCTCGCGGCGCAGCGCCGCCACCACCGCGTCCATCGTGTCGCCGATGCGTTCGCCCGACACCGACTCGCCGGTGCGGGTGCGTCCTGAGAATGCGAAAGTCGCCATAGTCAATCTCCGATGTCAGTGTCCCGATCGTCGATTGGGGGGAGGCACCGTCATACTACTCGTTACGACCCCGGCCGCACCGGCGGCCGCGATCCGGACCCCGGCCCGCCCGGGCGGCCCATGCCGGCCCCGGCCACCACGCCGGCGCCGCGATTGATCATCTCCTGCAGCTCTTCGCGGTTGGACGACGCGTTGATCGCGGTGTCCATGGTAATCAGCCGGCGGAAAAACAGCGTCGCCAGCGACTGGTTCATGGTCTGCATGCCCAGTTTTTCCTGGCCGGTCTGCATCGCCGAGTAGATCTGGTGCACCTTGTCCTCGCGGATCAGGTTGCGGATGCCGGGCGTCGGCACCAGGATCTCGAGCGACACCACCCGCCCCTTGCCGTCGGCCTTCGGCAGCAGCGATTGACAGACGATGCCCTCGATCACCAGCGACAGCTGGGTGCGAATCTGCGCCTGCTGGTGCGACGGGAAGACGTCGATGATGCGGTTGATGGTCGACGACGCCGAGTTGGTGTGCAGCGTGCCGAACGTCAAGTGGCCGGTCTCGGCAATGCGCAGCGCCGATTCCACCGTCTCGAGATCGCGCATTTCGCCGATCAGCACCACGTCCGGGTCCTCGCGCAGCGCCGCGCGCAGCGCGTTGGTGAAGCTCTGGGTGTCACTGTGCAGTTCGCGCTGGTTGATCAGGCAGTTCTTGTGCTGGTGCAGGTACTCGATCGGGTCTTCGACGGTCAGGATGTGACCGTGGCGCTCGGTGTTGATCTTGTCGATCATCGCCGCCAGTGTGGTCGACTTGCCGCTGCCGGTCGGGCCGGTCACCAGCACCAGGCCGCGCGGACGCTCGGCCATCTTGGCCAGCACCGCCGGCAGGCCCAGTTCCTCGAACGTCCGGATCTTCTCGGGGATCTGGCGATAGACCGCGCCGACCGCGCCCTTCTGGTTGAACATGTTGCAGCGGAAGCGCGCCACGCCGCGGATGCCGAACGAGAAGTCGAGCTCGAGCGTCTCCTCGAAGCGCTTCTTCTGCGCGTCGGTCAGCACCGCGTACGACAGCGACTTGGTGTCCGACGGGGTCAGCTCGGGATACTCGAGCCGCTGCAGCTCGCCGTGGACGCGCACCTGGGGCGGCGAGCCGATCGAGAGATGCAGGTCCGAGCCTGAGAGTTCGACGGTTTGCTTCAACAGATCAGGTAGCGTGGCCATGGATTGTGCCTAACTTTCAACTGTCAACTCTGCTTACTTCACCGTCTCGCGCAACACTTCCTCGATCGTCGTCACGCCGTCCTTGATCTTCCGCAGCCCGCTGCCGCGCAGCGTAATCATGCCCTCTTCGATCGCCTTGCGGCGAATTTCGAGCGCCGAGGCGCCGACCAGGATCAGCTCGCGCAGTTCGTCGGTGATCTCCATCACTTCGTAGAGACCGACCCGGCCCTTGTAGCCGGTCTTGTTGCACTTGTCGCAGCCGGTGCCCTTCTTGGGCTTGACCGACTGGGCATCCTCGCGCGAGAAGCCGACCTGCTCCATCGCCGGCGGCGGCAGCTCGTCTTCGACCTTGCAGTTGACGCACACCCGGCGGACCAGGCGCTGGGCGCAAACCAGGTTCAGCGAGCTCGCCACCAGGAACGGCTCGATCCCCATGTTCATCAGGCGGTTGATGGTGCTGGGAGCGTCGTTGGTGTGCAGCGTCGACAGCACCAGGTGGCCGGTGAGCGCGGCCTTGACGGCGATTTCGGCGGTCTCGAAGTCGCGGATTTCGCCGACCAGGATGATGTTGGGGTCCTGGCGGAGGAAGCTGCGCAGCGCCGCCGCGAAGTTGAGGCCGATCGACTCGCGCACTTGCACCTGGTTGACGCCGATCAGGTTGAACTCGACCGGGTCCTCCGCGGTCATGATGTTGGTTTCGGGCGTGTTGAGCTTGGCGATCGACGAGTACAGCGTGTTGGTCTTGCCGCTGCCGGTCGGGCCGGTCACCAGCACCATGCCCCACGGCTTCTGGATCTGCGCCTCGAGCTTGGCCAGCGACTCGGGCTCGAAGCCGAGCTTGGTCATGTCGAGCATCAGCTTGCCCTTGTCGAGCAGGCGCATGACGATCTTCTCGCCGAACAGGGTCGGCAGGCACGAGACGCGGAAGTCGATGTCCTTGGCCTGCCCGGCGTCGCTGAAGCGGATCTTGATGCGGCCGTCCTGCGGCAGGCGCTTCTCGGCGATGTCGAGCTTCGCCATGATCTTGATGCGCGAGGTGATCGCGTCGCGCATCTTCAGCGGCGGCGCCATGATGTTGTAGAGGATGCCGTCCATGCGGTAGCGGACGCGGTATTCCTTCTCGTACGGCTCGATGTGGATGTCGCTGGCGCCCTTCGAAATCGCCGACATCAGGATGACGTTGACCAGCTTGATGACCGGCGCCTCTTCGCCCTGCCGGGCGAGCATTTCGGCGCTGATCTCCTCGAGGTCTTCCATCACCTCGACGTCGCCGGCGACATCGGCGAGCATGGTCGGCATCTCGGTCAGCGACCGGGTCGCCATGTCGAGCGCGCTCTCGCCGCTGTCCTGGGGCGCCGAGGTCGCGGCCGCGCCGCCGCGCGAGGCCTGGGTCTGGGCCGGGCCGCCGGCGCCGTAGTACTTGTCGATCGAGTCGAGCACCGCCGTTTCCGACGCCACCACCGGCTCGACGTTGTAGCCGGTCATGAACTTGACGTCGTCCATCGCGAAGACGTTGGTGGGATCGGTCATCGCGATCGTCAGCGTCGCGCCGGCGCGGCTGAGCGGGACGATCTGGTACTTGCGCGCGGTTTCGGCCGGCACCAGCTTGATCACCGCCGGGTCGATCTCGAACTGGCTCAGGGCAATCGAGGGCACGCCGTACTGCTTCGACAGCAGCGCGGTGATTTCCTCATCCTTCACGAAGCCCATCTTCACGAGGTTGGCGCCGAGCTTCCCCCCGTTCTGCTTCTGGTAGCTCAGGGCTTCCTGAAGTTGAACCGCCGTGATGCGCTTCTCCTTGAGAAGCAGTTCACCAATCCTGACCGCCATGACTGACTAATCAGCCCTCCTCAAAACGAGTATCTCAACCCGAGGCTCCACGACCGGTCGTCGGCCTGCCCCCGGGCAACGTAGCCTTCCAGGTAGAACCCGGCCACCAGGGCCGACGCGCCCAGCGAGGCCACGGCGCGGGCCTCGCCGACCGTGCTGCCCCGCACGCCGCCGCGCAAGGCGAACCGCCGCTCGCGCCACCACGTCTCCACGCCGGCCGCCACGTCGCGCCGATCCCCGGTGGGCGTCGCGCGCCGCGTCACGTCACCGTCCACGGCCACCACGACGCGCGTATACCCGGGCCAGCCCGAGCCCCATCCGCCGCCGATACGCACGTGCCGCTCGAGTTCGACCGCGGTGAGGCCGGCCTCATCGCGATCAAACGACGGACTTGCCAGGTGCCGCGCGGCCACTCCCACCCGGAACCTGTTCGCGGCCAACATCATGCTGGCATCCACGTCGGGCCTGACCGAATCGCCTGCCCACACCACCTTGGGCGTGGCCGACACCACAATGTGCTCGGTCAGCGACTGCAGCAAGCTCACCGCGACCGTCGAGGTCGCGATGGTGTGCACACTGCTCCGCACTTCTTCTCGGCTTTGAGGGTCCGCCACTCCAGCCTCTGGCGGAGCCACCGCGAAACTCCCCTGCCGGTAGTAGGCCAAGCCCGCCGGGGGCAGTGAAAAGGCCACCAGCGCGTGCCTGGGCCCCCAGTCACCCGTTCCGGCCGGTTGCAGACCGCCAAACTCCACGTTCATGCTGACAATTGCGCCGGTAGCCAGTCCGGCCGGGTTCCAATAGACTGCTGTAGCGTCGTCTGCCACCCCGACAAAGGCCCCGCCCATTCCGTTCGCCCGGACCCCCAGAGAGGATTGAGCTTCGGCCTGCGCGGCGAGTGCCAGGGACAGGACCACCGCCAATAGCGCCGGGTTGCAACCGTTTGACGACATGAAATATTATTTTTGAATCTACAAAAACACGCTGATTAATGGAGGGACGGCTGCAAAGCCCGCCTACGCCAGGCGCTTCGGCGGGGCAAGTCCATCGTATTCAGCGGTTTGGAAGCCTGTCAAGGAAACCAATGGCCTTCAACATTCGTATCAAGCACCAAAGGATCCCATAGATGCGGCGCGTGATCGGCGTGCTGTGGCAACCTCGGCGCACGATGAGCGAGGTGGTGAGCCGCCCGGCGTTCGCCTCGGCCTGGATCGCCTTGCTCGTGGTGTCGGTGGTGTGCGCATTCGCGCTGCTCTCCACGGCCGTCGGGCGGCAGGCAATCGTGGACGAGCGGGTTCGCGTGACCGAGGCACTCGGTGGGCGGGTCGATGATGTTGCTTACAGCGCGCTGCAGGCGAATCCACCGTGGCTGGTGTATTGGACGAGCGGCGGGCGCCTGTTGTTGACGCCCGGGGTCACGTTGCTGGTGGCGTTGGGATTGACGGCTCTGGCGGCCCTCGACGGTGTCAAAGTTCGATACGTGGTGGCGCTGGCCGTCGCGGTGCACGCCAGCGCGGTGCTGGCACTGCAGCAGGTCGTCGCCACACCGCTGCACTACGTTCGGGAATCGCTGACCAGCCCCACCAACATCGCGGGCGTCCTGCCGATGCTCGAGGAAGGCAGCCTGCCGGCGCGGTGGCTGGGGGCGATCGATATTTTCGGGTTGTGGTGGGTGTGGCTGCTGGCGATCGGCCTGGCGGCGGCCACCGGCCGGCCGGCGCGGCGCTACCTGGTGCGGGCGTTGGTGGCTTACGTCGGGGTGGCGGCAGTCGTCGCCGCGGTGTTCGCAGTGCTTGGGGCTCAGTAAGGGGGATCACGTGTTTCGCAGGAAGTGGCTTCTCATCGTCATCGCGCTGTTGGTGGTCGGCGGCGGCGCCAGCGCATTCTTCGCCCGTCGCAGCGATCCCGGCGTTCTCGTGACTGCCGAGGGCATCCAGAAGCGCGACCTCGAGGCGCTGGTTTCGGCTTCCGGGAAGATCGATCCCAAGAAGACGGTCAACATCAGCGCCCAGTCGATGGGCCGCGTGACCCGGCTCGGCGTGAAGGAAGGCGACCACGTCAAGGCCGGCCAGTTCCTGCTGCAGATCGATCCGGTCAACGCCGAAGCCTCGGTCCGGCGCGACGAAGCCGCGGTGCAGGGCGCGATCACCGGGCTCGATCAGTCGAAGGCGGCGCTGCAGAGCACGCGCGCGGCGCTCGACAATGCGCGCGCCACGCTGAAGCGCCAGCAGGAGTTGTCGGCGGCCGGCCTCACCACGCGCGAATCGCTCGAGCGGGCGCAGACCGACGTCGAGATGCGCGAAAGCGATCTCAAGGCGCGCGAGCAGGAAATCAAGAACCGCGAGACGATGCTCAGCCAGCAGCAGGCGGGACTCGCCAGTAGCCGTCACACCCTGACGCAGGTCCGCTTCGAGGCGCCGTTCGACGGCATCGTCACGCGCCGCAACATCGAAGAGGGCGAGAACGTGATGGTCGGCACCATGAACAACGCCGGCACCGTGCTGCTGACGGTCGCCGACATGTCGGTGATCGAGGCCGAAGTCGAAGTCGACGAAACCGACATCCCGCTGGTGCAGATGGGCCAGAAGGCCAAGGTCACCATCGACGCGATTCCTGACCAGACCTTCACCGGCACTGTCACCGAGATCGGCAACAGCCCGATCCAGACGGCGGGCACCGGCACGACCCGCACCGCCACCAACTTCAAGGTCGTGGTGACGATCGACGGGCAGATTCCAGAGGTGCGTCCCGGCTTCACCTGCACCGCGGAAATCACCACTGCCACCCGCCAGCAGGCGGTCGCCGTCCCGATCCAGTCGCTGACCGTGCGCGAACTCGTCTACGACGCGCAGGGCAAGGTGGTGAACGAGCCGCGGCCGCCCAAGGCCCGCTTCCAGTTCGGCGCGGCCGCCGCGACGCCGGCGACCGGCGCGGCCCGCGAGCTCAAGCCGGGCGAGAAGCGCGAAGAGGCCGAGGGGGTGTTCCTGATGAAGGACGGCAAGGCGACCTTCGTCAAGGTGAAGGTCGGCATCGCCGGCGAGCGCTATCTCGAAGTACTGAGCGGCCTCAAGGAAGGCGACCAGGTCATTACCGGGCCGTTTGAATCGGTGCGCTCGCTCTACGAGGCCGACCTGGTCCGAACCGCGGCGCCGCCGAAGCCGCAGTAAGCCAGGACCTCCGTGTCGGCGCTCTACGAATCGGTCATTCTCGCGCTCTCGTCGATCTGGAGCAACAAGCTCCGGTCGATGCTGACGCTGCTCGGCAACATTGTCGCGGTGTCGTCGATCATCACGGTGGTGGCGCTGATTACCGGCGTCAACGCCGCGGTGACCGACGCCATCGTCTCTGACCTTGGCGCCGACTCCTTCACCATCCAGCGGATGGGCATCACGCAGAACGAGGACGACTTCGAGCGGATGCGCAACAACCCGCTGGTCACGCTCGATGATGCCGATGCGATCAAGCGGTTCGCGGTCACGGTCGACGCGGTGATGGCGCAGGCGCAGACACAGACACGGGTGTCGTACCGCGATGAAGAGCTCGAAACGCTGCAGGTCCAGGGCGTCAGCGAGGAGTACCTCGACTTCGCCACCTTCGACGCCGAGCGCGGGCGCATGATCACGCCGACGGAGATCTCGCGCAAGCGGCTGGTCACGTTGATCGGCTGGGGCACCGCCGACCGGCTGTTCGGCGCCGAGGATCCCCTCAACAAGAGGATCAAGGTCGCCGGGGTGCCGTTCACGGTGGTCGGCGTCAGCAAGAAGAAGGGCGCCGCGTTCGGCCAGTCGCTCGACGAGTTCGCGGTCATCCCGCTCGGCGCGTATCAGAAGCTGTTTGGCGCGCGGCAGTCCCTGCAACTGATGGTGAAGCCGCGTGATGCCGCCTTCGCCCAGACCGCCCGCGACGAAACCCGCGTCGCGTTGCGCGTCGATCGCGGCTTGAAGCCGGCCGAGCCGGACAACTTCGGGTTGGTCGCGTCGGACTCGGTGCTCGGCATCTTCCAGCAGGCGACCGCCGGCATCGCCGTGCTGCTGGTCGGCATTGTCGGCCTGTCGCTGCTGGTCGGCGGCATCGTGATCATGAACATCATGCTGATGGTGGTGAGCGAACGGACGCGCGAGATTGGCCTGCGCAAGGCGCTCGGCGCCAAGCGCCGCGACATCATGTCGCAGGTGCTGACCGAGTCGGTCACGCTCTCGGTGGTCGGCGGCATCCTGGGGATCGCGCTCGGCGCGCTGTTCTCGTCGATTATCTCGGCGTTCACGCCGGTGCCGTCAGCGGTCGAACTGTGGTCGGTCGCGCTGGGCGTGGTCATCACGGCGGCGGTCGGCTTGTTCTTCGGCTGGATGCCAGCCCGGCGCGCCGCGATGCTCGACCCGATTGAAGCCCTGCGTCGCGAGTAGCACGCTTTTTCGAGCTGAAACAGGACCCATGTCCGCACTGACGAAACAATTCGCGCTGCTGCGCGAGACCGCCGCGATGGCCTTCGAGACGTTGCGCAGCAACAAGATGCGCTCGGCGCTGACCGTACTCGGCGTAGTCATCGGCGTGACCTCGATCGTCGGCATGACCTCGCTGATCCGCGGCTTCGACTCGTCGTTGCGCGAGTCGATCAGCTCGCTTGGCCCGAATACCATCTTCGTGCAGAAATTCGGCGGTCTCAGCTTCTCGTCAGGCAAGTCGTTCATGGAGCTGATGCGGCGTCCCAACCTGACACTGGCCGACAAGGAGGCGCTTGAGCGGCTCGGCAGCACGGTCGGCATGACCGACCTCTGGCTGGGCGCGGGGCCGGGCCAGCCGCCCGTGCAACGAATCTTCTACGGCGGAGAGCGGACGCGGCCCCTCGGCATCCTAGGCACGACGGAGAAGTACGTCGAGATCAACTTCGCCAAGATGGAATTGGGTCGCTCGTTCACGGAGCAGGAGGTCCTGCGCGGCCGGCCGGTGGCGGTGATTGGCTACGGTCCGTACGAGGCGCTCTTCGCGAAACGCGGCATCGACCCAATCGGCAAGACGGTCCGCATCGGCACCGTCGAGTACACCGTGCTCGGCGTGGTCGGCAAGCGGCCCTCGCCGGGCGGCTTCGGCGGCGCCGATGATTTTGCGATCACGCCCTACACGGCCTTCCGGAAGCAATTCGGGCACGAGCGCGTCCAGCGCGGGCCCATGGGGATGCCCGTCATGATCGCCGTGCTGCCGCGCGAGGGCGTCGCGCGTGAGGAGGCCATGCGCGAGGTGGAGGCCATCATGCGCATCCGCCACGGCCTCACGCTCGACAAGGAGAACGACTTCGACCTCGTCACCTCCGACGCGATTCTCGCGGTGTGGGACCAGATTTCCGCCGCCATCCTCCTGGCCCTGGTCGTCATTTCATCGATCGCGCTGATGGTCGGGGGCATCGGCGTGATGGCGATCATGACCATCTCGGTGACCGAGCGTACGCGGGAGATCGGCGTGCGCCTGGCCATCGGCGCGCGCCGGCGCGAGATTCTCGTGCAATTCCTGATTGAAGCCGCGGTCCTGACCTCGGTCGGCGGCGTCCTCGGCGTCCTGATGGGCAGCGCCATCGGCCTGACCGTCAACCTGATTTCCGGCTTCCCGGTTTCGCTGCCCTGGTGGTCGTTTGCCCTCGGCCTTGGCTTCTCGGCCTCGATCGGCATCTTCTTCGGCATGCTCCCCGCCTGGCGCGCCT